>SXGT01837276.1_pt1 | contig 51174 bp, 38 predicted proteins | sample 3176221 | NCBI WGS metagenome assembly SXGT01 (sample SAMN11356862, study PRJNA531348) | freshwater metagenome | isolation source: freshwater sample F1-120 | place: China: Fuxian Lake, Yuxi | collected 2017-12-25
CCCTCTCCCCTTGCGGGAGAGGGTGTCGGCGCTTCGCCGACGGGTGAGGGGTGGCGACTCGATGGGGTAACGTCTCACCCCTCACCCGTCTCGCAAAGCCTCGCCACCCTCTCCCGCACGGGGAGAGGGGAAGAAAATACCGGCGTCGCTCTCGTCGACGCGCCGCTTGACCTCGCGCCGGCAGTCGTCGCGTACCTCGCGGACCACGCCGGCCCGACCGATTGCCCGCTCCCCGAGTTGTTCCGCGCGCTCTCGCTGACCGAATCGCTCACGATCGGCGCGTTCCACGATTGCCTGCGGCAGTTGCACGCGGACGGCACCGTTTCGCTCCCAGCGTGGACCGGGCCGCTGTACGCGCTGCCGGAACCGCAATACGCCCTGCTCATCGGCCACGGTATCGCCTACTACGCCTCTTTGAAAGGATGAAGGATGAAGGATGAAGGATGAAGGACAGACCAAGACAAGGACAACCCGATCTTGATTCATCCTTCATCCTTCGTCCTTCATCCTTCTGCACACGGAGGTTCACCAATGAACGCTACGACCCTTGCTCTCGAACCGACTCTGACGAGCCGCAACCGCGACGTGCTCAAACGCGCTGGGAATCCATTTCGCAACTACTTCGCGCGCAACCCGGATGACGAAGTGTGCGCCCGGTTCCACGTGCCGGAACTGTTCGCGGCCGAACGCGACCTGCTCCACGCGATCATCGACCTGTACCGCTACGACCCGCAAACGCACAGCGAAGTCGTGCCCATTCTGGGCAACAAGGGCGCGGGCAAGACGCACCTGTTGCACAGTATCAAGCACGGCATGAGTGGGCAGTGGCAACTGCTTGTCACGCCGGGCACTTACCAGCGCGATTCGGACTTCCTGGAATACCTGCTGTTCCAGATCATCGACACACTCCTCGGTGGCGGGAAGCAGAAAGGCGTGCGCCCACTCGACTATGTGGGCGACCAACTGGTGCGCCGTCAACTCGGGATCGCGCTGCGCGAACTGACCGACAATGAGAAGGTGGAACTGTTCCCGCCGGCGGGCCTCGGCCGTTGGGCGAGGCGTCTCGGACTTGGTTCACAGCAGGCACGCGAACGGGCCGACTCGCTCGCGGAGAATCTGAGCGGTTACTCGAACTTCGCGCGGGTGCCCACGCCCGTCGCGCAGGCGCTCACCGACGCCGGGCTGACGCCACAGAAAGCGTTCGATCTCGTCTCGGCACATGTCCAGAAGCACGAGGCACACAACGCGGCCGGGTTGATGCGCCGGCACATCTTCCAGGGGTTCGCAAAAGCGGCGCTCCTGGGTGATGAGAGCGACCTCGCGAACTTCCTCACCTACGGCTTTGCGGAACTGGAGTTCCACGTCCGCCCGACGCGGCAGGACCTCGTCCTCGCGCTATTCAAGGTGCTGACGGAAGTGTTCCGAAGCCTGAAAACGCCGGTGGTGGTCGCGTTCGACCAGCTTGAAGACCTGCTCCTCGCACGCCGCACCGACGACGCACACAAGACCGCGGAAGCGTTCTTCGCGGGCATCGTGCAGGTGATGCACCAGATCGATGGACTGTGCTTCTTGATCTTCGCTGAGCGCGGTTTGTGGAACCGGTTCGTGCCCTCGCTCGACGGCTACATTCAGGACCGGCTCAACAACCCAGTTCACGTCCCGAAGCACGGCACCGTCAAGGCGATTCGCCTCGAAGCGCCACCCGCGGACCTCGTGCGCCGTGTTGTCGAAGCACGCCTGCGGCCGTGTCTGGCTGAACTCCCGAACGGCGAGACGGTGCCCGAAATCTTCCCGTTCGCGGACGAGCAGATCACGCGCATCGCGCGAACGGAGCCGACGCTACGCGACATGCTTCAGCAGTTCCGCCACCTGTTCGATCACGTCGTGTACGGACCAGAAGACGCGCTCACTCCGGGACGAGCGGGGGACGTCGGCCCCCTGATGCAACCGACGATGGTCCCTGATCTCTTTGACGATCAGGGGGCTGACGCCCCCCGCTCGCCTGAAATCCCCGCGACGCGGTTCGATGTGTCGGCAGAATGGATCACGCTGCCGGAGGTGCCGCTCGCTCCGCCGACCGAACCGGTGCTGCCCGAAGTGTCGGTGTCGTCCGACCCCGCGAGTCGCATCGCGGCGCTGCTCGGGCGCGACGAGGACGCCGCACCGCCGAGAATGACGTTCAAGCGCGTAGACCTGGTCGAGACGCCAGCCGAAGTACCCGCCAAGATGTCGTCGGAAACGGCCGAGGAGATGCCGCCATCGCTCCCGTTGCTGGGAGCGGCCATCGATGTCAATGACGTTCAGGAGACCGCGCCTACGGAACCGGCGCCTTCGCCGTTCCCCGGTTTCCGTTCGGTGTCCCCCCCGCTGCCCGCAATGCCAAAAGCCGCTTCGGAGGTGGCGGTCGCCGCACCGTTTCCGCCGCCGCTACCAACGAGCGTACAAGCCGCCTCTGTGGTGAAACTGAATGGGGCGGCGCTGGTCGAATTGTGGGAGCAGGAACAGCGCGCGGCACGGCGGAAGCTCGAACCCGACGGCTCTCTCACCGGCGCGACCCGCGAACTTCAAGCCGGACTCGGCGCGTTCCTGAGCGTGTGTCACGAACACGGCGTGAAGGTCGGCCCGTGGCGGCTTCAACACGTCGTCAACGAGTGGTCGTATGGCGAACACCCGACGTATGGCGTCGTCACGATTGCGCACTGGGCCTGCAAGGACGGGCAACCGTGGCGGATGGGAGTGGGGCTGTTCCTCGCTCGCGGCGCGGGCAAGCCGAAAGACCTGGAAGTGAAACTCGCGGTGCTGGACACCGAACCGGCGGTTGTGGATCTCCTTGTGCTGCTCCGGCCCGAAGACGACCTCACGACGACCGGCAAGAGCAAGACGCTACTCCAAGACTCGGAACGCCGCGGCAAGCACACGCGTCTGGAACCGGTGTCGCTCGACGGGTTCGCGCAGTTGTACGCGTTCCCGCGCTGGCTCGCGGCGGTACGCGAGTCGCAGCCCGAAGGCACACCGCTCCCGAACCTCGCGGACATCATTCAGGAGAAGTGCGAGAAGTTGCTCGAACAGGTATGCATGCCGGTGCAAGGGTAAGCGTTTGGTGTTCGGTGTTTGGTGTTAGCCGCGAGCCGGAGGCGATCGCGTGCGTCGCGCACCCCTGCGGGGTTGCGGCTAACCTGTAAACACCAAACGCCAAACACTAAACCTTTCCCCATGACCTACAACGAAGCGCTGAGTTTCTGGTACGCGCGCGTCAACTACGAGGTGCGGTCGGCGGGGCCGCTCGACCTGAAGTTGGAGCGGATGCGCGCGCTGATGCGTCGGTTGGGTGATCCGCAAGACCGGTTACGCCTGGTTCACGTCACCGGCACGAAGGGGAAGGGTTCGACGTGCGCGATGCTCGCGTCCGTGTTGCGGGTCGCGGGGTATCGCGTGGGGCTGTTCACGTCGCCGCACCTCGAACACGTCGAAGAGCGCATTCAGGTGAACGGCGCCTCCATTTCGCACGCCGAACTCAGCTCGTGCATGGAAGAAGTCGCGCCGGCCGTTCGCGCGATGGAAGCGGAAACGCATCTTGTGAGGGAGAACCACCCGCGGGTTCCCCCAGCGACCCCCTACTGCCTCCCTTCGCCCACGTTCTTCGAGATCGGCACGGCCCTCGGCTTCCTCCACTTCGTGCGCCGGCGGTGTGACATCGCGGTTCTGGAAGTCGGTCTCGGCGGCCGGTTCGACAGCACGAACGTGTGCTGTCCCCTCGTATCGGTCATCACGAACATCGGCTTCGACCACACAGCCCAACTCGGGAATACGCTGGAAGCGATCACGTATCAGAAAGCCGGGATCATCAAGCCCCGCGTGCCGGTGGTCAGTGGCGTGACACAGGACGGCCCGCGCGCGGTGATTCGTCAGGTGGCCGAAGAAGTGCGGGCGCCGTTGTGGGAGGTCGGAAGCAATCCCTCCCCAACCCCTCCCCTAAGAAGGGAGGGCCTTCAGACAGAAGACGGAGCTTCTTTATTTGGTTCTGCTCCCCCTCCCTTTTTAGGGGAGGGGGTTGGGGGGAGAGGTTCTCTCGGTCTCCTCGGCGCCCACCAACTTCAGAACGCGACGGTCGCGTTCGCGGCCATCGAGCGGCTTTGCGAATCGGGAATGCACATTTCTGACGAAGCCGTTGCTCGCGGGCTGGCGGAAGTGAAGTGGCCGGCGCGCGTCGAAGTGATCCGCGAGCGACCGGTGATCATCCTCGACACCGCGCACAACGTGCCAAGCGCCGAATCGCTGGTGAACACACTCCGCGCGTCGTTCCCTCTCAGCGGCACGAAGCGGGTGGTGTTCGCGGTGTCGTCCGACAAACAGTTCGCGGATATCCTTCGCGTTTTGGCGGGTTACTTCGACCACTTCCACTTGACGAAGTACGGCAACAACCCGCGGTGCGTGCCGCCGGAGAAACTGGCCGCGACGCTCGCCACGGTCGCGCCGTCGAAGGCGGCGAGCGTCCACGCGACCGCTGCGGATGCGTGGCGGACGGCCCGCGGCGCCGCAGGCGAAAGCGATCTGGTGTGCGTGACCGGAAGCGTGTTCCTCGCGGGCGAACTGCGCCCGTTGATCGGGGAATCGCTTTGACTTGAGCCTTCCTGCCGACATTTCCGGTTCGCACCCGTAATCTGTTTCGGTTGGAATGCTAGAATGGGCAGTGCCTCTCTGACCGGTTGTAGGAGCGGGCGAAATGGTTCGCGCCCGCCCCGTTGTGTGGTGTAATACTTCCATGAAGCTGCTCACCTCAGTCTTCCACGGGAACCTGCGCGTTCCGCCGGCTGGCGGGTGGTTCACGCTTGCGGTCGTCGCGTTCGTCGTTGGCCTCGAAGTCGCAGGACGCTACGCCACGTCCGACCTCCACGATGGCCTCGCCGCGTTCGCACTTATTGGCGCCGTGCTGCTCGTCAGTGTGCGGCACCGGCGCGAACCGATTCCTTGGGTTGTGCGGATCGTGGCCATCGGGCGAAGACTCGTTGCGTCCGCCGCGTGGCTCCGCTACGACCACGGAATCGACCTGCGCGGCGTTCCACCGCTACCGCGTCGCACCCCGCCCATCGTGTTTGGCGTCATCGCGATGCTCTTCGTGTGGGCCGGTGTCGCAGCGGGATTGTGGGTCGCGTTCCCGACCGGCTGGCGTTTCGTCGGGTTCTACTCGTCGTACACGCTTTACCTCGCGTTCATGCTCGTGCTCTGGGGCACGCTGCTCGCGGTCACGTTCGTTGGTGTGTTCGTCCCGATCGCGGTACTTGACAAGTGGCTCCGAAAGTGGCTCGGCGACACCGACCGACGTGGGGCCGAACTCGGGGGTGTCGTCTTCTACGCGGTACTCGTGTCGGGCATCGCGTGGATCGTGCCGCCGGCCGCGGTCCTCGTGCTGTGCCTCGTTGTGGCCGTGGTCGCGTGGTTCGCGTACATCCCGAAGGGGAACGACGGCGCGGCGCTCCTGTGGCGATCCGCGACCGACAAGCCGGTGTACGCGGTGCCGCTGCGCCGCGCGCTCGCGGTCATCGTGGGGTTGACGGCGCTGCTTGCGTTCGACGTGCTGCTGACCGCATGCGGCGGGCGACTCTTCGACGCACCTCGTAGCAACGACACAATGCCACTTACCTCGCTGATCGGCACCGTGACCGCGTGGCTCCTGCCGGGGTTGCTATGCGTGTTGGTGGCGAAACTCTACAGCGCCCGAAGCGGCGACCCGGCCCGGCGCACGCCGCCCACGCTGCACGTCTCCGGTACAGACGCGGCTGCCGTTCGGCGTGCGGCGCAGACCGCGCGCCGGTGGGGTTGGTCGGTTCGCACCGCGCCCGCTCCGCGCGAAACCGGGCAAGTCGGAATTGAAGTGGTGGACGCGGCATGTTCCGAAGCGACCGAGTTCAACCCGCACTGGCCGTTGAAGGTGAGTCTTGCGGACCTCGAAATCAGTTCGGTGAAAGAACGCCTGGACCGACGCGACGAGATCAAAGTGCGGCGACAACTGTTCCGCGGGCTGCAAAAGTTGTTCAAGCGTGCGAGTGCGTTCAAGGGTCCGGCCGGTGGCGGATTCTGGCTCGCGCCGCACTGGTGGTTCGTGGAAGGTGTCGGGCGCGAGGACGCGGACTCGGCTGGCGAGGACGCGCCGCCACTGGTCGGCCCCGCGTACCACCGCATCCTGCCGGTTCGCGCACGCCAACACGCGCACGCGGTGCTGCGTGCCACGCACGTGGACATGATCTTCATCGAGGACGGCGTGACGTTCCGCAATTTGGAGCGCGCGCTCCGCGTGCTGACCGAGCTGTACGACGTCCACGGCGGGAAGCGGAAGGCCGAGGAGATGCACTTCCGCGGCATCCCGAAGGTGAAGGCGATGATCCACGAGTACGAACCGGGCAACCCGTTCCGCTCGGATCTCTACCCGGAGCCGAAGTTCGACGACCTGTCGCGTGTCCGCGTGCTGCACATCTTCCGCGACCGCGGCGCGAGCGAGGAGTTGATCGACCAGCCGTTCGACTTCTCCTCAACGCCGGCCCCCGCGCCTACCAGCGCAATGTGGTGACCGCTTCGGTCACGCCACCGAGGACTTCCGCTCGCGCTGCCGACCGGCGTGCAGACGCGGCTGCAAGAACGGCTCGACCGGCAAGACGTGGGGCAACCGCTGGCCGACGCGGAACGAAGCGAAGCGGAAGGGTTGGTAAGCGTTGCCGAGTTGCTCTCGTTGCTCCGACTCCGCACCGCCCGCGACCTGCAAGTCGCACCTTCACCCGCCTGAAAACGGAAACAACCGGCTTGCGCCGGTTGCTGCACTTCACGTTGTCTTGCCACTTAGTTCACGCGGCGGTCGAAGTCGGGGATCAGCGTGAACGCCACTCTCGAAGGGGCTGCGTCGCGCATCCCGAACATCGCGCCCAGGTACACCACGCTCGCGCCGAACTCCGCGTTGATCGTATCCATCGCGGTCGAGATGTCTTCCGCCTGGCGGTCTTCATCGAATAAGGAAGGCGTCGCACTTCGAGCGGGGACCAACTCGCTCAACACCGTGCCCACCTTGAATGGCACACGCCCGCGGACACGCATCTCCCACAGCTTCGCAGCCGCCACGACCAGCGCCGGCGTGTCCTGACATCGCGGCACGCGAACGCTTTCTTCCCACCACACCGAGTCGCCGCGTTCTTCGCCCAAGAAGCTCGCGCCTACCGACACCGCACCGCACCAGTAGTCGATTTTCCGCAGCCGCGCTGCGGCCTTGTGGACCAATCGCATTAGCACGCCATACGCGCCGTCGTCGGTGCGCAACTCCGGCGGGAGGATGTGCGAGTGGCTCACGGTCTGGCGCCGCGTCGGTGTGTCCGCGACCTCTTCGCCGTGCAGCAGCCGGAACCAGCGCTCGCCGTGAATCTTGCTGCCCCACACCTCCGCCAGCGTCTTCGCGGGCGCAGCGCAGAACTGCGAGACCGTGAAGATGCCGTACAGTTTTAGCCGCCGCTCCATGCGTGGCCCGACGCCGGGAAAGTCGGTCAGTTGCAACCGGTGGAGCGCGTGTGGCAGATCCGCGTCCGTGAACGTGGTCAAGCCGTCCGGCTTCTTCATGTCGGACGCGACCTTCGCGAGCATCACGCTCGGACCGGCGCCGATGGAACACCGCATGTAGTCGCCCGCGAGTTCGCGGATCGCGCGCTTGATCTGCTTCGCGATCGTTACGACCTTTTCGGCAGTGCGTTCGTCGCCCATCAACCGGCACGACATCTCATCGATGGACATGACGTTCTCGATCGGGATGACGCTCCGCACGGCCGCGAGGATGCGGTTGTGCATGGTGACGTACCGCCGGTGGTCCGCGACGACGAACACGACCGTCCCTTTGGACAGCTTCCGTGCTTCCCACACCGGCGTGCCGGTCTTGATGCCGAACGCTTTCGCTTCGTAGCTCGCCGCGATGCACGCGGTGGTTTCCGCGTCGGTCGGGATCACCGCGACCGGGCGGTAGCGCAACTTCGGGTCGTCCTGTTGTTCGACGGACGCGAAGAATGAGTTCATGTCAATGAACAGGTGTCGGATCGGCACGGCACGGTCTCAGGAATCATCCGTTCACTATGAACGTCTATAGTGTACAGGTATGCGCTACGATTTGGCGAATGCAACCGCAGGCCGGGGTTTTTGGTCGGTGCCGCGAGCCGAGCGGCACCGACCAAGACGGGCGCGGACGCCGCTCGCGTCTACGGATTCCTGCCCGACTGCGGTGCGAAACTGCCGGCACGTTCTCCATGTTCCACGACGAATTCACGCCGCGAGCGTAAGTTGAAGATCGCGGGCGTTGGCGGCATAACAACCTGGTGCCTGAGCGACGACCGCACGGTGCTCGCGGTTTCGTCGTACCGCACGGTGCAGACCGGGAAGCTGAAGTACCCGCCCGCGAAGTGATTCGTGGCACGGACATTCCTGTCTGTGCGGTTGCGACATGCGAAGCACAGACAGGAATGTCCGTGCCACAATAACGGAATGGGTACCGCTTCATGGCGCAACTCACACAGGCCGAAATTCGCGCACACCTCGCGGCACTCGCTACACCTCCGGGCAGTTTGGGCGAACTGCGCCACCTCGCCGAACAGTTGTGTCTGGTCCAGCAGACGCGCAAGCCGGTCACGACCCCGCGACGGCTCGTGTTGTTCGCGGCCGACCACGGGCCGGACGCCGAGAGCTGGGTCGGGACCGCGATCCACCACACCGCCGAGGGTGGGTCCGCGACCGCGGTTCTCGCGAAGGCCACGCACACCGACTATGTGTTAATCGATGTTGGGTCGCGCGCCGACGCGCTGCCAGAATCGACGCACTATCGTTCTCGCAAGGTGCGCGCGGGTTCGCACGACTTCGCCAACCAGCCGGCACTGACGGCCGATGAGTTCCGCGCTGCGTTCGTGGTCGGCCAGAAGGAAGCGGAACAGGCGCGCGATGAAGGAATGAAGCTGGTCGCGACCGACGCGATTGGTGCCGAGAGCGCAGCCGTCGCGGCACGCCTGCTTGCGCTAACCGAACCGACCGACGACCTCATGAGCGCGTTCGCGGCGGTGAGCGGAACCGATGTCGCGGCCGTCGCCGGGTTCGTCTGGAAGGCGGTCGAACTCGGCCTCACGGTGCTGGTCGATGGCGTGGTTGCGCGAGCGGGGTTGCACGTCGCGGAGCGACTGTACCCCGGCACCGCGACGAAAGTGATTGAAAGGCAAACTGCGATCCCACCGCCCATCCCGTTGTCTCCTGTGTTCCGCACCTCAGTTGCGAAACAATCCCGGCTGGACCCGGGGGAAGGGAGAGTGGGGAAAGAGGACGTTTGCTTTCTCCCTTCCTCCAGGGTGGGGGCATTCTCCTCCGAAGGTGTCGGCTCGCTGCTCGCATTCCCGCTGCTCGACGCGGCGGCGGCCGTCGTCGCGCGAACGGCGCGCCGCGAAGCCGTGACTCGCGAAACTGCTCGCGAGAAACCGGCGCGCAAGGTCGCGGTATTCACCGGCAGTTTCGACCCACCCACCACATACCACCGCCGGGCTGCGATGGCGCTCCGCGGGCACGGGTTCGACGAGGTCATCGTGCGCCCAGCCGGACCGCGATGCGACAGCCCGGACATCGAACACGCGAAGCCGATCCACCGCGCGGTCATGGCCGACCTCGCGTTCCGCAACCTCCCCGGCGTGATCGTCGATCTGTCCGATGTCGATGACGCGGTGTTCACCGCGCACTACTCGTTCGACGATCTCCTCAGCGACCGCGGCGAGGTGTGGCACGTCATCCCGGCGGAGTTCCTCACCGGCGGGCGCAACGGTGATTCCGCCATTCATACGAAGTGGGAACTCGGCGCGGACGCCTGGAATAACTGTAAGTTCGTCGTGCTGCACCCGTCCGACTCGCCGCCGGACCCGGCCGACCGGCCGCCGGTGTGCCAGCTCGTCGCGGTCGATGGACACGTTGCAACGGAAGACATCCGGCTCCGCGTCTTCCAGGGCGGCAATTCGAAGCCCGACGTGACCGACGACGTGGAAGAGTACATCCGCCGCTACAAGTTATTCAGCGGCATGTCCGCGCCGCGCGAGACCCGCGTGCGGCTCAACGACATCCGGTTGAAAATCGTCCACGCGGACAAGAACGAGAAGGCGCTGCGGGCCGCGGAGCCGTACCGCAAACTCGAATCGAGTGAACCGACGCACATCCTGGTACTCGGTGGCGACGGCACGATGCTGCAAGCGATTCGCGATCACTGGCGGCTGCGGCTCCCGTTCCTGGGCTTGAACGCGGGCACGCTTGGCTTCCTGATGAACGAGTCGCTGCCGGTGGACCTGAGTGGCACGGAGGTGGTGTTGTACCGGATGCCAATGATGCGCGTGGACGCCGAGTTGCCCGATGGCAAGCGGGTGGAGTCATTCGCGTTCGCGGATGCGTGGGTGGAGCGCGACAGTGGTCAGGCCGCGTGGCTGAAGATCGACGTGGATGGCAAGACGCAAGTGCCGCGCGTGGTCGGCGACGGGCTTTTGGTGGCGACGCCAGCCGGTTCGAGCGCTTACGCGAGAGCGATGGGCGCGACCTCGGTACCCTTGACCGCGCCGGTGTTCACGCTGGCCGGATCGAACGTGTTCCGCCCGCGGTTTTGGAAGCCAGTGGCGCTACCCGAAACGACGCGAGTTTCGCTGACGAGTCTGGACTTCAACGGCAAGCGCCCGATTCGCGGGTTCATCGACGGTCAGCCGATTGGCCCGGTGAAGTCGATGCACGTTCGCGTGAGTACGATTGCGATGGTGGAACTCGGATTCACGCCGGAGTTCGACCTCTCGGCGCGATTGCTGCGATCGATGTTCCCACCGTCGGACGCGTTGTAGGGTGGGTCGAGAGCCGCGTTTCGCGGGTCGAAGGCCCACCACCCACGTTTGCGGTCACTCGCCCCGCGAAAGCACCACCGGTTTCCGTTTTGGTGTGCGGTGGGCCTTCGACCCGCGAAACGCGGCTCTCGACCCACCCTACAAGCCACAAAACTAGCCGATCTTCCACCCGCCGCGGCGCTCGCGGGAGAGCATCTTGTTGGCCTCCTCATCGGTGAAGGTGTACTTCTTCGCGTCCCACATCAGCGGCTTGCTCTTGTTCAGGCGCAGTGCGACTGTGCCCAGGTGGCACACGATCACCGAGCCGGCGCCCACCTCCACGCCGCAAATCGGGGTCTCGCGGGTCTTCACACAGTCGAGGAAGTTGCCCATGTGATTCGTCGGGACGGACGGGTAGAGCTTCGGCTTGTCGGCACCGAGTTCCGCGAAGATCGCCTTGTCGCTTGCGAGCAGCAACCCGCGGCTCACGAACAACGTGCCCTTATCGCCCTTCACCAGCACGCCGTTCTCGCCGCCACTGAGGTCGCCCTTGCGCGCCGCGCCGTTCGTGTCCACCAGACCCTTCGCGGTCGAGCCGGCACCATGGCTGACTTCAACCTTCACGCCGTTCGCGTAGGTGTGAGCCACCTTGAACGTCTCGTGACAGTTGTATCCGTCGCCCTTCGAGTACGGCTTGGAAGCCTCGATCACCTCCACGGAGGTCGGGCCGCTGCCGTCCATGTTGAGCATCCACTGGGCGATGTCGATGTGGTGCGCGCCCCAGTCGGTCATCTTTCCGCCGCTGTACTCGTACCACCAGCGGAACTCGTAGTGGCAGTTCGTCTTTCCACCGTCCTGGCGGTACGGCACCTTCGCGGTCGGCCCGAGCCACATGTCCCAGTCGAGTTCCTTCGGCGGCTCCACTTCCTTGATCGGCCCGCTCTGCGGGCTGCCGCCGATGCGGCACTCGATCGACTGCACCTTGCCGACGCGGCCCGCGCGGACCAGCTCGGTCGCGAGCCGGAACTTGCCGCCCATCTCGGTGCGCTGCTGGCTACCGGTCTGAAGCACGCGTTTCGTGTCGGCGGTCACTTTCTTCATCGCGAGCGCTTCTTCGATGGTCAGCGTCAGCGGCTTCTCGCAGTACACATCCTTGCCGGCCTTCATCGCGGCGATGGCGATGATCGCGTGCCAGTGGTCCGGCGTCGCGACGATGACCGCATCCACGTCCTTGCTGGCGATGAGTTCGCGGAAGTCCTTGTGGCCCTTCACCTCGTAGCCGTCCATCTTGTACTGCTTGACCGCGTGCTCGACGTGGCGCGAGTCCACGTCGCACACCGCGGTGAAGTTCACCTTGTCCTTGAACTTCTTGGCTTCGCCGTAGAGCGCGTTGGAGCGCCGCGGGTTTGGGCCGACGCCGATGACACCGACGTTGATTTTGCCGTTGGCGCCGGGCGCCTTGTCCTGGGCGCGAGCGGCGGCTCCGAAGAAGTCGCGTGCGTGCCACGCCGGTAGCCCGGTGAGCGTGAGAGCGGCCACCGAGCGGTTCATGAACCCCCGGCGAGAGAGGTTTCCGCGGTTCAACATGACGAAGCCCCTTTGCGAAACAACAGGAGTGGTGAGGAGAGCAGAGAACGAAGGAATATGATAAACCACACGGCGCGCGGTGACGAAGGGGAAACTCAGCGTTTAGCCGCGCCGTTGGTGGCACTCTGTGGTGGTTCACCCGGCCTGCTGGACCGGTTCTTTGGGAAGGGCGTGCCGCGAATCGGCGGGCCGCCGGTCGCGAACCCGCGCCTCGCCGACCCCGTGGGGCTTCAATGCCTCTTCGATATTCCGCTCGACCTACCGGCCGACGGGCTTCAGGTTGCGGTCCGCGACTACCACCCGGAACTCGCGCAAGCGAGGGTGGAGCTATATCAGGTTCCAGCTCCCGCGAAGCCGGCCGACCTCGAACCCGCTCTCATGGGCTTGATTGCCTGGGGGCCGCACGTCGTCAAGTTGGTGGCGTTCCCGACGCCGATGCCCGCGGCGTTCGTGAAAGCGTGCGTGCAACCGGCACACTTCGACCCCAAGTACAAGGAGATCGCGTACCGACACCAGTCGCACGTGATGCTGTACTACAACGGGTACGACTACGACCCGCTCGAACAGTACGTTGCGCTCGCGGCGGTCGCGGGCGTGCTGACGATGTTCGGTGCGGTGTTCACGCTGAACGAGAACGCGCGCACCGCGATCCCGGCCCCGGTGCTGATGCCGCACGAGGAGGACGATGGGAACATGCTCGCGGCGCTTCGCGGGTTGCCGCTGCTCCTCATCTACTGCGGGTTTGTGCATTTTGAAGTGGAAGGGCAACCCGGCGTGTGGATGCGAACTTACGGCTGTCACCGGTTCGGGTTACCGGACCTCGCGCTGCGTGCGGCCGACCACGACTCCGCGCGATTCACGTTCGAGTTGTTCGGTAGCTCGCTCGCGTACCTCCGCACGTCCGGCCAGACGTTCGCACCGGGCCACACGATGCAAGTCGACGACGACATGTTCCTGCGCCTGCGCGCCCGCACGCCGGACGAATTTTATCTGGACAGCGAAGGCGAGATGCTGGTCGCCGACCGCGTCGCGGGGCTTTCCGGGGAGAGCAAGTAAGAGAAGAAATGGGAGTTACGCAGTTGGTTGGAAGGCGTTTGGTTTTCAGCCCTCAGAGAGGGCTAAAGACCCCAACTGCGGAACTCCTATCCGATCTGTGCCTTCGGTGTTCATCCGTGGCTGCTCTCCTCTTCGCCTTTTCTTTCCGCGCGCCCGTAAGATTCCTCCATGCTTGCACACCTCCGCACACTTCGTCTCGCCGCGTGGCTCGGCTGGCAGCTTGAAACCAACTGGGCGAGTCCGTGGTTGTTCACGCTGTACATGCTGGTGAAGCCGGTGTGCGGGTCGCTCATGTTGGTGGGCATGTTCTACGCCGCGAACGCCGCCGTGGTCGGCGTCCCGCCGCAGTTCTTGCCGTACATGTACGTGTCCAACGCGTGCTATGGGCTGGTCGGTACGGTGATGTTCGGACTGAGCTACGCGGTCGTGCGCGACCGCGAACACTACCGCATGTTGAAGTACATCTACATCAGCCCGGCACAGTTCCAGACGTACTTCCTCGGTCGCGGCGCGTCGCGCGCGTTGGAAGGCACCATCGGCGGTGTGCTGAACCTCACCGTTGGGCTGATCCTGTTTTCGCAACTGCGAAACGCGGTCGCGATTGATGTGCCGTGGCTGATCGTCTACCTGATGATCGGCGCGATGATGCTCTGGGCGTGCGGGATGCTGCTCGCCGCCGCGTGCCTGAACATGTCGCGCAACGGCATGTTCCTGAGCGAAGGTGTCGCCGGAATTGTGTACCTGTTGAGCGGCGTGGTGTTCCCGCTGTCGGTGTTCAAAGGAAATATGGCGTGGGTGCAGTCGATCAGCCTGAGTTTGCCAACGACCTACTGGCTCGAAGGGATGCGCCGCGCGCTGATGGGCGACGTGCCGGACAAGCTCCGCGGCCCGCTGTCGGACTGGTCGAAAGGCGAACTGGCCCTCACGCTCTTCGCGACGACTGCGGTGCTGGTGGTCGCGGCGCAACTGTTCTGGCGTTGGAGCGAGCGCCGCGCCTGGCGCCTCGGGAAGCTCGAAGAGAACGCCGGGGTGTGAATTGTGACGTGCAGTTAATCCGCTTCGGGAGTTGTTCCCGCTCGCAGTCGCTCGGCCGCCGCGAAACCGCGCCGAACCCGCTTCTGAAACAACCTGGCGATCGCGTAGAACCCGGCGAACGGTAAGATTGGCAAGAAGACCGCCAGCGGCAGTGATGCAAGCACAAAGACGGTAGCGCTGGTCATTGCGAGTCGGTATGATCGGACCCGCAGCATCAGCACCGCCCCGACCAATCCGAGAGCACAGCAGAATAACACCACGACGCCCGCGGCCAGGAACTCGCGGTACATGTCGAACACCAGCCGGCCCTGATTTTCCGGCTTCGGGTCGTTCGCGTGGTCGATCAAGTTCGTCAGCACGATCACGTCGGCGACTGTTACCATCAACCAGCAGACGAAGAGCAACCGGGCCGAACCGCGAAGGTACCGCCGCACCTTCTCGACCAGTTCTGTGTCCGTCAGACGGGCGCCCGGTTCCTCTTCAACCTGCCACGCTTCCGAACTCTGGTCGCCCATCTCACCGCCTCCGTGTACCCGAGGTTGAATGCACGGCGGAGCATACTGAGTAGTACCTCGCTTAACAACTCTCACTCCTCTTTCTGCTCCCCGTCCTTCTTCTTGCGCGTGCTGTCGTTGTCGAGCTTGTTGAGCGTGTCGGAACGGTGACGGCCCAGGTCTTCCTCCACGTGCGCGGCCTCTTCTGGGTTGTCCGTGAGGTTCTTCTTTAGCTCTGCGCGGCGGTGCTTGTTGCCGCGCCTCTTCAACGCTCGCTTCAGGTCGCGCAGCATCCGTTTGTCGGGGTCGGGCATATCATTCACCTCGCCTATGGCACGAATCCTTATCGCAACCGACGCTTGGCACCCGCAGGTCAGCGGCGTCGTTCGCACGCTCGATACCACCGCACGCGTGCTGCGCGGACAGGGCCACGCGGTCGAAGTCATCGAGCCGACCGGGTTCCCGCAGTTCGCGGTGCCGTTCTACCCTGAAATCCCGCTGTGCGTCACGCGCACCGGGCGCGTCTACGAACGCGTCCACAAGTTCCGCCCGGATCACGTGCATATCTCCACAGAGGGGCCGCTCGGCTTCTGGGTTCGCCATTACTGCCGCCGAATGGGATGGCGGTTCAGCACGTCGTACCACACGCGGTTCCCTGAATATCTGAAGAAACTCGCCCGCGTCCCCGAAAGCGTCACTTACAAGTTCCTCAAGTGGTTCCACGGGCGCTCGTCGTGCATGATGGTCGCGACACCGAGTTTGGAGAAGGAACTGATCGGTCGCGGGTTTAAGGCTCCGATTCGGCGGTGGTCGCGCGGGGTCGATCTCGGCACGTTCCGCCCACGCCCGAGGCTCGCGACCGCGCTTCCGCGGCCCATCCTACTTTACGTCGGGCGAGTCTCGCACGAGAAGGGTATCGACGAGTTCCTGTCGTTGAAAACAGCAGGAACAAAACTCATCGTCGGCGATGGACCGGCACGCGCGGAGTTGGAGCAGAAGTACCCGGACGCGGTGTTCCTCGGTTATCGGAAAGGCGATGCGCTCGGCGAAGTGTACGCGAGCGCGGACCTGTTCGTGTTCCCGAGCCGCACGGACACCTTCGGGATCGTGGTGATCGAGGCGCTCGCGAGCGGGCTACCGGTCGCGGCGTACCCGGTTACCGGGCCAATGGACATCGTCACGCGCGACGAGTTGGGCGCGCTCGATGATGACTTGGGAAGTGCGGTTTCGCGTGCGCTCGCAAGCGGGCACCCCGCGGCGTGCGCGGAGGAAGGGTCGCGATACACATGGGCGAACTGCACTGCGCAGTTCCTGGGAAACCTCGTGCCGATGAGGTGAGCGTGGGACGGAATTGACGGTACCCTGTTGACGCCCGCACCCCCCCGCCCGCACAATCTGAATGCCGCCGGTTCACTCCTACCCAATTGGAGCCTCTCATGCGATTCTTCTTTGCGTTCTTGTTCACGGCCATCGTCGCGCTTCACGCCGATGCCGCGGATGAGAAGATGAAAGTTCTCATCATCGACGGCCAGAACAACCATAACTGGGTGCAGACCACGCCCGTGTTGAAGAAGATTTACGAGGACACGGGCCGCTTCACGGTGGACGTGGCGACCAGCCCGGCGAAGGGGAAGAAGGAAGAGATGGCGAAGTTCCGCCCCAAACTGAGCAATTATCAGGTAGTCGTGAGCAACTACAACGGCGAGCCGTGGGGCAAAGACCTTAACGATGACTTCGACGCGCTGCTGAAGGAAGGCAAGGTCGGGTTCGTGGTGGTTCATGCGGCGAACAACGCGTTCGGCGGGTGGAAGGAGTACAACCAGATGATCGGCATGGGCTGGCGCGGCGCAAAGGACGGCAAGCGCCTGAAGTACGACGACGACGGTAAGGAAGTGATCGTCGAGTCCGGCGTCGATGCCGGTTCCGGGCACCGCTACAGTGGCCCGTTCACGGTGAAACTCCGCGACGCGGAACACCCCATCACGAAGGGGATGCCGAAGGAGTGGGCGCACGTGAAGGACGAACTGTACGACAACATGCGAGGCCCGATCGAAAACGTGAAAATCCTCGCGACCGCATATTCGAGCGGCACGAAGACGCACGAACCGATGATCTGGACTGTGAGTTATGGCAAGGGTCGGGTGTTCCACACGCCGATGGGCCACGACGCGGTTGCGATGAAGTGCTGGGGCTTCGCGGGCACGGTCACGCGTGGCACCGAATGGGCCGCGACCGGCAAGGTGACGATCGCGCTGCCGAAGGAGTTCCCCACCGCGGACAAGGCGAGTCCGATCAGCGACAAGTGAAAAGACAGAGGCCAAAGACATGTCTGGGTTTTCAGCCCCTCGGAACTGAAAGCCCAGACACGTCTCTGGACTCTGGCCTCCGCCAACTCCCCTGTTCGTGCCCATTCTCACGCATTACCCTATCAGTATCACAAACTGAGCCGCCCGAGGAAGTGGGCATGTCCGAACCGAAGAGCGAACCTGTAAACGCCCCGACTCCGGCACAACCAGCCGAACAGCCGGAGCCGTTGATTACGAACGCGATCCTCCCCCTCATGCGGTTGCTCCCACCGCCGCCGGTTGGGACCATTCTCACACCACCAGACCCGCAAGACGCGACCAGGCGCGGCTGGTTTCTCGCCCAACTTTGGGCCGAAGTGCGGCTCGCGATGCAGATGTACTTCGATCCGCGATACCGCATCAGTCGGACGGTGCAGGTCGCGTTCCCGCTTGTCGTCGTGCTGCTCGCGCTGAACTACTTCCTGTTCTCGGTGTGGTTCTTGATCCCGGTCGTCAGCCCGATTGCGGAGCGGTTGCTCGACGCGCTGCTCGTTGTGCTCGCATACCGCGTGCTGACCCGCGAACTCGACCGCTACCGGGCTGTGCTCGACTACCTCGCACGCTTCGCTTCCAGATAGTTGCGGGTTGCGAGTTGCGAGTCAAGAACACCAGTTGGTTTTGGTCTTCTGACTCGCAACTCGCAACTCGCAACTCGGGACTTCTCCCCATGATTCGCCTCGGTGTGAACATCGACCACGTCGCGACGGTACGCCAGGCGCGCCGGGCGAACGAACCGGACCCGGTCGCGGCGGCCGTACTCGCCACACTCGGCGGCGCCGATGGCATCACCATTCACCTGCGCGAAGACCGTCGGCACATCCAGGACCGCGACGTGTACCTCCTGCGCGAAACCGTCACTACGCGGTTGAACCTGGAGATGGCCGCTTACGACGAGATCGTCGCCATCGCGCTCAAGGTGAAGCCGGACGAGGTGACCCTGGTGCCGGAGAAACGCCAAGAACTCACCACTGAGGGCGGGCTTGACGTACTCGCGAACATCGTGAACGTGCAAGGCGCGATTCAGCAACTGAAGGCCGCGAACATTCACATCTCGCTGTTCATCGACCCAGACCCGGCGCAGATCGACGCCAGCGCGCAGCTCGGCGCGAACGCGATTGAGTTCCAGACCGCGTGCTATTCCGAGGCAAAGGGCGAGGTCGCGGTGGAACGCGAACTGGAGAAGCTCCGCGCCGCGACCGCGCATGCGATTGGGCTGGGGCTTCACGTTCACATGGGCCACGGGCTGAACTACTGGAATGTACAGCCGATCGTGCGCATCGCGGGCGTGGAAGAATTGAACATTGGGCACAGCATTGTGTCGCGCGCGGTGCTAGTCGGAATGGAACGTGCGGTTCGCGAGATGAAGCAGGTCATGCAGGAGCACTACCCGAACCCGCGCAAGAGTAGGTGAGATCAAAACCCGCACCGGGCGCCGGTGCTACTTGCTAGCAGTCGCGGGCTCAGCTGCGTACGGAACCTGCTGAACGGATCGGCACGGCAACCCCCCGCGGCGTGACACCGCAGCTTAACGCTAACTCCGGCCGAACGCCCGGCGCGGGCGCACTCAGCATCCCCGAGGAGCCGGAACGTTCACTCTTCGAACACGCGAACGACGCCTTTCCGCCACAGTTCTTCGACCAACTTCTTGTACTCAACCTCCAGGGTCGCGCGTGTCAACTTCTCGCGGATCTTGCTCTGCACCGCCGTGTCGAACGGTTGCACCCCGGCGTAGTCGCGCTCGACTACCTTCACGACGTGATACCCGGTTGGGGTCTGAACCACGCCGCTGATCTGCGCCTGCTTCAGTGACCACACGGTCTCTTCGAGGTCCGCGGGTTGAATTTCCTTGCGTTTCTCGCCGGTGCCGAACCCCTTCTGCTGCTTCGCGAAGCCCTCGTCAGCTTGAACCGCGAGCATTCCAAAGTCGGCTCCGTTCGCGGCCTGCCGCCAGAGCGCCGTGGCGCGGTCGTATGCGGCTCGCGGGGTGGCGTAGTTCTTCGTCGCGATGAACAGGTGCTGCCACTTCACGCGCTCCGCGACTTGGAACTCGTCGGGGTGCTTGTCGTAGTAGTCGCGGACCTCGCCTAAACCGGCGCGGCGGCCCTTCTCCTTGAGCGCGCTGCTCACGTACTGCTCGGCCATCATTTGCCGCTCCATCTGGCGGCGGATCACCTGCACGGTCAACCCCTGCGAGCGCAGCATCGCGGCGAACTCCTCGTCCGACTTCGCGCCGTAGTCGGTGCGGTACGCGCGCAACTGCCGGTCGGCGGACTGCGTTGCGAACTCCTTGATCTCGTCGATCACGTTAATCTTGTTGGCCTTCTTCAACTTCGCGTACATCTCGTCGAGGATCAATTCACGCTCGATCGTCTTGCGGAGTACGATCGTGTACATCTCCTTTTGCTTCGCGGTGCGGGCGTGTCCCGCGAGCGCGGCGAGTTGGTGGTACTGCTGGTACACCGCCTCGACCACCTCCTGGTCGGTGATGACGTTGTTCGCGCCGATGATCGCCACGACCTTGATGCGTGGCACGCTCGCGCGAAGCGAGTCGGCCGCGGTACCGATGCCCTTCGAGGCGGTGAAGCCGGTCTTCACGACCGGGCCTTTTGCGTCTGGCAGCACCGAACTACCAGCGACCGGTCCAGACCCGAGCGTGGGAACGACAGCCCGCCCGTCCGGCTTCAGCGGTGCGACCGGTCCCAGAGGGGCTATGGGCGTGTACGGCACGGCGGGGTTGGTAGGGGGGGCGACTGGCGCGAGTGGCGCAAGCGGGTCGATAGGTTGCGGCATCTGACCGCGCGCAATCTGGTTGGCCTTGTCCGACTGACACCCGATGACGGCGGCAAGTCCGACGGCCAACAGCAAACAGCGGCACAGCGGGTTCGCGGCGTCCATGCCAGCCCTCGCGCGTAAATACGGATGTTGCGACCTGGGGTATAGCGTGCGGCGTGGGAAGTGCAAGTGAGAAGCGTTTCCGTATTTCCAAGTCTTGTTTGAAGCCCCGGAGGAGCTTCAAACACAACAACACCTCAAGGCTTCAACACACCCAACAACAACTTGTACAGCCCCTTGGGGTTATCGGTATCGCCGGTTTTCAGCCGTAGGTAGATGCTCTTCTCATCCACGACCTTCAACCGGCCGTTGCTCGCGGCGACGAGTTGCTTCGCACGGTCTGCGTTGCGGTACGTGAATACCAAATCGTGATCGTGACGGTGAACGCTCGCGACCTGCCACTTCACGCACAGCAGCCGAATCTCGGTGGTGCGGAGCAGCCACTCGACCGGTTCCGGGGCTGGACCGTAGCGGTCACGGAGTTCGGTTCGGAAGTCGTTGAGCTTTTCGGGGTCGCGAAGCCGCGCGAGCCGGCGGTACACCTCGATACGCAGTTTCTGACCCTGAACGTAGTCGCGCGGAATGTACGCGGGCCACGGCAAATCAACCGTTACCTCCACCGCGACCTTTGGTGGTTGCTGTTTCAGCGCCCGCACCGCGTTCTCAAGAAGCTGGCAGTAGAGTTCGTAGCCGATGGCCGCAATGTGACCACTCTGCTCCGCGCCGAGGATGTTGCCCGCTCCGCGAATCTCCAGGTCGCGCATCGCGATCTTGAAGCCCGCGCCCAGTTCGGTGAACTCTTCGATCGCCTTCAGCCGTCGTTGCGCCATCGGGTTGAGCATCTTCAGCGGGTTCACGATGAGGTACGAGTAGGCGCGGTGCTTCGATCGCCCGACGCGACCGCGCAGTTGGTGAAGGTCCGCGAGACCGTACATGTCAGCTTCGTCGATGAAGATGGTGTTCGCGTTCGGGATGTCCAGCCCGCTTTCGATGATTGTCGTCGCCACGAGGATGTCCGCATCTTTGCGCACGAACGCGACCATTGCTTTCTCAAGGTCGTGCGCGTCCATCTGTCCGTGCCCGACGGTCACCTTCGCTTCCGGGACGAGGATGCGCACCTTCGTCGCGACGTCGAAAATGTCCTGCACGCGATTGTGAACGAAGTACACCTGCCCGCCGCGATTCATCTCACGGAGGATCGCGTTGCGAATGAGCTTGTCGTCCCATCGCGTGATGTGCGTTTCCACCGGTTGCCGGTCCGCGGGTGGCGTCTCCAAGTTGCTGATCTCGCGGATGCCGAGCAGCGATGCGTGCAGCGTTCGCGGGATCGGCGTTGCGGTCATCGTGAGCACGTCCACCATCGCGCGGAGGTGTTTCAGCCGCTCCTTGTGTTCGACGCCGAACCGCTGTTCCTCGTCGATCACGACAAGGCCCAAATCCTTGAACTTCACGTCCTTCGAGAGCAACCGGTGCGTGCCGACGATCACGTCCACTTCGCCATCCGCGAGCTTCTTGAGCGTCTCCTTCTGCTTCGCACCACCCTTGAACCGGTTCACCACGTCCACCACGAACGGGTACTCCGCGAACCGCTGCGTGAACGTGCGGTAGTGTTGCTCCGCCAGCACGGTCGTGGGAACGAGAATTGCGACCTGCTTACCGCTATCGACCGTCTTGAACGCGGCGCGAATCGCGACCTCCGTTTTGCCGTAACCGACATCGCCGCAAATGAGCCGGTCCATCGGCTTTGCCTTTTCGAGATCGCCCTTTACCTCGGTGATTGCCGATAGTTGATCCGGTGTCTCCTGATAAGGGAACGCGGCCTCGAATTCCTTCTGCCACTCCGAATCGGTCGGGAACTGGAACCCCGGAACGGCTTGCCGGAGTGCCTGGACGTTAATCATCTCAGCAGCCATGTCGCGCACGGCCTCGGATACCTTCTCCTTCTTTCGCCCCCACGACGTGCCGCCGGGCCTGCTCAGTGCTGGTTCCGTCTGCGACCCGCCCACATATTTCTGCACGAGGTCGATGCGCGTCGCGGGAACGTAGAGGAACAGGCCGTCGCGGAATTCGAGGACAAGGTGTTCTTCCTCGGCAGTTGCGAGATGCGAGCTGCGAGTTGCGAGTTCGGAATCGTTATCTGAACTCGCGCCTCGCGTCTCGTCGCTCGCAACTTGGCCCTTTTCGAGCATCTTCATCCCGCGGAAGCGGGCGATGCCGTGGGCGACGTGAACGACGTAGTCACCGTCGTTGAGGTCGAGGAACGAGTCGATCGCGCGCGACTCGATCTGCCGGCTCGACTTCGCTTGCGCTTTCACGCCGGGCGGCAGCAGATCCTTGTGGAAGATCTCGTGACTGCCGAGAACAATCGTGCCGGTCTCGACAAGGCGGAAGCCGGCGCGCACGTGCCCGGTCACGAGTTGGAGCCGGTGGGATTCCGCGAGCTTGCCCGCCTTCAGCACCTCCGTGAGCCGGTGAACCTCGGCTTCGCTCTGGCACGCGATCAGCACGCGCGCCGTTGCGCTATGCGCGATGGAATCGAGTTCGTCGCGCACGCGATGCACGCTGCCGCTGAACCGGTTCACGGACTCAACGCGAAGGTGAACCGACGCCTCCACACTGGGACGCGGCAGTGCGGAGAACACCACGTTGGGAAGTTTCATCAGACCCGCGAACGCTTGCTCCGGCGTGTACAACCCGTCGGTGGTCGCGACACGTTCGTGGAAGTGTTTGGCCTGTTCCTTTAACTCGCGCGGTTCGACGAGTACGACCCACGAATCAGCGGGGAGGTAATCGGTGAGATGACCCTGCTTCGTTAGCCGCGCGCCGGAGGCGAGTGGGCCACGTCCGACGCTCGCCTCCGGCGCGCGGCTAACCACCCCTGTGTCCACATTCAGAAGCGTGATGGAATTCTTCTTCTCCAAACTCCGCTGCGAGCCGGCCGCGAACGTGCGGATGCTCTCCACCTCGTCGCCAAAGAAATCCAGCCTGAACGGGTCCGGCGCGTCCGGCGGGAAGATGTCACAGATGCCCCCGCGACGGCTGAACTCCCCAAGGTACTCGACCGCGTCTACTCGCTTGTAGCCGTTCGCCACCAACCACTCGGCTAACTCACTCGGTTCCACAATCTCGTTCGTCGTGATCGTGCGGCCTCTTGCGGCGAGGTCGGCGCGCTCCGGCACCGGTTGACACACCGCCATGACACCGCACACCACCACCTTTGGTGGGTCGCGTTGTAATTGCTGGAGCAACCGCAGACGCGAGGTTGTTGTCGGGTCGAGTTTCCCCTTGTTGGAAGCCACCGGCCAAGCTTCCCACGCCTCGAACACGACCGGCCGCGACCCAGTGAAGGAAGCGATGTCTTCTGCCCACGGTTCGACATCGACGGGGTTCGGCACGACGACGAGTAGCGTTCCCGGCACATCAGCGGCGAGCGCACCAGCCGCCAACGCCGCGGACGAACCCCACGCGCCGTCCACGGTTCCGCTGCGCCCAGAAGCCAGCGCAGCGCGCAGTTCCGCCCAGCCCTCGGCATTTTGGAGCAAATTGGGCAGAGCGCGTAAGCCAGCGCCCGCCGGCGCCGCGAGTGTCGCCGTCGTCATACTCGTCTCCTTCAACCACCCATTCTATTACCGCAAGGAAGCGACCTGTGAACAGCCCGACACGTTCGCCAGTTTCCCCATCAGGAGGATCACCCGACTAACCTCAAAAAGTGAAAGAGAATCGAGGGGATGAAACGTGCCTTTTTCGCCCGAACTCTCGCGATCATGTCGGGTAGTACATGTTGATCAAACCAGACGCGCCCAGGGGGCGTTGTAAGCGCGCACCCTGGGCGTGGGTGCGGACCTGTTTCGCTCGTTTGGGGCCGACGAGAGGCGGTCCGCGCACCTTTGTCGTTTAGCGAGATGGTCGGGGGGATAACACCTCCCCCCACTGCGGGTGAGGGGGAGTCACGCATACCAAGGTAACTGCCATTGGGCCAGCGGCCTGTCCCACGGGCTTCACTCCTTCTTGGTCGCGTCCTCAAGCATCTGGATGATCTGCTCCAGTTGAATCTTGATGTCGTTGAACTTCTCGCCCGCGGCCTCGCGCATGATCGACAGCACGCTGTCCATCAAATCGTCGCGATTCTTCGACGGGGCAAACCCCATGTCGCGGTACAGCTTCTTCGCGTGTCGAAGCGGAGTGGTCCGCTCGTCTGGGTTCGGGAGAGAAGCGTTGGCACCGAAGGCGAGCAGACGGCGCACTTCTTCGACTTCCATCTGATCGACCGAGATCCACAGCGGCGGGTATTCGTCGGGACCGAGCGCGTTGATGTCCGCGCCCGCCGCGATCAGTTCGCGCGCCTTCGGCTCGTCACCGGTCAGGATTGCTTCGAGAAGCAGGTCGTGCGGCGTGGGAATGTACTCTTCCGGTTCCTCGTCGGGTTCGTCGGATTCGAGCAGGTCGTACAGTCCTTCCCATGAGGTCCAACTCGCGGTTTGCGCGTCGGGCGAGTAGACGATCAGAAGGCCGTGTTCGTCCTGCCAGTCGGATTCGATCAGGAACGTGAGGTGCGCGAACCCGCCGCGGGCTTCGCGTGTGACGTCAAGGCGTGTGATCGCGAACCGGCCCGTGAGGTCCGCAGCGGTCGCAGCCGGTTTCACACCCGCGATCTGCCGCCAGTGTTCCTGGCCGAACGAGCTTTGAAACGATTCCCACACCTCCGCGAGAACCGCATCGTAGACGACGGTTTCGTTCGCCAGAAGAAACCGGAACGCGGTCTCCTGTGCTGGCGACGGCTCTGATCCACCTGGGCCTGCGATGCGGACCGGGAACCGGCCCTTCGCGAGCAGCGCCGCGTTTTTCTCACGCCGCGCCGCGCGCCGTCGTTCGCGTTCCGCGTCCTTTGGGTCGCGTTCGTCGGCGTCTTCCTCGGCCGCGCGATCGACCTCCGCGAACGCCTTATCGATCTTGTCGCCGAACCGCTCGCGCATCTGAGCCTTGATGTTCTCCAGCGCCGCGTTCATGTCGACCGCCATCCGCGCCGCGTCTTCCTCGGTGAGTGGCGCCCGTTCGGGCATCATGCCGACGGCCGCGAACCGCGGGAGTGCCGCGGACCCGGCCCACGACTCGTCGGCCTCCTTGAACCGCAACTCGCCGAACAGTTCGTGCGTCATGGGAACTCCGTTCACTGGCGGGCGCTTTCGGTATCTGGGCGTTCGGGGTATTCACGGATCAGAGTATTAGTTTCGAGGGGCTTCGCGACCTCAGCCGGGAGCAGAGCCGCGGACAACGTTTTCACACGGACTCGGCTCGCGCCGGCAAGTTGTGTAGTAGAGTTCCCCTCGGACAGCCGAACCGGAACCGTCGGGAGAACCATTGCCGTGAACACGCGAACCGAGACTCCCAACGCGGCGGCTCTGGCCGTACCTGCCAAACTGATCGCGAGCCTCAAGGGGCACACCGCTGAAGTCATTTCCCTCGCGTTCTCGCCCGACCGATGCCTGCTCGCATCTGCGAGCAGCGACGAATCGGTCCGCGTCTGGGACATCGTTAGCAGCAAGCCCGGCGAACGGTCCGTGCTGCGGAAACCCGGTGACCGGTTCCACGCGTTCGCGTTCGCGCCGAACAGTCGTACGCTGGCTGTCGGTTCGGGCTCTCTGACCGGTTCCGTCTGGCTCTACGACGTGACCGACGCGACACCCCAAGAGGTTGGAACGCTGCGAGGCGCGCGGGGGTCGATCAACACGCTGCACTACTCACCCGACGGCAAGCAAGTGGCGGGTGCGGGCGAAGACCGGACGCTGCGGGTGTGGGAACCGGTTCGCGGGCTGGTGTGCGATTCCCGATCGCAGTTGTTGGGCCACACGCAACCGGTTCGCGCGCTCGCGTTCAGCCCCGATGGGTCGAACGCCGCCACCGCTGCGCGCGACGCGACAGTTCGCGTGTGGACGTTGGGCCGGATCCGTTCGACGGAACGCGCCGTGTTGTCGCACGGGGGCGAGGTGAATGCCCTGGCCTACACGCCCGACGGCAAGACCCTGGCGACCGCGGGGCAGGACGGATCGATTCGGTTCTGGGATCTGACCGCGATCAAACCGACCGTGCGCACCGAACTGAAGGCGCACACCGGCGCGGTTCGCTCAATCCTGATCGCGCCCAAAACCGACACGCTTGTGAGCATCGGTGACGACCTGCGCGTGCGGAACTGGGATTTCCGAAACGGCAATCAGGTGCGCGAATGGGAAGTACCGGGACGCGCTGCCACACGCGTCGCGTTCACCTTGGACGGGCGATACATGGCGAAGGGCACTGCCGACGGCACAGTGGAGTTGTTCCGTGTCGCGGAGAAGCGATCGTAGGCGAATCTTCGCCGGTTCGCGGGCGTGGTGGTAAAATGCGGGCGTGTGATTATTGCGTCATGTCGGAGGTGTGCCGCTCGTGGCCAAAGACCCGCTCGATCCGTCGCGCTGTGCGAAACTGCTTTCCGCACTCGCCGCACCGGAACGCCTGAAGATCGTCCGGTTCCTCGCGGACGGCGAGCAGAACGTGACCGCGATCGCAGACATGCTCAAGCTGAAGAACGTGGTAAACGTGTCGCACCACCTGAGCGTACTGAAGCACGCGGGGCTGATTCGCGGCAAGAAGAACGGCCGGTTCGTGCTGTACTCGCTGCGACCCGGCGTGCTGGAAGACGCGGTGGAAGTCGGCGTACCGAAGGACGCGCTGAACCTCGGCTGCTGTCGCCTCGAAATGCCCGACTGCCGCGTGTGAAGAACCTACCCCCTCCCTAAAGGGAAGGGGGGTTGGGGAGTAGGTTGCATTTGCCCTCACACCAATACTGTCTCGCCGCGATCGGGAATCCCCACGTCCGCGAACCCAATGCCCTTCAACCCTTCGGCTAGCTTCGCGGCAAGCTCGGGTTCGCCGTGAACCAGTCGCACGCGAGCCGTCTTACCGGCCAGCGGGCCAAGCATTCGTAGCATGTCGCCGTGGTCCGCGTGACTCGACAAGCCGTTCAGCACGACGACTTCCGCTTTCACCGGGCACGGGCGACCCAGAACCCGCACTTCCGGGCGCCCTTCCACCAAGCGCCGGCCGAGCGTGTCCTTCGCCTGAAAGCCCGCGATGAGGATCGTGTTGCGCGCGTCGCCGAGACCGTGCTTCAGGTGGTGCAGGACGCGCCCGGCTTCGCACATGCCGCTGGCCGAAATGATGACGCACGGCCCGTCGCGACGGTTCAGTTTCACACTCTCGTTGGGTGACTCGACGTACTTCACGTGCTTCTCGCCGAACAGGTCCGGGTGCGATTCGAGCAGCGCGAGTGTTTCTTCGTCGAAGCATTCCGTGTGCGCGCGGAACACTTCTGTCGCGCGGTTCGCCATCGGGCTGTCCACGAAAACCGGAATGTCGCGAAGTTTCCCGGCCGAGATGAGTTGGTGCAGGAAGTACACGACCGTTTGCGTGCGGCCGACTGCGAATGCCGGGATGATGACACGGCCGCCGCGCTCCGCGGTGCGCCGCACCACATCGCCCAACTTGTCGGCGGTCTCCTCGACCGGTTCGTGCGTGTGTCCGCCGTAGGTGCTCTCGCTGATGAGCAGATCGCACGCGGGAATCGGTTCCGGGTCGCGGAGAATTGGCAGCCCCGGTCGGCCCACGTCGCCGGTGAACGTGACTCGCTTCTCGCCGCTCGGCGTGTCGAGCCGCAGGTGAACCGTCGCGGAGCCGAGCAAGTGCCCCGCGTCCGCGAACGTGACTTCCATTCCCTTGCCGACGCTGAACGGCTCGCCGTACCGCACCGCCTGCATCTTGGTGAGCGTGCGGAACACGTCTCGCGCGTCGAACAGCGGCGCGACTTTCGCCTCGCCCCTCATGAGCTTGCGGTTCAGGTAGTTCGCGTCTTCTTGTTGAATCTTCGAGGCGTCGCCTAGCATCACGGCCACGAGCGCGCGTGTTGCTGGCGTGCAGTAGATTGGACCCGCGAACCCGCGGCGCACGAGGTTCGGCAGGTTGCCGCAGTGATCGACGTGCGCGTGGCTGAGCACCACTGCGTCGATGTCGCGGGTGCGGAATGGGAAGTCGCGGTTGCGGGTGTGGGCCTCGGACCGCTTGCCCTGGAACAACCCGCAGTCGAGCAGAACGGTTTTTCCCGCGGTCGTGAGTTGGTGCATCGATCCGGTCACGGTCCGCGCCGCCCCCCAGAACGTGACCGTTGGTTCGGTGGGGGGCTGTTCTGATTTGGCCATGATTCCTGCGCCTTCGGGCCAGATTCGCGGGCTTTGAACGAGCCGCGACCGCCAGGGAACGGTGTAGCTTGGCCGCTCCCTGGCGGTCGCGGCTCGTTGGAACGCGCCTGTTCCGAACGCCGACCTCGCCACTTGGATGAAGCGCTTGGTGGGCGGATAATCCGCCTCATCGCCCTTCTTTGTACTGCCTCGCGCGATCGACGAGCGCCTTGTCTTTGCACAGCGCGATGACCTTGTCAAGCGCCTTGTCGAACTCGGCCTTGTTCGGTTCGCGCAGCATCTTCGAGTGAGCGAGTTCGACCACGCCCTTGCACGCGGCTTGCGCCAGTGCCGGCTGTTCGAGGTAGGGCAGCACGAACCGCAGCGTTTCGATGTGCCTCACGAAGCCGAGACCCGCAACGATCGCGCGCCGTTCGTCGTCGCGGGTCGCGAGCGGCATCGCCTTCTTCATCGCGTTCAGCGCCGCGAGCCGCTCTTCCGGCGTGCGGTCCACCAGCACCGTGTTCACGCGAATCAGTGTCTGAAGCGCCTTGAGCCGGTCGGCGGCTTCTTTCTCCTTTTCGGCGAGTTTGAGTAACAAGTCGTTGGCGGTCGAGTCAGGCCAGTTGCAGATACCGGTGAACGCAGCGGATCGTAGCGCCGACGACTCGTCGCGAAGTTGCTCAGCGAGCACATACAGCGCGCTCTTGCTGCCGATGCGCCCGAGCAGCGGGAGCAGGTCCGCGGCGTGTTCGTTCTTGTCCACGATTGCGGTCACGACAGGCAAGGCGCGCTTCTCCGCGTTTGTAATCTGCTCGCACACAGTCGCGATTGCGATCTCGGCCGCTTCGCGTTCCTTCCCCTTCTCGGTCTTGAGCAGCGCCTTGATCATCGCGGGCACGTGTTCCGGTGCGGCGAGCATCTTGAGCGCGCCGAACGCCGCGGTGCGAACGCTCGCATCCGTTCCGCTCGCGCTTGTGAGCAGCGCGGGAACGGCACTCGCGGCCTTGCGGCGTTCGAGAACACCGATCAGCGTGACAGCACGAGCGGCGGCCTTTTCTTTCTCCAGAACCGCGATGAGTTTCGCGTCCACGCCTTCGGCGGAAAGCGATGCGAGGCTTTCGGCTGCGATGCCCGCGAGCGTGTCTTTGCCCGACATCACATCCAGGAGCAACTCCACGGCGGACGCATCGCCGAGGCGCCCGAGCGCGAGAAGCCCCGCACGGCGAACGTCGGTGTCGGTGCTTTTCGCGGCGCTGAGTGCAACCGGGAGTTGCGTGCGGTCGCCGCGTGCCGCAATCGCGGTAATGACCGCGACGCGACTCGGAGCGGGCAGTTTGTCGAGGCTCGTGGCGAGCGTCTTCAGCGCACCGGCGGAAAGGTTTTCGATCTGCCCGAGCGCGATGGCGCTTGCCGAGGCGTCGGTGCCGGTGAGGACATCGAGAACGAGATCGCCAGCCTTGTCGCCGCGACTTTGAATCATGCCACGAAGGGCCGCGAGGCGAATAGGCTTCGCTTCGTTGGCCGAGATCAACGGCTCGTAGATTGCCGCAGCGTCGGCAGCCTTGCCGGCTTTCAGCAAGCGGTCGGCGTGAGCGATGAGCGAATCTCCGATTGCCGCACGAACGGCACCCTTGCTCGCGGCTCGTGCGGCTTCGAGAGCTTTCGCGGCTTCAGGGCCAGGGATGCGACCGAGCGACCGGGCTGCGGCAACAGCACTCTCGTCGGAACCGCTCAACTCTTTCGCAATCGCTTCGAGGGCGGCAGGGTCGCCACGATATCCGAGTGCATTCAGCACGCCAATCTTTGCGTTGCCCTTTGAGTCGGCCAGTATCTCGGTGAGTTTCGCCGTTGCCTTCGGGCTGGGGTTGTTCGCCAGCGCACGCACGGCCGCTTCGCGAACCGCACCCGTCGCGTCGAGTGTGTTCTTGTGGGTGGTGGCAATCTTGGCAACCGATTCCTCGCCGCCAATGAGTTGCAGTTGAGCAAGCAGCCAGATGCAGTGTTCGCTCCGGATCTTGGCGTGGAGTTCTCCGGTCATCAGGGTGCAGGCTTCCGCACGAAGTTTCTCGTTACCTGGCGCACCGACCGCGAAGCAGATGTCTTGCCAGCGCTGCCGCGCGCCGCTCTCACCGTTGCCGATGGGATACTGTAGTTCGGCGAAGGTTTCTTTGAGCGTCTTGCCCTTGAGGTCGGGCGGTGCCGCATTCGCGGTCGAGGCCCACAGGAGCAGCGCCGGGAGAATGAAACGCATCATGTGTATGTGTGGTGGTGTGTGGTGGTATTCGGATTCTTGGCGAGCCGGGAGCGTCAGCGACCGGAGTTCACGCAGAGGTGAAACCTCCGGTCGCTGACGCTCCCGGCTCGCCACAAGGTTTTTTACGACAGCGTCCACGGTTCGCGCTTGGGTCGGTCGAGCCAGCGCGCGGCTTCGGCGTCGCCCACAATCTCCTCTTTCACTGGGTCGTATTTCAGCGGGCGCTTCAGCCAGTAGGCGATGTTGCCGAGGTGGCAGACCGTGCAGGCGCGGTGCGCGACCTCGATGTTGCGGAACGGCTTCTCGCGGCTCTTCACGCAGTGCAGGAAGTCGCCGAAGATACCACCCTTGCCGCGATACACCGGCATGTCGGACGCGCGAGGCGCCTTCGCCGGCTTCGGCTTCCCGCGATCCAGTTCGCCCTCGGTGCCGACGTATCGGATGTCGCCGGTGCCGCCGTGGTACATCTTCATGCCGTCAGCGAAGACGTAGGTGAGGTACCTGTTCTCCTTCCCGTCGGGCGGAATGATGTCCGTTGGCCCGGTGAGGTGATGGTTGGTCGCGAACAGCGCGGCGCCGAACCGGTGCGCGCCCCAGTCGGTCATGCCGCCGCCGGAGTAGTCGCGGAACGGCCGGAACCCGCCCTTGATCAGCGACGAATGAAACGGCCGCTTCGGCGCCGGCCCGAGCCACATCTCCCAGTCCGCCGCGGTCATGCCGTTCGGCAACTTCTCCTCTGGCAAGTAGCAGTCACTGGATGGTCCGCCGCACTCGACGTACACCTCTTTCACCGTGCCGAGCGACCCGCCCCAGATGGTTCGCGGCCAGTCACCGTAGTCACCCAGTACGCGCTGACTGCCGCCCGAAAACACGCGTCCGTACCGCTTCACGGCGTCCGCCATCGCTCGCCCTTCGCGGATCGTCAGGCACTCCGGCTTCTCGCAGTACACGTCTTTCCCGGCCTTGCATGCTTCGATGGTTATGATCGCGTGCCAGTGGTCCGGTGTGCCGATTAGCACGGCGTCGATGTCGTCGCGGGCGAGCACGTCGCGGAAGTCGCTGTACATCTTGCAGTCGGTGTTCTTGTACTTCGCGTCCACGTTCTTCTTGGCGCGCTCGCGGTGTTCGGGGACGACATCGCACACCGCGACCATCTGCACGTCGGCGAAGCCCATGAACCCGCCCATGTCGCCAGTGCCCTGACCGCCGCAACCGATGGTCGCCATCACGATGCGGTCGTTCGCGGGGCGTTTCTGCGCGCCGCTCGCGACCGTTGGCGCGAGGAGTGTGCCGGCCGCAGCCGTCTTCAGGAAGGCGCGCCGGGTGGTGCTTGAAGCGGTCATCTGTTGGTCCCTGGAAGGGAAAGGAGGGTGCCCGATCATCGCCTGCGAGGAAGGCGTTGTCGAGAGGCAGTTTCTTCAAAGTAGTAGGCACGCTCCATGTGCCGTTGCTTCATGCAAGAGGAAAAAGCAACGGCACACGGAGTGTGGCCTACTACTTTGGAAGACACTTTCGAGTTCCGTTTGGGCGCGGGTGGTGGCACAATACACTACACCCGCCAGTTGCACGGCCTCTCCCGCCCCACGATTCGCTTTCCGAGGGTCCGAATGTTCCGTTCCGGTTCGCTGGTCACGACGCGCCGCAGTTTCCTCGGCTTCGGCGCGTGCGGCTTGCTGTCACTCCCGCACTGGCAACCCGCGTTCGCGGCGGGGAAGAAGGCACGCGCGAAGTCTGTTCTCGTGGTGTTCGAGCAGGGCGGCGTGTCGCACATGGATACGTTCGACCCGAAGCCGGACGCGCCCGCCGAACACCGCACGCCGTTCAAGACCATCGACACAGTTGTTCGCGGAACGCGCTTCACGGAACTCCTCACAAAGACCGCGGCGCACGCGGACAAACTCACCGTCGTGCGGTGCATGACGCAGCCGAAGCCCGGCATCGGCAACAGTCATCCAAAAGGCTCGCAGTACGTCTTTAGTGGTGAAGCACCTGGCGGCGCGGAAGAGATGCCGGACATCGGTTCGGTGGTGTCGCACCGCATTGGAAGCGGCGCGCGCAATCTGCCGCCGTACATCATGGTGCCGGGAACGAGCGAGCAGGCGTACAACACGAAGATCGGCTTCCTCCCGCCGCAGCACGGCGTCTTCAAGACCGGCGGGAAGCCACACGAACCGACCTGGACCGTGCCAAACCTCGCGCTCGCGGGCATCACGTCGGAGCGATTCAAAGACCGCACCGACTTGCTCAGCAACCTCGATGTCGGCATCCCGGGTGCGGACAAATCGAAGGACGCGAAGACCCTGACAAGCATGCGCGACCAGGCCGAAGACATGCTCACCAACCCCGCGACGCGTCGCGCGTTCGACTTGAAGGCCGAACCGCAGAAGGTGCGCGAGGAGTACGGTCTGGGTCATCGCGGGCAGTGTTATCTGCTTGGCCGCAAGTTGATCGAATCCGGCGTGCGGTTCGTGACGATCGACTGTCGCGAGCCGGCGGCACGAGAGTACCCCGGTGGTGGCAACATGAACTGGGACCACCACGACCACATCTATTCACCGAAGGACACTGCCATCAGAGGCGGTGGGGCCGGGGCCGGCCGGTGGGGCATTCAAACTTGGCCGATGATGGGCAGCACGGACAAGGCGTTCGCCGCGTTGATCGCTGACATGCACCAGCGCGGCTTGTTGGAAGACACGCTGGTGTGTTTCATGACGGAGTTCGGGCGCACGCCGCGGATCAACGACCGCAAGGGCCGCGATCACTGGACGCATGCGTTCAGCGTGGCGTTCGCGGGCGCCGGCGTACCCGGCGGCCAGTTGGTTGGCGAAACGGATAAGGAAGGCGGGTACATCGTCAGCCCCAAGGCGTACTCGTTGGAAGACTACGCAGCGACGATCTACGAGAAACTCGGCATCGACACGACGAAACCGATACACACGCCCGCGGGCCGGCCGATCTACCCCGGCAAGGACGGGCACGCGATCCCGGAACTGATGTGACGTCTTGTAGGTCGGGTCGAGTCTTCGAGGCCCGACGTGAACGCAATCCACGCACCGTCGGGCCTCGAAGACTCGACCCGACCTACAAATACAGGCCTCATGACGATCTTCACGTTACTCCTCGGCGCGACATTCGCAGCTCCGGCCGATGCTCCTTCGCGTATCGAAGTCTACCCCACGAAGGTCACGCTCGGCTCAGCGCGCGCGACTACGCAGTTCGTCGTCACCGGACACTTCGCGAACGGCGAAACACGCGACCTCACGCGCGATGTTACCTTCACACCCTCGGCAGCCGTGGTCGAAGTGCGCGATGGCGTGGCGTTCCCCAAGAAGGACGGCAAGGCGGAGATCACCATCGTTGCAGGCGGGCACACGATCAAGGTGCCGGTCGAAGTGAGCGGACAGAGTGAATCGGACCCGATGCGGTTCCGCACGGAGACGCTCGCGGTGCTGACCAAGCAGGGGTGCAACAGCGGTTCGTGCCACGGCTCACCGGACGGAAAGGGCGGGTTCCGGTTGTCGTTGTTCGGCTACGATCCGCTGATCGACGCGGAGAGCATCGTTCGCGGTGGGCTGAACCGGCGCGTGGACGCGTTCAACCCGGCCGACAGTTTGATGCTGAAGAAGCCGCTGATGCGCGTGGCCCACGTCGGCGGAAAGCGGCTCAACAAGTCCGACGCGGGCTATCGCGTGTTGCTCGACTGGATCGCCGCCGGTGCGAAGACCGACGACGACAAGCAACCCGCGTGCGTGAAACTCACGGTGTACCCCGGACCGAATCGCGTGTTACGTTCCCCGCACTGGGCGCAGCAACTCAGCGTGATCGCGAAGTTCGCCGACGGCACCACACGCGACGTGACCGCGCTCGCAACCTACGAAATCTCGCACAAGGAAGTGCTGTCCGTGTCCGACGCGGGTCTTGTGGCGGGCATCAAGCGCGGGCAAGGCGCGGTCAGCGTCCGCTACCTGAACCACCTCGAATCGGTTCACTTCACTGTGATTGAAGAGGTCGAAGGGTTCGTCTGGAATAACCCCACGGACGCGAACTTCATCGACAAGCACGTTCACGCGAAGCTCAACCAACTCCGCGTGCTGCCCTCCGACACCTGCGACGATGCGACGTTCTTGCGCCGCGTCCATCTCGACCTGACGGGACTGCTCCCGCCCGTGGCGAAGGCCAAAGCCTTCCTTACCAACACGCTGTCCGACAAGCGGGCGAAGGTGATCGACGAACTCCTCGTGAGTGAAGAGTTCGCGCGATACTGGGCGATGCGAACCGCGGATCTGATGCGCGTGAACCCGAAGACGCTGCCCGATGGCCGCGCGGAACTCCTCGCGGACTGGCTCATCGCGGGCTACCGCGACAACGTTCCGTTCGACAAGGCGGTGACCGATCTGCTCACCGCGAGCGGCGATGCCGCGAAGGTGCCGGCCGCGAATTACTTCCTCGCCTTCCCTGTACTCGAAGACCTCGCGGAGACGACCGCGCAACTGTTCATGGGATCACGAGTGAACTGCGCGAAGTGCCACAACCACCCGTTCGAGAACTGGACGCAAGAGGACTACTACCGCATCGCGGCGGTGTTCACTCGCGTGAAGAAAGCCGCGAAGGGCACGATGGTGTCACTCACATCGACCGGCGAGACGAGACACCCCACAAGCGACAAGACACTCACGCCATTTGGTGACGCGGCGACCGATCCGAAAGCGGATCGTCGAATCGCTTTCGCGAAGTGGCTCACGAAGCCTGGCAACCCGTTCTTCGCACGCGTCGAGGTGAACCGCATGTGGTTCGGCCTTTTCGGTCGCGGTATCGTTCACCCGGTGGACGACTTCCGCTCGTCGAACCCGCCCGCCATTCCCGAACTTCTGGATGCACTCGCGTTGGAGTTCGAACGCAGTGGCTTCGACCGCAAGCACGTCCTCCGGTTGATGTGCAACAGCCGCACCTACCAGCGGTCCACCGCGACCAACAAGTTCAACGAGGACGACGACACGCTGTTCTCGCACTACCCGATTCGGCGGCTGACCGCGGAGCAAATGCAGGACGCAATCGGCTACGCAACGGGCAGCCTCGCGCCCGCATCCGAACTCGCCGCAGAACTCGCGAAGGCCGAGAAGGAACTCGCCGTCGCGCCAACCGACAAGACGAAGCAAGCCGCGGTCAAGCGACTGAAGGACCGCCCCGCGTACGCGACGCAGCGGCTCACGCCGGAGCAGTCCGCGTTCCTCAAGGCATTCGGCCAACCGAAGCGCGAAAGCCCGTGCGCCTGCGAGCGTGGGGACGAACCGACCGTCGATCAGGCGCTGCAACTCCTGAACGGCCCGCTCGTCACCGGGCGTGTGAGTAGCTCCGCGGACGCGTTCGCAAAACTCACCGACGCCGAACTGACCGAACGGTTGTGGCTCGCCGCGTTCGCGCGCCTTCCCAGCGAAGCCGAGCGCAAGAAGGTGAGCAACCACCTGAAGAGAGCCGCGACCCGCCCGGACGCGGTGCGCGATCTGGTGTGGGCGGTGATCAACACTCGCGAGTTCTTGCTCCAACACTGACGCGGATCGTTATGAATCGCTTTCGCTTATCTCGTGCTCTCGCCGTGCTGTGCGTCTTCGGGTCGCCCGCATTGGCTTCCGCGGCGGACCCGGCGTTCGTCTCGGACATCGCGCCAGTGTTGGTGTCGCGGTGCGCGAGTTGTCACAACGGTGCAAAGGCACGCGGCGCGTACAAGCTCGACACGTTCGCGAATCTCCTTCAGCCCGGCACGTCGGACGCGAAGCCGGTCGTACCTGGAAAGCCAGAGGAATCCGAACTGTACCGGCGGCTCGTCGCGGAGAACCCCAAAGAGCGCATGCCGCCCGGCGATGATGCGCTCTCCGCGGATGAGATCGCGGCCATCAAGAAGTGGATCGCGGCCGGTGGCACGTTCGACGGCACCGACCGCACCGCGGCAATCAAGAGCATCCTCCCACCGCGCAAGCACCCCGCACCACCGGAGAAGTACCCCGCCGCGGCGCCGGTATTTGCACTCGCCTTCTCGCCAGACGGTAAGGAACTCGCTGCGGGTGGCGTACACGAAGTCACCATCTGGGACGCGGCGAGCGGCAAGTTGATGCGCCGACTCCCGCGCCTCCCGGCCCGCGTTCACGCGCTGACCTACACCGCCGACGGCAAGCATCTTCTGGTCGGTGGCGGCACCGCGGGTGAGTACGGCGAAGTCGCGCTCGTGGACGCGAAGTCCGGCGATCGGGTTCGCGTGTTCGGCACGTTCGATGACATCGTGTTGTCGGTCGCGTTCTCGTCAGATTGGAAAACAGTCGCGGCCGGAAGCGCGGACCGCACCGCGCGTGGCTTCCACTTCGCGGACGGCAAAGAAACGTGGCGCGCCGCGCTGCACTCGGACTGGATCACCGGTGTCGCGTTCAGCCCCGATGGAAAGTGGGTCGCGACCAGCAGCAAGGACCGAACCGTGAAGGTACTCGAAGCGAACACCGGAAAGCTGTTCACCACGTTCAACGGACACCGCCGGCAGTACGCACCGCACGTCGGGCAGTTTGAGGTGTACGCGGTCGCATTCGATGCAGCCGGCACCGCGCTCTCCGTCGGAGGCGGTGCGGCGATACGCGCGTGGGATCCGGTGAGAACGCAGGACGAGAACGGTAGCGCCGCGGACATGGAAGAGCGATTCAAGAAAGCCGGGCACACACGATATCTGGAGTTCCCTATCGGGAAGCCGGTGTTCGCGCTGGCGCTCGGCGGCGGGCACACGTTCTCTGCCGGCGGCGACGGCGTCTTGCGCGAACATGACATCGTGTCTGGCAAAATCGTGCGCGAGTACGCGAAGCACACCGACTGGGTGTACGCGGTCGCGGTTCACCCCGCGACCGGGCGCGCCGCAACGGGCGGGTTCGACGGAACGGTTCACGTGCTCAACACCAAGACCGGCGACGCGGTGACAAACTTCGTCGCCGCGCCGGGGTTCTCGAAATGACGAAGTGACGAACTGCGAGGCAGTTGTCGCGTTTGGAACGAACCGTACGCGAAGGATGTGCTTGAGCCTGAGCGTTTCTCCAACAAGGGTGTCGGAGAAAGAGACCACCGCGTTCCCACGTGGTTCGTAACGATCATCAGACTGGATTGTCAGAACCGTGGCGTCATTCGCGGAAGCGGCTCACTGTCAGCGCCACGTTCTGACCGCCGAAGCCGAAGCTGTTCGAGAGGACGTGATCGACGCTCACTTCGCGCGCGGCATTGGGAATGTAATCCAGGTCGCACGCCGGGTCCGGCATCTCGTAGTTGATGGTGGGCGGCAGCACGCCCGCGCGGATCGCCATCACCGCGGTCACCAATTCGACCACCCCGGCCGCGGCGATCAGGTGGCCGAGCGTACTCTTGCTGCTCGACACGGGCAGAGTTCGGGCGTGCTCGCCGAACACCGACTTGATGGCGGCCGTCTCCATCGCGTCGTTCGCCTGGGTGCTGGTGCCGTGTGCGTTGATGTAGCCGATGTCGGTCGCGTTCAGCCGGGCGTCGGCCAGCGCGTTTGCGATGCAGCGAATCGCGCCCTTCCCGCTTGGGTGCGGGTCCGTCATGCGGTACGCGTCGGCCGTCGAGCCGTAGCCGGTCAGTTCGGCGTAGATCGTCGCGCCGCGAACTTTCGCGTGTTCGAGTTCCTCCAGGATCACGACCCCGGCGCCCTCGCCAATCACGAAACCGTCGCGGGTGAGGTCGAATGGCCGGCTCGCGGTCTGGGGACTGTCGTTGCGGTGCGACAGCGCGCCGAGCCTGGTGAACCCAGCCACGCCAAGCGGATGCAACATGCTCTGCGATCCGCCTGCGGCCATCGCGTCAGCGTCGCCGGCGCGGATCAGTTCGACCGCTTCGCCGATCGCCTGCGAACCCGCCGCGCACGCGGTCAGACAGGAAGCGTTGGGGCCGTCGAGAGCGAACAGGTTCGCGAGGTGCCCGACGGTGGTGTGCATCTCGACTTCGACCTCGGCGCGTGGGTCGAGGACCGGCAGAAGTGCGGTCACGAACCGCGCGGGGTCGGCGCGGTCCGCGCCTGTGGTGACCGCGGCGGCCGCGCTGTTGATGAGCGCCGGGAAGTTGTCCTGACCTTCGCCCACGCCGAGGTAGACGCCAATCCGCGACCGGTCGCCGCGGCTCGCGTCGAGCAACCCGGCGTTTTCGATCGCCTGCTTCGCCGCTCCGATGGCGAACCGGGTGTTGAGACCACTGCGGGCAAACCGGTCGGCGTCCTTCAGGTAACGTCGAAGGTCGAAGTTCTTCACTTCCGCGCCGAACGTGGTGGGGAGCGCGCGGGCGTCGAACCGGGTGATCGGTCCGACTGCGGATCGGCCTTCCGCTTGCGCAGCGAACAACTCCGCGACCGTGTGCCCCAGCGGGGTCACGACGCCCATCCCGGTGATGACGACCCGTCGGCGCATCTGTGTCTCTCCTGACTCTCTGGTTTTAAGGTAGGCAACTCGCTCCGCGAGTTGCGCGTCGGATGGTCCGCAACGCGCTCCGGACGTCCCGTGGGTGTCACTCGCGGAGCGAGTGACCTACCTTAAAGACCTACTCCCACTTCCTCACCACGACCGCGCCACACTGCCCGAGGTCGGTGGCGCTCACCTTGACCACGTACGGCTTCGTGACCGGGCGCGGCGTTCCCGTGTGGACCGCGATCGGGCACCCCGCGTCCGGGTTGTCGTGGTTCAGTGTGCCGGGCACCAACCCGTGTTGAAGTGCGAGAACGCTGCACGAAAGTTCCAGTATCCCAGAAGCAGCGCCGGTGTTCCCGAACCGACTCAGGGGTGCGAACACCGGTACGTCGCGGCCGAACACTTGCGCGATCCCGCGCGCCTCGAACCGGTCGAGTTCGTGTACGCCGACACCGTGTGCGTTCACGTGGTCGATATCGCTCGGTTGCACACCGGCATCGGTCATCGCGTTGCGAATCACGCGTGCGAATCCCAAGCCCGTCAGCCCGCGATCAACGCCGGACGCGAATCCCACCACTTCGCCGATGATCTTCGCGCCGCGGCGCTGCGCGTGTTCAAGTTCTTCCAGTCCGAACGCAGCAGCTCCTTCGCCCACGCAGGTGCCGGACGCGTCGCGGTCGAACGGCCGGACCGCGCGATCTGGGTACTCGTGTGCGCGCGTGAATGGCGCGAACGTGTCCATCCGGGCGAGGGTCAGCGGGTTGAGTTTCGACTCGCACCCGCCGACCAGCATGAAGTCTGCGGCGCCGCGCTGCACCGCGCGAAGCGCCTCGCCCAACGCCGCGACGCCCGCCAGATCGCCAGTTGTCAGTGAGTTGCTCGGCCCCTGCGCGTCGTGCATGATCGTGACGTGACACGCGGGCATGTTCGGCAGGTACTTGAGCATCCACATCGGGGGCATCTGCGGCACCCCGGCGCGGCCCCACGCTTCCATGTCGATCGGCTGGTTGGGGCCTGAGGAACACGCGGTGCTGAGTCCGCCAAGGTCATCGATCTCGCTCTCGGCCATCACCGCTGCGAAGGAGACGCCGAACCGTTCCGGTGGCATCGCACCTTTCGTGAGGCCCGCGTCGCGCACGGCCAACTGCGCCGCGACGACCCCGAGTTGAACCATCCGCGCCATCGCGTTGAGTGACTTGCGATAACTCTTCTCGATGAGTGCTTTGGGGTCGAAGTCTGCGATCTCGCCCGCGATCCGGCAGGAGAGGCTCGATGTGTCGAATCCGCGGATGGCGCGGACCCCGGATGTGCCCGACCGGAGCGCCTCCCAGAAGGCGGCGGAATTGGAGCCGATCGGACTGAGAACGCCAAACCCGGTGATGACGGTCCGGCGGGATCGCGTTGTCATGGGGCGGTCGTGGGCGGCAGGCTTTTCTTCTGGAGCGCCCGGTTCCGCAGTTCCGCCTTGTCGACGCCGAGCGTCTGCAAGATCGGCATCAGCACGTCCGAGTAGAACAGCGCTTCGTTGAAGATGTTCATGTTCCGCACGGCCGCGGTGCGCCTGGCGCTTTCGGCGAGCAGGTGCGTGACCGGCATCGCGAACCCGTTCAGCACGCGCTTGAGTTGTTCGAGTGTGCCTTGCCGGTCGTCGGCGAGGTGCAGTTTCATCACCTTGATGTAGAAGTCGTAGTGGGCACGCTCGTCGATGCTGATGAGGCTCAGGATCTTGTCCAGCGCCGGGTCGGTGTTCCCGAGGAGCAACCGCAGGTTGCGGTAGTGCAACCAAGTAGCGAGTTCCTGGCACATCGTGTAACAGGTCATCCCGCGGACATCGTTCTGTGGCAGATCCCACTCCCCGATCACCGCCCAGTTCGCGACCTCTTCCAGTTGGTTCTCGGTCCGCGCTTTGGAGCGGAGCAGCCACTCTTGAAGCACAAGCGAGTGCTTGGATTCTTCGTAGCCCCAGTTCGCGAGGAACCACGCCCGCCCGCGGACGGTGCGCGCCATCGGGAGAGCTTTCCCGACGAAGTCGGGCAGGAACAGTTCGACTGCGCAGAACGACTCAACGACGTCGGCAATCTCCGGCGGCGTGTTCGGGTTGCACTGGTCCCAAGGGATGTCGCGTTCGAGCGTCCACCGGCGACGACGCTCGGCGAGGTCGAAGAACTCGCGGTAGATCTTCCAGATGCCGGCGTTGAGGACGGGGCCGTCAGGCACGGTCGCGGACATAGTGGTTCGATCCTGAGGGCGTACCCCTTACGCTCCACGACACGGCCGTTGTGCCGACGACCCCGACCCGCCACGCGGCGGATCGAAATCGGGAGTGAAAGGTGTGCGATTACCTTATCGGTGCGCGGTTGTGGGACAACGGGCATTCAGTCCCGCGCTCGCGAGTGTCGGTCACTTCAACCGGCGCGCCGCGGACCGCGCCGCGAAGTACCCACACATGCCATGCACGCCGCCGCCCGGTGGGGTCGAAGACGAGCAGAGGAACACGCTTCGGTCGGGCGTCGAGTACGGGTTCAGTCGCGTGACCGGCCGCGTGAAGAGTTGCCACCAGTCCGTCACGCCACCGGCGATGTCGCCGCCCACATAGTTCGGGTTGTGTACCTCCATCGCCGCAGTGTTCATCGTGTGCCGCGCGAGGATCAAATCGCGGAAACCCGGTGCGAACCGCTCCACCTGCGATTCAATGCGTGATGTCATGTCCACAAGCGAGCCGTGCGGCACGTGGCAGTAGCCCCACGCGGTGTGCTTTCCTTCTGGAGCGCGCGAGTTGTCGAACACAGTGGGTTGTGAGAGCAGTACGAACGGGCGCTCCGGGTGTTCACCGCGCCACGGTGCGCGTTCAGTCGCGGCGACTTCTTCCAGCGTTCCGCCAACGTGAACCGTTCCGGCGCGGCGGCACTCGGGCGCGCGCCACGGGATCGGCCCGGACAGTGCCCAGTCCACCTTGAACACGCCGGGACCGTAGCGGTAGCGCGCGAGCGCGCGAGGGTATCGCCCGTGCAACCGGTGACCGGCCAGCGAGAGTACCTGCCGCGGTGTTACGTCAAGAAGGATGACACGCGCGTCCCGGAACTCATCGACCGACTTCACCGTACGCCCGGTTTCGATCTGCCCGCCAAGCGAACGGAAGTACGACGCGAGCGCGTCGGCAATCTTCTGTGCGCCGCCTTTCGGGAACGGCCACCCGACCGCGTGCCCGGCCAACCCCAACATCACCGCTATCGCCGCGCCTGGCGACTGTTCGAGCGGAATCACCGCGTGTGCGGCCAACCCTGCGATCAGCGCCTTCGCGCGGTCGGTGCGGAACCACGCGTTCGCCAGTCCGCTTCCCGAGCGGATGGCGCGCAGCCCGAACCGCAGCGCGGTGAGCGGGCTATTGGGGAATCGCAAACGGAGCGGACCGAGCAGGTCACCGAACAGCCCGTCCGCGCCAGCAACGAGCGGACCCATGAGCCTGCGGTACGCGTGTGCATCTTCGCCCAGCACGTCGGCGGTCGCGTCCACGGATCGGAGGAGCGCCGCGGCGGTGTCGTCGTCAAGTGGATGCGCGACCGGAATTTCTGGGTGGACCCACTCCAACCCGTGTTCCGCGAGGGGAAGTGTCTGGAAGAACGGCGACGCGACCGCCATCGGGTGAACGGCGGAGCAGACATCATGAACGAAGCCCGGCAGCGTGAGCGCGGCCGAGCGAGTTCCGCCGCCGAGCGTGTCGGCCCCTTCCACAAGGAGGACAGAATGACCGCACTTGGCGAGAGTGATGGCAGCAGCCAGCCCGTTTGGCCCGGCCCCAATGACCACGGCAGTCGGCATGTTCGGTTCCGCTGATGTTCGCTCAACCCCATGCGGCGAGCAGTTCGCTGTGGTCGGAGAGGTTCGAGAAGATGAGGTCAGGGGCGCACCCCGCGAGTTCTTCGACCGAGTGCCAGCCGGTCGCGACGGCCACCGCGTTTGCACCGATCGCGCGCGCACAACTCACGTCTAAAGGCGTGTCGCCAATCACCCACACGTCGGACGGGTCCACGTCGCGGCCGACATGTGCCCGCGCACCCGCGAGCGCGGAGCGTGCCACGTCGTCGCGGTCGTAGTGGTCGTCGCCGAAACCGCCACACCTAAAGAAGTCCCACAACTGGAAGTACCCGAGTTTGTGTTGCGCGCCGGCCCGCACGTTGCCCGTGAGCAGCCCCAGCACCACGCCCGACTTGCCCGCGAGGGACGCGAGCAACTCCGGCACGCCGGGGCACACCTCGCCGCCCTTCGACATCAGGCTACCCGGCAGATGCGAGAGGTATTCGTCTCGCAACTTCGTCTGGTTCTCCAGAGTGGGGTCAACACCATGCACGCGGAGCAAGTCGCGGCTGATGGCGACATCGGTGCGCCCGCTGTATTTCACCTCGTCGCGCAGTTCGGTCACGCCGAACGCGGTTGTGAGGGCGAGTTCCATCGCGAATTTCCCGGCCCCGCCCGTGCGCACGAGCGTCCCGTCGATGTCGAAGAGGATGATTGGCATGAGGACGTTATACTAAGGATTCCAGGTGGAGACTTCTCATGCGCGTACTCGCCATCGGTGACATTCACGGCTGTCTCGGTATCCTCGACGACCTCCTCGCGTGGGTGAACCCGACCCGCGCCGACGATCTCATCCTCCTCGGCGATTACGTCGATCGTGGCCCGGACTCGCGCGGCGTCATTAACCGGCTCATCGAACTGAAACAGAAACGACCGGTAGTGTGCCTTCGTGGGAACCACGAGATAATGATGCTCGCGGCCCGCTTCGGCGACCGCTCCGACCGGAAACAGTGGCTGGGCGTCGGTGGCGTGCAGGCGCTCGGTTCCTACGGCCCCGCGATGGGCGTAAGCGGCACGCTCGACGACATCCCCGACGGGCACTGGGATTTCCTCAACGACGAACTCGTGCCGTATCACGAAACGGACCGGTTCATCTTCGTTCACGCCGGGGTGTACGCCGACACGCCGATGGACGAGCAACCGGACAACATGCTGTACTGGGAGTTCTTTCCGGAGGCGATGCGCCACGAGTCCGGGAAGACGGTGATTTGCGGGCACTCGTCACAGCGGTCCGGCGTGCCGGAGGTGATTCCCGGCGCGGTGTGCATTGACACCTGCGCCTTCAGCGGTGGCTGGCTCACATGCCTCGACGCGATCTCCGGCCGCTACTGGCAGGTAGACGTACTCGGTCGCAAGCGCGAAGGCAGAGTGGATTACGAAGAGGGAGAACAGGAAGAGGTTTAACCACCAAGGCACGAAGGACACAAAGAAGAGGAAAACCAGAGAGATCAGTTCACAAGAGCGATTCTCCTCTCTGCTGTCTTCGTTGTGTCCTTTGTGGTTAATCCTCTTCTTCCCTACGTTACGGCGTTAACGTCGAAGTGCGGGTTCTGGATCAGCCCGATGGAGTTGCCGAACGGGTCCGCGATCGTCGCGACCATGATGCCGTCACCCACGTCATTCACCGATTCGATACATGCTGCGCCGATCGCGATGCACTGGGCGACTTCGGACGCAATGTCGTTCGTGCCCCAGTAGGCGCTGACACCGCCCGGCCCCGGTTCACCTTCGGGGTGCAGACCCAGATCGAACCCGCCGACGCTGAACCCAACGCAGAACGTCTGGTCGAAGTACGGTTCCACGCTCGCGAACTGCGTGTACCACGCTTTCGCCGCATCGAGTTGCTCTGGCGAACGTGGGCAATGAACGTGCGAAGACCGAGGATCATGGAGTACGCCGAGTGAGGACTGGACAAGCTTCAACAACTTTCGGATATCGGCGGTGGCTGTCGCGGGTTAGAATTTTCCTGACCTCTCTCCCGTGGATTCTGCCGCCCGAATCCGTGCTACTCGTTGAGTACCAACAACGCGAACGTCCTCAACCCACTCGCACTGGGTTGCGGATCGGGGAAATTCGCTCATGGTCATGCGGAACGGGAACGACGACCGCAGCGCGCGCGGCTGGTGGGATGACCTGCCTCCCCGAATCCGTACACGCGTTGCGTGCCCGCCGGCGCCCGAGGCCGAAGGCGAGACGCCTGAACCGGGTCCGCTCGTCACCACCCGCGAGTTGGCACGCGACCTGTCTCGGCTCGCGCTCCTGTTCTTCGCCATCGCCGTTGCCAACATGCTCTTCCTGCTCGTCGCGCTCGCGTTCATCGGCACCTGAGCGTGTTGCCGCGCCCATACCGTTCGCGGTATGATGCCCTCCTCCACATTCCGCCACACCGGAGTCACTTCGATGCCCCGCACCTACGTCGCGGCGATTGTTCTACTCGCCGCGTCCGCCGTTCACGCGGATCCGCCGAAACCCGCCGCGCCGCCGGCCGCACAGAAGCTCTGCCCGGTGATGACCAAGGACGAGATCGACCCGAATTACTCCAAGTTCGAGACGTATAAGGGCGTGAAGATCTACCTGTGTTGCGACACCTGCGTGGCGAAGTACCGACGCGACCCGGCCGCGTACCTCGACCCGAAGTTCCTTCCGGCGCTCGCGGGCGTTGAGCTGCCGAAACGCGGCATCGCACAACAGTATTGCCCGGTGTTCCGCGACAAGAAGATTTCCGAGAAGGATCCCACCACGACCTACAAGGGCGTGACGGTGTACTTCTACAACGCGACCGCGAAGGAGCGGTTCGAGAAAGACCCGGAGCGCTACGCGGATGCCGCGTTCCTGCCGCAGTTGCCTCAGCCAAAGAAGTAAGAGAAGGGGAGAAGGGAGAAGGGAGACAAGACCACATCGCCTGTGTCTTCTCTCCCTTCTCGCCTTCTCGCCTTCTCCCCTTCTCCCCTTCCGCGGTTCAAATAGGCTCACCCTGTCGCCTTCCACCCCACGACAGGAGAATCACAATGCGCCGCCTGCTGCCACTGTTCACTCTCGTTCCACTCGTCGCGTTGTCGGCCGACACGCCCGCCGCCGAGAAGGAATCCCGCGTCTACGAGATGCGGACCTACTACGCCACACCGGGCAAACTCGACGCCCTCAACGCCCGGTTCAAGAACCACACCGTCAAGTTGTTCGAGAAGCATGGGCTGACCAACGTCGGGTACTTCGTTCCGCTCGATAACAAGGACAACAAACTCGTTTACTTCATCTCGGCCCCGAGCAAGGACGCCCGTGACAAGTCGTTCAAGGCGTTCGGCGCCGACCCGGACTGGAAGAAGGCCGCCGCCGACAGCGAGAAGGACGGCAAGTTGATCACCAAGATCGAATCGCGGTTCCTGACGGAAACCGATTACTCGCCGCTGCTCAAGATCGAAAAGAGCAAGGACGACCGCGTGTTTGAGTTGCGCACTTACATCGCGACGAAGAACAACCTGGGCAACCTCAACGACCGGTTCAAGAACCACACGCTCAAGCTGTTCGAGAAGTACGGCATGACGAACGTGGTGTACTGGAACGTCCTGAAGGACCAGAAGGACGCGGACAACCTGCTCGTGTATCTACTCGCGCACAAGAGCAAGGACGCGGGGCTGAAGTCGTTCGACGAGTTCCGCAAAGACGCGGCCTGGCTCGCGGCACGCAAGGCGAGCGAGGAAAAGGGCGGTGGCAGCCTGACCGAAGCGAAGGGCGGTGTGGTGTCAGAGTACCTCAAGCCAACCGACTACTCGCCGCTGAAGTAACGCGTGTTGCCACTCGGCGGGTCAGTTGTTCCGATCAGGGTGGTTCCAATAGAGAATACCCCAGGAAAACAGGTCTGTGACCAGCCTGATCGGAACAACTGACTCTACAGCAATCCGCGGCGCGCCAGGCACGCGCAGTCCATGCCCCACGCGACGCCGATGTGTAGCGCTGCGCCGAGCCACACTGAGCGCGTCGCGAGGCTCATGAAGCCCAGCACGACGCCCGCGATGATCGATGCGACCGCTTCTGGCATCGGCTTGCCGAAGTGGATCTGGACGTAGGGCACCATCGAGACGAACACCGCGTACACGCCGAACCGGTGTTTGGTACCGTGAACGATGAACCCGCGGAAGAAGAACTCCAGCCCCACGAACTGCGCCGCGTAGGCGAGTTCCCATTTCCAGAGCTGCGCGCGGACCTCTTCAGGCGAACCGAATCGCATGAACGGGTACGTCTGTTGGAACCGCTCTTCGGCCGAACAGACCCACACGATCGGCACCATGACCACGACGAACAGGACGTACAGCGGCCACGCGTTGAAGACGCCGCGCACCTTCAGCCCGTAGTCGCTGATCCTGGCGCGGAACCCGAACTTTAGAATGAGCAGCGGGATGACGGCGTAGGTGAACACCGAGACGCCCGCCCACCACACGCGACTCGCGAGCTGGTCGTTGCCCCACCTGCGGAGGGTCGCTTCCACTTCGTTTGCCGCCGTTGGTCCACCGAACGTGTTCGCTACGAACCGGGCCGTGGAGATGAGTTGGCCGGTGTTCGCGGTGTACTGTTGCAGCGTGAGACAGGCCGCGGCGGTGAGCAGCACGATGGGCGTTTTCCAGTCGATGCGCCGGCCGTCGTCGGAAAGCCGGTACGCGAGCGAATCCGCTTCGATCTTGCGAAACGGTTCGCCGAGCCACGTTTCCCAGAGGCGCAAGAGGAAGGCGCGCATCGGCTGACATTACCGTGAGGTGGGGCGCGGGCGAACGATCCGCGAAAGTGTATTGCGCGGCCGCGGCGCAGGAAGGGAGAGCTTACGACTTACCGAACTGCCCAGAAACGCAAACAGGGAGGCTGACGCCTCCCCGTTCGCCCAACACGCGACGCCGCAAGCGGCGGATCACACCAGTTCCGGAAGCACCTTGCCGTCGGTGAGGTGCTGCGGGCGCCCGGTCGGGTCGTTGATCGTCGTTGTTTCCGGGTTCAGCCCGAGGTTGTGGTACAGCGTCGCGAACATGTCGTTGAAGCCCACCGGTCGGTCCTTCGCGTTGCCGCCGTTCTTGTCCGTGGTGCCGACCGCGACGCCGGTCTTCATCCCGCCGCCCGCGAGGATCGCGCAACTCACCTGTGGCCAGTGGTCGCGACCGGCGCCCTTGTTGATCTGCGGCGTGCGCCCGAACTCGCCCCACGCGATCACCGTCGTGTCGTCCAGCATTCCGCGAACTTCCAGGTCTTCCACCAGCGCTGTGAGACACTGGTCGAGTTTCGCACCGTGGTCGCGAACGAGGTCGAAGTTCTTGCCGTGGCTGTCCCACCGGCCGTAGCTCAGCGAGACGACCCGTGCACCGGCTTCGACCAACCGGCGCGCGACGAGCAGGTGTTCGTTCACCGTCGGGGCGCCGTCGTACTGGAACTGGTACGGCTTGCCGTCGCCGTAGCGGTCGCGTGTCTTCTGGCTTTCCTTCGAGATGTCGAGTGCTTCCACCAATTTGCTCGACGTGAGGACGTCGAAGGCGCGTTCGGTAGCGGCGTCGGCCCCGCGCAGCGAACCGGCGTGATCGGCGGTGCGTTTCATGTCGTCGAAGCCCGCGAGGAGCTTCTTGCGGTCCGGCATGTGGTCCTTGTTGGCGACATTGAGGACCATGTTCGCCATGTCAGGGCCGGTTGGCTTGAACGGCTCGAACGCGCTGCCGAGGAACCCGGTTTGCCCGGCGTCGCCCCACGGCGCGTGTTGTGTCTTCTCCGCAAGGCCGACAAACGGCGGCACGCTCGGATCGACGCTGCCCTGAACCTTCGCGACCGCGCTACCGACGCTCGGCCGACCGCCTAGCGCCGCGAGCGACGACTTGACGAACCCGGTGTTGCACTGAATCGCGTCGTGTCCGCCGCCGGCCCCGATGATGGACCGCACGAACGCGAACTTGTCCGCCGTCTTCGCGATGCGTGTGAACGTCTCCCCGATCTGGATGCCGTTCACCTTGGTCGCGATCGGCTTGAACTCGCCGCGAATCTCTACGGGCGCTTCGGTCTTGATGTCCCACATATCCTGGTGCGGTGGTCCGCCGCCGAGGAAGATGTTGATGACCGCCTTGTGCCGGGTGCGTGCGAACGGGTCTTGCTTCTTCGCGGCGGCCTCGGCGCGAAGCACGTCCGCGAGCGTGAGGTTGAGCGCCCCGAAGGACAGCGCGCCGACCTTGAGGAAGTTACGGCGTGAGATGCCGTCACACATCCGCGTGTGCCCGAAAGGAATCGAGAGCATTGGCTGCGTGCCCCGGTGGTTGGGGTAATGGGGTGGGATGCCGGCAGGGCGAAAGTGGTTGCGCACTCCCGCCATTTCGTGAAGGATACTTCGGAATGTCCGGTGCCGCAATATAAAAGCCCAGGTTCCGACACGCACACAACACAGACTCCTTGAGGAGCCTCGAAATGCCCGCCGAAATCCCCGCTTCCGTTCTCGATGCGCTTCGCAAGTACGACACGCCGACCGTGTGCAATGTGTTGGAGTTGTTTGAGTGTCGTTCGCGCATCGTGGGTTACACCGACGCACGCATCCAGGCGTGCTACCCGGCGCTGCCGCCGATGGTCGGCTTCGCGACCACCGCGACGTTTCGCGCCGGCGCTCCTCCGCGCGGTGGCGATACCTACATGGGCCTCGGCGCGCAGGTGGAACGCATCGCGTCTCTGAGCGGGCCGAAAGTTGTCGTGTTTCAGGATCTCGACGACCCGGCGGTCGCGGCGACGTTTGGCGAGATTATGTGTACCACGTACAAGGCGTTCGGGTGCGTCGGCCTCGTCACGAGCGGAGCCGGGCGCGACCTCGATCAGGTCGAACCGCTGAAGTTCCCGTGCTTCACCGGCGGGACGATGCCGTCGCACGGGTACACGCAGATTGTGGAGTTGGAAGTGCCCGTTCGCGTCGGCGGCGTGTGGATTTCTCCCGGCGACCTGCTGCACGGCGACCGCAACGGCATCACGACGATCCCGCTCGAACTCGCGGCGCTCACCGCGGAAGGTTGTGCCGGGTTCGTGGACGCGGAGTCGGTGGTGTTGAATTACCTGCGCTCCGGCCCCGCGACCGCGTCTGGTTTCATCGTCGCGCGTGACGAGTGCAAGCGGAGGATGAACGAGTTGGGGAAGAGTCTCAAGTCGCGTGCCGCCGCGGCCCGATGAACAGTCGCGGAATTGACATCGGCGCTCGCGGCCGATAGCATTCCGGTGGTTCGGCCTCGTCGCCAAGTGGTAAGGCAACGGTTTGCAAAACCGTCATCCCCGGTTCAAATCCGGGCGAGGCCTCTTCAATCGCAACCCCTGAAAATCCCAGCAAACCGCTGGAGTTTTCAGGGGTTGCTTCGTTCACTTCGTCTTGCCGGGCGCCGGGATCGGGTACACCTTCAGCACCTCGTCGCCGAAGTGGTTGATGACCTTCACCGCGATCTTGCCCGTTTTCGGGAGGTCGAACGGTTGGCTCGTCGCGCTGTAGAGCTTCGACCACTCAGATTCGTCAATCTCCGCGCGGAGGGCTTTCTTGAGCTTCTCGTAGGGGCCTTCCTTCGTGTCCTTGCCGCCGTACAGGAAGTACGCGTGCCGGACGAAGAAGCTCTGCCCGTCGTAGTCGGTGTCGATGAACCAGCACGCGATGTCGTCCGTGTCGCCGGTCCGCACCGCGCCCGTGCTGGGGTCGAACACGTCCACGCCGCGAATCGTGACCACCACCTGCCCGTTCTTCACGGCGAGTTTCAGGTCGGGTTCGCCGAACACGGTGAACAGGTTGCCCGCGCCGGTCTTCTTCAGCAGTTCGTCGCCCATCGCGAGGTCCGGGTTCATGCGCACCGGCAGCACGGCCAACTTGCCGAGTTTGATCTCCTTCGTGAGTTCCGCGGTCTGCTCGTGAACGCTCGCCTCGAACGCGAACGCGCACACCAGCAGCAACTCGCACTTGCTCCCCTTGATGGCTTCGAGCGCGGCCTTCTTGATGTCGCCGTCGCCGAGCGTGCCGAACTCCGGGCCGACGCACACGCGGACGGCCTTGCCGGTGGTCGTCTCGCCTTCGGCCTGGACGTACTCGCCGGGGAACGGATCGAGCCGCGCGAAGGTGATGCGCTGGCTCTTGTCGGTCCCCTTCACCCCGGCCTTGCGGAGGTTGTCGAGGATCATGGAGAGGAAGCTCGTAGGTCGGGTCGAGTCTTCGAGGCCCGACGTCTTCTCTGATACCCCACCGTCGGGCCTC
>SXGT01157699.1_pt1 | contig 51025 bp, 40 predicted proteins | sample 3176221 | NCBI WGS metagenome assembly SXGT01 (sample SAMN11356862, study PRJNA531348) | freshwater metagenome | isolation source: freshwater sample F1-120 | place: China: Fuxian Lake, Yuxi | collected 2017-12-25
CGGTGCTGGGTGTGCCGGTGGCCAGCAAGCACCTGAGCGGTGTGGATTCGCTGCACAGCATCGTGCAGATGCCCAAGGGCGTGCCGGTGGCCACCTTTGCCATTGGCGCTGCGGGTGCCGCCAACGCGGCGCTGTTCGCCGTGGCCATGCTGGCGAACCACGACGCCGCGCTGCGCGAGAAGCTGGAGGCCTTCCGCGCCCAGCAGACCGCCGCCGCCCGTGGCATGACGCTGCCGCCCACATGAGCCTCAAGACCTACCTACCCGGCGGATCGTCGTCCGCCGGTCAGCCGATCACGCTGGGCGTGATGGGGGGCGGCCAACTGGGTCGCATGTTCGTGCAGGCGGCGCAGGCCATGGGCTTCACCACGGCGGTGCTCGATCCCGATTCGGCCAGCCCGGCCGGGCTCATCAGCCACCACCACATCCGCACGCCTTACGCCGACGAAGCCGGGCTGGCGCAACTCGCGCAACGCTGCGACGCCATCACCACCGAGTTCGAGAACGTGCCCGCGCCCGCGCTGCAGACGCTGGCCGCACAGCGCACGGTGGCCCCTTCGGCCGCCTGCGTGGCGGTGGCGCAGGACCGGGTGAAGGAGAAGGCGCACTTCGTGGACTGCGCGGCCATGAGCGGCGTCAGCCCCGCGCCGCATGCGGTGATCACCACCGACGCCTCGCTGACTGCCGTGCCGGCCGACCTCCTGCCCGGCATCCTGAAGACCGCGCGCATGGGCTACGACGGCAAGGGCCAGATTCGCGTGTCCACGCGCGAGGAGCTCGCCGCAGCCTGGGACGCCATGGACAAGGTGCCCTGCGTGCTGGAGAAGATGCTGAAGCTGCGCGCCGAATGTTCGGTGATCGTGGCGCGCGGCGCGGATGGCTCCACGGTCAGTTTCCCAGTGCAGAAGAACACGCACCACGACGGCATCCTCGCGCTGACCGAGGTGTTCGAAGGCGCGCTGGACGCGACGCTGGCGCAGCGCGCACAGGCCAGCACCGTCGCCATCGCGAACCACCTGCACTACGTGGGTGTGCTCTGCGTGGAGTACTTTCTGGTGGAGAACGCGCAAGGAGAGATCGACCTGGTGGTCAACGAGATGGCCCCGCGCCCGCACAACAGCGGCCACTACACGCAGAACGCCTGCGACATCTCGCAGTTCGAGGCGCAGGTGCGCACGCTCGCTGGCCTGCCACTGCCCACGCCGCGCCAGCACAGCCCGGCCATCATGGTCAACCTGCTGGGTGACCTCTGGTTCGAGCCCAACGCCGTGCGCACGCAACGCAGCGAGCGGCCCACCACGCCGCCCTGGGCGCAGGTGCTCGGGCTCCCGGGCACGCACCTGCACCTGTACGGCAAGCTCAGTGCACGCCCGGGCAGAAAGATGGGGCACCTGAACATCACGGCACCGAGCGTGGCGCAGGTGCGCGAGACGACCGCGCAGGTGCTGAAGCTGCTCGGCCTGCCGCCGCTCGCCGCCTGATCCCATGCCGCTGCTGCTGCCCGCCAGCGACGCCACTTCGATCGAGCAGGCAGCCCAACGCCTGGCCGCCGGGTCGCTCGTGGGCATGCCCACTGACACGGTGTATGGCCTCGCGGCCGATGCGGACAACGCCACGGCGGTTCACCGCATCTTCGAGGCCAAGGGGCGGCCCAGCGACCATCCGCTGATCGTGCACGTTTCCGCCGGCACAGGATCCTCTGGCTGGCGAGCCGGTGTCGACCACTACACGCGAGAGGTGCCGGCGTTCGCCGCCGCGCTCATGCAGGCCTTCTGGCCTGGTCCGCTCACGTTGATCCTGCCGCGCCGAAGCGACGTGGCTGCTGTGGCCGCTGGCGGACAGGATTCGGTGGGTCTGCGCTGCCCGAGCCACCCGGTGGCGCAGGCGCTGCTGGCGGCGGCTGCGCGACACGGCGTGAACGGCGTGGCCGCGCCCAGTGCCAACCGGTTCGGCCGTGTCAGCCCCACCACCGCCGCTCACGTAGCGGAGGAATTCGCCACCTTGTCCGAAGACGACCTTCTCATCCTCGACGGCGGCGCCTGCCCCGTGGGCATCGAATCCACCATCGTCGACGCGACGCGCGGCCACCCGGTGCTGCTGCGCCCGGGCATGATCACGCCCGCCCAACTGGAGGCGGCCTGCGGCCAGCCGGTGCGACCGCGCGACGAGGCGGCCCCCCGCGCCTCGGGCACCCTTGAATCGCACTATGCGCCGCGTGCGCAGGTGCGGTTGATGGACGTCAAGCCCCTGCAGGCCGCACTCGACGTGCTCGGCAGCGATGCGCGCCACATTGCCATCTACGCACACAGCCCGCTCAAGGCCGCACGCGGCGTGACGGTGCGCCGCATGCCATCGGATGCCGCGCGCTGCGCGCAGGAACTGTTCGCCGTGCTGCGCGAACTCGACGCGACCGGCGTGCGCCTGATCTGGGTGGAAACACCGCCAACCGACGCGGCCTGGGACGGCGTGCGCGACCGTTTGCAACGCGCGGCGGCTTGAGCCGCGCCGGCGGCCAACCTACCCACACAAGGCCACGCGGCGGCCGGCCTGAGTCCTGAATCCCTTGCTGTTCAAGACGGGGCGAACTGCTCAATCTGGCTGCTGTGCCACCCACTCCAGCAGCGCATCCAGCGCCGGGCGCGCGGCAGGGGCATTTGGGTGGTTGACGAAGCCGACCACCGCATACCGCGCGCCGTTGACGGCGTTGACGTAGCCGGCGATGCCGGTCACGTCGCGCAGGGTGCCGGTCTTGATCCAGGCGTTGCCGCGCGCTGCGCTGGCGGGACCACGGGCCAGGCGAGAAGCGGTGCCGTTGACGCCGGCCACCGAGAGCGATTGCACGAACTGCGCGCCCTGCGGATGCCGGGCGGCGTGGCGCAGCAGGCCGGCGAGCGATTCGGGGGTGATGCGTTCGTCTCGCGAGAGTCCGGAGCCGTTGTCGAGCACGGGGGCCACAGCGCGCGGGCCGAAGGTGCGTTGCCACCATTCGGCCATCACTTCCCGTGACCGTTCGAAGCGGCCCGGGCGCACCAGCGTCTGGCGATCGGCGATGGAACCTTGCGTCACGTAGTTCACGGGTGAGAGCTGACCCAGCGTGAGGAACAACTGCTGCGCCATCACGTTGTTGCTCCACTGGTTCACGTCGACGATGATTTCCGACAACGGCAGCGAGCGCGCCTCGTGCAGCAGTTGCACGCCGGGTGGCGTGAGTCCGTTTCGGACCTCGCCGGTCATGGAACCGCCAGCTGCCCGCCACACGCCTTCCATGGCGCGTGCGGCGTAGGTGCCCGGCTCCTGGTAGGCCACGGGCCATTTGAGTTCGCCACAACTCTGCGGGTAGCGGCCTTCGAAGCGAATGGTGTTGACGTCGTCGAAGCGCGCCTGCAAGGCAGAGCGCCAGTCGCCGCAGCTGCCGGCGCGACCCAGGGGCACGGTGGCGTCGATGGCCAGGCGGGCCATGGGCGGCTCGCTCACCACACGGGCCACGCCGTTGGCGGGGTCGGGCTGAAAGGTGAGGATGACCGACTTGAAGTTCACCAGCAGCGCATCGGGCGTGGCGTTGTAGGGGCGCAGGGCTTCGCCGTCGAAAGCGCCGGGGTCGATGAGGGGCAGCTCGAAGGCGCTGTGATCGAGCACCATGTCGCCCAGGATCACGTTCACACCTTTCGCCTGCAGTGCAAAGAAGGCTTCCTGGATGCGTTCCAGCACCAGCTTCGGGTCGCCGCCTCCGCGCACATACAGATTGCCGCGCAGCACGCCACCTTCCACCACGCCGTCGGTGTAAAAGCGCGTGGCCCAGGTGAAATCGGCGCCGAGCATGTCGATGGCGGCGTAGGTCGTGACGAGCTTCATCACCGAAGCCGGGTTGACCAAGGTGTTGGCGCGGTGGCGAAGCCGCTCGTGGCCGCCCGGCTCGATGGACACCACGAGGGTCGACAAGGCACTCGGCGGCACCTGGGCGCGCTGCAACGCGGCCAGCACCGCCGGCGGAAGCGCGTCGCCACGGCCCGGCAACTGCGCGCAGGCGGGCAGGCAAACACCCATCACGAGGCCCAGGGCCAGCGCGCGCGCATGGCGAGGCATGAGGGAGAAACGACGAAGCAAGCTTGAAAGGGGCATGGCCGTTTCATTATGGAACGCGTCCGATGACGCAGGTGGCAGGAATGCACGCACTGAGGCGCTGGAGAGACAGACTGCCGCCTCACCGTGCAACCTGACACGGTGGCCGATAATCCTCCGATGCCCGAAACGACGCGACTTTTAGCCATCGAAACCAGCACCGACACGCTCTCGGTGGCCCTGGGTTCCGGTGTGCCCGGCGGGCGCGTGTGGCAGCACAGCGGCCCAGGCGCGGCGCAGGCCTCGGCCACGCTGCTGCCGCTGGTGCGCGATCTGCTCACGCAGGCCGGCTGGACGCTGGCCAGCCTGGACGCCGTGGTATTCGGCCGGGGCCCCGGTTCGTTCACCGGTCTGCGCACCGCGTGCGCCGTGGCCCAGGGCCTAGCCTACGGTGCGCGCCCTGAAGGCCTTCCTGTGCTACCGGTGGACACGCTGCTCGCGCTGGCCGAGGAAGCACGCAGCGCCGGCGAAGAGCGCGGCGAAGCCGTGCCTGGCGCCATCGTGGCGCTGCTCGATGCGCGCATGGGCGAGTTGTATGTGGCGCCCTTTGCCTGCGGCGCCGATGGCTTGCGGCCCCTCGCGCCCGCGCGCCTGTGCGCGCCCGACGATCTCGCGGCCTACCTTCAACAGGCGTTGCCCGCCGGCGTGACGCCCCTGCTGGCCGGCAACGCGCTGCAGGCCTACCCGGAACAACTGACCGCTGTGCGCGGCGTGCACGTCGGCGCCCTGCCCACCGCCACCGCCCTGCTGCGCCTGGCACCCCAGCTGCTCGCGCGCGGCGACGCGGTGGCTGCGCGCGACGCGCTGCCGCTCTACGTGCGCGACAAGGTGGCCCGCACCACGGCCGAGCGCGAGGGCCCACGCACCGCCGTGGTCACGGAGACCGGCGCATGAGCGGTGCCTGGCATGGCGGTGCGATCGAGCGCCAGGCGGCGGGCACGGAACTCCCGGCCTGGGCCAGCGGTCTGTGGCCGGGCCCCTCCTCCCCGGTGACCCGCCCGGGCGCCGCAGCCCAGGTCGAGCGGCGTGTGGCCTTCGAACCCATGACCACGTCCGATCTGGATGCCGTGCACGCAGTGGAGATCAGCGCCTATGCCCACCCCTGGTCGCGCAAGCACTTCCGCGATTCGCTGCAGGCGGGCTATCCCGCCGTGATGCTGCTGGGCGACCCGCTTCCCGGCGAAAGATCTAAGAGCGAGCGCGCCGATGGCCGACGCCTGCTCGGCTACCTGGTGGCGATGTCGGGCGTGGACGAAGTGCATCTGCTCAACATCACCGTGGCGCCTGCGCAGACCCTCACCGATCGCGAGTATCAGCGCATGCGCGATGCGTCGCTGAAGATCATCCGCGCCATCGGGGTCGAGACGGGCGGCTCGAACATCCAGTTTGCCGTGCATCCCTCGACTGGCCGCCTCACGGTGGTGGAAATGAACCCGCGTGTTTCGCGCTCATCTGCGCTCGCTTCGAAGGCGTCCGGATTTGCGATTGAGAAGATCGCAGCCAAGCTCGCAGTCGGCTACACCCTTGACGAACTCAAGAACGACATCACGCGGGTGACCCCCGCGAGCTTCGAGCCATCCATCGACTACTGCGTGGTGAAGGTGCCGAAGTGGGCGTTCCAGAAGTTCCCTGATGCAGACCGCACGCTCACCACACAGATGAAATCGGTGGGCGAGGTGATGGCCATCGGCCGCACCTTCAAGGAGGCGCTGCAAAAGGCCTTCCGTTCGCTCGAAGTCGGGCGGGATGGTTTCGGCCTGCACGCGAAAGATCCGGTGCTGAAACGCGAGGCTGAAGATCCTGACGCGCTCCGCCGCGGATTGGTCGTTCCGGAGGAGGAGCGGCTCTTGATTGTGCGGCGGGCTCTCCATGCGGGATGGAGCGTGAATGAAGTCGCGCAGCTCACGCACATCGATCCCTGGTTCCTCGCCAATATCGTCGATCTCGTGGAACTCGATCGTGAACTCATGGCTGCGGGGAAGCTCTCAACCATCAGCGTGGACCAGATGCGCAAGTTCAAGCGCAATGGATACTCGGACCGCCAGATTGCGAATGCGCTTGGCACTCGCGAAGCGGACGTGCGCGCGCACCGCAAGGCTCTCGGCGTACTCCCCAGTTACAAGCGCGTGGACACCTGCGCCGCGGACTTCGAGGCCTTCACGCCCTACTTCTACAGCACCTGGGAAGAGGAAGACGAAGTCGAGCCGACACAGCGCCGCAAGATCATGATCCTCGGCTCAGGTCCGAACCGGATCGGGCAGGACATCGAGTTCGACTACGCCTGCGTGCACGCCTCCTACGCGCTGAAGGAAGCCGGATTCGAGACCATCATGGTGAACTCGAATCCCGAAACGGTCTCGACGGACTACGACACTTCGGACCGGCTCGACTTCGAGCCGCTCACGCATGAGGACGTGCTGAGCATTGTCGAGAAGGAACGGCCGGAAGGTCTCATCGTGCAATTCGGTGGCCAGACGCCGCTGAATCTTGCGCGCGGACTTGAAGCGGCCGGTGTGCCCATCATCGGCACCAGTCCGGACAGCATCGACGCAGCCGAGGATCGCGAGCGCTTCAAGGCCATTGTCGAGCAACTGAATCTCCGTCAGCCTGAAGCCGGCATCGCCATTGACGTGGCGAGCGCTCTCGCAGCCGCGCACCGCATCGGCTACCCCGTGCTCGTACGTCCCTCCTACGTTCTGGGCGGGCGGGCGATGGAGATCGTCTACGACGACGCATCGTTGCAGCGCTACATGACGGAAGCCGTGACGGCTTCTCCGGAAAAGCCCGTGCTTGTGGATCGCTATCTCGAACACGCGATCGAGGTGGATGTCGACGTCCTTGCCGATGGCACGCACCAGGTCGTGGCCGGCATCATGGAGCACATCGAAGAGGCGGGCATTCACTCCGGGGACTCCACCTGCGTCCTGCCGCCGCACACGCTCTCCGACCGCATTCAGGACGAGATCAGAACCGCATCGATTGCGCTGGCTCGCGCGCTCAAGGTCTCGGGGCTCATGAATGTCCAGTTCGCGGTGAAGGGCAGCGATGTCTTCATCCTGGAAGTGAACCCGCGCGCATCACGCACCGTGCCATTCGTGTCGAAGGCCATCGGTGTGCCGCTCGCGAAGCTCGCTGCGCGCGTCATGGCGGGCGAAACGCTGCAGGACCTTGGGTTCACCGCCACGGTGACACCGGAGCACATCGCAGTGAAGTACCCGGTGTTCCCCTTCAACAAGTTTCCCGGCTGCGACATCATCCTCGGGCCGGAGATGCGCTCGACGGGCGAGTCGATGGGGATCGATGCCAGCATCGGCGCGGCCTTCCTCAAGGCGCACGTCGCCGCAGGCAACCAGTTGCCCGTGGAGGGTGTGGTCTTCGTGTCCGTGAAGGACTCCGACAAGCGCGAGATCGTGCCGCTCGCCCAGCGACTCGATCGCCTCGGGCTGAAGCTCGTGGCTACCGGGGGGACTTTCAAGATCCTCCAACGTCACGGCATTCCCTGTGTGCGCGTCAACAAGATCGCCGAGGGACGGCCGAACATCACCGACTACATCAAGAACCGCGAGGTGCGGTTGGTCATCAACACACCTTCGGGCAAGGGGCCGCGCACCGATGAGGCGCGCATCCGCGGGCTAGCGGTTGCCTATGGCATTCCTTGCATCACCACGCTCGCTGGCGCAGCCATGGCGCTGTCCGCCATCGAGGCGCGCGCGCGCGGAGGCATCGGTGTGCGCTCGCTCCAGGCGTGGCACGGCTCCGCTGCTGCAGAACCTGCGCGTTGATCAGTGCGAGGCGGCCATCGGAATGGCCGCCTCCGCGTCACTTGCGCGGGTTGAACACGCGGACCGTCATGTTGAGGGGTTGGAACACCGACTCCCCGGGACTGTCCTCGCGCCGTGAGCCGAAGTTCGCCATCGAGACTTGGACCTTCGGATTGGTCGCCTCGATGGACTTCATGAAGGCCACCAAGTCCAGGAACTTGTAGCCCATTTTGTTGTTGAAGTTGACGTCGCACTGCACCTGTTCGTAGCTGCCACCCTTCAGGTTGCGGGCGGTCTGTTTGCTGATGGTGAGGTGCTGCATGATCTGCTGCTGCGTCGCCACCTTGCCCACGAGGGAGGAAAGATCAGTGACCGCCTCAAGGCGCTCTGCCTTGACCTTGTCGGCCTGCAGCCCGAGGGTCTCCATCTGCAGCTTCACACGCTTCAGGTTGCTTTCCATCTGGCTGCGCGCGGAGTCGCGTTCCGGCACCGTCACGAAGAGGAGCCAGAGCAGGACGGCGAGCGCCAGCGCAGTGATCGCGGTCAGCACGATGACGAGGAATTTCCCCGAGCGCGCGCTTCGAGCTGAGGTGTCTGTCGTGGATTCGGCCATTTCAGTTCTCCCCCTCGAACTCGAGCGTGTTCTGCGTGTAGGTGTGCATGCCGTCTTCCTGCTTCAACTGCCCGGCCGAGAAGCTGCGGAAACCCTCAAGCTTCGAGAATCCTTCGCGCAGAGCCTCAACGGCATCCAGCGATTCGACGCGCATGTTCCAGTCCAGCTTGAGGGATCCGACCTGAAGCCGTTCGACGATGAGCTTGCCGGTCTTCTCGCGGCACGCATCGAGGACCTGCACGAATTGTTCAAGCCTGAGAACGGCCGAGCGGGCGACGTTCTCTGGTGAGTCAGCGGCTTCCTTCTCGCCGAAGTGCACCCCGTAGGTCTTGGTCATGTGCGCCGCAGACTTGCCACTCTGCGACAGCATGCGTGACAGTTGCTCCTTCGCTGGCGCCGTCAGGATGCCGTCGAGGGTCTTCTGAGCCTGTTCGGCACTGCCGAGATCCATGATCTCGACCAGACGTGGATCCTTCGCCTTGCGCACGAGAGCTTCGTAGTAGTAGTGGCGTCCCTGCTCTGCGAGGTAGCTGATCTCCGTGTCGAGTTTGGTGATGCGGTTCCACTGCAGGATGCACAGGAACCCGAGGCAGACGAGCGCGAGCCCGGCGGCAATCGAGAGCGGAACGCGCACACGGTCGAAGCGGTGGGCGAACTGGAATTCCTCGCGGCGGAAATCGAGACGCAGCGGGTCGTGCTCCACTCCCTTGAGGGCGAGGCCGAGGGCTGTGGCACTGGCACGGGCGGCTTCGGGAGCGATGCGATTCTCGGAACGCGCGAACACATCGAGCGCTTGGACCGGGACCTCGAACTGGCGCTCGAACTCGCAGAGCAGTTCCGGAGAACTGCTGAGTTCTCCGGCCACGCGGATGGAGGCGAGGCGGCCTTCAAGCTGCACGGAGGTCAGGCTGCGTCGCACCTCGGAAATGAGCCGTCGCGTGAACTCCTGACGGCGATCGCTCACGATGTCGGCCTTCAGCTCAAGGCTGCTTCCGGCTTGGCCTGCCGTGCCGAAAGCGGCGCTCGGCGCGAGGGCTTCTCTGGCTTCCACCTTGGCGCTGGCGCCATCCGTGGCGAGGTCGGCGGCCAGTTGGCGTCCGAGGCTCTCTGCACCGAGCCGCAAGCTGCGGACGAGGCGCAGATTCGTGGCACTGCAGACCACCATGGTGGTGGAAGTCTCGTCCACATCGAGCAGCAGTTCGTTCGTGGTCGCTTCAGCGGTTGCAGCTTCCGGTGGCTGAGCAGCACCGAAGAGTGCGGGCGCGTCGAGGTCCACCTGCGCAGGCTCGACGCCAGCGCGGGCAATGGCCTGCAGCGTCTCACGCAATCCCGCTTTGGGAATGGCAAATGCCAGCACGCGGCTGCGAGGCCCGCTCTCGCTGACCTTGTGGAAGTCCACGATGTAGTCATCGATGCCACCCGTGGGAAGGTGACTTTCGAACTCGAACTTGATCACCTTGCGGATCTGCTCAGCGCTGGTGAACGGGATCTGGATTTCGCGGATCACCGCGCGCGAGGAGGAGAGTCCGAGGATGACGCGTTCACGCCCGGCCTTGGCAGCCTTGAAGCAGGCCTTGACCGCGGCCGTGAGTGCTTCGGGCGTGCGAGCCCCTTCGGCATCGGCTTCGATGGGTTGGGAGGCTTGGCCCACAACCCGGAATTTGTCCGCGGTGCCCTCAACCTCGACGATGCGCACCCATGTTTCGGTGACTTGCAGTCCGGTGGCGCGTGCCATGTGTCTCCCGCGAGCGTCCGAATGTGAACCGCCCCAAGGCCGCCCGGTCGGGTCGGCGCAGGGGGTTATCTCACATCCGGGCCTTTCCGACCATGGCGGTTCAGCGCCCGCCAGCCTTGCAGAGTGATTCGAAAGCTGCCTTGTCGATTCCGACCGTGCGGCACCACGCATCAGCGACGCTCTGGGGCAGGAGGCGCAGGATCTCGGCAGTGGCTTCGACCTGGAGATGCAACTGCCGCGCGGCATCCGTCCCCGTTCCTTCGAGCAGTCGGCGGCGCAGATCGAGGATGCGTGTGACGAGCGCCTCGTCGGCGCCCAGAGCGCGCCACGCGTCCGCTTCGGCCGCCAGTTCCGCTGCCACGGGATGTGCAGCAGCCCGTGCCTCCGTTGACGAACGATCCACCCACCAACCGGCAATGCCGCCGAGCAGGAAGGCCATGACAAGCCCCGCGGCGATGCGGAGCAGCGGCAGACGGATCGGCAGCACGGGGCGTGTGCCGTGAAGCACCTTCTCTGCCACGCGCTCCGCCACGCTGGCGGACACGGACTCGCTCCTGCGGCGCCGCAAGACAGCCGAGATGCGCCGCTGCAGCGCGCGTTCCTCGGCGCAGCGTCCACAGCCGTCCACGTGCTGCATCAACTCCGCCTCATCCTCGGGCGAAATACGCCCATCGAGTTCGAGACTGATCAACCGTCCGTACTTGTCACACGCCATGTCCCGAGCCTCCTCGCACGCCGTATTCCGTCAGGAACTTCGCTAGCCGTTCACGTGCCCGGAAGATGCGGCTTTCCACCGTTCCCAGCGCGATGCCGAGTTCGGTCGCGATTTCCTCGTACGAGCGTCCTTCGACCTCGCGGAGTTGCAGCACCACGCGAAACTTCTCGGGCAGGCGCAGCATCGCCGCGTGGACGTGCCGTTCGAGATCCTTTCCCGCGATTTCGTCCACGGGGCCGCGTCGGTGATCGCGCACGCCCAACTCGGTCACCTCGGACATCTCCTGTCCACGATGGCGCCGGTGCTTCTTCCACCAGTCGATGGCGGCATTTGTGGCGATCTTGTAGAGCCAGGTCGAGAAGCTCGACTCGCCGCGAAAACCCTCAACATTGCGCCAGACCTTCCAGAAGACGATCTGGAGCACGTCCTCGGTGGCGGTGTTGTCGCGCACGACATCGCGGATGCAGGAATATAGTCGCGGTGTGTAGGCCGTGATCACTTCGCGCAGGGCGGCCTCATCCCCCTGCCGCATTCGGGCGAGCAGTTTCTGGTCCCGTTCCTCGCGCGCCTGCGCTTCAGGATCGCGTACCAGGTCTTTCGGGCTTCGCTCTTCCACGTTGGTCAGCACGGCGCCGCCTGACGTCTATTCCCGGGCGGATCTTCCCAAGTGCGGCATGGATTCTATCTCCTTGCGAGATAGCGTCTTGCGTTCAGATGAGATGGCCCATCTTGTCGCGTTTTGCAGCCAGATAACGCTCGTTGGCAGGGTTCGGAGGCACGAGCAGAGGCACCCGCTCGACGATTTCGAGATCGTAACCCGCAAGCGCGGCGCGCTTCTGCGGGTTGTTGGTCAGGAGCCTCAAGCGGCGCACTCCGAGGTCATGCAACATGCCGGCGCCGGTCCCGTAGTTGCGGTGATCGGCCTTGAACCCGAGAGCTTGGTTGGCTTCCACGGTGTCCAGCCCTTTGTCTTGCAAGGCGTATGCCTTCAGCTTGTTCACAAGGCCTATGCCACGCCCCTCTTGGCGCATGTACAGGATGCAACCCCGTCCTTCGCTGGCGATGCGCTGCATGGCGAGGTCCAGTTGCTCGCCGCAATCACAGCGGCGCGAACCGAAGACGTCGCCAGTGAGGCACTCTGAATGGACGCGACAGAGCACCGCATCCGGAATGGCCGGAGCTTCTTCATCCGTGGCAGGGATGTCGATGCCCATGGTGAGAGCGAGGTGACTGTGAGTGTCGAAGGGTGAGGTGTAGACGCTCAGTTGGAACGCGCCGTGTTCCGTCGGGAGTTGCACCGAACTGTTGCGCGTGATCAACCGCTCGCGTCGGCGTCTCCAGGCCACGATGTCGGCGACGGTACCCATCTTGAGCCCGTGGGTTGCTGCAAAGGTGCGCAAGTCCGGAAGGCGCATGACATTGCCGTCATCGCCGAGGACCTCCATGATGACGGCCGCCTGCCGCAATCCCGCAAGGCGCATCAGATCCACACTGCCTTCCGTGTGTCCTGGCCGAACAAGGACGCCCCCTGGCCGAGCCCGGAGCGGATGCACATGTCCGGGCTGCACGAGATCCTCGGCGCATGCGTCCGGCGCCGCCGCCGCCGCAATGGTGCGCGCGCGATCGGACGCAGAAATGCCCGTGGTGACGCCGCTGGCCGCCTCGATGGTGACAGTGAAAGCGGTGCCCTGACGATTGGATGCCCGCCCCGTCTGCATCTCGAGTCCGAGGCGCGCGCAGGTGTCCGCATCCAGAGAAAGGCACAGTTCCCCGCGGGCATTGCGCAGCAAGAAGTTCACGAGTTCCGGCGTGACGAACTGAGCTGCGAACACGAGGTCGCCTTCGTTCTCGCGATCCTCATCATCCACGAGCACGATCATCCGCCCTTGGCGCAGTTCCTCGAGAAGATCCGGGATAGGAGAGAAGTGCATGGGAAAGGCGGCGCCCAGAGCGCGCACGACAACATAGCAGCCCGGCATCGTTCCTGGGCAGTGTAGTTGGTGCGGGCGTGTGCGTCCCTATACTGCCGCCGCATCATGCCGGACGTCGGACATTCACTCCTGATCCAGGCCGCTCTGCTCGGGTTGTTGCACGCGCTCATTCCTTGCGTGCATTCCTGGCCGATGCTGGTCCCGTTCTTCGCTCGTGGTCAAGGCCCCATTCGCATTGCGCTGCTGTTTGGCGCAGGCATGACCCTCTCCTGTGCGCTCACGGGCCTCCTTGTGGGCAGCCTCGGCACTGCATTGCCGGAGGAATGGTTGCATCGTGCCGAGGAGTTGACGGGTGTGGTGCTGGTGCTCATCGGGTTGATGCTGCTCTGGCGTACCAGGGCCAGTCATCTTGGTCACATGCATCCGGAGTGCGAGCCGGAAGGGGACCATCATTGCGCGCACGCTTCGCACAGAAGCGCCCGCTTCGCCGACTTCGGGCCGGGCGCAGCACTCTTTCTGCTCGGGACATTCAACGCACTTGTGCCTTGCTGGACCAACGTGGCTGCGGTTGCACTTGCGGCTCCGCTCGAGTCGCGATTCGATGCCGTGAGCGTGCTCCTGGCCTTCGCACTGAGCGCGACCTTCGCCATGGCAGTGCTGCTCACGGTCGCGCGCCGCGGCCTCGGGATGCTCGAGCGCCTGCGCAGTCCCGTGACGGAAGCGGTTGTCTTGCGTTGCAGTGGCGTGCTGGTGATTCTCAGCGGATTGTCTCTCCTCTTGCACTGGCACACGCACGAGTGAGCGGGCACAATCAGGATTGCATGAGATCTGCCGACCACGCTGACGCTGCCACCACCGGCCTGGTGGTGCGCCTGCGTCATCGTGGCGCCGAGGTTGCGCTCGGAGAGGAACTTGTGGAAGCGTCGCTTGCGGGGCGCATGCTTCAGGGACGTATCGAATTCACCTCACGCCTCGCTGTGGGAGATCGCGTGCGTACCGAACGGCGCGGCGACGAGCACGTGATCACCGAGGTGCTTCCGCGTCGCACTGCGTTGTCGCGTGAACGACAACTCAACGGGCGTGAACAGGTGCTCGTGGCGAATGTGGACCGTGCGCTGTTCGTCTTGTCCCTCATGGAACCTGCCTTCCGACCGAGACTCGTGGACCGCTTGCTGGTCGCGGCGGCGCGTGGAGGCTTCGAGCCCGTATTGCTGTTTGCCAAGTGCGATCTGGCGGATGAGCGCACGCCATTTGAGGCACAGGCGGAGCTTTATCGCAGCCTTGGAGTCCGTGTGGTCTTCGTGTCCGTCGTGACAGGCGAAGGACTCGAAGAAGTGCGCGGGCTGATGCAGGGAGCGATCAGCGTGCTGGCTGGTCAGTCGGGAGTGGGCAAATCGACGTTGCTCAATCGTCTTGTTCCCGGTCTCGGGCTCGTGGTTTCCGAGATTTCGAAGAAGTGGGGCAAGGGTCGGCACACCACCAGCGCATCCTCGCTGCATCCCTTTCCCGGAGGAGGCTACGTGGCCGACACTCCGGGTATCCGTTCCTTTGCGCTGCCTCGCCTCGCGGCTGCGGAAGCTGCAGCCTACTTTCCTGAATTCGTGAGCGCAGCGGGCGGTTGTCGCTTCAGCGCATGTACACATCGTCACGAGCCGTCCTGCGCGGTGAAAGCCGCGGTGGATGCTGGCGCCATCGCCGAGTGCCGCTACGACAGTTACCTCCGCATCGTCGAAGGAGTTGAAGAGGAGTGAACGCCGCGCGCTGGTTCGGGTTCTCGGCTTTGCTCGCGTGGCTGGGGCTCAGCGCGTCTGTCACTGTGCTCGTGTTGGCTGTGCAACTTGATCCGGATGAGCGCGGCTTCGGAACGCATGAGCAATTGGGGCTCGCTCCATGCGCCGCATTGGCACTCACGGGAAAACCGTGCCTCAGTTGCGGCATGACCACGGCCTTCGCAGCGTTGATGCACGGCCGGGTGGTGGATTCGTTCGCCGCGAATCCTGCGGGCATGGTCCTCTGTCTCCTGACCCTGTGGGCGCCCGGCTGGTGTGCGCATGCGCTCTGGCTTGGACTGGATCCGCTCCGTTGCCTTGGTTGGTGCAGTGCGCGCTGGGTTCTCGCTGCAGTGGCGGCACTCACGGTCCTCGTCTGGGTGCAGCGCAGCCTCCTCGCTGGAGCCTGATTCAGTTTCTCGCGGGATCGCGCGCAGGCTCCACCACCGTTGTTTCGCCGAGCACATTCTCGAAGTCACGCTCGAACAGCGCGCTGTTCGCACGCAGCAGCGTGAGATGGTGCGGCCCGCGCGGCAGATTGCGCAGCCACAAGTCGGCCTGCGAACCCCACAGCGGAATCTGTCGCTCGGAGCTTGCGACCCAGCCGGGGCCGAATTCCCGGTCCTCCACACCGGCAACAAGCGCAAGAGGCTTGTGGTCCTTGTTGGTCAGGACGAAGCGCAAAGCGCTTCCGCGGCTCGAGAAGAACTCGCTGTAGTTGTTGGAGAGATTGGTCTTGATGGCGTCAGGATTGTTCGCGGTTGTTTTCAGCCGTGCGCTGAGCCACTCAGAAGGAACGCGCAAATGGGTTGCAGATTCAGGCTGAAGCACGAGTTCGAGCCCCTTGCCGGAACTCACCGAGATTTCGACAGCCGGAAAGATGGTGAGCGGAGCAAACTCGGATTCGACAGCGACTTCATGCAACCCTGATGCCAATCCGGTGGTGTGAAACCAGCCATCCTGAGAGCTGCTGACGAGATGGCGGAAGTGGATGTCTGCTGCGCGTGCTTGCGGGCGGAATGCAAGACGCGCTCCGCGCACTGGCCGGCCGTCCCGCAGACGCACATAGCCATCGGCACTCACACCAGCTTCGAGCTCGATGCGCCCGAGATCGAGAGTCGCGGCCGTCGGGACATCCACGTCGCGCACACACCCGAGCATGCCGGGCGCGCGCAGTACGAGCGTCTGCGGGCCACTGGGCACGGCCAAGCGCACAGTGCCGGTCTCGCGATCGGGATGAACGGAGCCCGTATCCAATTGTGTTTCACTCTTGACCTGTGAAGCAAGGCGGATCGAGGAGGGAATGCGCTCGGTTCCCTTCTCGCGGAGTACGAACTCGATCCAACTGCTGCGCGTGAACTTCAGAGCAATGACCCCGTCAGGATCGGGCATCAGATCGCGCAGTCTCAAATCCTTGCATCCCGGAGCCGTGGCGCGCACGCGATACGGTCCATTGCGGCTCACACGGAGCTGCAGCCGTCCGTCGACACCGCTGAGTCCGGATTCCGTCATGTTGGTTTCGCGGCCGTAGAAGGTCACTGCCGCGCCAGCGATGCACGTGCCCTGATCGTCGCGACAAACAACGGTGAGGTTCTGCACTTCACGCAGCACGAGTTTCAGTGCGTCCGGCAGTTTTCGGGGCCAGAGGTTGTAGTGCTCGCGTGTTCTGCTGCCGGCATGGCTGCACTCAACGGAGCCCGATCCCGGTGGCAGGTTGACAAACGCGAAGCAGCCATCAGCACCCGTGATTGTGCGGCGTTGCAGCGGGAGTACATCAGCCTCGCCTTCGCGATGCGCACTCATGCGGTGACTGTGCACGATGTGGACTTCGGCGTTGCCGACGGGATTGCCTTCGACATCTGTGACGCAGCCGCGCAGGACCAGGTCCGGGCGTGCCATGCGCACGGTGACGTCTCCGCAAGTTCCTTCTTGAGAGAGCGCTATCTGCGCGCTGGTCGTTGGGAGCCAGGGCGGGCACTCGACGAGCACGCTGCCGAGCATCGCCTCACCGAAACTGAACCCTCCGAGGCTGAAGCGGCCATCCTCACCAGTGAACACTGCGTAGCTCTGAAAATCCTGATCGTAGCGCTGGTTGCGTGAGTTTGACTCAAAACTCATCGGGAGTACCAGCGCGCCTCGGAGCGGTCGACCCACATCATCCAGAACGAGGCCGGTGATGGACGCTGCAGGGGCGAGGAGAAAATCAGCGCACGCACTTGCGCGGGACCCCGCCAGCAACACGCCGCGTTCAGAGACGAAGTACCCGCGCGCAAGGACGCGGATGTTGACGTGAATGGGGGGCAGGCCGGCGATTGCATAGCGGCCCTCGGCGTCGGTGAGGCTCGACTTGTGGAGGAAAGACACTTTGGCGCCTGCGACCGGTGTGTTGGTCGTTTGTGAGCTCACGACCCCGGACACGCTCTTGCCACGCTCAAGTCGCAGTTCCGTCGTCGCGGTCCGTGTGGCTTCGACCTGGAGCTTGAGGTCGTGCTGGTCCAGATGGCGGGGTGCCAAGGCGGCGAGGATTTGAGAGCCGGGAAGAAGCGTGTCCGCATGCGCTCGTCCGTCCGGGCCGGTGATGAGCTGGCAAGGAGGCAGCTTCTGGCCGCGCGTGAGCTTGAGTTCGACGCCGGGCAGTCCCACGCCACTCACGGCATCCACGACGAGGAACTCATGCCGTGCACCGGCTCGCAGGATGAGCCGCACCACATCGCCTGCGGTTACGGGTACTCGCAACTCGGGGAGGAATCCGTCCGCTTCGACAACAAGCGCGGAAGGGAACTCGGGGCAAGGGATCTCGAAGTGACCCTGGTCATCGACTTGCATCGACGACGCGATGCGCAGAACCGTGTTGAGGACAGGCTCCTTGCCGATGAATTCGTGCAGGCCGACTTGTGCGCCAACGACAGGCGTTCCGTCCATGTCCACCACCAAGCCGACGACGGCGCCTTTCACCGCAACAAGAGTCTTCTTGCGGAAGGCACTGGCACTGATCGGTGTGGCATCGGACGGATCGCGCTGGTCGATCCCGAAGAGCGCATTCTGAAGTGATCCCGCAGCTTCGGAGTCGGGGCTGTGGACTGCTGCGTCGGCGTCGTCACCGCCCACGAACAGCCACGCTCCTGCGAGGAGCACAGCGAGCGATGCGAGGACGAGAGCGAATGGGAGGATGCGGGACATGGAACCTGGACATCCGGACGCATGCCGTCGGTCCAGGTTCCTCGCCGGAGCGGCTTTCAGACGCCCACGGTGAGCAGCGCCGGATTCGAGATGCGCAGCGTCGTCACTTCGATGGCCTGCACCATAGCTTGAGTGCCGGGGAGCATGCCGCCGTAACTGAAAGCATACGCTGCGGCACCCACTGGATCAGCGCCAAGCAGCAGCTCAGGCGCAGCGAAAGACGCCGCGAACAGGGGGTCTGTCGGGTCAACCGCCACTCCCTGCCAGCCCGGCAGCGTCGACGGGATTGCGAATGGGCCTGGAAGTTGCGGTGTCGTGACGACGAGTTGCACCTGTGCGCCGGGAGCGAGATTCGTGACCGTCGCCACGCCCGCGCTGCCGACACCACTTGATCCGGTGTCCGGTGTGAGGCGCAACACCGGCCAGTCGAGACTTGCAAGGGCAAGCGAATCGAGCGTGCAGTTGCTGGCGAAACCGAAAGCCACGGGTTCGAAGTTCACACCCGCCCACTGCACGGCCTGACCACCGGAACGCGTGCTGGCGATGCGACCCTTGAGTGCTGCGGAACTCGAAGCGGTGGTGATCCAGAGTGCAGCGGAATCGAGCGGGTCGATCTCAAGGCCGCAGGTGTCGACGACGCTGGTTGCCGTGGTGCCAAAGGCGGCGTTCATCGTGGCCACGACAGCAGCCTGCGTGAGATGCAGAGTTGCGTGCGTCTGCGACGGATTCCAACGCCACACGCACTGCTCATCGATGAGTGTGGTGCCTCCGTTCTGGGCAATGACAGCGGCGAGGCTGGTGACCTCGTCGTCTTCGAAGCTGAAGTAGAGCTCGCCCGTTGAACTGATGGCAAGTGCGTCGATGTCCACGGTGCTGGCGCCAGTGGCTGCAGCGAACTGACTCTCGCTCCAGACGAGTGCGAGCTGACCTTGAGGGTCGAGGCGGAAGATGTCGCCATCGAGAAGTGTGCTGCCGTCCACGAGTGTGCAGTTGGATGCGAGCGATGCGTAGATGGTCTGCCCGGAGGTGGCGCAGGCATCGAAGCGCAGCGGTGCATCATTCAGCAGCCCGTCGCCATTGCGATCGCCGAACAACGCAGGAAGAGCTTCTGCGGGAAGGAGCGTGCGTGCTGGCGTGCCGGCCATCCAGAGCTCGCGCTGCAAGGCGATGCCGGAGCCGGTGGCCGTATCCGCGGCGGGATGAAAGACGATCTGCTGGCCTGTGACAGCGATGTGAAGACAGACGAGCGCCATGATGGCGCGGCATGAACGAGACATGAGAAGCCCTCCCCGCGGGTCCGCGATTCTTGTTGGCGGCGGGGAAAGGAGCGTCTTCCGGCTCTGCGCGTGCGCCTGCGGCAGAAAACCTGCCGCAGCGTTGTTCAGCGTCCCGGTGTGGCTGGAGCGTCGAAGTAGGTGTGGTCCTTCAATGCAAAGATGACCTTGGGATCGGACATCTCGACCTTTGCGCGCTGCATGACTTCGTCAAGCCAGGCTTTCATGGCGAAGGTCTCGGCTTCTTCGCGGATGGAACTCCAGAAGGTCTTTTCCTTCCAGTTTGGTTCCTGTTTCGCGGCCGGAGGAGTGATCTCGTCCATGCGGATGATGTGCCAGCCGAACTGGCTCTTCACCGGCCCGGTCATCGCGCCGACGCTCTCAAGCGCCCAGGCTGCCTTGAGGAAATCAGGGTCCAGAGCTCCGCCCCATTCCTTGAACTGCTGACCGATGCGTCCTTGTCCCTTGGCGGTGACGGAGTCATCGGAATAGTTCTCGGCGAGCCACCCGAAGTCCGTGCCTTCATCGAGTTTCTTCTGAATCGTCAGGATGCGCTTCTCCGCGGCAGCGAGACTCTCCGCATCCAGCGACAAGCCGGTGACATCGTCCTTGGTCTTCACGAGGATGTGGGCGGCGCGCTTGGTCTTGCCCATGAAGAAGTCCTTGTGTGCATTCAGGAAGGTTTCAACGGCTTCGTCGCTGAGCTCGCTCCCCGTGCTGCGTTTCCAGACCTGCACGCGCCACCAGCGTTCCTGTTCGCGTTCGGGTGTTGTCCCGCGCATGCGGCAGATCTGGTCCCAGGAGAACGGCGGCGGGTACTCAACACGCTTTTGCGCCGTCCATGCCGCGGGTTCTCCCGACGCAATGGACGTGCCAGCCTTGGAGAGTTCCTGCTCGAGAGCCACGTGGCGCGAGAGTTCGGTGGCACCCTCGACAAGCGCACCGGCGCGCATGAGTCCCATGAGGAAATCGAGCGTCTCGGATGCGCCGATGACCATTTCGTTGTTGTTGCTTCGGTCGATGATCTGCGCGGCGGAACCGGCGAGAGGCTCCGGAGGGGTTCCACGGATGCGTCGCTCGTACTTCTCGAGGGACTGGCGCACAAAGAACTGCATCACCAGTTGGTTCGTCTGCTCGGTGCGCTGGTCTGCGGGGACATGCTGCGATTCCCAGTAGAGCTTCTTCCAGCCTCGATTCGTCCGGGCCTGGCTGCGCAGGTGCTTCACGGAGAGGCGTCCGTCCGCCTGGATCTCTGCGAGCGTCTTCCCCGGAGCAGCCGTCTTCAACATGCCGGCGAGCTCTTCTTCAACTTCCTCGGCACTGAGTGCGACGTTGCTGCGCTGCAACTCCAGTTCGAGGAGTTTCGCCATCACGATGTTGGAGATGCCGGTAGTGAAATTCTCTTCGAGCACGAGTTCCAGCAGTCGTGATGCAGGGACTGCTGCACCGTTGATCTTCATGACTTCATGCTGAGGGAGAGCAGGATGGAAGACAAGCGGTGCGAGCACCTTTGCTTCCTGAGGTGCCGCGGGCTTCGCCGCCTCCACTGCCGGTGGAACCGGTGCGGCCTGCTTGCGCGCGTCGAGTTCCGGACTCTTTCTATCCGCGACCGGTTGCGCGATTTCCTTCGATTGTGTGGCCGCGGGCTGCGCTGCAGGCTTCACAGCGTCGGTCTTCGCGTCTGGAGCATTCTTGTCGCCGCAGGCAACGCAGAGGAGCAGGGCAGCGGCAGGGAGAACGTGATGCAGATGCTTCATGGATTCTGTTCCGATGGGTCGCCCGGCTACTTCCAAGCGACGAGAATGTACTCTATGGAGGGACTCGAACGCAGCAACTCCGTTGACGGCAGCCATGCCACAACGAGACGCAGCGCGTCGATTTCACCGCGTGGGGGGATTTGGTCGGCGGGAGTCACGGCATCGCAGATGAGGCGGCCGTCCAAGTCGCGGAGTGGCGTTCCCCCTGCGTCCCGGCGCGCGCGTCCACCGATGTAGCGCACGACAAAATGGCGGCCCTCTTCAGCCTCGGATTGCAGATGCCGCCCGGGATCGCGACGCAGGGTGAACGGACGCGTTTCCGGCAGCAGTTGCCAGGCCGACTCGACGTGCGGGAACTGCACCGTTTGAACCCAGACATGTGGTTGTGCGCGACTGCGCTGACTTGCCTGCACCGCGTTGCGATTCCCGAGCACGAATGCTGTCGGAGCCGCGCCGCTGTCGTCCGCGCCACGCCCGAGCACAGTGATCCCCGCGTCCGGGATCGGGTGCAGCAGAGACCAGACGCCGTCGTGCTCGATGGTGAGCACCAGATCTCCGCCAAAAGTGTCCACGAGGTGCGGCTCCGCGAAGCGCAACCTGAGAATGCGTGACGATGTGGCGGGTGGAGTTTGCCCGAGAGGCGTCATGCCGTCGAAGTGTCCGCCTTCCAGCGGGCACAGATCTCCCACCGCGAGATTCTCGTCGAAGCGATCACCCAGTCCGCGCGCGAGACGGGGATTGCGTTGGTGCAGGCGCACGACCATGTTTGTTGCGCTGAGGTCCGCCGGGATCTCCTGATCGGCGAGAAGATCAATTTCCGTGATCAACCGGCGTCCTGTTTCGTCGTCGTGGCTTGCGCAAGCCGCGAACCATGCGGCCGGGATGAGAATCTGCGCGCGTACGGTGCTCGGCGCGCGCGGAAACAACGCCGTGAGTCCATGCCCTCCGAGGGCGACGAGACTTCCGCTCTCTGTGGGAAGTACGGGCTCGTGGAGCGCAACCGGTCGGAGCACGCCATCGCGTCGTACTTGTGCCGCAGCGGGCCCGGAGACTTCCTCCGCTACGGCGAAACCGAACTGAAGCAGGTATTGCGGCGCGTCCACGGTGAACGGGCGCTGGGTTGGCAGCACGGCCAGACCGCCCACGCTGCGCAGCGTTTCAAGGATCTCGATGCGGTAGCGCCCCGCAGCACAGAGCCACGGCGCACCTGCAAACGGCTGGATGAGGACCCGGTGTGGAGTGCCCGGCTCCGCGCTGATGCGAACGCCTGGAATGGCTTCGCGCCGCGCTGCATCGATAACCTGAATGCCATTGTCTGCCGACCCGAGGTCGACGGCTTCCGAGAACTCGAGTGTCAAGCCCGCATGACGTGCGCCGTCCGCATCGCCCGCGATCCGGAGCCGCGGGATCTCCGCACCGTCGATCAAGCGCAGGGCTTCCGTCGCCGGATTCGCGGGCCGCACAGCGAACGGCATCCGGAACGGCGTTTTCATGCGCATGCCGCTGGCGCTGCTGATGCTTCCGCCGAGCGGGGGCCACACGAGGCTTGCTTGATAGGGCGATTCAGCCGCATTGAAGCGGGTCTCTCGCGGATGCATCAGGAGGTGGGGGCCCACGCATTCGAGGCGGCACGAGATCGGCATCCCGGCAGCGTTCGTGACAATCAACGCGTCTTCAGGCTGGATGCGCGCGAGGGGCTCCGACGCGAGGAGCACGAAAGGGCTGCCCGCCGGCAGCGGTAGCTGCTGCGCTGCTCCCACGAAGCGAAATTCTGTGTTCGCGCTGCGCTCGCAGCTCGCCACGGACATGGCGAGCGCCAGAACGAGAGTCGCGCTGAGAGGAGACGGTCGCTTCATGAGGCCGCAGAATACGCGGCGCATGCTTCTCGCCCTCCTGTTCGCCTGCTGCAAGAAATGGCGGGAGCGCATGGGAATCGAACCCACCGGACGGGTGATTTGCCCGTCCCACCGGTTTTGAAGACCGGGCGATCCACCAGGAAGCGATCCGCTCCCGCGTGATGGAAGGTGTGTCTTATGTTCGCGGCGCAGCAGTGTCAACCGGATGGCTGACCACGCGCCGGATCACGTCGGCAACCTGCGGAACCTCGCCTGGAAGAATCGTGCGCATGTCCACGCAAACGCGGTCGCCGGAAATGCGGGTGAACAAGGCCGGATTCGAATACCGCAACGCGCGGGCCAGGCGTTGCGGTGGCAACCTGGTCTCGAGAGCCACCGCGAGACTCGGCAACTTCAGCGTGGGCAGGGCGCCGGAGCCCGTCTCGGAATCGAGGTTGATGATCGTGCAAGACAGCCCCGGGCATTGGGTGAGGAGTTCGCTCAACTCTTCCGCCGCCGGGCGGAGATCCTCAGCGCCGGCCGTGAGCATGCGCGTGACCGGGTGCGTCGTGCGCAGGGATGACTTGTCGAGGAAGAGTTGCAACGTCGCTTCGAGGGCTGCGACCGTGAACTTGTCCACGCGGACGGCTCGCGCAAGCGGACTCTTGCGCATGCGCTCCAGCAGCGCGCGCTTTCCCAGGATGATGCCTGCTTGCGGGCCGCCGAGCAGTTTGTCGCCGCTCATGCAAACGACATCAGCGCCTGCCAAGAGGCTCTGTCGCACCGGCGGTTCATCACCGATGCCGAGTTCCTCCGGGCCGAGAATCGAGCCGCTGCCAAGGTCGTGAATGAGAGGCAGGCCACGAGCATGCGCCAGCTCAGCCAGTTCCTGAAGGGGCGGTTGCTCCGCAAACCCGAGGATGCGGTAGTTGCTCGTGTGCACCACGAGGAGCGCTGCTGTTTCCGCCGAGAGGGCGCGTTCGTAGTCTGCGCGGTGGGTCTTGTTCGTGGCGCCTACCGCGACAAGTCGCGCACCGCTCGCTTCCATCACCTCAGGGATGCGGAAGCTGCCGCCGATTTCCACCAGCTCGCCGCGTGAGCAGATGATCTCGCGGCCGCGTCCGAGAGTGTCGAGGATGAGCAGCGTGGCCGCCGCGTTGTTGTTCACGACGAGTGCGGCTTCGGCACCCGTGAGTTCGGTCAGCAGCGCTCCCGCGCGGGAATCGCGTGCGTGGCGTTCGCCAGCGCTGCGTTCGACTTCGAGGAGCGAGTAACCCAAGGCGCGCTGGACCGCTTCTGCGACAGAGGGCGCGAGGGGTGCGCGACCGAGGCCCGAGTGCAGGATGACCCCCGTGCCATTCAGCACGCGGGGCAACGGCGTGTGCTGCAATTCGAGATGTTCTTCAACGCGATGGACCACGGCCCCAAGGGAGAGGTCGGGTAGCGCGGAGTTCCCGTGTTGCACCTGCGCTCGCAGCCCCTGCAACACTTGACGAGCAGCCAATGTGACCAACGCGCGTCCGTAGCTCTGGATCGCAGCGTTCAATTCGGGAGCGCCGAGGAGTCGATCGACAGCGGGAATCCGACGCAGGTCTTCTGTGCGCTCGGATTCCCGTGGATTCGGACTCATGCCGGCTTTGTAGCAGGCGCCGTTGTGCAGGGATTCAGGCGATGGTTTGCGTCGAGGGCATCAGTTCATGGCGCTTGCGCCAAGCGACGTAGCCCGCAGCAGCCAAACCGAGGCTGAAGAGCACCACGGTTTCCGGTTCGGGCACCGGTTGCTGCGGAGGCTTTGTGCCACCGCCACCGCTGCGCGGGTTTTGGCCACCGATGTTGCCGGGATCGGGCTCCGGGCTGATGGTCGGAGGCACCCAGCCCTGAGGCATTGGAGTCCACTGGCCGCCGTGGAAGCTCCCCGAGATGGGCTCGGGGCGCGTGTCCGAGAGGGGAATGTACGGGAGGGGGAGGGTCGTGCCACCGCCCGTGCCACCGCCCGTGCCACCGCCCGTGCCACCGCCCGTGCCACCGCCCGTGCCACCGCCCGTGCCACCGCCCGTGCCACCGCCCGTGCCACCGCCCGTGGGTTGCGGTCTGGTCGCCGCGGGAAGCGGAATCCACGTGTTGTTCGTGGCACCGCCAGCCGAGTGGTTCTCAGCGGTCAACGGCGCTGGAGGGATTTCTCCTCCCGGGAGCGCCGAGCTCGAAGCGAGTGGTTCATCGCAGGCCGTAGCCAGCAAACACACCAGGACGATGCCTGGGACGTGGCGGAGTGCCATAGAAAATTCCCTTCCTCTCCGACCACCACCGAACTCCGGAGGGCGAGGGCCATCGCCTCCGGTAGCAGCGGGCGGAGTTCAGAAACTGAGCAAAAATGTCGAACTGAAGACTCGAAACCCGAGTTCCGAGGGCGAGATCGCGTGAGTTCGTTGAATCCCGGTCGGGTGCCAGAGGCCGGGCGAATCTCACGCGGTTTTCCCGGGCTGCGGGCCTGCAGCTTCGGGACCCTTGGAGCGCCAGTAGTCTCCACCAAAGCGCGGCCTCAGTCAACTTTTTTCCACAATTTCTCGACCGTGGACGCTACTTAGGCCAGAGATGGGGTTTGCGTCGATAGGGGCACACGGGAATGGTGTGTGTTCCCAGAAAAACGGAAGCACGGCTAACATCTCGGCGCTGTGCTCGCGGTGGATGCGCGCAGCCTGGATCGAAGGCCACGGTGAGAACGAAGCAGAGGACCCTGATGCCCGCCATGATGAGATTGATTCTCTGTGCGATGTTCATCGCCACGCTAGGTGCATGCCGAAGCGAACCGGGCATGCAAATGCCGACCGCCGATACGGGCGACTACGTGAACGTGCGGCCCACCGCGATTCACGCCATTTCAACGCGGGAACTCGTGGTTGCGGGCTACGTGCAGCACAGCGATGGCAGCCCCGAGGGCCTCGTGCTCATGAGCGGCGACGGTGGCAGCGCTTGGCGCAGGCTTGCATTCGAGCATGTGAAACTCGCGCGCACGCGGCTGGATTGTGCGAGCTTTGCGGATCGCTTGCGGGGCTGGGTCGCCGGTGTGCGCGTGGACGCCAAGGGGCTCACGGAAGCCATCGTTCTGCGCACGGAGGACGGCGGCAGCCACTGGCGCCACAGCATCGTGCCTGTGAAGGGTGAGAGCATCGTGATCACAGGGATTCAGGCGCTCAGGCGCGATACAGATTCCGACGGCGTCGTCACGCTCACATGCGTGGACCCCAATTCCGGCGAGGCGCGCGAGAGCGCCTTCAAGAGCACCGACGGCGGAATGAGCTGGAAAGGTCTCACTTGGATGCAGCCGTGTGCTGCACCGATCACGGATTTCTCCACTTCGTCTTTGGGAGCCGGCCAAGCCTGGCGCTTGCGCGGCGCGGCAGATGGGTTGTCCACCTTCGTGGAAATCACCGCCAATGACGGGCAATCGTGGTTGCCCGTGAGCGAGATCAGTCTCGGAGCACTCTCGAGCTACGACTGATTCCAGCCTTCAAGCAAGTCGGCCACGGAACATGAAGTACACGGCACCGAGCAGGCAAAGCCCTGCCCAGAGGTAGTCGAGCGTCAGCTTCTCTTTCAACCAGAAGATCGAGAAGGGCACGAACACCGCGAGGGTGATCACCTCCTGGATGATCTTCAGTTCGCCCACGCTCAGAACTTCATGGCCGATGCGGTTTGCGGGCACTTGCAACAGGTATTCGAAGAGCGCGACGCCCCAACTCGCCAAGGCTGCGAGGTACCAAGCCCGGGTGCGCATGGTGCCGAGGTGGCCGTACCACGCGATGGTCATGAAGACGTTGCTGCAAACGAGCAGGGCGATGGCGGTGAGAACAGGCGGCATCGGTGGCGGTCCCGGCGCAGGGCGCTGCCCTGACGCACGATGAGGCCGCCCGCAGATTGCGGACGGCCTCATGAGTCGGGGCGAGAGGAGTTGAACCTCCGACCCTCGGCTCCCAAAGCAGATGCTCTACCAGGCTGAGCCACGCCCCGAACGGCGATCCAAGGGTCGCCCTGATCTTGCGGAAGTATCACGCTCTCGGCAAGTGGCCCCAGCGTGAACAAATGCGCTCCGGGAGCCGGGTTCTTCCGGTTCTTTGGCTGGATATCAAGGGCCGATCCGCAGTAATCTCTGAGGACGCGGCTACCCACCCGACACGCCGATCACCTCGGAGACCCTCCATGCGTTTTCTCATGTTGCTCGCACTGCTCTTGGCGTGTGTCTTGCCGCTTGCGGCCCAAGGGGCAGCGGACAAGCTGCATCCGAAGCTGGCGGTTCATCTTCTGGGCGTCACTGCGAACGCGCAGGTGCCTGTCTACTTCGTGATGCGCGAACAACTCGGATATGAGCACTGGTTCCCTCGCGTTCAGCAACTGGATGTCGAGGCGCGCCGTTCGTTGGTGATGCATGAATGCAAGGAGCACGCGCAGCGCACCCAGCGCGAGGTGCTGGAGCTGCTGGCAAGCGCTGCACCGGATGCGGTCGCAGCGGTCATCCCCAACTGGCTTGCGAACATCGTGCGCTGCGAAGCAACGCCTGCGGTCATCCTCGCTGGCGCGGCTTTGAACAGCGTGTCCGAAGTGTGGCTGGACATCGCGCCGCCTCTTCATGAAGTGGAGGATGGGGTGGCCATGCCTGCCGCTGCGGCCAACCCGCCGGGGAACGGTCCCGTCAACACGAAGGCGGATCTGGTCTGGGCGCGCAACATCAACGGCACCGGCGTGGTGGTGATGAACTCCGACAGCGGCATCAATGCGACGCACTCGGATCTCGTCGCCCGACTCTGGGTGAACTCAGGGGAAATCGCCGGCAACAGCGTCGACGACGATGGCAACGGCAAGATCGACGACGTGAATGGCTGGAGCTTCGCGACGAACAGCAACGCGCTTTCCGACTCCGGTGGTCACGGCACAAACACCGCTGGTTGCCTCGTGGGAGACGGCACTTGCAGTGGCGTCATCTACGGACAGGCGCCCGGTGCGAAGGTGATGACTGGTCGGCTTTCCGGCGAGGCTTCGCAGTGGGATGCCATCGCGTACGCGGTCGCGGAAGGTGCGCACTGCCAGACAAGCTCCCACTCGTACAAGCACAACTCGAGCCCCAATTACAAGATGCACCGCCAAGTGGGCGACACCACGCTTGCGGCCGGGCTCATCCGCACCAACTCCACCTCGAACAACGGGACCTCCTGCAACTCTGCCACGTCCACGGTCAGGAAGCCTTTCAACATCAGCGCGCCCGGCTGCCTGCCCTCGCCCTACATGGATCCGAACCAGACCCTCGTCGGTGGCAAGAGCGGCGTGATCGGAGTTGGCGCTCATGACCTCAGCAACAACCTCGCGAGCTACAGCCCCTGTGGCCCTTTCGCGTGGTATCTGCCTGATGCGCAGGTTGTGAATCCGGCCTTCCCCTCAGCCAACTGGGATCCGGCCAATCACAACGACTATCCGTGGATCGGCGGGTCGCAGATGGCGCTTCTGAAGCCGGATGTGACGGCTCCCACTGGAACCACGACGACCAGCGGCACTGCTGCGTGCGGTACGGTGACTTTCAGTGGCACGAGCAACGCGACTCCAGTCGCGAACGGTGTGCTTTGCCTCTGGAAGAGCGCAAACATGAGTTTGACCCCGGAAGATGCAGCCATGATCGTGCACCAGACTTCCGTTGCGAGCGGCACGATTGCCGGCAAGGAGAACAACTGGGGTGCCGGCCGCATCGATGCGCTGGAGGGCACCAAGCTTGCGCTTTGCGTTCATCGCGTCAACGGCGAGCCCGCGTGGACCGTGAATCACCAGGTCGGCACGAGCATCAACCTCGCGCTTGACGGCGTGCCCAACTCCACGGCCATCCTTGGTGTCGGAACCACGCGTCTGCCGGGTCCGAGCCATGGCGGCGTGATCGGCGTTGGTGGCAGCACGCTGGTGCTTGCCGTCGCGGCGACGGACGCGGCCGGGGACATGAACCTCTCCATCCCCGTGCCGGCGACCCTGACGGGACTCACGTTCTACACGCAGGGATTCATCGTCGACGCGGTCTATTTCAACAGCCTGCTCTCGAGCAACGTCATCGGCATCACCTTCGTTCCCTGAACTTCTGATGCGCAACCGATGCGCCCACTGGCGGTCATGGCCGCGAGTGGGCGTTGTCGTTGAATGACCTCACTCCCCGCACGCTCTCCGCCACGCAGGGCCGGGAGGTCAGAGGCGCCGCAACTGGTGCCCGAGCCGTCACTCTCATATCCTCCGGCTCGAAGCGGAGAGTGCTCGCATGAACGTGCTGGTGGTTGGAGGCGGAGGTCGCGAACACGCGCTGTGCTGGAAGCTCGCCTCCGGTCATCGCGAGCGCCGCGTGTTCTGTGCGCCGGGAAACCCCGGCACAGCCCTGGTCGCCGAGAATGTGGCTATCGCCGCGACCGAGGTTGCACGGCTGGTCGCGTTCGCGAAGGACCAAGCGATCGGGCTCGTGGTGATCGGGCCCGAGGCTCCTCTCGTCGCGGGACTCGGTGATGCGCTGCGCGAAGCCGGCATTGCGGTGTTCGGGCCGTCCCGTCTTGCTGCCGAGATCGAAGGCTCCAAGGCATGGGCGAAGCAACTCATGCACAAGGGCGGGATTCCCACGGCCGCGTCGCGCACCTTTCGTGATGCACGCGCCGCGCATGAGTACATTCGTGAAGCACCTGCGTTTCCGGTGGTGGTGAAGGCCTCCGGCCTCGCGGCTGGCAAGGGCGTTGTCATCGCCAAGGATGCGGCGGAGGCAGCGCAAGCCGTCACGGACATGATGGAGAGCCGCCAGTTCGGGGACAGCGGCACGACGGTGTTGATCGAGGAATTCCTGTCCGGCGAAGAGGTGAGCATTCACTGCCTCACTGATGGCGAGACGATGCTCACGCTGCCGACGTCGCAGGACCACAAGCGTCTGCTGGACGGTGATGAAGGTCCGAACACCGGCGGCATGGGAGCCATTTCGCCGGCGGCAAACATCGATGCAGCGGGGATCCGCTCCGTGGAGGAGGAGATCTTCTTCCCGACGCTGCATCAACTGGCACGTGCCAAGCGCCCGTATCGCGGAGTGCTCTACGCCGGCCTGATGCTCACCCGCGCGGGGCCGAAGGTCCTTGAATACAACGCCCGTTTTGGCGATCCCGAAACGGAGGTGCTCTTGCCGCGCCTGCGCTGCGACCTGCTCGAGCCGCTCCTTGCCTGTGCGGAAGGGCGGCTCTCCGAAGTCTCGGACGACGTTTTCTCTGTCGATGAACGCGCTGCTGTCACGGTGATGCTCTGTTCCGAGGGTTATCCGGCAGCGCCGAAAGCGGGTGCGGTCATCGAAGGTGTGGAGGAGGCGTCGCTCATGCAGGACGTGCTGATCTTCCACTCCGGGACAGCCATGAAACATGGCCAGTTGGTTGCTCAGGGCGGGCGTGTCCTCGCGGTGACAGCTCTCGGCGCAGACATGGCAGCCGCGCGTGCGCGGGCCAATGCTGCCGCGGACCGCATCCACTTCGAAGGCATGCAGCGGCGACGAGATATCGGATGGCGTGCGCTGGCTCGCACGCAGGGGGAGCCCGGCGCGTGAACAGGAAGGCAATCCCCGCACGCGCGACACATCGCATCGCGACCGATGCCAGCGTGATTTTCGAGCGCCATGTGCGCGCGGAAGGGCTGAAGAGTTCGCAGGTGCGTCTGGGACTCGTGCGCGCCATCGCGGCCATGGCAGGACACTTCACGGCGGAGATGTTGCAAGCGCGGCTCATGCGCCGCGGCAGTGTCAGCAAGGCGACGCTCTACCGGACTCTCGCGATGATGCAGGATTGCAAGCTGCTCGTCAGCCACGATTTCGGCGGAGGCGCGCTCTATTTCGAGTCGGCGTTGAATCAGCCGCACCACGACCACATGTACTGCCTCGGCTGTGGTGCGATCAGCGAATTCACATCGCGCGGCATCGAGGCGCTGCAGGCGCGCATCGCAGCGGAGGCGGAATTCGAACTGACGGCGCACAGCCACAAGCTGTACGGCTACTGCGCGCCATGTGCGCGCCGGGCGCACAAGCGCACGTCGGAAGTTGAGCCGGGCCGCCGCTCCGGCTAAGATGAGACATGGTCTCAGAATCACCAACACCAGAGATTCACGTCTCGTGGCGCGCACTGGACAGCCTCGCGCCCGGCCAGCAGGGAGCCGTCGTGGCTCTGCGTGGTCCGGAGGCGGTGACGACCAAGCTGGCAGAGGCCGGCTTTGTGCCCGGCGCTCTCATCACACTTGTGCGCAGAGCCCCGTTGGGCTCACCGCTCGAAGTCGCAGTGGATGGGGCTCGTTTCACGTTGCGCGCAGAAGATGCGTCGGCGGTGCTGCTCCACGATGCGCGGTGAAGTCATGACGGGTGCTCGCACGCTTGCACTTGTCGGCAATCCCAATGTGGGCAAGACCGCGTTGTTCAATGCGCTCACGGGTCTGCATCAGCGTGTGGCCAACCACCCCGGCATCACGGTGGAGCGTCATGAAGGAGAGTTGAAGGGCTCGCATGGCCAGGTGCGTCTTCTGGACTTGCCGGGAGTGCGCTCGCTCGCGCCGCGCTCGCCGGACGAGGCCATCACCAGCGCCACGCTGCTCGACGAAGGGAATGCACCGGCCCTCGAAGGTCTGCTCTTGGTGCTGGATGCAACGCAACTGCGACGCGGGCTGTTCCTGCTTTCGCAGGTGCTCGAGACAGGTCTGCCGCTCTTGGTGTGTGTGAACATGGCCGATGAGGCGCGCGCTGAGGGCGTACCCGTGGATACAAACGGGCTTGCACGCGCGCTGGGTGGTATCGAGGTGCTGGCCGTCTCCGCGCTGAAAGGCGACGGCGTTGCAGCACTCCGGCAGCGCCTGCTGGCGGGGCCCTTGGTGGCTCCGGCGCAACCGCGGCTGGCCGACATCGCAGGAGTGCACACCACGCTGCGCCCCTCGCGCGCTCGCTGGCAGGCGCAGCGCCGTGGTGTCGAGGAAGCTTCTCTCGTGCAGGAGGAAGCCGCGGCGCGCTGGCGCTTTGCGGCAACCGTGCTTGCTGATGTCAAGACCACTGCGGCGAACAAACTTCGGCAACGCAGTGATCGCATTGATCGGGGCGTCCTCCATCCAGTCTTCGGCCCCTTCATTTTTGTCGCAGTGATGGGCGTCGTGTTCCAGGCAGTGTTCACGTTTGCGACACCGGCGGCGGACGCGATCGAAGCTGCTGTTGCTTTCGCGGGCGAAGGGCTGCGCGCTGGACTTGGCTCCAGTCTCATCACGGATCTGCTTGTGGATGGCGCGCTGGCTGGCGTCGGTGCCGTGATCGTCTTCCTGCCGCAGGTCCTGCTGCTCTTTCTGCTGCTCATCCTGCTCGAGGACAGCGGGTATCTCAGCCGCGCGGCATTCATTGCGGACAAGCCCTTCGCGTACATCGGACTCAGCGGGCGTTCGTTCGCTCCTTGGCTTTCATCTTTCGCCTGCGCCGTCCCGGGCATTCTCGGGCTGCGCAGCATCGAGGATCAACGCGAACGACGCATCGCCATGTTTGCTGCGCCGTTGCTCACGTGCAGCGCGCGGCTGCCGGTCTATACACTGCTCATCAGCGCGTTCGTGCCACGCAGTGATGTACTCGGGTTTCTGAGTCTGCAGGGGCTGGTGTTGCTCGGGCTCTATCTGCTCGGCATCCTGCTGGCCATCCTGGCTGCGGCGCTCTACGACCGGGTGCTGAAGAGTGGTGCACGTTTGCCGTTGCTTCTCGAACTGCCGCCGTACCGGTTCCCGGCCATGCATACCGTGGGCCTGCGCCTCATGCAGCGGGCAGGCATGTTTCTGCGTCGTGCGGGAACACTCATCCTTGTCTTCTCCGTGCTGGTCTGGGCGCTGACCGCATTCCCGCGACCGGAGCGGGCTCCGGAGACTTCTTCGGAGCGCGCTGCGGCCATCGAGTCGAGTATTGCCGGGCGCATCGGGCACTGGATCGAACCGGCCATCGAACCGCTCGGACAGGATTGGCGCATCGGTATCGGACTGGTTGCATCGTTCGCGGCGCGCGAGGTGTTCAACAGCACTCTGTCTGTCGTCTACGCCGTTGAAACTCCGGACGGCGCGGATGCGGACGCGCGCTTGGCTGACACACTCGCGGGCGCGCGTGACGCGCGCACGGGCGCGCTCAGTTTCACTCTGCCGACTGTGCTCGGATTGCTCGCGTTCTACGCCGTGGCGTTGCAGTGCATCAGCACCATCGCGGTGGTGGCCCGCGAAAGCGGTTCATGGCGCTTCGCGCTCATGCAGTTTGTCTTCTTCGCGCTGGGGGCTTGGATGCTGGCTTGGCTGACACGCACCGCAGCACTCGCAGCCGGGCTCGGCTGAGCCTCTGCCGTGCGGGTGGCTCCACGGAGTCGGAGCTCGCCAGCATGTCGCCGACGTCGGCAGGGGCACGGTTGAACCTTCCTCCTTGCGCGTACGCTTGGCCTGTGAGCCAGAGGGTCATCCATGTCGCATCGTCGAGGGATTGAGAATCGTTGTGGCGCGTTCCTGTTCGCCTTGGTGCTGCTCGTTGGCGGCTGCGGTGACAAGCAGGGCGAGGCAAGTCTCGTTCCGGCACCGGCCCTCGCCAAGGCAGAGGTCGCCACGCCGGCCGAAGCGGCCGCTCGCGGGGCCGCCTGGCTGCGCGGAGCAGCGGAGAAGGGGCTCTTCGCCTTTGATCCATCCAAGGGCCCGGATGTAGGAATGACAGCGCTCGCCCTCGCAGCCGTGCAGTCGGTGGCGGCGCCTGAGAACAGGGCTTTTGCGGCTCCGGGGCTCGCGTGGCTGCGCACCATGCAGAAGCCTGACGGCGCCATCTACGAGAAACAACTGGCTGTGTATTGCACCGCGGCTGCCCTGCTTGCCTTCACCGCGTCAGGCGATGTCGCCTACGCGGATGCGATAGTCAAGGGGCGTGAGTATCTGCGCATGGCGCAGTCGGATGAAGGCGAGGGGCTCAGTCAGAGTTCCGAGGACTACGGCGGGATCGGCTACGGCGGGGCCGGGGACATCAATATGTCCACCACACAGCTTGCCGTTGATGCGGCGAAGGCAGCAGGGCTCCCCAAGGACGATGCGTACTACAAGAAGGCCTTGGTCTTCTTGCAGCGCAGCCAGAACCGCAGCGAGTCGAACGACCAGAGCCACACTTTGAAGGACGGCAGCACCGTGGTGCCCGGGAACGATGGCGGCGGCATCTACCGCCCCGGCGACAGCAAGGCAGGAGTCCAAGTCCTGCCGGACGGTCGGCGGATCTTCAGAAGCTATGGGTCGATGACCTATGCGCTGTTGAAGAGCTACTTGCTTTGCGAAATGGACGCGAAGGACCCGCGCATTACCGCGGCATTGCAGTGGATCGCGAAGAACTGGCAACTCGAATGGAACCCGGGCATGGAGTACCGCGAGAAGCCCGAGCAGAAGTATGAAGGGCTCTTCTACTACTACCTCACGCTGGCCCGCGCGCTGGGTGCCGCCGAGAAGGCGAAGCTGGACCTCGCTGCTGTCGGACTCGGCCAATGGCGGAAGGAACTCGCCGCAAAGCTGATGAAGATGCAGGCGAGCGACGGGTCGTGGACGAACGCGCAGGACCGATGGTGGGAGGGATCCCCGGTGCTGTGCACGAGTTACGCGCTCATGGCGCTGGCAGAGTGCCGCGCGGGTTCGTGAAAACGCGCGAGCGTTGATCTGCGATATTCCGCGAGCTCCAGCGGCGCACAGGAACAGGATGTGAGTCAGTGAAGCACCTGCACCGTCTGAAATGGCCCCTCCTGTGGGGGGTGCTGGCGGCCATCACGGAAAGGGCCGCTGGCGGCTCGCACGGAATCCTCGGCGGTGGAGTGCTCGTGCTTGGCGCGGCGCTCACCATTCCCTGGACGGCCGGCGCCGGGTGGGCGAACGCCGGGCTGGACTTGCTTCTTGGGCCAGCTTGCGGTGGCCTCGGGCTGCTTGCGGCTGGGGTCGGCGGGGAGGTTGCGGTGCGTTCGGCTCTCGCGATTGCAGCATGGATTCTCGTGCTGCGAGGCGTCTTGGGCCTTGCACGCATGTTCACGAGTGAGTTGCTGGCACGCTCGATGGCGCTGGCGTTGGGGGCTGTACTGGTCGCGGCGCCGGTTCTGTGGCCGGAAGCAACGGGATCGGGCGGAGTGTTCGTGTCTCCGACCATCTGGCTGCTGGACTTCGGCTGCCAGCTTGATTGGGCTCGGGCGCCAGGATTCTATGAGTTGTTGGGAGACAGGTACTTGGGTTCTCAAAACGACCTGATTGTCTGGATCTGGCTGGGCATGGCTGTCGTCCTTGATCGCATCAGTGGAGTTGTCTGCGGCCTCGGTTGTTCCGACAGGCGGCGCGCCGGATTGGGGCAGTAGCCACGTGCAATCGCATTTCGATGCCCTGCCGGTCGAGGACGCGCAAGAAGCATGTCATTGCGATCCGAAAGCCAGGTGGCTCGCGCGCTGGGTGCTTTTGACCCGTTGCGTGAACCCATACGCTCCACTCCGGCCCGTCACGAAGTCCGGCCTTGGGAGTTCCCATGAAACGCAAGATTTTCCTGTCTTTCCCGCAAAAAATTCTCGGTGAACCGCTGCTCTATACCCTCGGCAAGAACTTCAAAGTGGTACCGAACATCCAGGGAGCATCGATCTCGAAGGATGTCGCGTTGATGGCCTTGGAACTCGATGGGGACGAGGCCGAAGTGGAACGTGCCATCGTCTTTTTGCGCGAAAAAGGCGTGGATGTGGAGCTCCTCAAGGCCGATGCGCCGGACCGGATGTAGCCTGGTTGTTAGATGCAACAACTTGCCGCACAACGTTTTATGCCGTTTTTGAAGAAAACTCACTGCCGCTCCTTGGCGGGACTTGTCAGCAGGGGCGTCGGGAGTAAGCTTTTCCCCGAACCAGCGGGCGAAAGCTCCGTTGGGGAACGTTCGACGGTGTCAGCGGTTGACACCACGGGCCTTGGAGGCCCGACACGATTCTGATTCAGGGTGCCGGTTGGGGCTGGCCCTTGCTGCAAGTGCAGCGAGTCCACCTAAAGGCGCCCGATGCAGAACGGGTCGAATGAATGTTTCGATTCGTTCTGTAACGGTCGTTTCCAGGAGACTAGGACACATGACAAAGTTGAATGTTATGGCTGGCCTGCTCGCCGCGGCACTCGTGGTGCCCTCGAGCTTCGCTCAGTCGACGGATGATGTTTCGAAGGACCTGCGCGAGCTCAAGGCCCGCGTTGCAGCCCTCGAAGTCGAGAACTCGGCCCTCAAGGGTGCCAACGATGGCGCTCTCCTCGAGAGCCAGATCAACGCCCTCGCCAGCAACGTGGCAGTCGGCACCGCCGCCCCGAAGGTCACCTTCTCGGGCGAAATGCGCCACCGCTACCTGAACACCAACGCATCGGGCACCCGCGTGTGGGGGATCGAAAACCTCGCCCGCATCGGCTTCGGCTACGATGTCGGCAGCGGCATCAGCTTCAAGGTCACCGCCCAAGAGACGTTTGATCTCGGCACAAACGCTGCGCTCAATCCAACCCTCTACGAGGCCTACAGCACGTGGTGCAACTTCCTTGGCGTCAATGGCCTTTGCGCCAAGATCGGCCGCCAAGAACTCAGCGTTGGCAACCAGTTTGCCTTCGGCGTTAATGATTGGGATGCCGGCACGAGCCAGGACCTCATCAATTTCGGCTACTGCACCGAGTCCTTCAGTGCGAATTTGGTGTACGACCTCAACACGGGCACGGGCGCTGACCACGATCAGAACTACATCCTCTTTGTCGCACTCAAGGCCATCAAGGACATGACCATTGAGGGTTATTACAGCAGCAGCGACGACAACATCCCGGCTGATACCGGCCTTGATCGTTTCGGCGGACACTTCGCCGCGGCTTTCGGTGGCCTCGGTGTGGATGCCAACTTTGACGTGCAGGAGCTTCCTGCTGGCGCCAAGGACAACGCATCGGCTCTCGAAGTGAACTTCGACTACGACCTCAACAAGGACTTGGGGCTGTTCCTCCGCTACGCCTGCGCCGAGGAGTCCTACGTCTTCACCGGCAATCGTCACAGCAATACCGGCTACCGCGCACGCTTCGGTCTCGCTGACTGGTACAGCCTCAGCGACAGCCGCAGTCTGCAGGTTGGTGGCAACATGGCTTGCGGTTCTGGCTGGACAGCCGGCGCCACCGTCGGCCTGTTCCTCGCCGACACCGATAGCTCCAACACCGGTTCGGAAGTTGATCTGTGGGCGGAGCACGCCTGCGCGGACAACGCCACCCTGGGCGCTGGCCTCGGCTTCGTGAGCCCGGATGTCGGTGACAACTTCACCGTCCTCTACGTCCAGGCCCGCATCGCGTTCTGATCTGGAACGGCGAAACCCCTGCCTCCTCCGGCAGGATCGACTCGGGGCTGCTTCGGCAGCCCCGCTGTCGTTTTGCATCTGGCGTCTGTGACGGAGGCTCAAGGCAGTCACGACTGGCCTGCAGAATCTCGCTCAGTGTCCACTCTTGGCTACACAGTGCAGCGCAAGGCGCTCAACCCGTTCAGTCACGAATCGTGATGGGATAAGATCTTGTGGCTGTTGCACGCTTGATTGCGGAATGGCACGCCGAGTGCGAGGTAGCCTTCGCGCGGCCCGTGGCCGCAGGAGTGACGAACCATGACGATGAAGATGCTGGCTTGCTGGGTGCTCGGTGCCTCGTGCTTGATCGCTCAGGGCCGGCCAGGATCGGACCAAACTGGCGGAGGTCTTGCACGGCCGTCCGCCCAGCCGGCGCCGGCTCCCGCTCCTCGCGCCCAGCCTTCAGCTCCCGCAACACGTCCGACCTACAACCCGCCCGCACAACCGTCGCGTCCGAGCTACAGCCCGCCCGCTCCCACAGCACGCCCGACCTACAGCCCGCCTGCCCAGCCATCGCGCCAAGTTCCCCAGCCCACTCATCAGGCACCACAGGACACAGGCCGTCCGAGCGGTGTCGTCACTACTCGTCCGACCGCTCAACCCAGCCGGCCGAGCTACTCACCTCCAGCGCGGCCGACCTACACGCCACCTTCACGGCCGGGCGTATCCGTTGGCCAAGACCCCGACACGGGTCGCGGAGTGTCCACACCCGCGCGGCCGGCGCCGGGGTCCCAGAACCAGGGTTGGACGAGCAGCGGAGCGCCGAGCAAGCCCGCAGCAGGTAGTTCTGGACGTGGCTGGACATCATCCCAGCCAACAGGAGATCAGCAGCCGAGCAGGCCAGCCTCACCGCCCGCCAGGCCGTCCTCGTCTTGGACCACACCACGCGGACGTACCGGAGGACTCGCCCCCGACGTGTCACCCTCAGGAGGCGACAAGACCAGTGGCTTGCGCCCCACCGTGACTTCTCCCGCCGCGCCCGCACGTCCAGGCACAGCGGATGAGCCTGCATCGGTGCGCCCGTCCAGCAACGGCAACACGCCCGAGAAGCCTCGCGGTCGCGCACCCACAGTTCGTCCGGCAAGCGGCTGGACCTCGCCGTCCGTGGCTTTTCGCCCCAAGGTGGATGTCCCGCCGACTCAAGGAGGCGACGAGAAGCCACCACGCGCGCTTTCATCCAGCGTGGTGGCGCCCAGTCCGCGCCCGACGGCGGTGCGCCCCGTTGCAAGCCCGTTGGTTCCTGTCGGGGGAAGCGCTCCCCTTGCGACGGCTTCTGTCACCTCCGGTGGTGGTGTCGCGCAAGGAACCGGTGTTGTGGTTGCAGGTGGTGGCACAACCTGCGTTCCCGAGCCCGGCTGCACAACGCCCTGGGGCGCATCTCCGTGGAGCTACTGCTACCAACCATCCAACTGGTGGAGCGTGAGTTGCTGGGATCCGTGCTGGAGCCCCTGCGCATGGACATACTCACCCACGTGGTGCACACCCAGTTGGTGCTTCGCGACGCCGAGCTGGAGTTGGGTGAGCTGGTGTCGGCCGAGTTGGCGCTTCTCGGTCGGATTCGGCTGGAGCAGCGGCAACTGGTACGCGAGCAGTTGCGCGCCGAGCTACTACTCCTACAGCTATTACCCATGGAGCTACTACTGCTCGACCGGCTACTACCCGGCCTGGAGCACCGTGCAGTACGAGACCATCGTCGTGGATCGCACCGAGTCCATGGACCCCTACGTGAGCTACGACGATGCGGTGGTCGTTGTGTCTGCGGCAGACCCTGTGAGCGCGCGTTCCATCGTTCCGGTGGAATTCCGTCAGCAGCTCAGCTCTGAGTTCCCCGAAGGACTGAGCGCTAGCGAGTGTCTGGCGCGCGGCGAAGGTTGGCTGCGGTCGAGGGATTACATTCTCGCAGCAGAGGCCTTTCGCAGAGCCTGGCTGCAACGTGAAGACGATGCCTTTGCGTGTGCGGAATTGGGTGTCGCTCTGAGCGCTGCGGGCCGGTTCGAGTTGGCGGCAGGTGCACTGCAAACGGCCATGACCCTCGATGCAGGCCTCGCCACCCGTTTGCCGGATCTCTGCCTGGCGCTCAGCGAGAAGGGGCGGCTGGTGCAGGATGTGGTGCGTCCCTTGCAGGCGGAACTGCTCCGGAATCCTGATGACGTCGCTACGAGTTACGTTCTGGCTTGTGCACAGTTGGCGGCTGGTGACCCGTGGTCCGCGCAGCGCGAACTGGCCGCTCTCAGAACTGCCGGCTGCTCCCATGTCAGCCTCGACAGCCTGACGCGCACATGCGAGGCATCCATCGCCGCAGCGAGTGGTCGCTGACGCAACGAAGACTTGAGCACGCCCGTGTGCTCTTGGGGCGAGTTCACAACCGGCGCCGACTGCCGAGCGGGGGCTGGAGCGCGCACGACATCCATGACGGCTAAAGTGAAGCCATGTGGGTCTTGCTCGCGCTCGGCTCTGCGCTTCTTCTGATTCTCTTCTCTGCGCGGCTGCGCTGGCCACAGACGCTCGGTTATCTCGCCGGGACCGGCGTGCTGGTGCTTGCGTGTGCGGCTGGGCCGAGCCATGGAGCGCTCGCTCTGTTCGAAGCCGCAGTGTCACGCAGCACGCTTTCCTTTGTGGCTTCGGTCTTCAGCGTGTTCGTGCTCAGCGGACAGCTCCAAGAATCCGGAGCGCTGCGTCAACTCGCCAGCGCGGCGTCGCGCCGCATCCGCTCGGATCGTGCACGGGCTGCGGTGTTGCCCGCCATCGTCGGCTTGCTCCCGATGCCTGGTGGAGCCGTTGTTTCAGCTCCGATGGTGGAGGAATGCGCCGTCGGCACGCGCGAAGAACAGCATTTCACGAACTACTGGTTCCGGCACATCTGGGAGATCTGGTGGCCGCTGTACCCGCCGGTCCTCCTCGCCGCAAAGATGGCTGATGTGCCGCTGATCTCGTTCTCTCTCATGCTGGCGCCGCTGATGCTCTGCATGGCGGCCGTCGGCGTCATCTGGATTCTCCGCAGACTTCCAGCGACGACGGAGGAGTGGGCAGGTGCTGGCAGCATGACGAGCGTGATGGGTGCTATCGCCATCATGTTGGCGGGTGTGCCCGTGCTTGGTGTGATGGAGCCGCGTGTGCACATGCTGCCAGCAGATTGGCACGTCGCGTTCGCCGTCGTCCCGGCGGTGCTCTTTCTCGTTTGGAGGCACGGCAGCGCGGCTCTGTGGCGGACCTTGGCAACGCAGCGCCTCTGGGCACTCGTTGGCATGGCCGCAAGCATCAAATTGTTCGGCGCCATGGTGAGCGGAAGCGGTGCGGCCGCGGAAGCGACTGAAGTGGCCACGCGCTGCGGCGCGGCTTGGAGTGCGGTGCTGCTCTTGCCACTTCTCGCAGGCGTCGTGACAGGCAACACCGTCGCTGCGGTGACCATGTCCTTCCCGTTGGTGGCCGCATTGCCGCTCGCGCGCAGCGCGGGTGACGACCCAAGGCTCTTGATCTTCGCCGTTGCGTATGCCAGTTCCTTCGCGGGCTACCTTCTTTCGCCGGTGCACATGTGCTTCGTGCTTTCAGCGCGCTTCTTCGGCGCGGAGACCATGTGCGGGCTTGCCCGGATGCTCGTCCCTGTCGGTGCGTGGTCGGCGTGCGCGGCAACGTGGTTCGTTTTCTGGTATTTCCTGAATGCGACAGCGTGACATGAGCGAGGCGAGGCCGTTTCGTATCTCCGGTTCATTCGCACCCACAGGCGATCAGCCCGCGGCCATCGAGGCGCTGGTTGCCGGCCTGCGTGCGGGAAGACGTCATCAGACACTGCTGGGCGCTACCGGCAGCGGCAAGACCTTCAGCGTGGCCAACGTGATCGAGGCGGTGCAACGTCCGGCGCTCGTGCTGGCGCCCAACAAGACGCTCGCGGCGCAGCTCTTCACGGAATTCCGTGAGCTGTTCCCCGAGAATGCGGTGGAGTACTTCATCTCCTACTACGACTCCTACCAGCCCGAGGCCTACGTGGCAGCTTCGGACACCTACATCGCCAAGGACGCGAGCATTGACGACCGCATCGATCGCATGCGCCACGCGGCCACGGCCAATCTGCTGCTTCGCCGCGATGTGATCATTGTTGCCTCGGTCTCGTGCATCTACGGCATCGGTTCTCCCGGGACGTACGGCGCCATGCGGCTCGAGCTCAAGCGAGGCGAGGAAATCGAGCGCGAGAAGATCATCAAGCGCCTTGTACAGATGCAGTATCCGCGGAACGACATGACACCGAAGCGGGCGACCTTTCGCGCACGCGGTGACGTCATTGAGATCTCGCCTGCTGCGGGAGATGGCGAACTCATCCGCCTCGAATTCTTTGGTGACACCATCGAGAGCATCGAGCGCGTGGATGCCGTCACTGGTCGTGTGCTCGAACCTGTGGAGGATGTCGTGATCTTCCCTTCATCGCACTACGTCACGCCGAAGGAGCGCTTGCTGCCTGCCATCGAGGGCATCGAAGAGGAATTGGAGGCTCGTCTCGCCGAGTTGCGCGGGCGGGGCAAGCTCCTCGAAGCGCAGCGTCTTGAACAGCGCACGCAGCACGACCTCGAGATGCTCACGCAGCTCGGGCATTGCAGCGGCATCGAGAACTACAGTCGGCACCTCGATGGGCGTGGCGCCGGAGAGCCGCCGGCAACGCTGCTCGATTACTTCGCGGACGACTTCATTCTTTTCGCGGACGAGTCTCATATTTCCCTGCCGCAGGTGGGCGGCATGGCGCGCGGCGACCGCGCACGCAAACAGAATCTCGTCGAACATGGTTTTCGTTTGCCCAGCGCTCTCGACAATCGTCCCCTCACGTTCGAGGAATTTGAGGCGCGCGTCGGGCAGGCGGTCTACGTCAGCGCCACACCAGCCGTACTGGAACTCGGGAAGAGCGGCGGGATCTCTGCGGAGCAGGTGATCCGACCCACGGGATTGCTCGACCCCGTCACGGAGGTGCGTCCAGCGCGAGGACAAGTGGACGATGTGCTCGGTGTGGCACGCGAAGTCATCGCCCGCGGGTTCCGCGTCCTCGTCACTTGTCTCACGAAGCGCAGCGCAGAGGATCTGAGCGCGTTTTTCCGCGCAACGGGTCTGAAGGTGCGCTACCTGCATTCCGACGTGGAGACGCTTGAGCGCAGCGCCATCATCAGGGACCTCCGCCTCGGCACCTTCGACGTGCTCGTCGGCATCAATCTCCTGCGCGAGGGGCTCGATATCCCCGAGGTCGCTTTGGTGGCCATTCTCGATGCGGACAAGGAGGGGTTCCTCCGCAGTCGCGACAGCCTGATCCAGACCATTGGTCGCGCGGCCCGCAATGCAGACGGTCGCGTCATTCTCTATGCCGATCGCATCACTGCGGCCATGCAGGCGGCTCTGGATGAAACCGCACGGCGCCGCTCGCGTCAGGAGGAGCACAACAGGCTCCACGGCATCACTCCGCGCACCATCCTGAAGCGCATCGGTGAACTGCCGGAGAGTTTCTACAAGGACGAGGAGAAGCTTCCCGCCAAGGCGAGCGAAGTTCCGCTCAGTTTCGAGAGCGCCGCGCGCGATCTCGGCAAGCTCAGAGAGGAGATGTACGCCGCAGCCAGTGCGCAACGCTACGAGGATGCGGCACGACTGCGCGACATCATCCGGGATCTCGAAGCGCGTTTGCTGGCCTGAAGAACATGTCTGTTCCATTCGCTGCGAGTTCTCTGAATGCTCTGCCGGAGTGCCCCGGCTGCTACCTCTTTGTCGATGCGCAGGGCCACGTGCTCTATGTCGGCAAGGCGCGGAAGTTGCGTTCCCGTGTTGCGAGTTACCTGCAGCCGCGCGAGCAGCGTCCGGTGCACCTGCTGCTCCCCGAGCGCGTGAAAACCATCGACTGGGTTGTCACCGACACGGAGACAGAGGCTCTCGTCCTTGAGAACGCATTGATCAAGCGGCACGATCCGCCGCTCAATGTGAAGCTGAAGGACGACAGTCTGCATTTCTCGCTGCAGGTGATTCCGGGTGAGGAGTGGCCGCGTCTGCGTGTCGTGCGCCGACGCAAGGGGCCGCCGGGTGCACTGCACTTCGGGCCTTACCCCAGTGCGCAAGGCGCGCGGCGTCTCCTGCGCGAACTGAACGGCCTCTTTCCGCTGCGCTCCTGCGATGATCACGCGCTGCACAATCGTTCGCGGCCGTGCATTGAGCACGAAATGAAACGCTGCCTCGCGCCATGCGTGGCGCTCTGTTCGCGCGAGGACTACGCGCGCGTGGTGGAGGACCTGGTCGGCCTCCTCCGCGGCCATGACCGCGGACTGCTCGCGGGCGTTGAGGAGCGCATGCACGCCGCCGCAGCCGCTCTCGAGTTCGAACGCGCCGCGGACTTGCGTGACCGGCTGCAAGCGTTGCGTGCCATTCTGAAGAGCGCGGCCGTGAGCGTGCGCGGTGAAGGCGATCTGGATGCGCTGGGCGTGGCCTGCAGCGGCGGTCGGGCCGCGTGTTCAGTGCTCTCGATGCGCGACGGCGTGCTTGCGGGATCGCGGCATTTCGAGGCTGCAACCAAGGCCGGGGAGGAAGAGGTTCTCGCAGCACTTGTGCAACAGCACTACTCTGAAGCGGAGCTGCCCCCGAAGCGCTTGCTGATCTCCTGTGCATTGCCAGAGCCTGATGCGCACGCGGAGCGGCTCTCGGGTTTGCGCGGCGTTCGTGTTCGTATCGAATCCCCGCAGAAGGGCGCGTCACTCCGTCTCGTGGACCTCGCGCGGCGCAATGCGCTCTCGCGTCTTGAAGGGCGCGAGCAAGCGGAAACCCGGAAGACCGAAGTGCTGGAGCGCCTGCGCGCGTTGTGCGGGCTCAGGCACCTGCCGCGCAGGATCGAGGGCTTCGATATCTCCCATCTTGCGGGCGAGCATGTCACCGGGTCATGTGTCGCTTTTGCGGATGGGCGCCCAGCCCCCAAGCGTTACCGGAGCTTTCGATTGCGCGGAGTCCAGCGCAACGACGACTTCGCGGCCATGGAAGAAGTGCTGCGCCGTCGTCTCGAGCGCGGGCGGAAGGACGAAGACCTGCCCGACCTCATCCTCATCGACGGTGGCCCTCCGCAACTCGCGCGTGTGCTGCCGTTGCTGCGCGCGACGGGCGTGACCAGCACGGACGTCCTCGCCCTCGCCAAGGGGCGTCGTGATGAGGTTGGTCCTCGCAGCCACGAACGCATCTGGTTGCCGGACGCGCAGCAGGCACTCATCCCCGAAGCTGATGATCCAGCGCTGCTCCTGCTCATGCGCGTGCGCGACGAGGCGCACAGGCGGGCGCTGCGTCACAACCGTGCGCTGCGGCGCGGCCGACTCGGGGGGTCTGCGCTCGAAGCGATTCCTGGTGTCGGCCCTGCGCGCGCGGCAGCACTGCTGCGCAGCTTCGGCTCCATCGCCGGACTGCGCACTCAGGACGTGGCTGTGGTGGCGCGGACGCCGGGAATCTCCAAGGCGCTTGCGCGCCGCATCCTCGATGCGTTGTCGGTCATGTCTTGAGTCGTTGGCGCTTTGAAATCAGGCCTGCATCGCGGGCGGCGGCCTCGAAGACAGTGCGCACCATTTCTTCATTCACGCGGCCCGTGTTCACGTTGTAGCGGCTGGTATGGAAGCAGTCGTGGAGGAGGAGCCCGTCCGGGAACACATGCCGCGCGCCATGCCGGAAGATGTAATCCCTGCGCCGGAGGGCTGTCGCTTGTTGCCGTTGCGTGAGCATGGCTTCGTGGGCGGTGCGACCGAGAGCCACGACCACGCGGGCTACAGGCAGCAGCGCCAATTCCGCCTGCAACCAGTCGGCGCAACGTGCGCACTCGCGGGCATCCGGCTTGTTGGCGGGGGGCACACAGCGCACGGCATTCGTGATCCAGACCCCCTTCAGCCGCAGTGCATCGTCGCGCCGGACGGACTCCTCTGCGGTCGCGAGACCGAGAACATGGAGCGTGCGATAGAGCAGGATTCCCGCGGCGTCGCCCGTGAAGGGGCGGCCTGTGCGGTTCGCCCCATGCGCGCCTGGAGCGAGGCCAAGGACGAGGAGCGAAGCGCTCTCATCACCGAATCCGGGTACTGGCCTGGCCCAGTAGGTGTCATCGCCGACGGATTCACGGTGGCGCACCAGGCGGGGACAGCGCGCACACTCCGTGAGTGCCCGCGCATGAGCAGCGAGGTCAAGCACGGGGATGGTGTCGGCGGTGGCTGCTCTTGAGGTGTTCATCAGCGAGAGAAGTGTAGATCTGCGTGGTGTCGATGCTCGCATGGCCGAGCATTTCCTGGACCGAGCGGAGATCCGCACCGCCCTGCACGAGATGCGTGGCGAAGGTGTGTCGCAGCGTGTGGGGTGTAACGCGGCGGCGAATGCCCTTGGCCCGCACAAGCTGTTTCACGGCTGCGTGGACGTCAGCGCGCGTGAACGGTCGTCCGGCATCGGTGATGAAGAGCGCACGGCCACTGGCGGGCGTGGTCAAGGCCTTCCTTGCACGGAGCCACGCTTGGAGGGCCTCCAGCACCGTCGGCCCGACGGGTACCGCACGTTCACGGTCGCCCTTGCCGCGCACCCGCACGAATCCGCCCGAGAGATCGAAATCATCGCCGCGGACGCCTGCCAGCTCGCTGGCGCGGAGCCCGCATCCATAAAGCAGCTCCAGCAGGAGCCGCAAGCGTGGCGATTCGTCCGCCGTGGCCTTGCAGGGCAGGAGCGTCTCCATGTCCTCGGCGCTGAGTGCTTTCGGCAGCAGGGCCGGCAGCTTCGGGCTGGGGATCAGGCGCGCCGGATCTCGGCGGATGAGCTCTTGATCCAGAGCGTGTCGGTAGAAGCTTCTGAGCGCCGCCGCTCGGCGGGCCCGCGTGCGCACGGATTCGCCCGCCGCCGTGCGGGCGGCCAGAAACCCGGCGAGGTCTTCGGTGCAAGCATGCAGCAGCGTTTTTCCCGCGGATTTCAGGTGTGCGGCAAGCAGGCCAAGGTCTCGCGCGTAGGCGGCGCGCGTGTGCCGAGCGAGGCCGGATTCGAGCAAGCGCGCGTCGAGAAACGCCTTGATGAGCGCAGTTTCGATCCGGCCTTCGTTCTTGCCCGCGGGTGCCACAGGTGCAGCATATGCCGAGCGGGCACTGTGCGCTGGAGGAGGCCTCCCTCGCTTGCGGGTCTGTGGCACCGCCCGTAAACTCCGCGGCCACGTTGCGGGCAGGCTGGCCTGCAGGCTGCAGCAGCAGGCACTTCTGCTGTCACGGGGACCCAATGGCCAAGAAGAAGACACCGCCGCAGAAATCGGCGAAGAAGCCGCAACCGAAGGCCAAGGCAGCGTCGCCCGCAAAGAAGGGTGGCACGCCCAAGAAGGGCGCAGTTGCAGCACCCAAGGGCAAACCTCCAGGCAAGGCCTCGACTCCGGCCACCAAAACAGCGGCAGCCGCGAAGGGCAAGCCCCAGCCAGCGGGCAAGTCACCTGCGACCACGAAGGGCGCGGCCCAGCCGGTGAAGGGCGTCGTTCTTTCCAAGGGCGCCGCTCAACCTGCGAAGGGCGCCGCTGCGAAGGGCGCTGTCCAACCCGCGAAGGGTGTGGTTGCTCCCAAGGCTCCCGCTGCCAAGGGCAAGTTCGTCGCGAAGCAGAAGCCCGCCGTGCCCAAACTGCCCCCGAACTTCTTCGGCAGGCCAGTGATTGGCTCGCTCGCCCCTGTGAAGAAGGCGGCGCCCAAGAAGAAGACACCGCCGCTCACCAGCGCGGACATCGAAAAGCTCCGCCTGCGTTTGCTGGAAGAGAAGGCGCGCATTTCCGGCACGGTGCATGGCATGCGCAACGAAGCACTCGAAAGCGGCAATGCACCCTCCGGCGACAACATCGCGGACCATGGCACGGATGTCTACGAGCAGGACATGACGCTCTCCCTCGTGGAGCGCGAGCAGACGACGATCCAGGCCATTGATGAAGCGCTCGCCAAGATCGCGGAGGGCACCTACGGCCACTGCGAGAACTGCGACGACAACATCAGGAAGGAGCGCCTCGAGTTCCTGCCTCATGCGCGACACTGCCTTGATTGCCAAGAGGCGCAGGAATCCGCCCACGCGTGATGCTCGATGCGGCGCGCGTTCCTCATCGTCGCTGTGATTCTGGCCTTGGCCTCGCTTGATCTTCTGACCAAGAGCTGGGCCTTTGCGCGGGTGCCCCATTACGGGTCTCAGCCTATCGCCGTCATTGACGGGTTCTTCTACATCACCCACGCCGAGAACGATGGCGCCATGTGGAGCCTGTTCCAGGGTTTGCCTGCCTTCTTCTGGGTGATCCTGCGCGGCGCCGTGTTTGCACTGATTCTCTGGCAGTGTCTGAAATCGAGGGGGCTGCCATGGTGGGTCGAAGGGGCGCTGGTGCTCGTCCTCTCCGGAGCACTCGGCAATCTCTACGACAACATGACCGGCAACGGTCGTGTGCGGGACTTTGTGACCTGGGTGTTCTGGGGCTGGCAGTTCCCGACCTTCAATCTCGCTGACAGCTACATCTCCGTAGGTGCCGTCGCGCTCGGCATCTGGTTTCTGTTCGTGGAGCCTCGCCGCCGCAGACTGGCGGCCGCATGAACGATGCGACGGCTGTCACGCTCGGGCCACTGAAGCTCAGGAACCCGGTCCTCGCCGCCAGCGGCACCTATGGCAGCGGCATCGAAGCTGTGCCCTTCGCCGATCTCTCGCGCGTCGGTGGCGTCGTGAGCAAGTCCGTGACCACGGAGCCGAGGCGTGGCAACAAGACGCCGCGCATCTTCGAGGTCGAGGCCGGCATGCTCAACAGTATCGGCCTGATGAATCCTGGTGCCGCTGAGTTCGAGCGCGAGGTGCTCCCCGAAATGCTGCGTTTGCCCTGCGCGCGCATCCTCAACGTGGCTGGTGAATCCATCGAGGATTTCGCCGTGCTCACGCGCCGCTTCGGTTCCACCGAGGGGCTCGACGCCATCGAACTGAACGTCTCCTGCCCGAACGTTTCCGGAGGACTCGACTTCGGAACGCGCGCTCCCGAGTTGAAGACTCTGGTTGCGGCCTGTCGCGCGGCGACGGCGAAACCACTCATCGTGAAGCTCACGCCCAACGTGACGGACATCACGGAACTGGCGCGCGCCGCTATTGAGGGCGGAGCGGACATCCTGTCGCTGGTGAACACCTATCAGGGGTTGGCAGTGGATTGGCGGCGCCGTCGACCGGAGCTCGGATCGCCCTCCGGCATGGGGGGGCTCTCCGGGCCGGCCATCAAGCCGTTGGCACTGGCCGCCGTGCAGCGCGTTTGGCGCGCGCTCCGGTGCCCCATCATCGGAATCGGCGGGATCAGCAGCGCGACGGATGTGCTCGAGTTTCTTGTCGCGGGTGCGAGTGCGGTGCAAGTGGGAACGGCGAACTTCGCCGATCCGGCGGCGCTGGTACGGATCGCGGACGAACTCAGTCAGTTGCAACGCGCCGAGTCATTGCCCCCTCTCTGGGAACTCACGGGCACGCTCGAGGTGCCGCGGCCATGAGCCAGCCGGGCTTCGAGGAAATCCCCCTCGAGACGCTCTGCAAGGCGGCGGAGATCTATTGCAAGCTCGCATTCCCGGAGGGCGGTGAGAAGCTGCCTCCGTTGAGCGATGCGGCCGACTTGGCGGGGGCACTCGAACACTTCGTCAGGGACCAGCGCGCTGGCAACATGCGACGCTGGACCCTCCGCCTCGGCAACGAGCGCTATCCGTTCATGAAGCTCGTGTTCCAGGAGCTCCTCGTGAAGGGGCGCTTTTTCTTTGCCGTGGACACGCACGACGACGTGGAACTCAAGGACTGTTTCCCGGACTACGACGCGTGGCTCGAACTCAAGCGCTGGAACCAGCAGTTGAAGGAGCGCATCGAGAAGGGGTGGCGCGAGGCGGGGGTGCCGACCTTCATCGAGATCGTGGCGCGTGTGGAGCGGGAGACGCCGCCAGGACCGGCCGTGCGCAGCACGGCACCGCGCGTTCTCGTGGTCGATGACGATCGCGGCATCGCCCAAGGTGTGCAAGCCATGCTGCAACGCCGCGGATACCGCACGACGGTCGTGCACACGGCCGAGGCCGCGCTCGTTGCCATCGAGGAGGAAGCACCGGATCTGGTGCTCAGCGATCTCGAAATGGGTGCCGGGCAGAGCGGGCTCGATCTGGCCGTACGGCTTCGCGCCCGGGATGACACGCGCCAGATCCCGTTTATCCTCGCCACGGCCGCGAGCATCGCATCCTCCAACTTTTCCGTGATCGACGGCTTCATGGTCAAGCCCTTCGAGACGGAAGTGCTGCTCAAGTTCATCGCCCGGCACATCGGGACTCCGGAGGATCGTGAACGGCGTGGCGGTGGCGGACGGCTCACATGATCGACAAGTTCTTCAAGCTCTTCACCAAGGTGTTCGGTTCGCGCACAGAGCGCGAGTTGAAGAAACTGTTGCCCCTCGTGCATGCGGTCAACGCGCGCAGCGGCGCTGTTGCGGCCATGAGCGACGCCGAATTGCGGGCCGAGACAGACCGCTTTCGTGCACGTGTCGCTGGAGGGGAAGCTCTGGATGCACTGCTTCCGGAGGCCTTCGCAGTCGTGCGCGAAATGAGCGCACGCACTCCGCCGCCCGGAGCCGAGAAGGGACTGAGGCACTTCGATGTGCAGTTGCTCGGTGGCATCGTGCTGCATCGCGGCATGATCTCGGAGATGGCGACAGGCGAGGGCAAGACTCTCGTTGCCACAGCACCGGCCTACCTCAACGCTCTCAGCGGCCGTGGCGTGCACGTGATCACGGTGAACGACTATCTCGCTCGCCGCGACCGCGAGTGGATGGGGCCCATCTACGAGCGCCTCGGCCTGCAGGTGGGTGTGATCCAGGCGGACATGACTCCGGCGCAGCGGAAGCCCGCCTACGACGCCGACATCACCAACGGCAAGAACTACGAGTTCGGGTTCGACTATCTCCGCGACAACAGGAAGTCGTCGCTGGAATCGCAGGTGCAGCGCCGCAACTTCGCCATTCTCGACGAGGTGGACAACATCCTTATCGACGAAGCCCGCACGCCGCTCATCATCTCGGGACCGTCGGAAGGGGACACCTGGAAGTACGGCAAGGCCGATGCCATCGCGCGCCGCCTCACCACCGAGCAGCACTTCGAGGTGAAGGAGAAGGAGCAGCAGGTGATGCTCACGGAAGACGGGATCATCGAGGCCCAGCGCATCGCTGGCGTCGAGTCCTTCTACTCCGGGCGCAACATGGAGTGGCCGCATCTCATCGAACAATCACTGCGAGCGCATCACATCTACAAGAAGGATGTGGACTACGTGGTGCAGCCGGGCGAGACCGGCGGGCAGGAAGTCATCATCGTGGACGAGTTCACCGGCCGCCTCATGGCCGGGCGACGCTGGGGTGATGGTTTGCACCAGGCGGTCGAAGCGAAAGAACGCATCGCCATCCGCGCCGAGAACCAGACGCTCGCCACCATCACCTTCCAGAACTTCTTCAAGCTCTATGACAAGCTCGCGGGCATGACCGGCACGGCACTCACCGAGGCCGGAGAATTCGTGCGCATTTACGGGCTTGATGTCATGCCGATTCCCACCAACCGGCCCATGGTGCGCGACGACATGGAGGATCTCCTCTACGCCACCGAGAAGGCGAAGTTCACGGCTGTCGTGACGGACATCCTCGAACAGCACGGAGCCGGACGGCCCGTGCTGGTGGGCACCACGTCCATCGAGAAGTCGGAGAAGTTGTCCGAGGTGCTGACGCGGAAGGGCATCGCGCATGACGTGCTCAACGCCAAGCACCACGCGCGCGAGGCGGAGATCATCGCGCGCGCTGGCGGCGCCGGGCGCGTGACCATCGCCACCAACAGGGCGGGCCGCGGCACGGACATCAAGCTGCCGCCCGAGGTCGTCACTGCTGGCGGGCTGCACGTCATCGGCACGGAACGCCACGAGGCGCGCCGCATCGACAACCAG
>SXGT01015544.1_pt1 | contig 50995 bp, 36 predicted proteins | sample 3176221 | NCBI WGS metagenome assembly SXGT01 (sample SAMN11356862, study PRJNA531348) | freshwater metagenome | isolation source: freshwater sample F1-120 | place: China: Fuxian Lake, Yuxi | collected 2017-12-25
ATCGAGGTGGAGCGGTCGCTGCGCGTGCTCGACGGCGCGATCCTGGTGCTCTGCGGCGTCGCTGGCGTGCAGAGCCAGTCGCTCACGGTCGACCGCCAGATGCGCCGGTACAAGGTCCCGCGCATCGCGTTCATCAACAAGCTCGACCGCACCGGTGCCAACCCGTTCCGCGTCACGAAGCAGCTGCGTGAGGTGCTCCAGCACAACGCAGTGATGATCCAGATCCCCATCGGTCTCGAGGACAAGCTCGAGGGCGTGATCGATCTCGTCACCATGGAGGCCATCACGTTCCACGGCCACGCGGGCGACGACATCGAGAAGGGCCCGATCCCGGCTGGCCTCGCCGAAGAGGCGGCCCAGTATCGCGAGATCATGCTCGACGCGGTCAGCATGTTCTCGGACGAGCTCATGGAGGCCATGCTCGAGGAGCGGGTCACGCCGGAGCTCATCCGCGCTGCCATCCGCAAGGGCGCGATCAGCCTGCAGCTCACGCCCGTCATGATGGGCTCGGCCTACAAGAACAAGGGCGTCCAGCTCCTGCTCGACGGCGTCGTCGCTTACCTCCCGAACCCCACGGAGGTCACGAACGAGGCGCACGATCAGCGCAAGGGTGAGGAGAAGGTCATCCTCGAGTGCAAGCCGGACAATCGGCCGCTCGTCATGCTCACGTTCAAGCTCACGGACGACCGGTACGGTCAGCTGAGCTACCTGCGCCTCTACTCCGGCGCGCTCCGTCGCGACGACACGATCTACAACCAGCGCACGGGCAAGAAGGTCCGCGTTGGCCGAATCGTGCGTATGCACTCGGACGACATGGAGGAGATCACGGCGGCTGCCGCGGGCGACATCGTCGCCATCTTCGGCGTCGACTGCGCGTCGGGCGACACGTTCACCGACGGCTCCGTCGACTACACCATGACCAGCATGTTCGTTCCGGACCCCGTGATCTCGCTGTCGATCCGGCCCAAGGACAAGAAGGCCGAGGTCAACGTGGGCAAGGCGCTGAACCGGTTCACGAAGGAAGACCCCACGTTCCGCGTGTTCTCGGACCCGGAGTCGAACGAGACGATCATCGCCGGCATGGGCGAGCTCCACCTCGACGTCTACATCGAGCGCATGAAGCGCGAGTACGCCGCCGAGGTCGAGACCTCGCCCCCGCGCGTCGCTTACCGCGAGACCATCACGCAGGAGGCCCGGTTCGACTACACCCACAAGAAGCAGACGGGTGGCTCGGGTCAGTTCGGTAAGGTCGGCGGCTACGTCGCGCCCGTCACTGAGGGCGACTCGTTCCAGTTCGAGGACGAGACGATTGGCGGCATCATCCCGCGTAACTTCATCCCGTGCATCGAGAAGGGCTTCCGGTCCATGATCGACAAGGGCGCCCTCATCGGGCACCCGGTCGTGAACGTGAAGGTCGTCCTCAACGACGGCGGGTGGCACGCGGTCGACTCGAACGACATGGCCTTCCAGGAGGCCGCGCGCGGCGCCTGGCGCCAAGTCTACGACAAGGCGCGTCCCAAGATCCTCGAGCCCATCATGAAGGTCGAGATCGAGGGCCCCGCCGAGTTCTCCGGCAACATCCTCACCACCATCATGCAGCGCCGCGGCATGGTCGTGGGCTCCACCGAGGAGTTCGGCCAGGCCAAGGTCACCGCCGAGGTGCCGCTGGCCGAAATGTTCGGCTACTCCACGCAGCTCCGCTCGTCCACGCAGGGCAAGGCGGAGTTCTCGATGGAGTTCGCCAAGTACCGTGAGGTCCCTGAGAACATCGCTCAGGAGCTCATGGAGAAGGCGAAGGCCAAGAAGGAAGCCGACAAGAAGTGAGATCGGGGGCCAGGAGGGCTGCGCTGAAGTGGCCCACCTGGTCGTATCGCGTCCTCCTCCCGCTCCTCTCTGTCGGCATCACCCTCGCTGTCGGCGAGGGCCTATGCCGCCTGTTCGGCTGGGGCGCTGAGCGCCCCGCTGGGTTCCGCTTCTACGTGCGGAACATCGATGGCGACGTCGAAGAGACCTACAACCGCGAAGATCCGGACCTCATGTGGAGCCCGGCGCCTGGCGTCCACGACGCGGGGCTCTACCGAGTCTCGCCAGAGGGCTTCCGCGGCGCGCTCCCCCCCGGGTCCGGGCCGCTGGTAGCTTGTCTCGGCGACTCCAGCACCGTCGGCGTCGACACCCCAGAGCCCCAGACCTGGCCACGGGTCCTCTCGTCGCGTCTGCCGGCGGGGGCGCGGGTGCTGAACGCCGGTGTCACCGGCTACACCGTGGTCCAAGCCGCCGCGCGTTATCAACGAGACGTTCGCGCGCTGCGACCGGCAGTGGTGGTGCTGTACGTGGGCATTAACGATCCCGTGGCCCGCTTCTGGTTGTCTGACAGCCAGGTGCTCGAGCGCCGAGTCCCGCCCGAGGTCGCGGCGCTCGAGGCGTCGTGGCTGCTCCAGCTGCAGCTCTACCGGGCGCTTCGGGCCCTCGTGGCCGATGAACTCGACGGGCGTCCGCCGGTCCCGAGGGTTGCAGCGGCGGAGTTCTCGGTCGCTCTCGAGGCCCTGGCGCATCAGGTCGCCGCGGACGGCGGCCGGCTCATCGTGTTGGTGCCCCCGGTGGACCCCACCCGGAGTCACGGCTGGCCCCGCCTTCCGGAGATCGAGCACTACAAGGAGCGGCTCCGCCGTGTGGCCGGTGCCCGAGTGGTGGAGCCGCGGCTGTCACCCGGCGCTGGCTTCATCGACATCGTTCACCCGAGCCCTCTCGGTCATCGCGAGCTGGCCGCGGCGCTTGCCCCCGAGGTGAGCGTGGCCCTGGGTGGCGCCAAGGGGAGGTCGGCTGAGTAGCACTGGCAGGGCAGGCTTGGGGGTCGGCTAGGTGGCGTTCAGCCAGGCGGCCAGCGCCGCCCCGAGCTCAGTAGGCCTCTGGGTTCTCGCGGAGCCCGCCGGCGTCCGCCGTGAAGCGGCTCGTGACCCCCACGGTGAACCCGCCGATCTGGCCCACCACGGCTGACGCGAGCGGCAAGGTGCCCGCGACGTAGAGCTCGACCCAGCGTAGCCGGAACCGAATTGACGCCATGAGGGCGTGCGGCAGAGCGTCCTCCTTGAACTCGATCTTGGTGTCGACCACTCGGGTCGCCAGGGCGTACTCGAGGGAGCCACCGAAGCCCCGCCAGAACATGCCAACGCCCGCGTTGAGCCGGAAGATCGTGTCGAAGTCCTTCGCGCTCACCCCCTCGCCTACGGGCAGCAGAAGATCGAAGCCGGTGTCGATCCGAGCGTGGAGGATCCCCGCCGGCAGGCGCAGGCTGACCCCGAGGCGCACGGGGACGGTCTCAGGCACCGTGAGCGCGAGATCCGTGAGGCGGCACCAGCTGGCGACGCCGATGGTGGTCTGCGAGTCGTTGTCCGCCCGAACGGTGGGCGCCGCGACCCCCGCTCGAAGGGTGACGTTGAGCAACGGCAGGGCCACGTCCCAGAGACCCCCGACCTCCACGTTGCCGAGCGTGGAGACCGAGTAGCTTCCGTTCGTGAGCGCCGCGATCGGGACGATGAGGTATCCCCCGAAGCCCGCGTATGCGCCTTGGAGGTAGAGCTCGTTGTAGGAGAACACGAAGCCGTCCTCGAGGAAGGCATCGTCCAAGACCAAGGTGCTCTGGAAGAGCCCCTTGATGGTCTCGTCCATTCGGTCGAGGCCAGCCCACTGCGCCTCTGCGCGCCCGGAGACGAACGCGCAGCAGCCCGCGAGCCAGAGAGCGAAGCCCCGCGGGAGGCCGCCGCTCATGGCGTGATTCGGAACGTGTAGCTCACGCTCTCGGGGGCCCCTTGGCCCGCGATGCCGTCGATGACTACGCTGTAGTCCGTGCTGGCGGACAGCGGCGCGGCCGTGCGCCACTGGAGGTGGTTCGCGAGCCCGTGGACTGGCCCTTTGCCGGCGCCGGTATAGCGGAGATCGGGGAGGCCGTCGGCGCCCAAGGCGATCGGGACGTCGGCGCCCGCGGCGCTGATGCGCACCGACGCGCGGCTGAAGTCCACGACCGCGTTGTCGCCCGGCTCGGTGACCGAGACCACGATCGACGCGAGGAGCCAGCCATCGGGCGCCACGAGGGCGGCGGGCACCTCGTCGATAGGCCACGCCACGACGTCGCGCTCGAGCACGATGGCCTCGGTCGGCGGCGTGGTGATCACTCGGAGCGCGCCGACCTGCCGGACGAGGGGGCCCTCGGCGTCCTCGCTGAGGCTGAAGCTCATTGCGAACGCGGTGGGGCCCAGGAACGGGTCAAGCAGCCAGCGGCGATGTCCCAGCGACGGCGCCTCGGGTGTGGGGCCAGGGGCGTCGTCGAGAAGCCAGCTGTCTACGAAGACCTCGGGCCCCTGCAGCGAGCGGAAGACTGTGTCGGGCACGCTCGAGGGCACCCGAAAACCGAGCGTGGTGAGGTTGCTCTCACGGCAGGCATTCCGCGCCGCTTCGGACCAGCACGCTGCGGTCTTGGGCGGGTCGCTGTTGGTCGCCTCGAGCAGGGCGTTCACCAGGGTGCACGCCTGGAGCGCCGAGGAGGCCTCCTGCGCAAGCGGGATCTCTGGGACCCCGGCGATCAGCCGGATCCGGTTCACCTGGGCGAGCGCGCGCGCCTGCCACTCCGGCGCCAGGACGCCTGCGTCGCACGTGGCGCTGGACGGGAGCGTCGTATAGATGCAGCCGCTGGTCCCCGAAGCGGCGCACGGCCTTCCATTGGACGCGGCGGCGTCTGGCGGCGCCGCGCCCTCCGAGGCCGAGCCGCAGGCCAGCGCCAGGAGCAGCGAAGCGGCGCGAGCCTTCATGCGACGCTTGCCCGATCCACGCTGGGGTGGGCGCGTCCGATCCCCGCGGCGTCGAGGCGCTCGAGCAGCGCCTCGGAGCCCTCGGCCACGGCGTAGTCGCGCTCGGACTCCGTGATCGGGAGGAGCCACAGGAGGTTCACGGGTTCACCGCGAGAGAGCAGGTCCGGGAGGCTCGTGGGGGTGGTGTCGTCCCTCACGAGGAACCACGAGAACGGACCCGGCAGGCCGCGTGCGGGCACCGTGTGGCCCGGCGCCAGCCAGGCGTTCATATGCCAGGGCATGGCGCACAGCTGCGAGAGGTGGTTCATCACGGCGCTGTCGACAGAGCCAGGGACCGACAGCGCCAGCTCGACGTGGCGCACCGCGGCCGGATTCTCGTAGTAGCGGTCGACCTGTGGCTGCGGGCGCAGGCTCATGCCGCCCGTAAGGCACACCGTTCGCCCGTCCGCGACGTGCTCCGTGAGGAACCGCGGCGGCCACTTGCTGGCGTCGATCGTGTAGTACCGGGTGTGCGGGCCGAACGCGCGACCATACGCCTCCACCAGGCCACGCTGCAGCTCGGGCCACGGCTCGCCCCGCTGCCAGGAGTCCCAGTACCGCATGGCCTCGTCGAGGCGCGCGAGGATGGGGCTGTCCCGCCCGGGCTGCCGGAGGGGCCAGGCCAACGGGGTGACCGTGCGGCAATCGCGCGCGAAGCCGGGGCATCCGTCGCGGCCCGCCCACGGGGGGAGCACGGCGAGGACGTCGTCCCCCTCGCGCAGCGCCACCGCGTCGCCCTCCGGAAACCAGACCGCGTTGAGTCGCTCTACGCGCAGCGCCGGGAGGCCTACGGGGTGGGTGCAGGCGTCGAAGGGCAGGGGGGGCCCGGAGCCGCGGCTCTGCCAGTCGGGTTCGAGCCCCATCGGCGCCGGCCGCCGGTTCCTGACCCAGACGCTGCGCGTCTCGAAGTCGGAGCCCTCGGGACCCACGAGGTGCAGGTAGACGGCGCTCCCGTCGTCTTCGACGACGGCCATGAGCGTGCCGTAAGGAGAGACCTCCTCGAAGACGACAGGTGACTCGTCGGCGGGCTGCATAAGCGGCGGAGCCTACGCCCCGGAGCCGCCGGTGTCACGGGTCACGCCGTGTGGTAGCCTGCCAGTGTGGCAACCGAATCCCCGCGCGCGCGCTACCGGCCCAAGGGTCAGGGTTTCCTTGTCTTTGAACGCAACGCGCGGCGCGTGGAGCTGCCGCTCGACAGCGACGTCATCGATCTGCCGCCTCCCGCGGATCCACGACTCGCCCCGCCCCCGGCGCGTGGACAGATCGTCCGGGTCGAGGGCGGCCACGCGGTCGTCCCGCTGCCGGGTGCCGCAATCCGCGTCAACCACCGCCCGCTCTCGCGCCGCACCGTACTTCACGGTGGTGACATGCTCGAGGTGGACGGATTCTCCGCAACCTACACCGCGGCCCGCGAAGAGCTCCCCTGGCCTCTCACCGTGATCGTGTGGCCGCCGTCGGGCCCATCGGTCGAGATCCGCAGCCACCGCGCGCGGCTCACGCTGGGCTCTGGTGATGCGGATCTCCAGATAGACGACGACACCCTGAACGGGCTCCACTGCACGATCAAGCGGTACGCCAACGGGGTGATGCAGCTCGTGGACGAGCGCAGCCAGAACGGCGTGATGGTCGACGGGCGGCGCGTGGTCGACTCCGTGACGCTGCGCGATGGGGCGGAGGTTCGGATCGGCCGCACACGCCTCAAGGCCTGGACTGACGCCGAGCTCGGCGCCGACGGGCGAGTGCTCGACCCCCTCGAGGCGTACGACGGGCTGCCGTCCGGTGGTTTTGATCCGCGCGCTCCGCAGGAGCCCCTCCGGCCCTACGCCATCGAGGTGGGCCCGGACTTCGCCGGGAAGCGCCGGCGCACCTTCGACGACGACGTGCCCACGCGCCTCGAAGCCCTCGGTGAGCGGGTCGACGTACGCGCGCGCCGGCGGCCGGCCGACCAGGACGGCTACCATCAGTACGACGCGGCCTACGGCGACGAAGACAGCCAGCGGCGGCCTCGGCCCCCTGAGGAGGCCGCAGCACCGAGCGGCGCCGCGCAAGTTCCCGGGCGCCCGCGTGTCCGGGGCCAAGACGACGACGACGACGACGACGGCTTCGGACGAAAACGCGGTGGCGGGCTCACGCTGGTCCACGACCCGGGCAAGCCGCGCCGCAAGTAGCCACGCTGGCGGGTCAGGCCGCCCCCAACCGTTGGACGAGGCCGCGTCAAGTGTTTGTGCTTACTTTATTTTGCTGTTGAGCTGGAAGCCGGTCACGGTCTCCGTGGCGCCGCTGTCGTGGTCGAGGAAGGTTACCCGGCCGGCCGGGTGCTCCTGAAGGATCGCGGTGCGTGAGCCCACCCCGATCGCCAAGGTGGGCGGGGAGCCCAGCTCCACCCGGCGCACGGAGAGCGCCTGGAGGTCCACATCCAGCGCCCCCCCGGGCGACGCCCCCTCGGGGACCAGGACCAGCGCTCGGCCGTCACGGAGCGCGACGCCGAGAGGATCGGCGCCCGGGAGCTCGAGCTTCGCGTAGCCCGAGTCCAGATCCACCACCGAGAAGCCAGGGGCAGCGTCCACCTGGGCATCCACGCGGTCGATCGGCTCCTCCGCCCCCACGTGGGTTCGGCGGTCGTGCAGCACCACCGCGCGGCGTCCGTCGGGCGACACCACGACGGCGGCCACGCCCTTCACCAACGGCACCACGCGCGGCTCCGCCCCGCCCTCGAGGTCCACCACCACCAGCCACTCGTTGCCGGCCTTCGTCAGCTCGCCCTTTGAGTCCGTGACGACCGACGTGAACGCGACCGCGCGGCCCCCCGCCTCGTCGACCTCGGCCTGGCCTGCGGGCAGGTCCCCGAGCGAGAGCGTGACCGGCGCTACCGATTCGTCGTTCGCCAGTCGCACCAGCTCGCGGCGGTCGCGCAACACGGCCAGGACCTCCGCGCCGCCGAGGGTCACGTCGAGGTCGGTGGGAGCGCCTTCCAGCGTGACCTCGCGGAACGCGCCGTCGGCGAGCGCCACGAAGCGGACCATGGGCTCGCCGAAGGTGCGCACGGCGGCCGTGGACGCGTCCAAGAGGACCACCTCCCGGTCGCGCGGGTTCTCCAAGGGGTCGGCCGAGACCGCCACCGCGGGCGCGAAGCGCGGCTCGAAGTCGTCGTCCAGCTCGATGCGCGAGACCCCCGAGTCGCTCAAGACGAACGCCCCGGTCCCGAAGTACTCCACCTTCGACGGTCGGAAGCCCACCCCGATGCTCACGACGCCGAGAGGGTCGAGGCGGACCAGGCTCACGTCCTGGAGCGAGCCGGTGCCGAGGGCGTCCATCGGGCCCGGCGCGCGCCAGGTCACCGCGAAGCGATGGTCGGGGCAGAGGGCCAGCTGGTTCGCGGGCGTGGGGAGATCCGCGATCTCGGCCGCCGAGGGCGCCTCGGCCTCCGCGTCCCGAAACAGGCTCACGTCATCCGAACCCGCGTTGACCGCCAGCACCGACACCGTGTCGTCCGCGTCGACGCGCGCGACGGCGACTGGGTCGAGGCCCGTGTCGAGCAGCGTCACTGCGAGCGACTCGCCGTGGATCCGCACCAGGACGTCCAGGAGCTGGCTCGGGATGAAGACGTGGGACTCGCCCGCCGCCGGCGTGGGCAGGGACACGGTGGACTCGACCTCGGGCGGCAGCCCGTCGCCTGCGTCCGCCCCGTCCGATACGTCCGCCGCGTCCACCGCGTCGGCGCCGTCGCCTGCGCCGTCCGTCGCTTGCCCCCCCGGGCTCCCGTCCGAGCTGGCGAACGCGCTGGAGCCCCCGCTCTCACCACAGCTGGGCAGAACTGTCGCGGCCGCCAGGAAGACCGCGATCGCCCGAGAAGAGTTGATCCCACGCATCAGAACACCCCCGTGATCGCGAAGCGGTAGCCTGGGCCGTGAAGGCTGAGGTCCCCAGGTGACGTCCCGTCGTCCGGACCCGTCGCCACGGCCGAGCGCCAGAGATAGCCGGCAGAGAGCGAAGCCCCGATCCGCAAGGCGCCCAGCAGCGGACCGGACAGGAACTCGACCCCGGCGTGGCCGCCCGCGCTCGCACCCCACGTGGTCGTGTCGCGAGCGCCCAGACTCACCTCTGTGTACGCGAGCGCCACGTCTGCCCACACGAAGGGGCGAACCCACCCGAGGCCGCGCCAGCTCCAGCGGACGCGCGCCCCGATGTCCAAGAAGTCGAACTCAGTCGACGCCTGGAAGAACGAGCCTTCGCCGCCCTCGATGACGCCTCGGAGGAAGCCGCCCACCTCGAGGCCGGCCCCCACGTCTCCGAACACGACCAGCTCGGGCACCACCGCCGTGCTCGAGCCCATGAGCAGGAGCCAGGAGTCGTCCATGGACTCGATCCCACCCACCCCCAGCTCCACCCTGACCGTCTCTGCGCGAGCCAGGCCCGCGAGCGCGCAGACGAGCAACGCCACTCGCATCACAGCACCTCCTCGAGCGCGCCCACGAGCGCGAAGTCCCGGACATCGCTCCACGCGGTAAAGTCGGTGCTCAGCGAGACCTGCCCGAGTTCGTTGTTGCCGACCAGGGCCAGCACCTCGCCTGAGCCGCTGGGCACCACCAGCAGCATCTCGCTGACGCTCGGAGCGTCGACCGCCCGGGTTGCTGCCGTGCGTACGGTGATCTCCGTTATCTGCCCTGGGTAGCCATAGCTCAGCGCGTAGACCCGCTCCGTGTCCCCAGAGAGCGCGATCGAGCGGAGCGTGTCGGTCCCGGTGAACGGCACGAGCTCCGACGTGGTCGCGTCCACGAGCGTGAGCTGCACCAGCCCACCCGCGTGGCTCACCACGAAGCGCGAACCTCCGGCTGCGGGCAGCACCTCGGCCACGGCGCCTGCGAGGTTGAACTCCGTGATGGCCTTGGACTTCTTCGCGGGCAGCTCGGCGAGCGCGAGGCGCGCGAACCGGTTGCTGCCATTCGCGTAGAGCACGACCTCTGGCGCGCTGGTCAGCTCCGAGGAGTAAAGCGCGGCGCGCGCGGCGGGGAGGCCCAGCTGGTAATGCTTCGCCACGCCGGTGCTGGGATCCACGAGCGCGAGGGTCCACTCGCGGGGGACCGGCGCCAAGAGGGTCCGCGGTGCGTCCGCGATCGGCGGGACCACCAGAAAGTCGTCCGCGCCTGAGCCGTGCGTGGGCAGGAGGTTCAACGTGGGCCGCGGCGGTGCTCCCTCTCCCTCGAACGCGAGGTGGATCAGGTCTGCGGTGCCGGCGGCCTCGAAGAACACGTCGAAGACGCCGTCGCTGGGCGAGTCGAAGCGCGCGAGGCGGGGAGTGACGCCGGCGGCTAGCGGGACCGAGCGCGCTGCCGCCGTGGGGAAGGCGTCGACGGGCACTATCGCGATGTGCGACTCGCTCAGAAAGAAGACGAGGCGCCCGAACGGAGAGTCCGGCGACACCACCACGGAGGTGATCCGATTGCCCGCGTTGGGCAGCGCCCGTCGAGCCGGGTTGGTGGCGCTGGCCGGCGCGTACACGTCTACGAGCGCTACCTCGCTCGCGTTGGTGAGCCCCTGCGTGGAGCCCGACCGCGACAGGAGGACGTGGGTGCCGTCCTCCGCGGGCCACACGGTGTCGAACTCCGCGCCCAGCGCATACAGCGCGCTGCTGCCGTCGGCCCGCAGGATGCCGAGCCGCTCCCCCGACGTATCGAAGGCGACCACCGCGCCGGTCGAGAGCCGCACGGGTTGCTCGAGCGCCACGCCCAGCGCATGGACACGCGGCGTCCGCGTCTCCACGTCCACCGCTATGAACCCGAGGCGGCCCGGGGCCGAGTAGACCAACGCGCCGTCCATAGCGACTGGCGCCGAGAGCCCTACTCCGTTGTTGAAGCGATCCGGCCGCTCCTCACACGCCGCGAGCAGCACACAGGCCGCCCAAGCTGACTTCTTCACGCGCGCTCCTGACGTTGGCTGCCTGGACGGCACCCACTAGACGGTTCTGATGGTCGGACGGCGATGGTCGCCGGGACCCTTTGCTCCATCACGAACGACCTGATTTCAAGTCTCGTGCCACGTGGCGCGCTCGGCTCCGGCTCGCCGTGGACGCGGTCCAGGGGGAGCGCGCGGCTCGGACCGTGTGGCGGTCTTGTCGCGTTCAGGCCTGCCGGTGTGGGGAAATTCACCACTCGCCGTCGGTCCGCCGCGATGGCTACTCCAGGTCGGCGGGCAAGGTGACGAAGCGCAGCGCCACCGAGGCCGAGTCGTCCTCGCCGTCGCCGTCGAGGTCGATGTCGTTCACCAGCAGCTCGTCGATGAGCGCCAGCACCGCGGCCTTGTCCAACGGAAGGACGTCCGGATCCAGGTTGGCGATCGTGTCGTAGAGCTGCTGCTTCGGAGAGGCCCCGGCGAAGATCCCGTTGATGCCCTTCACCGCCTTGGTGTCCGGGTCCAGGATCAGCACGCCCGCGACCTCGGCGTTGCGCAGGGTGATCGGGATGAGCCCCACGCCCGAGAGCGCGACCGCGATCGTCATGTGATATCCAGGCCCACCGCCCTTGAAGGACGTCCCGTGGACGGAGCCGTTGGGCAGCCCGAAATAGGGCTGGCACGTCGGGTCGAAGCTGAACTGCGACGCGTGATAGGTGCACTCGTCCGCGGTCCAGTCGCAGCTCGCGGCGGCCGAGGCTGCGGTGAGCTCCGTGTCCAGCACCGCGAACGGGAACGGGGTGCCGTCGAGCACCAACGCCGAGAGGTCGACCACGTAGTGCAGGTTGCCGATGTCCATCGCGTCGTTGATCGGGCCGTTGATCACTGGCGCGAGCGCCGCCATGGCGTTGTCGATCCCTCCGGAGCAGCTGCCCTCCGGCGCGCAGGTGGTGGGGTCGTCGTCCACGTCCAGGCCCGAGCCCGGGAGGCCGTCCGTCGCGAAGGTCATCTGCACCACCCGGAACGCCGCCTTCGTCACGGGCACGGGGCAGCTCGCGCATCCGGCCTTGGTCCCGATACAGAGGCCCGCGACGCAGGTGTCGTTGATCGTGCAGCCGAATCCGTCGAAGCAGGGGGGCTTGCCCAGCGCGAACTCGGTGACGCAGCCGACGCCCGGTTTACAGACGTCGTCGGTGCACGGCGAAGCGTCGTCGCAGACCGTCGCGTCGCCTCCCTGGCAGACGAGCGCGCCATTCGATTCGAAGCAGTCCTCACCCGTGGTGCACGGATCCCCGTCCTCGCATGGGCCCGTGAACTCGGTGTTGGTGCACGCGCCGCCAGCTCCGCAAACGTCCGCCGTGCACGGCTTCCCGTCGTCGCAGAGGTCCGCGGAGGGGTGCGTGCATCCGGACTTCGGGTCGCAGACGTCCGCGGTACACGGATCTCCGTCATCGCAGGGCAGGGTGGAGCCGACGCAGTCCGTGCCGTCGCAGGCGTCGTCAGTGGTGCACGCGTCGTCATCACTGCACGGGCCATCCTTCGCGGGCCAGACGCACCCGTCCGCCGGGTCGCAGGTGGGGGTGGTGCACGGGCCGTTCGGGAAACACGTGACCGGGTCGCCCCCGGTGCACTGCCCCAAGGCGCAGAGCTCGCCCACCGTGCAGGCGTCGCCATCTTCGCAGAGAGTCCCATCCGCCAGGTCGAGCAGAAGCGGCACACCGGCGGTCGCGTCGCACCTCTTGCAGGGCGCGACCGGGCTCGTCTGGCCGTGCTTCACGCAGGCGGTCCCTTCTCCGACGAGACAGAAGCCCTCCGCGAGCGCGTGCGCGCAGGCACCATCCGCGCACGAGTCAGCCGTGCACGCGAGCTCGTCATCGCAGTCCTTGGCCAGGCCGGAGCACTGGTGCTGGTCCGTGCACGTGTCTTCCACGGTGCAGCCGTCGCCGTCGTCACAGGGAGTACCCGGAGGGCAGGGATCGGGGACGTCTGGCGGTGGTGCCACGTCGGTGTCGTCCGCGTCGCCTTCGACCGGCAAGTCGGGGCTCTCAGCCGCGTCCGCGTCATCGAGTCCGGCACGCCCGTCCTCGACGTCGTTCGAGGCGATGTCTCCGGCACCGGAGCCGACATCGTTCGGGGCCGAGACGGCCGATTCGCCGCTGCACGCGACGGCGCCGGAGAGGAGCGAGAAGAACACCAAGCAGCGCACGGAAACCTCCAGGGGCGGGGTCTGAACACGCGATTCTGTGGGAAAACCTTGGCAAAAGCCACGTCGGTCATGGGAAGCTTGGAAACCCGCCACAGCGGCGGCTTCGGCGCGAGGTCTTGCCAGTGTCCAGGTCACCCTTCGTAAGGCTCATCCCGCTCCTCCTGCTCGGCGCCTGCCTCGGGCCCTCGGACCCGTCGGTGGTTCAGGCCACCGTCGACGTCAAGACCGACGCCGGCTCCGGCACGGTGCCGGGTGAGGTCGAAGGCCGACCTGACATTCAGGACGAAGAGACGCCGGGCCCCGGTGGGGGCTTCTGTGACTCCGAGCCGCCCGCATGCGGGGGCGCGGGGGGCTTCAACTGTCCGTGCACTGGCAACGCCGATTGCCTCTCCGGTATCTGTGTGCAGACGGCCGAGGGCAAGGTCTGCTCCGAGGAGTGCATCGAGTGTTGTCCGCTGGGCTTTTCGTGCGAGATCCTGGCGGGGAGCTGCCCGGACTGCCGGCTCGCCTGCATCCCTACCGCGCTCAACCTCTGCCGCCCTTGCCACACCAACGCCGAGTGCGAGAACCCGTTCGCGCCTTCCGGCGAGCGCTGCCTGTCGTTCGGGCCGCTTGGCGACTTCTGCGGGATCAAGTGCTCGGACACAGAGCCGTGCCCGGGCGGCTATGAGTGCAAGGACGCCACAACCGTCGACGGTAGCGGCAGCCAACAGTGTGTGCCCAGCTCCGGTGCCTGTGAGTGCTCCGCGTTCGCGTCCGAGCAGGGAGCAGAGACGCGTTGCCTCACCGTGAACGAGCTCGGGGAGTGCCCCGGCTCGCGGGTTTGTACGGCGGGTGGCCTCTCCGCGTGCTCCGGACCCACGCCTACCGCAGAGGAGTGCGACGGAAAAGACAACGACTGCGACGGCCTTGACGACGAGGGCACCTGTCCCGCAGACGAGACCTGCGCCTGCAACGATCAGGGCTGCGCTTGCGGCTGCCCCCCCGGGCTCATCCCGTGCGGCGGCGGCTGCGTCGACGGCCTCACGAGCGTCCTGCACTGCGGGGGGTGCAACAAACCCTGTAATGGAGACAACGCCACCGCCTATGTCTGCGAGAGCGGGACGTGCAAGGTAGCGAAGTGCGCTGCGGGCTTCGAAGACGTCAACGGGGACGGGCCGGACGGGTGCGAATGCACCATCGAGGCCGAGGTCTGCGACGGCGAAGACAACGACTGCGACGGCGAAGTCGACGAGGGGTCGGAGATCTGTGTCGGCAGCGGCGGGTGCACGGGGATCTGCGCCGAGGGCAAGTGCGCGTGCGACACCGGGTGTGCGTCGTGCGGGGTCTGCGTCCCGGAGGCGAGCTTCGGGTCCGATCCGGAGAACTGCGGCTACTGCGGCAACGCCTGTGACCTGCTCGGCACCGCGATCGCCACCTGCGAGCAGGGCACCTGCTGCGCGGCGGTCTGCAAGTCGGGCTTCAAGGACTGCAACAAGGACTGCACGGATGGCTGTGAGTGGGAGATCAAGGCCGAGTCGTGCGACGGGATCGACAACGACTGCAACGGCTTCACCGACGAGGAGCCGCTCGGCGATTGTGGCGGCAACAAGGTTTGTGACGCGGGTAAGTGCATCTGCGATCCCACACAGCCCAACCTCGCGCTCTGCGGCGGCACCGCCTGCATCGACTTGTCCGAGGACGTGAAGCACTGCGGCGTGTGTGGCAACGACTGCGACGCCTTGGGGCTCGCCAACGCGGCCGTCACTGCCTGCAAAGCGAAGGAGTGCGCGGTCGCGGTCTGCAAGGCGCCCTATGTGGACGTGGACGGCCTCGCGTTCAACGGCTGCGAGTGCGAGAAGACGTCCGTCGCGGAGACATGCAACGGCAAGGACGACAACTGCGACGGAAACACCGACGAGCTGCCCCTCGCCGGATGCTCCGGGGCCAAGATCTGCGCCAACGCGCAGTGCATCTGCGACCCCTCGATCCAGAACCTCGCGCAGTGCGCGGGGGACGACTGCGTCGACGTCACCAGCGACCCCGACCACTGCGGCTTCTGCGGCAACGACTGCGACGGGAACGGCTGGTCCCACGTGCTCGTTACCGGCTGCGCGGGTAAGCAGTGCACGGTCTCGCTCTGCGAGCCAGGGTACGTGGATGTGGACGGGCTGTCCTTCAACGGCTGCGAGTGTCAGAAGACGGCCACCGCGGAGACCTGCGACAACGTCGACAACGACTGCGATGGCGTGGTGGACTCGTTCACCGAGGTCTGCTCCACGATGTGTGGCAGCGGCACGCGCAGCTGCGCTGCCGGGGTCTTCAGCGAGTGCACGGCGACCAAGCCGCTCAGCTGCACCGACTACACCACGTGCGCACCGGTAGATACCTGCGTGGCCTCGTGTCCGCCGCCGCCGCAGGAGACCTGTAACGGCTTCGACGATAACTGCAACGACAAGGTGGACGAGGGCTTCCAGTGCAGCCCCGGAGACAAGGGCACGCAGGGCTGCGGGAACTGCGGTACCCAGACCACGGTGTGCAACGCCCAGTGCCAGTTCGAGGCCTCAGGTCCGTGTGCGCCGGGTGGGATCTGCACTCCGGGCCAGACCGAGGTGCTCCCCTGCGGTCTGTGCGGCACCCAGACGCGCACCTGCACGGCGCAGTGCGGCTGGAGCCAGCCCACGGCGTGTTCGGGCGAGGGCGTATGTGCCCCGTCATCGTCGCAGACGACCTCGTGCGGGAAGTGCGGCAAGCAGGTCCAGATCTGCAACGACCAGTGCCAGTGGGGCCAGCCGCAGGGCTGCACGAACGAAGGGGTGTGCGCCGCGGGCGAAACGTCGAACACCAGCTGCGGGTTGTGCGGCACGCAGACGCGCTCCTGCACGGGGCAGTGTACCTGGGGGGCGTTCGGCGCGTGCGGCACCGAGGGGCAATGCACTCCCGGTCAAATCGAGACGATGCCGTGCGGGAAGTGCGGCTCGGCTACCCGGGTGTGCTCCGCTCAGTGTAACTGGGGGGCCTGGTCCGGCTGCGGCGGCGAGGGCGAATGCGCGAAGGGCTCGAAAGAGCAGGCCTCGTGTGGGAACTGCGGGGTCAAGGAGCGCACCTGCTCCGATACGTGCTCCTGGCTCGCCTACGGCGCGTGCGGATCTCAAGGTGAGTGCGTCGTAGGCACCTCGCAGAACCAGGCATGCGGGAGCTGCGGTACGCAGAGTCGGACGTGCTCCACCGCGTGCAACTGGGGGGCCTGGCAGTCGTGCACGGCCCAGGGGGTGTGCTCGCCTGGCTCCACGTCCAGCGAGGCCTGTGGCAACTGCGGCTCGCGCTCGCGGACGTGCAGCAACTCGTGCAGCTGGGGCGCCTACGGGACCTGCAATGGCTCGGGCGTGTGCGCGGCCGGGACCACGGAGAGCGCCGACTGCGGCAACTGTGGGACCAAGTCGAGGACCTGCTCCGGAAGCTGTGCCTGGGGAGTCTATGGATCGTGCAATGGGCAGGGGGCTTGTGCACCCAACGCCACCAGCGCTTGCCCCACGGCGTGTGGCAATCGCACGTGCACGGGGTCGTGCGCTTGGGGGAGCTGTAACTTCACGAAGGACTCACACGAGCCCAACGAGACCTATGCCACCGCGAAGTGGGTCGGCGGGACCAGCTACGGTGAGGGCGCCTCGATACCCAACGTGAGTGGCTGGCTGCACCAGGAGGAGCCGGCGCTCGCCAGCCCGGGTGAGATCGATCGCTACTACTACATGCTCAACGAGACCGACACGTTCGACACGAACCTGGCCGCCAGCGTGACGATCTCTGGGCTCACCGGGTGGCACGAGGTCTGTATCTACTTCGACGACGACTGCAACAACAGCATCGAGAAGACTGTCTGCTCCAATGGGTACGGGACGATCGGCGTGAGCACCGGAGACGTTGACGACGTGGGCAGCGACGACTCAGGGTGCGTCGATGTGGAGCTCTACGGCGACTGGAGCTGTGCGACCTACACGATCCAGATGAGCTGGGACTGACCTGCCGACTAGGTACGGCGGGCGGCGCGAGTTATTCTCGCCCCATGTGCCGACGGAGCAGCAGAACGTGACCGGTCTGGAGGCCTACGAGCCCTTCGTGTCGCTCGGCACTGCGCTCGCTTGCGGCCTCCTGATCGGCCTCGAGCGCGAACGGAGCCAGACGCCCGACAGCGGCTCCTTCGTGGGCGGGATACGGACGCACCCGCTGGTGGCCCTCCTCGGTGCGCTCTCGGTGTCGCTCAGCCCCTCGCTCGTCCCCTGGTTCCCCGTCGCGGCTTTCCTCGGGGTGCTCGCGCTGGTGGCGATCGCCTACCACGACGATGTCCAGAGGGGGCGCGACCGCGGACTGACCGGTGAGGTCTCGTTCCTCGTCACCTTCATCCTGGGCGTTGTCGCGGCCAGCCCCGACCTCTACACCCCGCTCCAGAATCGGGTCGTGGTGGTGGGCGCGATCGCGGTCATCGTGACCTTCCTGCTCTCTGCGAAGCCGTGGCTGCGCGTGCTCGTGTCCCAGGTGTCAGCCGACGATCTCTACGCGACCATCAAGTTCCTGATCGTGCTCGTGGTGGCCCTTCCGCTGCTCCCGAACGAGGACATGGGGCCGCTGAGCGTGCTGAACCCGTTCAAGATCGGGCTCATGATCGTGCTGATCGCGGGTATCGGCTTCGTCGGCTACGTCGCGTCACGGATCATGGGACCCGGGCGGGGGCTCTTCGTCACCGCGATGGTGGGCGGTCTCGTCTCGTCCACGGCGGTGACCTTGTCGTTCGCGGCGCGCTCCAAGGCGGAGCCACGCCTCGCGCCCACCGCCGCGGTGGCCATCATCATCGCCTGCACCATCATGTTCCTTCGCATCCTGGTCGCCGTGTTCGTCGTGAGCCCGGCGCTCGGGCGTGCGCTCGCGGTCCCCGTCGCGGCGATGGCCGTGGCTGGCCTCCTGGCGGGCGCCCTCTCGTATCGCCACGGAAAGGCCGGCGGCCCGCAAGCACCGGTCCCCGTCGACAATCCCTTCGAGCTCTCCACGGCGTTTCGGTTCGGGCTCGTGTTCGCGCTCGTGCTGCTCGCCTCCAAGGCCGCCCAGGTCTACGCCGGCGCGTCCGGTATGTACGCGGCCGCCGCTCTGGCCGGGACCACTGACGTCGACGCGATCGTGCTCTCCACGGCCAGCCTCGCCAACGACGGCTTGGACCTCACCGTGGCTACGACGATCATCCTGATCGGCGCCACGTCCAACACCCTCGTCAAGACGGGCATGGCGGCCGTTCTCGGGGGCGCCGTGCTCGGGAAGCGGGTTGCCGCGGCCAGCGTGGGGATGCTGCTGGCTGGCGCCGCAGCCGTGGTGGGGATGGGGATCTTCAGCGCCTGAGGCGGCCGTGCCGTGGGCCGCTTACCGAGCGGGTTGCGCCGCGATCTCCCGCTGCAGCCAGTCGACCACGCGCTCGAACGGGTCGAAGCCGTACGCCAGCGCCACCGGGCGGCGTAGGTTCGAGTTGGCGTTCACGTCGTAGAAGGCGCGCCGGCCGTCCGGGGTCTCGAGGTACTCGATGCCGCCGATGTCCAAACCCCCGTGGAGGAAGATCCGTCGCCCGGCCTCGACGGCCTCTGCAGGCACCTCGGGGTAGGGCTCGAAGGTGGTGGGCAGCGCCTGGGTGGGGGCCGGAACAGCGCAGGCGCCGTCCGTGTCGTCGCCGGGATGGCAGACCTCCGAGGGGCAGAGATTGAACGCGCCGTCGGATCGCACGCGCATCGCGTAGAGCAGCTCGCCCGCGATGAACTCGAGTCGGATGATCCCGTGGGCGCGGGTGTCGTGGGCCAGATACTCCTGCAGCAGAAGCAGGTTCTCCGGGTGCCACAGCTCGGGCTGGAGGCGCAGCAGCTGCTCCACCTCGTCCAGCGACTCGACCTTGAAGATGCGCGCGCCGCTGCCGCCCTGGTTCGGCTTGACCAGGGCCGGAAAAGCGATCTCGTGTGGTCGCCGCTGCAGCGCCGCGACGTCGTTGAACGCCATGGTTCGCGGGTGGTCGATGCCGAGCTGAGCCATCGCCCGCGCCTGCGCCAGCTTGCTGAGCTCGAAGCGGAAGGCTTTGGAACCGTTCAGGACTCGGGCGCCCTGCGCCTCCAGGTCCTCCATCAGTGCGAGCGCCAACGGCACCGCGCGCGTGTTGCCTCGCACGTAGGCGCTGGGGCTAGCCTGGTTGAAGTAGAGGCGCGCCTTCGGCACGTCGCGCTCGCTGACCGTCGCGGACTTGAGGTCGAACGCCTCGAAGCGCACACCGCGCGCCTCCAGTGCCTGGAAAAGCGGCTCCTGCCACTGCGGGTGCTCGTAAAGGACGACGAGATCGGGACTGGACACGTGCACCTCGGGGGCGTCGGGGGCGGTGACGTTATCCGCCGACGGCGGACCCGGCAAGGTGCTGCCGGACGGCCGGAGCGCTCCGCTCGCACCGCGATTTTTTTGACCCCCCAAGGGTCTCACGGCAGGTTCACTCCTCGGACCAACCGCGGGGAGGTGGTAGATGCTGGCGCTGAAGACGATGATGGGGCCCGAGCGGGCAGCTGAACCGGTCAAGATGCTCGAGCGGCGCGTAGAGACGCGTAAGCCACTCCACGCGCTGGTCCCGGCTCGGGTGTTGAGACCGCAGCGGCCCACCATCGAGACGGCGGTCGTCGAGCGGCACGACCGCGCGATCGTGCTGGCGCCCCCGATCGACGCCGAAGCGCTGAGCCACGTGTGGCTCGAGTTCGACCTGGAGGTCCGTCCGGTTCGGGTGCTCGCCCAGGTGATCGGACACAACACGGCCGGCACCCATCTGCGGATTCGGCACGCTTGGCCCAAGGACGAAGAGCTCCTCGAGCGCCTCGCGGTCTAAGAACCGCGCTTGGCCGGTGAAGTGAGCTCGGTCTACGCAGAGCTGTTGTCCCTGGAATCGCAGGGGATCTGCCTCGGGCTGGAACGCATTCGCCCCCTGTTGGCCGCGCTCGGCAACCCGGAGCGAGCGGCTCGTCGGACCGTGATCATCACGGGCACGAACGGGAAGGGCTCCGTCGCGGCCACCTTGTCGCGCGCCCTGCGCGCGGCCGGCGTACGCGTGGGCCTCTACACCAGCCCTCACCTCGTCTCCGTGCTCGAGCGCATCCGGCTCGCCGACCAAGACCTGGACGCCCAGACCTTCGATCGCCTCGGCGTACGTGTGCTGGAAGCGATCCGCGCCACCGGGGCGCGCGCGTCGTTCTTTGAGGCGCTCACGGCCATGGCCTACCTCGCGTTCGCAGAAGCAGGCGTGGACACACAGGTGATCGAGGTGGGCGTCGGAGGGGGCCGTGACGCGACGCGCGCCGCCGAGCCGACCCACGCGGTGATCACCTCGGTCGGCAAGGACCACGCGGCGTTGATAGGGCCCACGCTCGACGACATCGTGCGCGAGAAGCTCGGCGCCCTCGGCGCCGCGTCGGAGAATGTGCTGGCGTTGCCGCCGCGCTACCAGGCGCTTGCCCCGCCCTCTTGGCTCGTCGGGCGTGACGTCAGGTGTCGCGCTGCGGGCGGGCGCCTGCTCGTGGACCTGCCCGGCGAACACCTGGAGCTCCCGCTCCCGCGCCTCGTCGGAGCGCACCAGGAGCGGAACGCCGCGCTCGCCGTGGCGATGGGCAGGAGGCTCGGACTGCCTCCAGGAGCGCTCGCCGAGGCGCTCCAGTCGGTGCGGTGGCGGGCGCGGCTGGAGCGGCTGGCCGGTGAGCCGCCGACCTTCGTCGATGGCGCACACAACCCCGCCGGGATCCGTGCGCTGCTCATAGCGCTCCCTCGCGTCGGGCTGGAGCCCGGCTTCACACTGGTCTTCGGGGCCCACCCGAAGAAGGACGCTGGCCCGATGTTGCGGAGCCTGGCCAGCGTCGCGGGGCGCGTGGTGCTCACCGAGGCGCCCCTCCTTCGCCCCGCGGCGGGCCTCACGCGCTGCCTCCCGGGACGCGGCGCACTCGTGGAGCCGGACCCGCTCGCGGCTCTGGCGCTGGCGCGGTCGTTCGGTGCGCCAGTGCTCGTAGCAGGGTCCCTGTACCTCGCGGGCGAGCTCCTGGGTCGCCTCGAGGCCTCCTGAGCGGACAGCGGCGCCACCAACTCCCTCCGTTCACCGCTCCCCCAGCGGCCCCGGTTGTGGCAACCTGCCGGCATGTCTACCCAAGTGGTCTACCTTCCGGACGAGGACCTGGCTGCCCTGCGCGCGTGCGTGCGAGACAACTATCCATCGTTCCTCGGTCGTTTCGATGCGCGGCCCGAGATACGCGAGCTGGGTCAGCCCTACTTCGGGCGTCATCGGGTGCTCGAGCTGGCGTCGGCGATGCCGCTGCCGGCGCGTCGCCTTCACCTCGCCTTGTCCGAGTGGGGCGAGGTGCTGCCGCTGAGCGGGCGGGCCGCGCGGTTTCAGGCGCTGTGCAGGGCCGACCCTCCGCCGCCCATCAACGCCGCGGGAGTGGCGCTGGACTACGCGCTCTTCGCGGACTTCGTCACGACCGAGGGTGAGCTCGGCGAGCTCACGCTTCACCGCTTCTCGGACATCCCGTTCCACGCTGAGCTGGACCGGACGGACCGGATCATCCGGGAGTCCGTGCGGGACACGGTCGGCGAGCAGATCGGCTCTCCCGTGGCCACGGAGTCCGAGGGGGGCTGGACGGTCATCAAGTGGGTCGTCTCGGAGGGGGCGCTCATTCGTCGCGAGCTCACCGTAGGACGCGACGGCGCGTTTCGGCGCGCCAACGACGTCCTCGAGCCCGAGCTCCCTGTCCCCCTTGGGCGGATCTGGGGCGTCGTCGACGGCCGTGTGGTGCCGGTCGGGTGAGCGCGGCGCGCTCGAGCTCGCCAGGCGGAGGCCCCTCGATCCCTGCAATGGGGGCGCCCCCCGGAGCTCCAGGCGGGCGCGCCGGAAATCCAGCGGAAGATCCCACCGGCGACGGTTCACAGATCCCCGCGAAAGAGCTCGCGTCCCTGGCTGACGCAGTGCTCCGCGTCGCGTTCCGACCCGCCGTGGAGCAGCTGCTGCGCGCAGCGTGGGATCTCCGCCCCGATCCCGGCGCGAATGGCACGGTGGTGGTCTACAGAGGGCCCCTCGTCCCACGTGGGTTCGCGGTCCGTTATCGCGCGTTGGCTGCGATCGCCGCGGGTCCCGCTCATGGTTGACGAGACCGCGCCGTCAGGGGGCCTCGGGCTCGCGCCCCTCCTGGACGTCGGGATCCTCGCCGGGCTCTGGTTCGAGGCCGCGCCCATTTCCGAAGCAAGCGCCGCCAGTTCCGCTGCGCAGGAGCTGCTTCGTTGGTGGCCGCGGCGCAGGAGCGGGGTTGCGCTCCGGCTGCCTGGGCTCGTCCCGCCGGTTGCGTCCGAGTGGTGGTGGGTGTTCCCCGTCGAGCGCCTTCGCGGCCGATCCGAGCGGCTCGTCACCCGCCTCGGGGGTGGGCGGCTACCGGATCCCTGGTGCACCGCGCGTTTCCCAGCGCTCGGCGACTGGTCCGGCTTCGGCGTCTGGCTCGCGTCCGCCGGCCCCGTGCCGCCAGACGCGGTGCGCGTGTCGCACGCTATGTGGTCGCTGTGATCCGCGTCGACGGCCTGGACTCGGTGTTGTGGGTGGAGCCGCGGACCCTGGATGTCATCGAGGACGACGGCGCGCGCCGCGTGGCTGCGTCGGGTGACACGGCGGTGGCGGTGCTCTCTGACGTGCTCGCTCGCCTCCCGATAGGGGCAGCGCTCGGCGCGCTGGAGGCGCTGGACGACGACCCGCTCGTGTTCCTCGAGGCGCTGCCGCGAGTTACACGCGTGTTGCTGCCCGCGTCGCTTCGCGTCGTGGAGCTGCGCCCCGGCCGCGACGGACGTCCAGGAACCGCTCGCGTGGAGTCCCGGGAAGACTCCCACCGAATCCTCGAGACGCGCCTCCGGCTCGAGTCGCGCGCGGCCGAGTGGCTGGGCCCAGCGAGGGCGCTCCCTGGGGGGGCTCTAGTGCTCAGCGGCCGCCTCGTGGTCGAGACGGTGGCCGACGGCTCCCACCTGCCGGCCGATCGCGGCGCAGCGTTGCTCACCGCCGCACTGCGTGGCGCCACGGTCGAGCAGATCGACGACCAGCTCTTGGACTTCGTGGCTCTGCTCGGCCGCCGCGAGCACTTCGGGCGCGAGGTGTGTTGGCGCCTCTTCGACCTAGGCCTCGATGTCCTCTGGACCGCCGGCGAGGGCGGGGTGCGCGTGGTGCCGGTCTCGTGAGCCCCTCTGCGCAGCGGCAGGAGCTTGGGCTAGTGGCGCTGGGCGTGGCCCTCGCCGCGCTCGGCACTCTCCCTGCGGTGGACGCGATCGTGCCCTGGGTCTTCGGGATCGTGGACCGCATCGCGTGGGTCGACCTCTGGCGGCCGGTCTACAACCCGGAGCCGATGGACACCTACGCCTACCGCCCCCTCTCGGTCGCAATCCTCAAGGTGGCGCTGGCGCTCACCAGGGATTCGATGGTGCTCACTGCCATCCACGGCCTCACCCTGGCGGTGTTCGGGGTGGTTGCGCGGCGCTGGCTGGTCGAGCTCGGCCTCGGCGCCGTGGCGACCGTGGCTGCGGCGTCCGCGATGCTGGTGCCTTCGCTCCTCTTCAGCGCCTGGCTCGCCGTGGAGTTCGACCTCGTCGGCGCCGTGTTCGTGCTCATGGCGGTGCGTCGCACCAGCACGCGCGCCTTCTGGGGCTACGCCGTGGTGGCGCTGCTGGTGAAGGAGACCTCGGCCCTCCAGCTCATCGCGTTCCTGGCTGCCGCGGCCGCTGTGCAGAGGGACCGCGCGTCGCTGGTCCGGCTCGGTGGCTGCTTCGCGCTGCTCCTCGTGTTCACCGCCCCGATGCACTTCGTGGGCGAAGCGTCGAGCACCGCGTTCACCGTCTTTCGCGACGGGTTTCACCCGGTGCGCATCGCCGCGATCCTCTTCCACACCGTCTGCCAGGCGCTCTTCGTGTTGTCGCCCGCAGGCGCGTTGCTGCTGGCCGTGCGCGGCCGCGCCGGCTACGTGGCCCTCGCGCTGACCGTGGCGCTCTTCGCGTTGTCGCCAGTCACTCGGCATTACTCGCACTTCGAGGCGGTGATCTTCGACGCCTGGCCCCTGGCGCTGGCGGGCTGCCTCGCGATCGCCGTGGGCCTCGTCCGGGCGCTCGACGGGCCGCTGCGCGCGCCGGCGTTGGCGGCCATCTTCACGCTGCTCGGATACGCCGCCGCGCCCGTCCTCCTCCGATTCGCCCGCGCCGACGTCTCTGCGCGGATCTTCGCGGCGCTCGTGCCGCTCCTCTTCGGCCTCGCCTGGGACGCCGCACGGACGGCGTGGCAGACGCCGCGGCAGCGGGTGGTCGCGGGGCTCCTGGGCGGCGCCCTGGCGCTGTCGGTGTTGGGCGCGGGCGTGGGCACCTTGGCTTTCCATCGGACGCGGCTGCTGGTGGAGGACGCGGTGAAGTCGCAGCTGGCGCGCGACATCCGCATGGCGTGTCCGGCGCTCATCGCCACGAACCCGGTGCAGCTGACCACGGTGGAGGAGCTCCGGCTCCGTGGCGCCCGCCTTGGCGAGTGTGCGTGGATCGAGACCACCACGACCAACCCGCCGACGGGGACTGGGCTGGCGGCGTTCGCCGAGGCCGGGGCCTTGGCTGTGGACCCGGGACAAGACGCTTATCTCCTGGTCCAGACCGCTCGCAGCCTCGCGCCGCCCGAGGTGGCGGAGCGCCTCATGGGCGACTTCGGCTGGGCCTACGACTTCATGCCCGAGGCGGACGACGACCTCATCACGTCCTACCGCCGCATGATCTACGAGCCCATCACCGACCTAGAGAGCGTCTTCGAGAAAGAGGGGGTCAGGGTTGCGGCGGCGTCTCTCCCGCTGATCCAGCCGCCGCTGTTCTGGAGCGACCTCCCTGCGCGCCTCTGGTCGGGGCTTCCGGTCTTCGAGCGCTTCGACTACGTGGGCCGCGTGTACCGAGTGGACGCTCGAAGGCCGGGCTTCGTTCCCCACGGAGGACGTGTGCGGCGGGACCATCGGCCCAGGTGAAAGTTGACGACGACGCCGTTCGAACGTGAGAGTTACGCCAACTGCCTCTTCCCCCAAGGATCTTCATGCGCGCCATCTCCTTGATTCGAATCGCTTGTGTCGTGGGCTCCGGCCTGTGGTCCGCGTGCGCGGACACCACCGCTGCCGCTTCATCCGACGCTGCGTCAGGCGGCGACGTCGCGTCCGCGGACGCCGTGGTGCCCGGGGATGACGTGCCTGGTTCGTCCGAGGACGCCACCGAGCCCCCGACGGACGTATCCGTCCCGGGCGACGCCGCGGAGCCTCCGCCAGAGGACGTCGTCGAAGATACCGACGAGCCCGTGGAAGAGGACGTCCCCGTGGTACCAGACGTACCGGAGCCTCCGGTCGACGTCGGCCCACCCGCCGACCTCGGCGGGGTGGACGCGGGCCCGGCGCCTGACGTCGTCGAGGTGCCGGACGTGCCCTGCGTACCGGACTGTGAAGACAAGGAGTGCGACGACGACGGCTGCGGCGGCTCCTGCGGGACCTGCCCGTCCGAGGCGCCCACCTGCTTCGACGGCGTCTGCGTGGGGGAGTGCACGCCCACGTGCGCTCCAGATCAGGTCTGCGGCGACGACGGCTGCGGGGGCCTCTGCGGCAAGTGTGATCCGGGCAACTACTGCGCGGGCACCACCTGCTCGCCCGGGACCGAGTGCGCCGGTATCGCGGCTTGTTCGGGCCAGTGCGGGTCGGATGATGCGTGCGTCGACGCGTGCTTCGATCCGGCCAGCCTGGACTCGCTTCTGCTCCTGACCGAGGTGCAGCTGTGCCAGCTGGAGAACTGCTTCGGTGCGGCCGACGTCCTCACCTGCACTGGGACGGTCTGCCTCCAGTCGTACGTCGCTTGCTTCGTGGGGCAAGCTGGCAGCGAGAGCTGCAAGGCGATCAGCGACTGCACGGCCGAGTGCGAGGGCGCTGGGTGCCTCAATCAGTGCATGGGGAAGGGCACCATGGACGCGATCTCCGCCTTTCTCCAGTACCTCGGCTGCGTGTCCGTGCAATGCCCGGCCGGCTCTCCGATCGAGTGCACCATCGGCGCGCTCGCGGGGGCCTGCAAGCCGCTCTTCGAGGCCTGCATCCCCCCGACCTGACCGTCACTCACAGGCCTCGGTCTTGACGTCGGTGGCCTGTAGGAGCCCGAGCAGGGTGCCGACGAAGCCACCGAGGTCGGCGAAGTCCACCGGGAACGACTCGCCGCCCCCCCAGGCCGCAAGGAATGACTCCGCGCCGGCCGCGCCGGACGCATCCAGCACGTGAACCGTGGCGCTCACCGGCTTGCCCGCATACGTGGTGAGCCGGTTGGGCGGTCCGAACTCCGTCACCTGGATCGCGCCGTCGACGCACGGATCTTCGCAGGTGTCGCCGATGCTGCAGGGGTACTCAGGACACGGATTGGCCGCGTCGCAGGTCCGATCCTGGATGGCGCACACCTTCGTGGTCCACGGCACGGCGCTGTCCGGCGGGCGGCACACCCCGGCCTCGCAAGTCGCGTCGGGGCCGCAGCCAGCCTCGTCGCTGCAGCCCAGCCCGTAGCGGAGGCGCTTTGCCTGGACCCGTGGATGGAAGAACGAGGTCGGGATGGTGTTCTCGGTCTCGGCGCCGTCCGTGAGCACGATCAGGACGTTGGGGCGGCAGGCCCACGCCGCGTCGTGGCAGGTCCCGTTGATGCAGGCGTAGTGGGGCGACCCACAGGCCGCTGTGTCGCCGCAGGGCTTACCCTCGACGAGGACGAACTTCCGCAGGTACTCGCTGGCGTAGAAGAGCGTCTTGCCGAGCGGCGTGGAGCCGTCGCCTCGTAGCTCGTGGCCCTTGTGCGTGGCGCACTTCCCGAGGAAACAGATGGTGGACGCGCACTCGTCGTCCTCCACGCACGTCTGGCCCACTGAGGTCAGCGATTCGGATCCGTCTACCCACGCCCTCACCACGGACTGCTCTGCCCCCGTGGAGAGCGGCGCGGCGATCACCTCGCCCTGGTGTTGGTCGAACCAGCTGCCAGCCTGGTGCCCGTCGTCGTCCCCCGTCATGAGGTCGAGCCCATAGTAGTAGCCGGAGTCGCAGTCGCCGTAGTGCGCCTCGACCTGGGGAAACCGGACGAGCCCGATCCGAGCCTTGGCGGCGTCCGGGTGGTCCAGCAGCGTGCGCAGGGCCTTCTTCACGAAGCCGATCCGCGTCTCGGGCGCGTCCGGGTAGTCGCAGTCGGGGTACTGCCATGGCGGACAGTCGGAGGTGATGCACTCGTTCGCCGGCTGGCCGGTGGCCACGATGTCGTTCATGGAGCCGCTCGTGTCGACCAAGAGCAGAACGTTGGGTTGTAGCGGGGCGCAGTCGCCCTCGACGCACACTGTGGTGCCCGGGCAGGGCAGGGGGACGAAGCCCGTGCCCAGCGCATTACACGCCTGCCGAGCGAGGCCGTCGCAGACCGGAGCGCCTCCGGGTGTGCAGACGGGCGTGGAGCAGACCCCCAGCTCGCACACCTGGCCCTCTGGGCAAGGCTCGAGCTGCTCCGCGGTGCCGTCCGCGTTGCATAGGGACCGTGACTTCGTGTCAGCGCACGTGATGAGCCCCGGCACACACACGTCCGGCGCGCACTGGCCCGTCGCGTCGCAGTGGAAGTTCACCGGGCACTCGCAAGCCACGTCGGTGTCGTCGAAGGGGGGCACGTCCGACGGTAGGTCGGCTGACGGGAGCCGCACATCCTCGGGGGCGGCGTCCGGCGGCGCGGCCGCATCGACCTCAACCGGGGCCGCTGTGTCCACGCCCCCCTCAGCGTCCTCGCCAGCGGGCGTAGCCGCCTCCCCCGCGCAGCCCAAGAGCACCGCCGCCCAAGGCAGCCACATCGCAGAGCGAGCCCGACCCCAGCGAGACCGACCGAAGTGGGTACGAGAGAACGCTGGGCCTGGCCCAAGCCCGCGCGTTTCGAGACGCCGCCGCTGCATGAACACCTCCGGGCGGCCGGATGACCCAGCGCACACCGCCAAGGTGTGCCACTACTCACCGCGGCCTGACAACCGGCATCGACCAGAGCGCCCGGATCGCCCACCCCCCGCGTCGCGGGAACGTTGACGGTGCCGGCAGCATCGCGGACAACGGGGGCCGAATTGCCTTCCCACGCGGCGGCACTTACGATCCTCGGCCATGCAGTTCCGGTCGCTTCGTTTGCTCCTCCCGCTCCTGCCCTGGGCCCTTGCTTGCGGCGACATCGTTCTCCCCGGCGCGGGCGGAAACGACACCGGGACGGTCTCCCCCGAGGACGACTCCTCCTCTGGCACCTCAGAGACGAAGACTCCCGGGCCCGGTCTCGAGGACGTCACGGTCGGCCCCCAAGCGGACACCGAGTCGCCGACTGGGGATGCCCTCCACCCCGACGGCGATGACCCCGACGCGGCCAGCCCCGACGTGCTCCTGCCGGCGGGCCCCGGGACACCGTGCGCCACGGGCGCGGAGTGCGCTTCGGGCTTCTGCGTGGATGGCGTGTGCTGCTACACGGCGTGTGACGCCGAGTGCATGGCGTGTACGACCGCGCTCAGCGGCCTCCCCGAGGGGAGCTGCGGCCCGGTCCAGGCGGGCTCCGACCCGAAGGGCACCTGCCCGGACGACGGAGCGCCCAGCTGTGGTCGCACCGGCGTCTGCGATGGCAAGGGGGCGTGCGCCCAGTACTCCAACGCCACCACCTGCGGCGCCACCTCGTGCACCGACGGCGTGCGCACCCTCGCGGGCACTTGCGACGGCCAGGGCCAGTGCACCCCGGGTCCCACCGAGCCCTGCGCGCCATTCGCCTGCTCAGGCAACGCGTGCGCCGGCGAGTGCAGCTCGGATCAGGGCTGCTCCGCCGAGACGTGGTGCGATGTGAGCACGGGCGCCTGCGTGGCCAAGAAGGCCCAGGGGGATAAGTGCCAGAACGGAAAGGGCAGTCACTGCGAGTCGGGGTTCTGTGTCGACGGCGTGTGTTGCGAGAGCGCTTGCGACGAGACGTGCACAGCGTGCGCTGCGCTGCTCACGGGGGCGGCCGACGGCGAGTGCCGCCCCGCCAAGGATGGGACGGACCCTGACTCCGAGTGCGCGGATCTCGGCTCCGCGGCTTGCGCCACCGATGGGATGTGCGACGGCGCTGGGAGCTGCCGTCTCGTGCAGGCTGCCACGGCCTGTGTTCCGGGCGTGTGTGCCCTGGGGGTTGCCACCGCGCCGTCACTGTGCGACGGCGCCGGAGCGTGCATCGCGGGCACTACCACGAGCTGTGCGCCCTTCGCCTGCGCGGGCGCGGTCTGTGCCGTGGAGTGCGCTAGTGGCACGGATTGCTCCGACGGGGCTTATTGCGAAGGCGGGACCTGCGTCGCCACCCTCGCCACCGGCGCGCCTTGCCAGAGCAGCTCCTCCTGCGCCACGGGTTGGTGCGTCGACGGCGTGTGTTGTGACGGCGCGTGCGTCGAGGCGTGCTCTGCGTGCAGCGCGGCCCTGACCGAGGCGGGTGATGGGACCTGCGCGCCGGTGCGCGGCAGCACTGATCCCCACGGTAACTGCGCCGACCTCGGCGCCGCCTCGTGCGGCACCACCGGCCTCTGCGACGCGGCAGGAGCGTGCGCCATCTATGCCGCTGGCACCCTCTGCGGCTCCAGCAGCTGCTCGGCCGGGAGCGAGCTCGTGGCCCCGGCCTGCGACGGCGCGGGCGGCTGCGTGGCCAGTCCGGCCGCCTCGTGCGCCCCCTACACCTGCGGTTCGTCCGCCTGCAAGGACTCCTGCGACGTCGACGCCGACTGCGTGGCGGGTCATTTCTGCCAGGTCGGGGCGTGCGTTCCTCGGCTGGTGGCCGGCGCCGAGTGCAGCGCGGCCAACCAGTGCGCCTCGGGCAACTGTGTCGACGGCGTCTGTTGCGACACAGCGTGTGGAGGGCTGTGTGAGGCCTGCAGCACCGCCCTCAAGGGGAGCGGCGCCGATGGCGTGTGCCAACCCGTCGGTGCGGGCCTCGATCACGGCGGCGAGTGCGCCGACAGCGGCGCTACCTCCTGCGGGACCGATGGGGTCTGCAACGGCGCGGGCGCTTGTAGGCTCTACGGCGCAGGCGCCCCTTGTGGCGACGCCGGCTGCTCGGGCGGCAAGGCCACGGAGGCCTCGGCGTGTGACGGCGAGGGGACGTGCGTCGGGGGGCCGTCGCAAGTCTGCTCGCCGTTCGCCTGTGACGGGCTCGGCTGCCACGTTGGCTGCTCTACGCCGGCGGAATGCGAGCCCGGAAATGCCTGCATCGACGAGGCCTGTGTGGGCCTACTCGACGACGGCGCGGTCTGTGCAGACGGGCTCGAGTGCCGGAGCGGTCACTGCACCGATGGGGTGTGCTGTAACAGCGCGTGTGGGGGCACCTGCCAGGCGTGCAGGGCCGTGCTCAAGGGCGGGGGCGCCGACGGGAGCTGCGGGCCGATCGACGCGGGCTCCGATCCTGGGAATGAGTGCGCGGCCACGGGCGCGGAGACCTGCGGAACCATTGGCGCTTGCGACGGCTCAGGGGCTTGCGCGCTGCACGGCAGCGTGGCGGTCTGCGCGGCCGCGGCCTGTTCGAGCGGCGTGGCCAGCGCCGCGGCGAACTGCAACGGCGCCGGAGCCTGTCTGCCCGGGCCCACCACCGCATGCGGCGCGTATGGTTGCGCAGCAACGGCCTGTCGGACCAAGTGCAACCAGAATTCAGACTGCGCGTCCGGATTCCGATGCTCCCCCAGCGAGACCTGCGTGCCCTTCTCGGGGCTCGGCGAGCCCTGCACCGGGGGGGCTCAGTGTACGAGCGGGCACTGCGTCGAGGGCGTCTGCTGTGACGGAGGGTGCACGGGACTCTGCCGCTCCTGCCTGGCGGCGAAGAAGGGCGGTGGGCTTGACGGTGTCTGCGGCGAAGTGGCCGTGGGGCAGGATCCGGACAGCGAGTGCACGGATCAGGGCACGTCGACCTGCGGGAATGATGGCACCTGCAACGGCGCCGGCGCCTGCCGGAAGTACGCTGCGGGCACGGAGTGCAAGCCGCCCACATGCGCCGCCGGAAAGCAGACCACCGCCGGCGTCTGCAACGGATCTGGCAGCTGCAACAACGGGACGTCGACGAACTGCACGCCCTATGTCTGTGGCGCTACGGCGTGCCTGGCCACCTGCACCAAGGCGGCAGACTGCTCCTCGGGCACCTGCTTGAACGGGGCGTGCGGCGGCAAGCTGGGGAACGGCGCGGCTTGCATCGCGAACAGCGAGTGCTCCAGCAGCAACTGCGTGGACAGCGTCTGCTGCAACACCGGGTGCACCGGCGCGTGCCAGGCCTGCAGCGCGTTGCGTAAGGGCTCGGGGACTGACGGCACCTGCGGGGCCGTGGTGGTAGGAACCGATCCCGACGACGACTGCGGCGCGACGCCCGCTTCCGGCTGCGGACTGGACGGCTCCTGCGACGGCGCCGGGGCATGTCGTCTTCACCCCACCGGCACGACGTGTTCGGCCGCGAGCTGTAGCGCGGGCACCGCGACCCCGGCGGGCGCCTGCACGGGCACCGGCACGTGCGCAGTCGGGGCAGCGAAGCCGTGTGCGCCCTACGCCTGCGGGGCAGCCGCCTGCAACACGACGTGCTCCACCGCGGCTGACTGCGCCGGCGGGCAGATTTGCCTCAGCGGGGCCTGCGTGTCGCCTCTGGCCAACGGCGCGGCGTGCTCTACCGGCGTTCAGTGCTCGTCTACGTTCTGCGTCGACGGGGTCTGCTGCTCTGGGGCCTGCACGGGGATTTGCAAAGCGTGCAACGTCGCGGGCTTCGTCGGGACCTGCTCGAACGTCGCTGTCAACACCGACCCCGCGAGCGAGTGCGCGCTGCAGAGCGCGTCCACCTGCGGTACCACGGGTGTGTGTAATGGCGCGGGGGCTTGTCAGAAGTACCCTGCGGGTACCGTGTGCACCGCGGGCTCGTGCGCCAGCGGAGTCCAGAGCGCGGACGGAACGTGCAACGGGTCCGGCATCTGCACGGCGGGCGCTACCACCTCGTGCTCCCCGTACGTCTGCGGCGCCACGGCGTGCGCCGCCACCTGCGCTGGCGACGCCACCTGCGTGGCCGCCGCCTATTGCGCCGGGGGCAAGTGCCTGCCGAAGGCGTCCAACGGATCCGAGTGCTCCACTGCGGCCTCCTGCACTAGCGGGCACTGCGTCGACGGGGTCTGCTGCGATGGCGCCTGCACGGGGACCTGCGTCGCCTGCTCCAACGTCAAGACGGGCTCCACTGACGGCAAGTGCACCTCCGTCAAGGACAAGACCGACCCCGACAACGAGTGCGCCGCCGCGGCGGCCGGGACCTGCGGGCAGACAGGGCTGTGCGGGGACGCCGGCACCTGTGCGCTCTACGACTCCGCTACCCAGTGCATCGCGCCGAGCTGCTCGGGCGGCGTGCAGGTCGCCGCCGGCATCTGCAACGGCCTCGGGACCTGCGCGGCGGGCGCCTCCTCACAATGCTCTCCGTTCGCGTGCGGCGGAACGGCGTGCACCACCACCTGCGTCAGCGACACAAACTGCGCTCCGGGCCACTACTGCTCTTCTGGGGCGTGTCTCCCCCTCAAGGCGAACGGAGTGGTGTGCACCGTAAACGGCCAGTGTTCGAGCGCGTCGTGTGTTGACGGGGTCTGTTGTGACAGCGCGTGCACCGGGACCTGCCGCGCGTGCAGCAAGGCGAAGACTGGCAGCCCGGACGGGACCTGCACCAACGTTGGCAGCGGCGCTGACCCCGACAACGAGTGCACCGACAACGGCGCGTCGAAGTGCGAGCAGGACGGCGCGTGCAGCGGCTCCGGCAGCTGTCGGATCTACTCGTCGGGGACGGTGTGCATCGCTGCCTCCTGCGCCTCGGGCTCGCAGACGTCGGCCGGGCTCTGTGACGGCGCCGGGAACTGCAAGGCTGGAACGGCGAGCGCTTGTACGCCCTACGCGTGCGGGACCAGCGCCTGCGTCACGTCGTGCACCAGCTCCAGCAACTGTGTCGCGGGATACGTCTGCAACGCGTCCAAGTGCATCTTGCCGCTGGCCAACGGGTCGACGTGCACGTCCGCTGCGGTCTGCAGCTCGGGCTTCTGTGTGGACGGGGTGTGTTGCGGGTCGGCCTGTACCGGGACCTGCAAGGCCTGCTCTGCAGCGAAGACGGGCTACGAGGACGGCGTTTGCGAGCCGATCGATGGCTGGGATCCCGACGACGAATGCTCGGGGACCTCGCTCTGCTGCTTCGGTATCTGCCGGCAACCGAGCCAGTGCTTGCTCTGAGCCTCGGTTAGTTCCCGTAACGGACGGAGCACCCGCGGCCGGGGTGACAACACCCGGGGCGCTTCATCCGCGTCGTTCCCGTATCCGGCGCCCCACACACAGACGGTCGTGGCCAGCGCAAGGTTCAGGAAGAGACTCCACGCGTCACATTCGCCACGATACGGCAGGCTGGAGAGGCGCAGAGTCCAAGGAATACTGCCCGAGCCTCGAACGCCTGCGCCCCAGGCAATACGGCGCGGGGTGCGCGAGGGTGGGCAACGTCCTTGGTTCGTCCTCCGCTGTGCGCGGACCCCCGGCAAGGACTGCTCACCGGACTGAACGCGGGTCACGTTCCGATTGCGCGCGTGTCCGGCCCCGCGCCCAGGCCATCCTCGCCGCCCGCACCCAGGGCCACCTGGGCGTGAGTGGGCAGCCGGCAAGACGGGGCCGGCTATTTGAGTAGTGTGTCCCCTGACCCGATGTCTCCCGATATGTCAGCCTTGACGGCCACCACTGCGGCAGAGCATCCTCAGGCGCGCGCAATGAACCAAACCAGAGTGGCGCTAGAGACTCCTCTCCCCTCTGGTCGATAGTCGGACCTGCGCCCTGGAGGAACCGTGAGCCACGCGCCCCGTTTGCCCGTACTACCCAGCGTCTTTGCGCGACCCGCAGCATGTCCCACCAGCGGGCGTGGGCCCGGATCGTGGGTCTTCGCGGAGTGTACGTCCCGGCTCCTCCCCGCGCTCGCGCTCGCATTGGTGATCGGGGCCGCGCTGTATCCGTCCACGGCCGGGGCGGCTTCGGTGAAGGAGCTCGCCACGCAGCTAAAGACGAGCGACGACTTCCGCGTGCGCATGCAGGCCGCGCTCGGGCTGGGCGCGTCGGGGGATTCTGCTGCCGTGAAGCCGCTCTGCGCCGCCCTCGCCGACACGAACGTCTCGGTCAGGGTCGCCGCCGCGGCAGCGCTCGGCAAGCTGGGCAAGCAGTCGGGGCTGCCGTGCCTCAAGGCGGTGGTAGCGAAGGAGACGGCGCCGAGCGTGAAGGCGCAGGTGGAGAAGTCGATCTCGGCCCTGGAGAACGCGTCGTCGTCCGGGAGCGCCCCCGCCGCGCCCCCGCCGCCCGGCCCCGACGCGAAGTTCTACGTCGCCATCCAGGTCACCAACAAGACGAGCCGCCCGGCCGCGGAGGTCGACGCGATCGTGCGCGCCGCGATGCAGGACAAGCTGCTAGCGAAGAAGGGATACGCGGTCGCGCCCAAGGGCGAGACGACCGCGCAGGGCGGGCAGATCGTCAAGTCGAAGAAGCTCAAGGGTTTCCTTCTCATCGCTGCGGTGGAGGCGCCGGGCTACCAGGGCGGCGATCTCTCGCAGGTCGTACGCGTCACGATGTGGACCTACCCGGACAAAGCGCCGCAGGGCGAGTTCGCGCCGAAGCTCACGCAGAGCAGTACGCCCCAAACCGACGTGCAGGGCGAGAACGTACTCATGAAGTTGTGCGCGGAGAACGCGATCGAGACCTTCCTTAAAGTCGCGGCCTCCATGTGACGGACCCCACGCTCGCTCCCAAAGCGGGTTCAGCGTCTTGTTGAGCCTCGTCAGTTCGTTCACCGAAGCGAGAGTCGCCAAGTCGATCGAGGCTGAGCTTGCCTGCGCACGGTCAGGGGCACGCTGGAACGATGGCCTTCTCCCAGTCCCACCGGCCCGAGTTATCGCGCGGCGGAGCGTTCATCACACACTCGGAGCAGGCGTCGATGGCGCGGCAGCCGCAATAGAGGATCTCGAGATTTCCGCTGTTGAGGACGGTGCCGTTGCAGCTCTTGGTCGCCATCACGCAGCCGGTGTCGGAAGCGACGCAGGTCCACAGGCTCATCGAGTGGTCGTGGCCGGTCGGCGTAGTGAACGTCGCGTAGTAGCCCCCACCGTTGGTGCTGCCGATCTCGCGCCAGTACGAGTTGTTGCCAGCCGAGATCCATTCAGTGAACGTGGTCTGAGCCACTGCACGCTTCTTGTGCCTACGCGTAGAGAGCGATGACGCCTGCTGGGTCCTTGATGCAGATCACTGGTTCTAAACGTGTGTTCTGCTTCCGGACGACGCTCGTAGCGAGCTGCGGCCGGAGCACCGGGTGAGACAGCCGGGCGGGGCCTGGTGCATGGCGCCGGAGCGCGGCCAGGTGCCTCCCACCTGACCAAGTCGGCGTTGGAAGCAAGTGACTCCACCGTGTCGACAGTCCCGCGGTCCGCCATCCCTACCGAGGACGGGCCGGACACCCTCGGGCACCCCAAGCCGGTCGGGTGAAGGGTCGCCATCGGAGCGGGCCGTGAGTTAGGCTCGCCCCGATGGCGAAAGCGACCGAACCGATCCTCCTGAAACACGACTTCACGTTCACGAGCGATGCGGACCTCAACGCGCAGATCGCCGTGCACCGCTCGGCGCGACAAGCCGAAGACGGTCAGATCCTGGCCATGCACGCACGACAGTCGCTCGGCGCGACCAAGGTGCGCATCACGTTTCGGGTGGTCGAAAGGAGGGGAGGGCGGTGAGACGCTCCAGGCCCGACACCGCTCCCTGACCGACTTCGGTGCGTGACGGCAGCGTGTGGGATACGTCGGGCACTTGGCCGGTCCACGATCACGCGGGCACCCTCGAGAACCTCTCGCGTGGACTCTTCGCCGCGATCGTCGTGAAGTCCCCCGAGGAAGAGGGGAAGATCCAACGCGATTACCTGCTCATCTTCCACGACTTCGACATGAACTGGTTCATGGGCCTCGAAGGGCCGCCCATGGTCGGCAGCGGCCACTGACCGCGGAGACGTCGGAGTATCGCGAGCGTCGGCCCGGAGTTTAGAGAGCGGGCCCGCTACTGAGCGACGCTACCGTCGCTGACCTGTACACGTAGCGGGCGATCGCCTTCGCGTTCGATCACCAGGACGCCTCGCTTCTCGTGAATGGTCGCGCAGTTCAGAGAGAGGCCGCCTTCCTCGGCCTGCCCCCGTGGGAAGGTGCCGTCGAGCGGAGTGGACCAGAGCGCCGTCCAGTCCGTGAGCGACCACGCCGTCACGGCGCCCTGCGAGGCGACGACCAACTTCCCAGCGCTGCAGGCCACACCGACGCCCATCCGGCCACCGATCAGGCTCGCAGGAGGGGCGGTGTCGAGGGTGGTCGCCAAAACGACCGGCGCTCCGCCCGCGAACACGGCGAAGCCGAGGAGGTGCTCGTGCCGCGTACCACCGGCCGTGATGGACGTATTCGATCCGAGGTGGTGAAGGGCCAACTGGACGGTCTCCGCACCCGGTTTGCCGTCCAGGTTCACGCGGCAGAGGCAACCGTTCAACTTCCGCCAATCGCCCGCCGGCAGCGCGGCGAGGCGCTCCCCCTTCGAGGGCTTCGGGGGCGGCGGGGCCGGTACTTCCGGTACTATCGGCGCCGTCTCGGGCTCCGGGAGCGAGGAGGGTGCCGGCTCTGGCGCGGCTGCGGGCTCCTCAGGCGCTGGCGGCTCTGCGACAGCCGTCTTCGTGACTGGCGGCGGTGCGCTGGCCGGCACCCCGGCGTCGGCCCCCCCGCGGCCGGCCGCGAGAATGAGCGCGCTACCAGCCCCGCCGAGGACCAGCAGCGCGAGGATGAAAGCGAGAGGCCGCGACCCTCCGCTGACCCTCGCAGATCCCGGAGGCGCCGGCGCGCCCCCGGCGGGAGGCAACACCAACGCCGAAGCGCAGTAGCTGCAGGCTCCGGTCTGGACCGCCGCTGTTGTCGCTGTCGCTCCGCAGCTTGGACACCTGGTTGTACGCGCCATACTTCCTCCAGCTCACAGGTTGACACGAAAGGCCTCCAAGTCACTCATTCAGGCCGTCGCTGCCGCGATCATCGCTTCGGGGCACCTCGCGCCGCACCGCGTCGCGCGGGGGCCGTCGTCACCTGGGTCATGTAGCGGATGAGGCTCGCCGGGACTCGGACGAGCGCTCCTGCAATCGTGGGCTCTGCGCCCGTCATGGTCACAGGGGTTTGGTCCGGCTTGACCTCCACCAAGGCCCCGGCGGGGCTCATGAACCCGAACCTGGGTGCTGAGCCCTCGTCCAGAAGTCCTGGCAGGTCTGGCCCCCGAAGGCCAAGAGCGTCTGCTTCATGAGGAAGTGCTCGGGGCTGAGGCGGCGTCCACGTCCTGTCGGCCCTGGTTCGAACGCAGACCGGATGATAGTAGGTGCGCAGATGACTGCCTCACGCTTCGCTCTTTGCCTCATGCTCTTCCCGATGTTCGCGCACGCGACCCCGCCCTCGTGGGCGCTGACGGTGCTCGAGAAGCACAAGGGCTCACTCTTCGACGAGTACCCTCCGGTCGTGTGCGCTCTTCAGACCCTCCTCGGCAAAGACTACGCGACACTGATCGACGCCGAGAACGACGGGGGGAGCCCCGGCCTTGATGACGAGGTCCTTGGAACCGCCGACCGTGCTGGGGGTGTCGCGGAGTTTCGGGCGCTCTGGCAGTCCGCGTCCGCACGTCTCCTCTGGGTCCATCCCGACGGCGGCCTGATTGTCGGCCTCGCCTTCGCGGAGGAGCCGTTTCGGATCGTGACGAACCGGGCGTCCCTGAAGGAGCGGCCGCCTGCTGTGGTGACCGCGTTCGTCGATTGGGTCCGGACGGTCGAGGACCGGGGCGGCGAGCTGCCCTGGAAGGAGGCGGTGCCTGTCTGGGACGTGCGAAGTCGCGACCTCGCGGAGTGCCGAGGCGACGCCTCGGAGGCGGAGGCCGAGATCTTCCGGGCGATCGGCGCCGGCAAGCGGTGCGACGCGAACATCGCGACCATGGGGATCTTCGCGGACGCGCCCATGCTCATCGTCCCGGAGAAGGGGCAGCTCCGCGTCGCGTTGGCGCCTGAACCAAGGCCCCTCAGAGACGGAGAGAAGGCCGCGTTCCTCGTGGACGGGGACGTGGTCCAGCTCCTCCTCACGGACGCACTCGAGCTGGCCGAGCAGGCTGGCTTCGTCTGCGCCTACTACCGCGCCAAGTCTGGGACCGTGTCGGCCGGCTGGGTGCCTCGGCCGCGCGCGGTGCCGATCCCGCAGGACCGGGCCGCACTCACGGCGCTGCTGAAGCCGCTGGGGGAGCCGAAGGGCTGGCTTCCGAAGGCGCGCAACTGGCTCGGCTTCCCGGGCAAGCACGCCGACACGCGGTATTCGGTCGGGGCCACGATCCAACTGAGAGGGAAGCGGCTCACGCTGAAGCTTGGGAGCACGTTCGGCGGGCGGGAGGGGGATCCGCCCTCCGGCGAGGACGAGACACCCGTCTGTGAGAACACCGTACGGCTGACCCTCGAGGCGCCTCGCGTGGGCACTGGCGAGGATGACCACATCACCGTGGTCGCGGTGCGATTCAACAATGCGCTCTGGATCGAGGCGGGAGGCTTCTGCGACGACAACGGCTTCAAGGGCCTCTTCTACCCGGTCCCGTGACGGTCAGGGAGTACGCCCCCTCGGCCGCTCCGACCCCGAGATAACGCAGAGACCCATCCGGCTGGGCGGGAGCGACATCCACAGCGCCTGGAGCCCGCGCGGGCCCCGGGGCATTCCCATGGCCTTCCATCTGCGCCCGCTCGGCACAGGGATTCGACGTCCACGCGGGCGTCGCCATCCCGGCCCATGCCCGAGACGCGCTCGAACGACTGCTGCGCTACCTCGCGCGCGCCGTTGCCACTCTCCCGCCTCAGTCTCCGCGGGAATGGGAGTGCTCTTCGCCGAGCTCGCCCCCCAGGTCCTCGGGCGTGCGTTGGCGTCCCGGGAGCTCGCGTTTCGGGACTACATGCGGCTCGCCGCGAATCGACCGTCCGAGTCGGACCGTCTGGCGGCCGTGAAGGCCGTGCTCGACGAAGCGCAAGTCCGAGCCGCACCTGAGACCGGCACCGGCGGAACGGGGTCGACGGCCGAGCCCCTGACGCGGGCTGACGCATCCACCCACGCGGCTGGGCGCGGCCGATGGCTCCGGGAGCGAGCCCTGGAGTGCAGGAGGGTTTACGGCGCCCATGTGAAGTCTGTTAGTCTCGAACCATCATGGCGACAATGCTTCGAACCGCGCTCCTCCTCACGCTTCTCCCCTGCGCGGCGCTGGCGGTGCCGCCCTTCCTCACGGTGCAGGGCCGGCTCACGAACCTCGCCGGACAACCCGTGAACGACAAGATGACCATCACCGTGTCCCTCCTCGACTCGGAGGACGCACTCGTGCCCTTCCACACGGAGTCGTTCATCGGCGTGAACGTCATCGACGGCGTCTTCAGTACGACGCTCGGGACGCAGTTGCCGCTGGACCCGATGGTGTTCGACGGGCTCGACTTCGCCTACGCGCAGGTGTCGGTCGACGGGGTCCCCATCGGGCAACCGTTCCCGCTCGAGAGCGTCGCATTCGCGATGAAGGCCGCGGCGGCCGATATGGCTCACAGGGCCTTGGGCCTAGAGGCCAGGTCGGCACCAACCGTGACGTGCAACGCCGGGAGTCTCGGGCGCATGTATCTGAACACGACGGACTCTCGCGTGCACTACTGCACCGGTACCGCGTGGGAGGTGTACATGGGGCCGGCGGGACCAACGGGGCCGGTGGGGCCACAGGGACCGAAGGGGGACAGCGGCGCGACGGGGCAGCAGGGACCGGAGGGCGACGCGGGCCCGACCGGACTACAGGGTCCGAAAGGGGAGGTTGGCGCCACCGGTCCGCAGGGACCTCCGGGACCCACGACGGGGATCGTTCGGACCAACTGTTTCTGGACCGGTTACGTGAACGTCATGGACGGCCCCATGGACTATACCTGCCCGAACAACGGCTTCATTGCGGGCATGCAGAGCTACCACAACAACAACACCGAGGATCGCCAGTACCAGTTCTACTGTTGCCAGCTGACCCATCAGTAGTCCGAACCCACAGGGCTTAGTGGCCCCCGACGACGAGTGCTCGGGGAGCTCGCTCTGCTGCTCGGTATCTGGCCGCAACCGAGCCAGTGCTTGCTCTGAGCCTCCTCTATTTCCCGTAGACCTCGGCGCACGTCTTCGTCGGCGCGATGATCCGGGCCGGTGCGCCGGCCTCGAGGGAGGTGAGGAACTCCACCACCTGGCCGTGCAGGCCGCAGATGGGCGAGTCGTAGACGATCAGCTCGGGGAGCACTGCGACGGGCGGATACGGGTGTACGAAGCGTTGGGCGCATAGCGTGCTCAGGACCTGGGCGTGACACGACCTCGACTGCCAGTAGATCGCGGCGGTGGTGGTCTTCCCACCGAACGTCACGTTGTTCTCCACGGCGGCGCCGTCATCGGGCGTGGCGACGATGCTCGCTGACCCGGGCATGGTGCCGTCCAGGGTCCACGGCGCGCCATCCCGAATGGTGGCGAGGCCCAGCGCGTTCGCGAACGTGGTCTGCGCAGGACCGTAGAGCGTCTCGTCCCATGAGTTGCCCGAGTGGAGCAGCGGCGTGAGCTTGTCGCTTTCCCGGTGGCGGAGAACGTACGGCGCGTACGGGTGCGAGTCGCCGCGCTCGGTGAGCCAGGCCAGCATGCCCAGCGTCAGGTCCTGGAAGGAGTCGGCCTGAAGCTGCGGGACCGTGAGCTTCGAGCCGATCGTGACAGAGAGCACCGCGGACGCTTGGAGGGCGTTGGAGGGTGCCATGGGCATGTTGGCCCCAAGGATGTAGCTGGAGCCGACGCTGCCCACCACCCCACGAAACTGGTCGGTCGCCGCCACGAGGGCAGTGGTGAACGACGTGCCGAACGAGAGGCTCTCATGGTAGAGGCGCGTCGCGTCGAAGCTGAGGCCTGGAGCGACCACCGACCAGTCGCCCTCCACCGCATAGCGGAGCGCCATGTGGTTGTCGGCCGAGATCGTGATGAGGTTCGCCTCGATGATGTCTGGCTGGGCGCCCTCGACCACCGCGAAGAGCGGCGCCACCGCGGCGGCGGCCGAGGCAGCGTCTGAGACGTAGTCGGGGACGTAGCCCTCATCCCCCTCGCTCTTGCCGCTGTACCCGTTGTGGGTGTCGGGCGCCGTCGGCGCGATCACGTCCTCTGCGGCGACCCAGCTGGTGACCCGGCGCCCGCCGTGGAACACCATATCGACCATGAGCGTGGGGATCCCGACGCGGCAGTTGGCGTTGGCGTAGGAGATGCCGTCTGAGCGGATCGCGCCGCCCCCATGCTGGAAGAGCGCCAGCGGCAGCTTGGTCGGGTTCTCGACCTGCCCATTGCACAGGAACAGCGTGAACGGGACGGCGACCTTTGCGCGGGCCACAGCCTTGCCGTCTTTCCACTCGAGCGGCTTCGCGGCGACGGCCTCACCCTCGGCGACGAGGTTGAAGGAGGGCATCACGAACGAGCCGTTGTAGACCCCCCCGATCTCTGCGTGGTAGGTGCCGCCGGTGTAGACCGCCCCGCTCATCGCCTCGGCGCGCTCACGATTTCCGTCCCAGACGCCGGGGTTGTGCTCGTAGGGCGCGGTGGGGGCGCCGCCGAAGTACCCTTCGAGCGCCTCGCCGGTAACCAGGCCTCCGCGAACCCAGGCGCCCTCGCTCCAGCGCACCTTGTCCGTGATCGGCGCCAGCGTGGCCGTGTCTACGCCGGCGAACACGCCCTTCGCGAAGTCGAGCACCGGCTGCGTGGAGAAGACCGTACCAACGAGGACGCCGCTCGGGTCGATGCCCGCAGTCTCGAAGTGGTCGCCCAGCGTGGCGAGATGGCCGTCGAGCGCCTCCGCGAATCCCGGGGACTGCACCAGCGCCGCGCCGCCGGCGAGCTTCGCTCCGGCGTCGATCCAGACGGCGTAGGTGCTTTCCGGCATGAAGTAGTCGCCCCAGTTCGGCATGGCCCCAACCGCCTGCGCGGCCTCCGACCAGAGGACTCGGAGCGTGACCGGACGACCCGCCTCCGGACCGGCGAGGCAGACCGCGTGCGCGGTCACCGTGGAGAGGTCGGCAGCGCCGTCGAGGAAGAACCAGACGGGCGAGCCCGAGCCGAAGCCCTTGCGGGTGGGCGCGATGGCGTCCACGAAGGCCCAGAGCTCAGGCTTCCCGAGGCCACCGACGATGGGGTCAGCGCCGAAAGCGGGCAGGGCGAGCCCCGAGGCCGTCTTGTAGAGGTCGTTCGGGAAAGGCGCTGCCGAGAGCGCTTGCTGCGGGTCGCTCCCGAACGCGAAGTGCGCGGCGTCCGCCCCCGTATCGTCGCCGGGCGTCTCAGAGTCACCGCTGGGCGTCCCCGTATCGTCACCCGGCGATCCCGTGTCCCCCGCTGGGGCCTCCGAGTCCGTGGCGGGACCCGTCGTGTCCGAAGCGGCGGATGTGTCGTCAGACGAACATGCGATGCATCCCATGACGAGCAGCGGCATCCCCAAGAAGCGACGGATCATCTAGGCTCTCCCTTGTTCCGAGTGGCCGCGCATGATGGCCCTCCGTCCGTCCCCTTTCAAGCCGCGAAGCGGCCGAGGAGCATCAGTGTCGCTCATCACCGTGGGCCAAGAGGCCCCTGACTTCACCGCGCCCACCGACACCGGGGCCCTCCTCACCCTCTCCAGCCTCCGCGGTCGCCCGGTGATCCTCTACTTCTACCCGAAGGACGACACCCCGGGCTGCACCACCGAGGCGTGCGGCTTCCGCGACGCCTTCCCGGCTTTCGAGGGCGCCACGGTGCTCGGCGTGTCGAAAGACAGCGTCAAGCGTCACGCCTCCTTCAAGGCCAAGTACGGGCTCCCGTTCACCCTGGTGTCTGACGAGAGCGCCGGGATCTGCGAGGCGTACGGCGCATTCGGCGAGAAGACGCTGTACGGGAAGAAGTACATGGGGATCCACCGGGTCACCGTGCTGATCGGCGCAGACGGGATCGTGAAGGCCACGTGGCCGAAGGTGGACGTGAAGAGCCATGCCGCCACGGTCAGCGGGGCCCTGGCAGCGCTGTGACCGCCATTGTGAGCAGCGCCCGACCCCGTGCGCCGATCGGGGTGCTGGTGATGAACGTGGGCAGCCCGGAGGCGCCGGAGCCAGGCCCCGTGCGGACGTACCTCCGGGAGTTCTTGTCGGACCCGCGGGTCATCGACATCCACCCGCTCGCCCGGGGCCTCCTCCTCGAGTTGGTCATCCTGCCGACGCGCCCTCGAGCCTCGGCCGAGGCCTATCGGAAGGTCTGGACCTCCGAGGGCTCTCCGCTGCTGGTGAACTCGCGACGCTTCGCCAGCGAGCTGGGGCGTCTCCTCGGGCCGGAGTACCGCGTGGCGCTGGGCATGCGGTACGGGCAACCGTCCATCTCCGCGGCGCTCGACGCGTTCGCGGCGGAGGGGATCGACCGCGTCTTGCTCTTCCCGCTCTACCCCCAGTACGCGTCCTCCTCCACCGGCACGGCCCTCGAGGCCGCGATGGCGCACGCGGGCAAGGCGGAGACGGTGGCCTCGCTCACCGCGGTGCCGGCGTTCTACGACGACCCTGCCTTCGTGGGCGCGTTCGCCGAGCGGTGCCGCGCCGCGTTCGAGACGCCCCCCGACCTCGTGCTCTTCAGCTTTCACGGGCTCCCCGAGCGCCACATGCGCAAGGGCGACACGTCCGGCGCCCACTGCCTTGCCTCGGCCACCTGCTGCGACCGCCTCGAGACCGTCAACCGCAACTGTTATCGCGCGCAGTGCTACGCCACGGCGCGCGGGATCGCACACGGGCTCGGGCTCGACGCCGCGCGGTACGAGGTCTCGTTCCAGAGCCGACTCGGGCGGACCCCGTGGATCAAGCCCTACACGGACGAGGTGGTGCCTGGGCTCCCCGCGCGCGGGGTGAAGCACCTCGCGGTCGCGTGCCCGGCGTTCGTGGCCGATTGCCTGGAGACGCTCGAAGAGGTGGGAATGCGGCTGCGCCACGACTTCCTGAGGGCGGGCGGCGAGACCTTTACGTTCGTGCCGTCGTTGAACGCGGAGCCTAGCTGGATCGCGGCCGCGGCGGCGCTGGTGCGACGCTTCGCGCCGGTGGAGTCCTAGAGAACCTGCCGCGTCGCCGGTGATCCGGGCGCGCACGCCCCCCACGGGGGAACAGTCGGCGGAGCGCCTCTAGGCCTCGTGCCCAGGGCGGCTCACTGCGAGATGTCGGAGGGCTCGAACGGGTAGATGCGGTACTTCCCGAACGCGAAGCCGAGGGCGCCCTGGACGCCTTCCAGGCTGTCGCCCACGGTGAATCCCGCGAGCGGTACGCCGAAGTTGCCGCCGTCGATCACGAAGCCGCCCGTCACCTCGATCTCGTTGTAGGTCTCGAGGGCTTCCGTGGACTCGACGGTGATGTCGGCGTGAAAGACGAAGGCGCCCTCTTGTTGCTCGGGGTCCGCCAGGGAGAGCTTCGACGGCGTCGGGACTGCGCCGTTGGCGTCCAGCACCTCGAGCGCAGTGGCCGTGAGCTCCGTCATGCAGAAGTACTCTTTGACGTCTCCGACGGCCCGGACCCGCGCGCCGGGCAGGGGCGAGAACCCGAGCGTCTTGTTCCAGACCACCAGGAGGCCCGCCCTGTCGGTGGTGTTCGGGCTGGCCAGATAGACCCCGTGGAGCGACGCGGTCACCGACTCCACCGGTGAGTAGACCAGCCCGGTGACCGCCACGTTCGAGAAGGCCGGCGGCGGGTTCGCGCTCCCCGTGGTGCAGGTGGTGGAGCTGGAGTCCGCCTGGATCTCCGCGATCGTCATGGTGGTGGGAGCGACGCTGGTGTCGGGCACCACATCGTCCAGGCTCCGGACCTGCAGGCGATAGGCGCCGAAGGCGAAGTCCACGAGGCCGGTGAGGGAGACGTAGCTGTCTCCCACCTTTGGGAACCAGCCGGGCTCGTATTGGCCCCCCGACACGCGCAGGCCGCCAGTGACCACCGCATCGAAGTTGTCGAGGGATTGCACCGTGACCCCCTCGACGCGAACCAGCATCCCCTCGAAGGCCTCCGGGCCGCTCACGAGCTGCGCCGCGCTTACGGGCGACGGTGCGGGCGCGCCGAGCGCGCCGAGCGGTGTGATCGCGACAGCGCTGAGCGTGGTGCGGCAGTAGAACTCGCGGTGCGACCCCTCGATGCGCAGTCGGTGTCCCGGCGCCAGCGTCGGGACATCGGCCTCCGGCGCCACCACCTGAATTCCGGAGCTGGGCCCGCCGTTGGCGTCCTGCACGTAGAACCCACGCAGCGTGGGGCCCGTGTCGCCCTCGATGACGAAGGCGCCGCCGGTGACCACCACGTCGTCGAGGATGACCGCCGGGCTCACCACCACGTTCACGGTGGGGTCGCAGTTCAGCGAGCCGGCAGAGAGCTGGAGGTCGCGCGCTGTCACGACCGTGGGTATGCCGTCGGTGCCGTCGGTGCCGTCGGCGGCGTTGGTGCCGTCTGTCCCGTCGGTGCCGTCTGCGGCGTTGGCCCCGTCTGCGGCGTCGCCCGCATCGGTGCCGTCGGTGCCGTCTCGGCCATCAGCGGCGTCTGCGGTGTCGCTTGTATCCACGGTGACGCCGTCGCTGGCGTCGCTCCCGTCGATGCCGTCCACCGTATCGACGGTGTCGCTCGCGTCCGTGGCGTCGGTTGTGTCCACCGCCGTGTCCACCGCCGTGTCCGCGCCGTCGCTCGCGTCGCCGTCGTTGCCCTTGCCGCGGCGCCTCGCGGTGCTGCAGGCGAGCGCGCCGACGAGCAGGAGGAGCAGCGCGGTCCGGAGCACCGCCCTTACTCCGCGGCCGTCACGTAGGACTGGCCGAACGGAACGATACGGTACTTGCCGAAGCCGAAGCTGACCGCGCCCGTGACCCGCAGCACGTTGCCGGCCTCCACGCCGTCCCAGCTCACGCCGAAGTCGTCTGCGACCAAGACCAGCTGGTCCTTCTCCACGCCCAGCTGGTTGTACTGGTCTGGCTTGGAGCTGATGGGGCAGTCGATCGTCACGAACACGCCCTCCCACTTCTCGGCGTCGGCCGCGAGCAGGTCGGCGGTGGTGATCTCCGCCGGGGTGGGTGCCTCGCCGGCAGAGGTGATCTGAATCGCCGTGGTCTGGATCTCCGTGAGGCAGTAGTACTCCTTCACGTCGCCGTCGATCACCACGTGGTCGCCGATGTTTGGGGCGATGCCCGCGTCCTTGCGGTAGGTGACGAAGATGCCGGCGTTCGCTCCGGACCCAGCCTCGTCCACCACGTAGATGGCGCTGGTCTTCTCGCCCAGGTCCTGGACCGGCGAGGCCACTACGGCCTTCACGCGGATCTTCTTGAACGTAGCGGGAGCATTGCCCGCGCCGTCCGTACAGCCCACCGAGTCCGACGAGGTCTGCATGTCGGTGAAGGGCAGCTCGGTCACCGGCGCGAGCTCGGTGATCACGACGTCCTCGAGCTTCCGCGGCTGCAACAGGTAGTGCCCGAACGAGAAGTCGACGACGCCCGTCAGGGACCCGAGCTTGTCGCCGGCTGTGGCGAAGTAGCCGGGCCGGTATTGTTTGCCCGAGCAGCGCGCCCCGCCGGTGACGATGTAGTCGAAGCCGTCGAGCGACTCGACGGTGATGTCCCGCAGCGTGACCAGCATGCCCTCGTACGCCTCCGCCGTGGCGGGAGTGGCGAGGACGGTGGCCGCGAGCTCGACGGGGGCCGGTACGGCCGCCGTGCCGGTCTTGGTGACCGCGGTGGCCGAGAACTGGGTGTTGCAGTAGTACTCGACGTGGGTACCGGTCACGTCGACGACGTCGCCCTCGGCGAGCGTGACGCCCAGCGTGGCTGGCACCACCATCTGAATCCCGCTGTTTACGCCGCCGGCGGGGTCGGCGATGTAGTAGCCGTCTAGCGCCTTGCCCTTGAGCTCGCCGGTCTCGGGGTCTTTCGTGGGCTCGGCGGCCACGTACTTCCCGGCCACGACCACGGCGCCGCGCACGGTGACGTTGCTCTGGATGTCGTTGATCTTGGCGACAGCAGGATCACAAGTGACCGAGCCCGTGGAGGTCTGCAGCGCCGCGATCGTGATCGCCGTGCCTCCGTCAGTGGCGTCGGTGGCGTCCGCGCCGTCTGCCGTGTCGTCAGTGCCGTCTGTCCCGTCGGTGCCGTCCGCGCCGTCCACGCCGTCCGTGGTGCCGTCGCTGGTCCCGTCAGTGCCGGTGTCGGATCCGCCCCTAGAGCTGCACGCAACGCCCACAACCGCAACCACGCACATCGTCCAACGCTTCATGGCTCGCCTCCCGCGGGTCTCGTCCGCGCGGGGCTTTGTACGGGAGCGTCAGTTCGTTCGCAAGCGCACGGTTCCGGTGAGGCCTTCGATTCCGAACAGCTGGTTCGACGCCGGGTCGACGTAATACAGGAGTCCGGTGGGCGCCTCGCGCGTGAGGCCGCGGGGTAGGCCGGACAACAGGGAAGAGGCCAGCCGCACCGTGCGCGAAGACTGCGCTTGGAAAGACCAACGGGCGAGCCACGGTGTCTCGAGCACCGTGGTGATCCCCGTCTTGCTGTCTCGCGAGCAACCGGGCAGCACTCGCAGGCGGAACGCGTGGTTCTCGAAGTGCTCGCCCTCGAAGAACTCGTCGGCGGCGGCGTCCGTGATCGGGCAGCGGTCGAGCGTCTTGCCCTTCGCGAGCGTCCACTCGCGCGTGCGGCTGCGACGCTGGGCGCCGTCTTCCTCCACGCACTGGCCGTTCGCGCCTTCAACCCACGGGTGGAGCGCGCCGCTCGTCCCGCCTCGGACTACGTAGGTGCCCGGAGGGGCTTGGACCACATAGCGCAGAACCTGGCCGCGCAAGCAGGAGTGCGGTGCTCCGGTCGCAGCGAACTTCGAGGGATAGGCCACGCCCTCGCCGCCGAGATCCGTGCCGTCGACGTCCACGACGCGCCCTGCGGACGGGTCGACCGTGAGCTCGTCGGCGGCCACGGCTGTGACCGGCCAGGCGACTGCGCCGGCCGCGTAGTCGTCGGGGCACCCGTCGAGGTCGGCGGTGAACACGACGAGCCAATCGCCTGCCTCCACTCCCCCAGTGCAGAATGGGCGGTCGACGGAAGCGAAGGTGCCGCCTTCCCCGGAGAGGAGGGCGCCTTGGGCCCGCCGATCGACCACGACGTCCGCGTGGGTAAGGGCCCAGAACTCGTTCGGCGCGAGGTCCTGCGCGTCGCCGACCACCTCGATCCCGTACCAGCTGAGTACCTCGGACGTGGCGATATCTCGGCGGACTACGAAGTCGCCGAAGGACGGGAAGTCGGGCCGCCGGTCGCCGCCCAGCGACAGGGCCTCGAGGCCGCCGAGCGCGTTGCCGTAGGCTGCCGGCAGGAAGCGGCCGGACGCGTTGAAGACAAACTGCGACAGCGTTGGGCTGAAGATCCCTTCGGTGCGGAGGGTGTCGGCCGAGTCGAGGACGTGGACTGGGCCCGTGCTGTCCATGACTCGGACGAAGAAGAGGTTCCCGTTGGCCGACGTGATCACCGCCTTCACGGTGTCCCCCGACTTCGCAAAGCTCACGTCGGTCGGAACGCCCGGGAGGCCAACTCCGGTGCGCCCGAGCGTGCGATAGAGGCTGTTCCCTCCGTCCCCGGCGTTGACCTCGACGTGCGCCGCGAGGTCTGCGTCGATCACCTCGACGGCGCGCTCGCGCGCGTTCGTGACGTAGACGAAGCGCTCGTCGGGCGACAGGGCGAGCCGCGCGAGCACCGGCGCGGCTGCCGGCGCTTCGTCGTCAGCGGCCGACAGGCAGTCGCTGTCTGCGGGATAGTCGGTGTTGCCATCGCCGTCGTCGTCCGCGCCGTCGTAGCACGAGGGCGCCGCGTGCCCGGACGGCCAGGCGACGCGAGGGCCCGGGGGGCTCTCGCCGCCGAGCTCCCGCCCCCGTGGGTCCTTGCGGCAGCTGGCGTCCCCGGCGTCGAAGGCGCCGTCGCCGTCGTTATCGAGGTCGTCGCGGCAGCTCGGCGCAGCGGCCACACGCTTCAGCAGCTCGCCCGTCTCCGCGTCGAGCAGCGCGACCCAGCCCACGTCGGCGTTCGAGACCCACAACGTGCCGTAGGTGGTGACCTCCACGTCGTAGGGCGTGGCCCCGTCGATCGGGAACAGAGTGGCCGGCGCCTCGAACGCGTCGAGGGCGATCCGGGCCACTGCGCCGGCGTCGGGGAGGGCGACGTACACCGCGTCGTCCGAGACGACGAGGCCTGCGGGCGACGCGGGGAGCACGTGGCGCGTGGGCGCGAGGGTCTTGGCGTCCAGCCGCGTGAGCGCGGGGCTCGCCGAGTCCGCGACGATCAGGGCGTCGCCGGCGCGCGTAGCGACCAGGGCCACCGGGGCGGTACCGACCGGTCTCGCCGTATATCCGGGCGTGAACGCGTCGTCGTCCAGGACCGTGGCGGCGCCGGGCACCCGCGGATCGAGGGCGACGCGCGTGAGGCTGCCGGACTCGCCGTTGAGGACCACGGCCTGGAGACGCCTCCCGGCCGTGCCATCGCACGAAGCGAGCGGAATACCGCCGTCGGCGTCGAGACAGACCAGCGCCACGTCCAGGGGCCGGGAGAAGTGGACCACCGGGATCTCCGGTGTCTCGGAGCAGGCCAGAAGTCCCAGCACCATGAAGCCGCGTCTCGTCATTGAATCCGCTTGATCTCTCGGTGTTCGAACGTGCTGCCGGGCTCGATGTCGATGACGCCGACGGCGCCCTCGCGGAACAACGTGACCGCGAGCACCTGGTGACCGCCAACCTGCCCGACGGCGAGATCGAAGGGCCCGTCGCCCACCTCGATGAGGTCGATCACGCGGAGCGCCACGGGATCCACCACGGCGACGAGATCCTTGGTGAACAAGGACACGTACACGCGCTGGCGGCCGTCTCGCTCGACCACCGCGAGCCCCGAAGGCGAGTCGGGGAGCGGGGTCGCGCCGACCACGGTGTTGGCGGGGACGCCGCTCGGGCCGATCGCCGTGGCGACCACGGCCAGGGCGGCTGGCGGCCCTCGATAGGCCACGAACGCCAGGTCTCCCGCCGGCGAGAAGACGATGTCTCTCGCGAACTCCCGACCGGGGAGCGGGCTCGACAGGACGACCGCTTCGTCCACCGCCAGCAGCGGGCTGCTGGACGCGTCGCCCTCGTGGACACGGACGCTGTTGATGGTGTTCCGGAACTTGCTGGTGGCGTAGAGCAGGTTGCCCCCGCCCGACGGATGCACCGCCAGCCCGTAGAGGCCCGTGGGGGCGCTGGCCTCGACGCTGGCGACCGGGGTGCCCGCCTCGTCCACGTCGAAGATGCCGATCTGTCCGCTGAAAGCAGCTGAGTAGAGCCGCCGCGCGTCTGACGTGAGCACGAGGCCGTAGGGGTCGAAACCCGCGCCGTCGAGGGTATGGAGCGCGTCGCAGGCTGCCAGCGCGCCCTGGGCCGCCTCGGCTCCGCACGAGAGCGAGACGCGCCCGTCGGTGACGCTGGTCTCGGCCCAGCGGAGCGCGCCGTCCTCGCGCGTGACCACGTACAGGCGGTCGAAGTGGCCTTGGTCGTTGGCTCGGCCGACCAGCTTCCCGGCGTAGGCGGCCGTGGAGAACGCCGTAGGGAGGACCTCGCCGGTCTCGAGGTCCACCGCGTTGACGGTGCCTCCGGCGTAGCGGCTGTCGAAGTTGGTGTTGGCGACGAAGGCGATGCGCCCGGCCGGCTCGACCGCCAGGCCAAGCGGGTAGCGCAGGACGCCTACGGGGTGCTGTTCGGGGCCTGTGGGTTCGCACCCGGCGAGGAGCACAGCGGCCAGGGCAGGGCGCAACATGGCGCGCAGCCTAATGGGGGACGTCATGCTTGTCATCCCGCGAGCGCGGCTTGCGCGGCCGCGAGGCGAGCGACCGGCACCCGGTAGGG
>SXGT01799008.1_pt1 | contig 50959 bp, 38 predicted proteins | sample 3176221 | NCBI WGS metagenome assembly SXGT01 (sample SAMN11356862, study PRJNA531348) | freshwater metagenome | isolation source: freshwater sample F1-120 | place: China: Fuxian Lake, Yuxi | collected 2017-12-25
GTATACCTTTGTATAATAGATATAGACCTCATCTTGCATTAAAAATGAAAACGCCTGATCAAGTCTATGAACAAAAAAGCCCGACTACCTGAGGCAATCGGGATTAATTAAAAATCCGTCAACTTATTTTAGGACGTTACAGTCTTTAGAAAAATTGCATCATAAAAAAACCATCTAGACAATACTGTCAGGATGGTTTTCTTTTTTTAATAAAAATCTATCTATACATCAATCTTAGCATACTTCGCATTCTTTTCAATAAATTCTCTGCGTGGGGGAACTTCATCTCCCATCAACATAGAAAATATTCTGTCTGCTTCTGCTGCACTTTCAATTGTTACCTGACGCAATGTTCTGAATTCAGGATTCATTGTTGTTTGCCATAATTGCTCAGCGTTCATCTCTCCTAAACCTTTATAGCGTTGAATTCCAACTGTGCTTTCTTTTCCTTCACCACCCGCTAATTCTTTAACATGAGCATTTCTTTCCGCTTCTGTCCAGCAATATCTTTGCTCTTTCCCTTTTTTAACCAAATACAAAGGTGGAGTTGCGATATAAATGTATCCGTTTTCAATTAACTCTTTCATGTGACGGAAAAAGAATGTCAGAATTAAAGTGGTAATGTGACTACCATCCACATCGGCATCGCACATGATGACTATTTTGTGGTAGCGTAATTTATCAATATTCAATGCACGTTCATCTTCTGATGTTCCTCTGAAAACGCCCAATGCAGTAAAAATATTTTTGATCTCTTCGTTGTCGTAAATTTTATATTCCATCGCTTTCTCCACGTTCAAGATTTTACCTCTTAATGGTAAGATAGCCTGAAATGAACGGTTACGGCCTTGTTTAGCTGTTCCACCCGCTGAATCACCCTCAACCAAATACAACTCACACATGGATGGATCCGACTCCGAACAATCTGATAATTTACCAGGTAAACCTGTCCCCGTTAAAACACTTTTACGTTGAACCATCTCACGCGCTTTACGTGCAGCGTGACGTGCGGTTGCAGCCAAAATAACTTTATCTACAATTGTTCGCGCTTGTTTAGGATGCTCTTCTAAATAATTCTGAAGCATTTCACTTACCGCTTGATCCACCGCACCCATTACTTCGTTATTTCCTAACTTGGTTTTTGTTTGCCCTTCAAACTGAGGCTCCTGAACCTTTACAGAGATAACAGCTGTTAATCCTTCACGGAAATCATCACCGTTAATTTCAATTTTTACTTTACTGAGCAATCCTGATTTTTCAGCATACGATTTTAATGTACGTGTTAAACCTCTTCTGAAACCGGCTAAGTGAGTTCCACCTTCGTGTGTATTAATATTGTTTACATAGGTGTGTAAATTTTCAGAATAAGATGTATTGTACATCATGGCAACTTCAACAGGAATGCCATTTTTTTCACCTTCCATGTAAATTACATCTTCAATCAACTTTTCACGTGTAGCATCCAAATAGCTAACAAATTCTTTTAATCCACCTTCTGAATAATATTCTTCTTTTGGATTGTTTCCTTCTGCATCTTTTTCACGCAAATCAGTTAAAGTGATATGAATCCCTTTATTTAAATAAGCCAATTCACGCAAACGGGCTGAAATAATATCAAAATGGTAAACAGAATGAGTAAAAATGCTAGCATCCGGCTGAAAAGTCACAATTGTACCTCTGTAATCAGTTGCACCAACCTCTTTAACAGGATATAATGGCTTACCAATATTGTACTCCTGAATAAACTCTTTTCCGTTTCGGTGAACGTTTACCGTTAAATGGGTAGAAAGTGCATTTACACAGGAAACCCCTACTCCATGCAAACCACCCGAAACTTTATAAGAATCTTTATCGAATTTACCTCCAGCATGCAATACCGTCATTACCACCTCTAATGCCGATTTTTTCTCTTTTGCGTGATAATCTGTAGGAATACCTCTTCCATCATCCTTTACGGTAATAGAGTTGTTTTCATTGATAAATACATAGATATTTTTACAATGACCCGCCAAAGCCTCATCAATAGAGTTATCTACCACCTCATATACCAAATGGTGCAAGCCTTTTAAGCCTATATCACCAATATACATGGCCGGGCGTTTTCTTACCGCTTCTAACCCTTCTAATACCTGAATACTGTCGGCTGAATAATCGGATGATTTTGCTAAATTTTCGTTCACTGTTTCTTCCATAATTTAATGCGTTTTTATGCTTTTTTTTAATGCTAGCAAATATAGCTTTTTCCCGCGTAAATAGTGGTGTTTCGGGAGAATAAAAAAGACCTGTTTTATCAACATAAAGTTAACAAAAAAAGACCTAAAAATTTGGATATTTAAACTAAAGTTTGATGAAAAAAACCGTTAAAATGAGTAGGATAATCCACCCATAAATCCAATCCTCTGAGTTGGATAATTATTATAACGATAGTATCTGAAATTTGTGATATTATTAAAATTTAAAAAGAATCCTAACTTTTTTGTGTAGCGATATTCTACACCAACATTCACATCAAAAACACCTTTTAATTCCTGCGCAACAACTTTTTTTCCGGTGGATGATGTTGTATCACTCTCAAACGTTTTAGCGAACTGATTGTCGATATAATACAGATCAACCTTTGCAACAATTTTATCTCTCAAATTATAATTTGCTGCAAGCGTAAATTGCATTTGAGGTTTGTACCAGGCTTTTTGTTCAACCGACATTTTATAATTAAAATATTCTCCTCGTAATAATATTCTTAATTTTTCTCGTTGCTGATAAGTTACTTCTCCTTTAATAGCCAACAATTCTGCGTCATCATAAATTACATCAAAACGATTTGCCATCATTTCTTTGGAATCGTTTACATACAAAGCCATCTGATCAATACTGGAATAAGCTGCACGTACATCGTATGCTATGGTTGATGATAACGTTCCTCTTAATCCTCCAAACATTTCATATTTATAATTGGAGTTATTCATCGTTAAATGTGAAAGCACAAATGGATTTTCATCTGTCAACGATTTATAACTGTTCTTCTGCAATTTCCCGCTAGCTCCTGCATAAGGAATAATTATATTATCAACAATATTATAACTCAAATCGATGTTGGGATAAAAATAAAATTTAGATTTTACAAAAACATCCATTACTGCCGTTACACCAATACTTGCTCTGTATCGTTCACCTGTAGCAATAAAATTCGGATTAAGTGTAATGATAGTATTGTTAACTGTGTCCTGTGTAGTTTTATAATTGTAATAATCTACTGATGCATTTACTTTTAATAATTCTTTTAAAACGGCAGTCTGAACAAAACCATTTGCCTTAAAATTACTTTCTGAAGTTTTATAAGTATCCTGCAAATTGTAAAAATTCAATTTCACATCGTGATTGTAACGTTCTGCTTTTGCGTAATGACTCTTAAATTCAGCATTAGCAACAAATAGATTAAAGCGTTGAATAGTCAACTCATCTTTATCAACTAAATCGAATAGCGTATCATTATAGCCGTAAAAATGCACCACATTCCGGGCGTAATCAAAGTTTCCGGATAAGGTGTGCTCTTTTAAAAATTTCTTTCCATACAAACTCACTTCATTATCACTGAATCCGCCAAAACCATAATCTTCTAATTTACTTTGCGATGACAAATGTTTTAAACGTAAACCGAAAGCATAATCTTTTGAACGCAAATGATTATACCAAGCTTCAGCATATGGTGTTTTATAATTTCCGAATCCAACCTTAACTAATCCATTGTATAATTTAGTTAATGGCTCTCCTACCATCTGCGCTGCTTCAATCGGCTCAACATCATAACCGGTTGCTACTTTTTTCGAATTATTAATGCTGAATCCGTCTACTTTTAATTTTTTTGTAGAATCTACTATTGTCGGACGATCCATTATTTTTGTTGCATCGGTAATTGTTGGTTTGTATGAACCTACACTAATGATCAACATCGAATCCAAAACCGTTTGGGAATATGCCTTTACAGTTGAACTCAAAAGAATCAAACTAAATAAACAATATTTAAAAGATAACTTATTCATGGTTTTCTTCTCCTTCCTTCACTGTTGGAACAACCGTTGATGGTTCGGTAAATAATTTATTTTGATTGGGATTATTCCCTTCAAATTCTACTTTTATTGGCTCTTCAACTGTTTTCATTTGTTTTACAGATTCTTCCGCAGTATTAATTTTATCCAATCGCTCCTGAGCCAATTTTATTAACTCCGGTGTGTCCGATTCATCAATCACAATTTTCAAATAGCCTTTAGCCTGAAAATTATCTCCTAATGAAACATAATTATCTGCTAACAGAATCATTCCTTTTGTAACCCAATAAGGATAATCGCCATCACCATTTATGAGATCAAACACCATTTTTTTCGATTCCTTAAATTCACTTTTCAAATAAAAAATGTTAGCTATGTTGTATTGCGACTCAGCAGAAATTTCTGCCTTCGAGCTATTGACAACCGATTGAAATTCTGCATGAGCATCCTCTAACTTCTGCATTGCCAAATAAGTTTGTCCTAAATAAAAATGTGCTTCACTGCTCAACTGCTCCGCAACATTCTCAATCTTCAAAACTTTGTTAGCGTAAGTAATAATGTCTTCATTTGATTTTGTATTGTAATACGAACGCATCAATCCTATTACTGCAGCAGTAATACTTTTTGAATTTTCTGCTTGTAATTCTAACAGCTTATAAAATTCAATTGCCTTTGCATAATCCTGTTTCTTAAAAGCAATATCCGAACCTTTGTAAAGCGATTGCTCCGTAAATTCAGTCTTAGGTTTACTGATTACAAATGAATACGATTTCAACGCTGCATCCATGTTTCCTAACTTGTAATCACATTCTGCTTTATAATAATTCGCCTGAGTAATAAATACTCCATCAGGAAATTTCGAAATGTATTTTTCAAAACTGATGACTACATTTTTACAGTCTTGCTGTTTGTAAGCATTGTTGTAAGTCAATGAATCCAACTCGCCTTGTGGAATGGCTGCCCCATAAGAAGCCATAGCTTTTTCCAAACCGTCAGGATCACCCTTGGATGCATAAATATCTTTTACTTTGTTTAAAGCCTCATTTGCTTCGGCCGATTTTCTGTCGCGCTTAATTAATTTATCGAAATAAGCTAAAGCCTTGTCGTCTTCCTTTTTTGCATAATAGATCAATCCTATTTTACTTAAACTAATATTGATGTAAGCACTGTTTGGATATTCGTCCACAAAAGCAATAAACTTACTCAAAGCCATATCCTGCTGATTGTCCTTATCAAAAGTTAATGCCAATTCAAACTTTGCTTTTTGAATGTACAACGACTTCGGATAAGCTGAAATGAATGTATTCAAATCCGTAATTTTTGCCGTATACTTTTTCTGAACACCGTAAGCCAATGCTTTTTGGAAAAGAGCATAATCGGTATTCATCAGTTTCATTTTATACGATTGGTCGTAATAATCTGCAGCATTTGCATAATCACTCTGCATAAAATATCCATCACCAATACGATTGTAGGCATCGTTTATTTTTTTTGCGTTTGCTTGTGGCTTGAACGTTACAAACTTTCTAAACCACAAATTACTGTTTGCATAATCTTTCAGTTTGTAATACGAATAACCAATATTGTAATTCGCATCACTCAATTCCATTTTACCAATTGCACCCGGCTCCGAAATATAATCGATGTAATATTCTACTGCTTCAGGATATTTATTCAAACGGTAATACGATTCTGCTTTCCAGTAAATGGCGTTTGCACGGATATTTTTATCAAACAAATAAGTGTTCGACTTATCAAAATATTTTATTGCCTCAGCAAATTCCATGTTGTTAAACAAATCTACACCGCGGTAATAAGCCACCTTTTGATGTGCTTGTTTTAATTCCGGAGTCAATACTTTTATACTTTCTATTGCTTCTACTGCTTCTTTATAGCTTTTTGTGGTAATAAAAACATTTGCTAAATAAGCATACGCTTCATCAATATGTGTTGCATTCGGGAAAAGTTTGATATACTTCTGAAAAGCTTTGATGGCTTCGTTGTATGGATTAAAAGCTAAATCATAAGATAATTTAGCATAATTGAAAAGTGCATCTTCCTGGACACCTTTATCGAAATCTAATTTGGAAGCTAAGCCAAAAGCATTCAAAGCATTTTGTTTACTGTCGGTTTTGATATAACAATCTGCGATGTGATAGTAAGCACTTTGAGCCAATGAGTCATCAATGTTTCCAATTTTAATAAAATAGTTGATCGCATCTTCATATTCTTTCATCTGATGATGTGAGTAACCCAATTGATAATTATCCTTCCGCGTCAAAGAACCGTTTGCTTTTTCGTAACGTTTCAAATAAGGAATGGCTTGCTTGTATTTGTTGGTACGGTAATACGACTCGCCCAAAATTTTAGCGATCTCAGGAACACGCTTTGTAACGGCAGAATCTAAAAGAGCCGGAGCATAATTTATCACCGTTTCATACTTCCCCTGCAAAAAATAAATTTGAGCAATGTAGTAGGGAACGATCGGACCAAAGGTTTCGTTGGTTTGTAATTTTTCGAAATCTGTCAGAGCCGTTTCGTAATTTTTTTCGCCATACGAAATGTGGGCAAAATAATATTTCGCAGCAGCAGCATATTTATTGTCGACATCTTTTATTTCGAAAAAATCTTTTTTTGCTTCCGGTAATTTATTGGATTCAAAAAAGCAATACCCGCGCTTGAAATAAAACTCCGCAAGCTCTTCCGTTGTCAAGTCGTAGATATCTACCTTCTCAAACCATTCAATCGCTTCACGCCATTTCTTTTTGCGGTAGTTATACTTTCCTAAATAAAAATAAGCGGTTTTTGTTTTCGGACTTTCAGGATGATTGGCAATAAATTGCTTGAGATATAACTCACCGTCTTTGTTGAATAATTCAATGGCACAAATGGCATTGTAATATTCCGCATCAATGCGGACAAGTGAGTGTGGATCGTTATTGGATTCAATTACTTTCGCAAAACTTTTTTGGGCAGCCCCAAATTTTTCTTTCTGAAAAAGTTCAATTGCTTGTTTGTATTCCGAATCTTCATGTAAAACATGAACCGTTTTTTGAGCAAAAACAGAAACCGAAAAAAATACCCCGACTAAAAGCGCAAACCCTTTTAAATTCTTCATTGAATAGGTTGATAGATAATGATAGTAAAATTAGTAAGGATAGTCCCATGAAGTTTTAAGGTATTTGGAAGTTATTAACGCACAAATGTTGAAAGTATTGCATATAAACAACCCATGTCCAAACAGCTTATGAGTAATTTTCGGAATTAATTACCGGTTCAATGGCGCTCGATACAATTATCAGCTTAAACAACGTTTCTATTTTTCAAAAGTACAACCTCGTACTTGCCAATGTAAACATCAGCATTGATAAGGGTGAATTCGTCTATCTGATTGGAAAAACAGGAAGCGGGAAAAGCAGTTTACTGAAGACTTTGTATGCCGACCTTGACCTTACACAAGGAAGCGGAACCGTTGCCGGATTCGATTTGGCTACCATTAAACGAAAAGAAATTCCATTCCTGAGAAGAAAACTAGGCATTGTGTTCCAGGATTTTCAATTGTTAACCGACAGAAGCGTAAACGATAACTTAATGTTTGTATTGAAAGCTACGGGCTGGAAAGACAAACAAGCCATGCAAAAACGCATTCAGGAAGTCTTAGAAAAAGTACACTTAACCACCAAAGGCTTCAAAATGCCCCACGAGCTTTCAGGTGGCGAGCAGCAACGTATTTCCATAGCAAGAGCCTTACTAAACGACCCCGAACTTATACTAGCCGATGAGCCCACAGGAAACCTCGACCCGGAAACATCTGAAGGCATCATGAATTTATTAGTAGAGATAAGCAAAAATGGAAGAGCCGTGCTAATTGCAACTCACGACATTATGATGTTTGATAAATTTCCTTCCCGAACGATTAAATGTGAGAGTGGGAAGGTGATTGATTCGAAGGGGAATTAATCCTACCAAAAGGGATTTTTATCACTACCTCTTTCAGTAGTTATAATCAAAACTCTGAAACCAATAAATGGTGAAGCACCGTTTTTATTGTACACGCTTAACATTTTTTGATACTCGTCTTTATTCTGCCAGCAGCAACCTCTTACTTTCAATTCCCCTTCTTTGCTTTTTATCAATTCACTAACATGTCCGGCCAAACAACAAGCTTCTACATTATCGGGATAAGATGCAGGTTCAGCCGGGTTGCCCGAACTTTTTGATTTTACGTTTTTATAGTTCATTGCCTTTTTAAATATTTCTATCATCTCTGCTTCTGTCATTCCAAAACGGTTCACATCAGAAAGTTTATCCATTGGCGTTTCTTTGCTCTTGTCAATTTTGTTTACCTGTGAAGTACGTTTGAAAAAACCTTTGTCAACCAAACCTTCACTTGGGTCGTAAATAGTATTGTAACCCGCACAATCAGGAATGAGTGCAAAGGCTGCATCGGCAGAATAAATCCATTCGTAATCGTAAGGCAAACGTACAATCACTTGTTTCTTTTTTGCAGTACTTTTTGTTTTGGAGTTTTTGGGAGAAGCTGCTGCTAATTGTTCATTGGTTTCCATTTGCAGCCATTCGCAATACATGGCACTTGCTTCTAAATCAATATTCACAACAGGAAAGTCGTTGTAAATTTCATTGGAGAAATAATTTTTTGCTAGCGTTGGACAACCATACTCTTTCCAGACTTCTTCTTTCGGCAAACATTTTTTCATGTCTTCAAATCTTCCTTGCATTACTAAGTCGGCTAAAAATGTTTTGTATTCCAAATTTGTAACAGGAAAATTGCTCATCACAAAAGGAGGAACAATTACTTCGGCATTTTTATAAGTGGTTGCACCCGGGGCAGTTTTTCCATACAGCAAATCATCTATTTTCAAAAGTTTCTGCAACATCTGTTCTTTTACTTGCACAAAATGTGCCAGACCGGCTTTATTAAAATAAGGAAGTTCTTTTTCCTTTTCAGAATTATTAGGCACCAAAGGAGCGGGAGGTTCGGAGGGAGCATAATCAATATCTGGTGTAAATTCAACCGACTCAGAAATAATCAAAGGAGAAGTAGCTAATGCAGTTTTTTCTTCTGTCTTTTCTTTTGTTGTTTGTGATGTATTTGCCGAAACAGCTTGTGTTTGCTCAATAGTAGATTTAGAATTTGTTTCCGCTATTTGAGAATTTGTTTCAACTATTTTTCCTCCCTCTTCTTTCCCTGTAAATAAAACAAGTGAAGTTCCAGAAAGTAAAACCAGTGCAAGAACAATCCACATTATATTTTTCCCGCCTCCTGATTTTCCGCTTAAGCGTGCAAGTAAGGCTGCTTCTTTTTTTGAATTGATTATTACTGAATAATCTTGCTCAATACAAAAACGCGCCACACCTTCATCTTCTTTTTGAGAATAGGTTTCTAAGAACAAAGTATTTAAGGCTCCGTCCAGATCATTTTCGTGTATGGAAGAAAAATCCTTCATTCTTTTTTATTCATACAATCGTTCGTTTTCTCAGTCACCACTTTTTTCAAACGCATATGATACACCTTGAGCTGGTCGCCCGGACGAGAAACATATTGTGAAATAGCCTCATAGGAATGATCCTGAGCACGCATCAACAAAAGTATACGTTGCCAATCTTCCAATATGGCTAAAGCTTTTTGCAAACAGCGCATGAGCGGACTAGTATGTTCCTTTTCCTCTTCACTTTCTTTTCTATCACTGCTTAATTTCTCGTGTTTATCGAGCAACTCGGTGGTAACAATTCCTTTTGCTTTTGTATCGCGGTAATGGTTGCGGAGATAGTTGATGAAAATTTTAAACAGAAAGCCAATAAATTTTCCTTCATCCTTAAAACTATATTGGTCGGCTACATTCATTGCTTTGTAAAGTGTTTTGTACACCAACTCCCAGGAATCATCTTCAGAAAGTTTCCATTTGGTAATTGCATAGCCGTATAGTTTTTTTCCATAACGTTCGTAGAGTAACGCAACCGTTTCTTTATCCTTGTTCTTAAGTATGGAATTGATGTCAGACATATCTTAGCAAACCCGTCAGAAAACGGGAATACTAAGATATGAATTTTACATCGGCTTCCCAATTAGAATTTGCTCCGGATTTTTGTTTCGTATCCCTTCCTTTTCGCAGAATGGCGCATTTTTTCATACACCCTTGAATTGAAAGAGGATTCCACTTCTTCTTTATCTCTTTTTTCAAGCTCCTTGGCAAGATATTCATCACGCTGTTTCAGTAAATCACTTAGGCTTTTTTCAAGCACAGTTCTTTTAGCTACTAAGTCCATCACATAAGTTGTGCGCTTTTCTTTTTCTATTTTAATAATAACATTAGGTAATTCCGATTCTTTTATTTCTTCAAATTTCACTTTTGCGTGAATAATGTCGAACAACAATTCCTTTTCACCATAATAGTTACTCTTATTATTTTCGTTCATAAGGTTGTAATCCGTTCTGCGCGAACTTTCAGAAGCCGTTATAACTTTTAACTTATCCGCTTCTTCCTGTTTAGAAATGGTTTTGATTTTTGTTTTTTCTCCGTAATATATTCTGGAAGCATCCAATTGTTCTGAAAGTAATTTGATTTGTGCATCGTACGGACTCGTTATCTCAAAATTATTTGCTTTCATGTCCATTTCAAGAAATTCTCCACCTGCACAATCAGCAATCTCTTTCCAGATTTTTTTTGCGGTATAATCGTTTCCCATCAGAATGGTGTTGACTTCTATTCCTTTTTTTCTTGCAGCTTTACAGGTTTCAGGATATTTCACTTCTTTGTAATCCATGTGAGGCGGACAATCACCAACCAGAAATATAGTTTTGATAACACTTGTATCGGTTGACCATTTCATTTCGTTTACAGCTTCAAAAAAAGCCTGGTTTACACTTTCAGGTGTATCACCACCACCATCTGCATCTATCTGCATTAATTTAGTGTAAAGTTCATCCATATTATGTGACAGTGGAAGAATACGAGTTATGAATTTATCCCCTCTGTCGCGATAAAAAACCATTCCCACTTCAATTTCAGGTGACGGTTCCGATTGTGCCATACTGCTGGCAATGCTCCAGATTTTTTCTTTCGCAGTTCCAATTAAACCGCTCATGCTTCCTGTCGCATCCAATGCAAATACCAATTGCAAATGCATTGCTCGTGTGCTATCAACTTGTGCTCTTCCATTATTGAAAATGAAAATGGATATTATCAGCAACAACATTTTAAGAAACTTGTTTGCATTACTCATCATTTTAATTTTAAAACAAATGAGTTCCTGAGTTTTTGATTTCATATTTTAGAAAATTAAAATTTAGAACGGATTTTTCTTTTCATTCCGTATTCTTTGCTCAATTTCACATTGTAGCGGAATGTCTCACGGTCCATGTCTTTCATATTATCAATCAGCAATGCATATTCTGATAATTGTTTGTCGAATTCACGTAAATAAACATTTTCTCCTACTTTTTTGAAATGCACATCTAAAATATCACGTGCTTCTTTCACTACAACTTTTGCTTCAGCATAATGCTCGGCATTTGCATTTTCTACTGCTTTGTCGTATAACTCCTGTGTGATTCCATGCGCATATCCTTCGCTTGCAGCATGATTATAACCTGTGTCGTATTCTTTGTCATCAGCCGCTTTTTTCATTTCAGATTTTCTGAGGTCTGAAACAGTTACTAAAGGATCAACATTGGCATTGGAATACTCAATTGAACTTTCAATAGTAAGAGGTGATGATAATTTCCCTTTGGTTTTAAAACAGATCAAAATAGATTTTTGTTCTTCAGCAAAAAGATCGTTGAAACTTAATTCCAATACATTTCCTTTTAAGTTACTGCCGAAATTGAATGTTCTGTCGTACGTTAAATACTCTTCAGGAAATTTAATTTTCAAGATGGTGTTTTTTGCAATTACTTTCGACATTCCTTTTAGTTCTTCATTAAAGATTGCAGGCAATTTTTCAGGAGAGTAAATAAAATAATACAACCCGCCACCTTGTAAGGCAATTTTTGCCATTAAATTTTCATTGTAATCGTTCCCAACTCCAAAAGTAGAAATCGAGATATGGTTTTCTTCAAAATTACTTTTTGTAATAGCACACAATGCTTCAGGGTCGGTTAATCCCACATTTGGTAAACCATCAGAAAGTAACATCACACGATTCACCATTTCGGTTCCAATTAATTTTTTTGCGCTTTTCACTAACTCATATCCTTTGCGGATTCCACCTTCTAAATTTGTAGAACCGGCTGTAGCAATTTTATCAATTCGTTTTAACAAAGCATCTTTGTCTTCCAATCGTTGCGGATTAAGAAAAACTTCTACATCTGTATCATACAAAACAATAGAGATCACATCGCGGCTATCTAAATTGTTCACCACATACTTCAAGGCTTCTTTTGCATATTTTAATTTATCTCCATCCATAGAACCACTTCTATCGAGTACAACGGAAATATTTAATGGAACATGTTCTTTTGTATCAGCCAAAGTTTTTTGCACTCCTTGCAGGTGGACATAGTAATAAATATTTCCGGCTTTATCAGGTAAAAAATTATTGACAGGTTCGGCTCTGAAGTAAACAGATCCGTTGGTTGCTAATGCTCCGTGGTGAACATTTTGAGCTATTGATGACAAAGCAATTATCATCGTCAGCATAAATAGTTTGATTTTAGTTTTCATGATAGTTTTTATTTAGGGTTTTTATTTTTATTTAATTGTTTTTTGATTTCTTTTTGTTTTTCCAGCAATTGTTTCTTTTTCTCTTCTGCATTTCCTTTATCAACTTCTCTCTCAATAGTAATTCGCGGAAGTTTTACACTTATCCCAATCCGGCAACGTAAACCAAAACTGATGTTATTGATATTGGTTCCGGTTTCTTTAAAAAATCCACTTCCGATTCCGGCATAAGGTTCCAATTCCATTTTTAAATGATTGTCGATTAAATAAAGTTGACTGCATAGTCCAACTGTTAAAGAATGTTGAAATGCTTGTTCGTTACTTTTGAAATTTGCCAGGAATGAAGTTTGATCAGCTCCACCGGCCGTAGTTGCGGAGAAAGTATTTCTACCTTCAAAAGAAGGCGTATAAGTTATTGAGAAGCCAAAATGAAGTTTTTGATTATTATAATGATGACGGAAGTTTTTAATGTAGCTTCTGATTGGACGACCATGAATCCATGTATAAGAAACAGGAAAACTCCAATAATCAATTTTCCCATTCACATTTGCTATTCCAAATTGATTACTTTCAGGAAAAGTGCCTTGCCATTCTTTTTGATAACTGATTTTACTCAATCCCATTCCAATGCCAATAAAACTTTTTCGTCCGACTGCAAATTGGTATGAACCACCAATAAAATTTCCTTCGCAGCGATTTAGTTTTTCTGATAATCCGAATACTGTTTCACCAACTGATGGAAGTTTATATTGCGAAATGGAATAATCGAAATTCAGGAAATTACGTTGAGCCTGAATGGAGATTCCTAAAACTAGACTTAGGAAAAGAGCTGATAGGTGTTTTTTCGACATCGTTTTTTGTGTTGGATGTCATAATAACACAAACAGGTAACAAATATTACAACTTGTTGATAACCAATAAATTAAAAGAATATTTTAGAATGGTGAAAGGTGAGTTAAATCAACGAAATAAGCTTTTTCACATTGCTTACATTTGAGAAATTTTCCAGAAGAATCGCTTCTCTTTTTTGTTGTTCCTGCATATCAAATTGCAATTCAAACAAACGTGAAATTTCTTTAGACATAGATTCAGGCGAATCCTGAATGGAACATAATTTTTCTAATCCGGTATTTGCAACCATTGGAGAATTTACAATACAATGTCTGCCTGTGAACAGCGCAACCAACAATTTTAATTTTATTCCCGTTGCTTGGAATGTCGGCAATACATTTATTTGTGCTGTTTTGATAAGTTCATCAATCTCATGTGTATTGATATTTGCTTTTATACTAATGTGTGAATAATTCGATACAGCAGAGATTAATTCTTTGGATGGTTTTCTTCCGGCAATGATCAATGGAACTTTTATTTTTGAAAAAACCTGGTTCACCAAATACAAAGCAGCTTCATTGTTTTCACCTACTTCCAAGTTTCCATGATACAAACAAAACTTTCCTTTTCCTTCGTTTATTTTTACTTCTTCATTCGGATGAAAAGCGGTAATATGATGCACATTTTTATATCTGGAAGAAAGCGCTTTTGCATCTGCAGAAGAAATAGCAGCAATAGCATCTGCTTTTTTTAAGATTTTTTCAAATCTTTCCAATTTCTTTCCCTCTGTTTTGAAATAGATTTTTTTGAAAACCGATTTTTCTACTTTCTGAAGATTTTTATAATACTCGTGTTCGATATTATGTGTCCGGACAATTTTTATTCTTCCCATCAAACGATTATCATTCAAATGAAAACAAGAATGCAGTCCTTCAAACAAAATCGGATAAGTGTCACGCAACAAATTTTCCATTAACTTTTCGGAAGAACGTGTTACAACTACAAAAGGTAAGGTGCTTAACAACAACGACTTGCTCATGTTGCGTTTGTAGTAATACACCTTTTCGCAAATACTTTCTAAGCTCAATGCTTCTGCTCTACCATATTCGAAACAATGCAAATGAACTTTTACTCCCTGAGTATGCAATGCTTTGATTTTATAAAACACGTCAATCACACCGCCATAATTGGCCGGATAAGGAACATCAAAAGAAATGATATGTAGGTATTTTTCAGTCATTAAGTTTTTCTTCCGCTTCATTTCCTTCTCCTATTGGAGAAGGTGGCCGCAACGCGGACGGATGAGGTCATAAGAATTTCGAGTAAACTTCAACCAAAACCTTCTCCTCGTTTTCCCAATTCAATTTTTCGGATGCAATTTTAGTGTTTTTTTTCCACAAAGCAGCTTTATTTTCGTCTCGTAGAATACCATTTATTTTATCTGCAATGTGCTTAGGTTCATGTGATGCAATACAATCGCCTATTTCGTATTCATCAATTATTTTTTTAATCTCTACAAGGCTGGAAGACAATACTGGAACACCCGCATGAATATAATCGAACAACTTATTTGGTAAACTATACTTATAATTAATATTTGTGTCTTTATCTAAAGTTAAGCCTAAATCCGCATGACGGGTATATTGAATCAATTTTTGAAATGGAACTTTGCCGATGAATTTAACTTTACTGTCCAATTTCAAATCATTCACCATTTTTTTTAACACTTCCATCACATCACCGCTACCTATTATAAGAAGAATTGCATTTTCAACATATTGCATTGCTTGCACAGCCTCCTCTACTCCTCTATCAATATTAATACCTGCTCCTTGCAATACTATTATTTTTTTATCTGAAGGAATCCCTAATTGTTCTTTACTAACGTTTTCAATTTTAGTTTGATTTGAAAGTAGTGGAATATTCCTAACCACTTTCACATCAACCTTATATTCTTCTGAATAAATTTTTCCAATAGAATCATTCACCGTAAATACATATTTCAGTTTCGGAAATATTTTACGCTCGATATTTTTCCATATATTTTTTTTCTTAGGATTATTTTGCAATTCCGGAACTTCACAAAACAATTCGTGACTATCATAAACTAAATAAGTTGATTTCAATTTCGAAATCTTATAATTTGACCAAAGTGTATCTAAGTCGTTTGCAACCAAAACATCAGCTTTGTGAAACAGCAAATAAAGAAACAGCCGGAATTGATATTCTGCATAAAAAAATGGTCCTTTTTCAAAGAGAAGAAACATTCTTTTAGTTTTATAGGACCTTTCAGCCAAAGGCAAGCTCGCTCTTTGCTGACGTCCAATCAAAGTAACATCAAAACCCAGCTTCTCCAAAGTAGTGCATACCTTGTGAACTCGCTGATCGGTACTTAAATCGTTTATAACTGAAACAATGGCTTTTTTCACTATGCTAAGATATGGAAAAAGGTGATTGAGTGATTAGGTGATTAAGTGATTAGGAGGACACCATGCCTTGCGGGGTTAGAAACAACATCCCACTAGGGCTGCTATAATGAAAAAAATTATTGCTAAATTTGGATATGAAAATCCTGGAATACCAGTCTTTAAAAAAACTCAACACTTTTGGCATTGATGTTACGGCAAAATACTTTGTCGAATTCTCTAGCATCGAAGATATTCAGGAAATTTTATCCAATCCTAAATTTTTAAATACAAAAAAATTAATTCTGGGTGGAGGAAGCAATTTATTGTTTACTCAGAATTTTGACGGATTAGTTTTAAAAAATAATCTCAAAGGAATTAAACTGATTAAAGAAGATGCGGATTTCTATTATGTAAAATCTGCAGCAGGTGAAGTATGGCACGACTTTGTGATGCATTGTATAAAAAACAATTATGCCGGGCTAGAAAACTTATCCTTAATTCCAGGAAACGTTGGTGCAAGTCCGATGCAAAACATTGGAGCATACGGAGTAGAAATCAAAGATGTATTTTATGAATTGGAAGCATTCAGTATTGCTGATAAAACCATCCGTACATTTTCTAAAACAGAATGTAAATTTGGTTACCGGGAAAGTGTTTTCAAGCATGAGTTAAAAAATAAATACATCATTACTTCTGTTACTTTCAAACTTTTAAAAAATCCAAAGTTTAATACCAGCTATGGCGCTATAGAAACGGAATTGAAGGCAATGGGAATAATCGAAAAAAGTATTCGAACAATCAGTAAAGCAGTTTGCAATATCCGAAACAGTAAACTTCCTAATCCTGCAGAAATTGGAAACGCTGGCAGTTTTTTCAAAAACCCTGAAGTAGTGAGAGGGAAATACGAATTCCTTAAAACAAAATATCCGAATATTGTTGGTTACGAATTAGAAAACGGAAATGTAAAGTTGGCTGCTGGCTGGCTAATTGAACAAACTGGGTGGAAAGGAAAAACAGTTGGTGATGCAGGTGTACACAAACTACAAGCATTGGTTTTGGTAAATTACGGAAATGCAAAAGGGAATGAAATTTTTGATTTATCAACCAAAGTTTTAGAATCGGTAAAGGAAAAATTTGGAGTTGAACTGGAACGCGAGGTAAATATTATCTGATTACTCTTTCAAATATTTTTCTTTGATCACATTCATGTGATGAGTTGCATGACCTGCAATCATAAATAACAAAGCACGTACAGAAACATCCAATTTGTTTGCTACTCCCATCTGGCTCAATGCTTCTTCGTCCCATGTTTTAAACAAAGCTAAATTTGCTTCACGTACAATTGCAAATTCGTGTCCCAAACTATATAAAGTTTGTTTTGAAAAATTTGCATTGGCAACATAAAAATTTTCATCATAACCAGGCAAAGGAGTTTTATCTTTTCTGGCAAAACGCATAGCACGATAACCCAAAACTCTTTCTGTGTCAATAATGTGACCGATAATTTCTTTAATCGTCCATTTACCTTCTGCATAAGCGAAATCCTCTTTCTCTTCAGGAATTTCTGAAATAATAGCTTGGATATCTATAACCTGATCGCGCAACTCTTTAATAATGTTATCCGTTTTAACATTGTCTACATAATTTTTGTAGAAAGATGGATACTCGTTTGGCTGCGGACGTTTCATTAACTTATAATTTATCTAATTCGTTTTTAACAAAATCTGCTAACTCTTTTACATAAGCTTGAGAAAAATTAAAATCGATTCCTGCAGTTTTATAAATTTCAGGAATTGATTTTGTATAACCCAACCTCAATGCTGCTTCATACGCATCTAGTGCTTTATCAGGATTGGTTTTATAATTGCGCCAAACAGCAATGGCTCCTAATTGTGCCATTCCGTATTCAATATAATAAAAAGGAACTTCGTAAATATGTAATTGACTTTGCCAACCTCTTGCTCTCACATCATCCAAACCTGTATAATCAATTTCTTTGCTGGTGAATTGGTCAATCACTTTTTTCCAATTATTCATTCGCTCTTCAACACTATGGTTTGGATTTTCATAAACCCAATGTTGAAATTTATCAACTGCTGCAATCCACAATAACGTTTTTAATGATTTATCTAGCTGTTCTTTTTTTGCGCGTTTTAAATCATCTTCATTATTAAAAAACACTTCCCAATGTTCCATAGAAATTAATTCCATTGCCATAGAAGCTAGTTCTGCAACTTCAGAAGGAGCACTTTTAAAATCAGTAATTGGTAAATCTCTTGTTACAAAGGAATGAATTGCATGTCCGCCTTCATGAACCATTGTCACCATATCTCTATGAGTTCCTACAGAGTTCATAAAAATAAAGGGAACACCAATTTCATACAACGGGTAATTATAACCTCCTGGTGCTTTTCCAATTCGGGAATCCAAATCCAGATATCCCATTGTTTTCATAATTTCTAAATAGTCGCCAAAATCGGAGCGCACTTTATCAAAACAAGCAATTGATTTATCCGTTAATTCTTCTGCACTGGTAAATGGTTTTAAAGCTGGTTTTCCTTCTTCATCTACTTCGGTATCCCATGGCTTTAACACATCCAGGTTCATCAATTTTTTTCTTTCTCTATCTGATGCTTCAGCCAATGGAAGAATTTCTTTAGCAATTGATTCATGAAAATCAAAACAATCCTGAATAGAATAATCAAACCTTCCCAGTTCCTCAAATTTATAATCTCTGTAATTTTTAAATCCTGCATTTACTGCAACTTGATGACGCAATTGAATCAACTCAGTAAACAATTCGTTCATAGCATCTGTATCAACATTTCTTCGTTTCTGAATTTTTTGATACACCTCTTCACGGATTTTTCTATTCACATCTTTCATTAAACTGGAAGCCATTTGCAAAGTAATTTCTTTGCCTTCCCACTCAATGGTCATAGCAGCTGAAATAGCTCCATATTTCTGCGATTCAATTCCGATTTTTGTTTGCAATGGAATATTTTCTTCACGATATAATTCCAAAGCTTTTTTTATTCCACGTATATATATACGGTATTTTTCCTGATCTAACTCTTTTAAAAAAGGAGAGTTGACCAATTTTATATTCAGTTCATTACTGTAAGGAGCAATGTGTGGATCAATTTCAGAAACGAAAAAATTGTAAGAATCAGTCAATGCCTGATCAGCAGTATCACAGGTCATTTTAATATAACGCCAGGCAAAATCTTCACTCAACACCGCTTCAAGTTCACTTCTATCAATCATCCACTGTTCTAATTCTTTAGCAGAATTAATTTTTCGTTCTTTTAGATCAATAAAAAAGGATTCGATTCTTTTCCAAGAATCAATTGTTAAGTCTTGAGGAAGGAAGTGCCGAATAGGTTTCGTTGGAATAGCAACCTGTTTAGTCTTCATAAAAAATGTTTGATAAGCTATGTTGAATCCGATACGTTGGGAGACAATCGAAAAGCAACAATTAAAATTAGAAAATAATTAAAAAAATCCGGTGCTTACGCTACTCCGGATTTTCTTACGCCTTGTACTTTAACTTTTGAGCTTGCAGTTTTTACAGTTTTTGGTCCGGTATCTTTAACCGTTTTAACTGCACCTTTTGCATCGGCCAAATTTTTAAGTTTTAATTTTTCAGCTTCTGTCTCTTCTTTCTTCTCTAACAATCCATCTTTTTGAAGTGAATTATACCAACTCAATACTTTTTTGATATCAGAAACATAAACTCGTTCTTCATCATATTCAGCAAAAGCTGCTTTGAAATATTTTTTCAACTCAGCATCAGCCGATTTATGATCGATACATGCTGCGCCTTTTTCTTTGTCGTAAATTTTTTGAAATACGTCTTTCAAAGGCACATCATCACCTGTTGAGTAAATGCTTACATCTTCTAATGCACTAATCTTGTGAGTAGAAAAAGCCTGTACTCTTTTTTTGTCGATTAATGATTCAACAATTAATCCGTTTTTTGTTTGAGCGATAACTTTAAAAAGTCCGCTCATTCCTGCAATTGCAATAATTCCACTTAAATCCATAGTTCTTTTTTAATTGAGGCACAAATGTAAAAAAATATTGATTGTGATTTACTTGGTCACCATCAATTTTTGTACAAATTTTTTGTCTCCAATAGTCAATTGATAATAATACATTCCATCACTTAAACTTGATGTTTCATAAACAAAACGGTGCTTTCCGGCAGCCAATTGTTCTGAAGCAATCACACTGATTTGTTCACCCAAAACGTTAAACACACGCAAATCAACTTTTGAAGATTCAGCAATATTTAAATCTACAAATGATTGAGCACTTGTTGGATTTGGATAAATACTGATTGTGTTTTCTCCGTCCAAAGTAGAAGAAGTTACATCTGTAGTGAACAGTCCATCATACATAGTTTGTGCATTTCCGGCACTTACAATCAAATCAGCTAAATCATCACCAGCCAATAAAGCAAAGGCAACTTTAATTGAATCGCCAGAAGCAATTGTATAAGGACCAGTACTTACAACATCACAAACATCGGCACCTAAACCAGCCACACCTGCTGTTGCACGGTTAGTGGTCATTGTAATAAATTTCTCGTTTCCGCTATAACCATTCGTTAAATCTTGTCCACCGGCACCACCTGCAACGTTATCAATTGCATAGTGAACTACTGGAGCAGTAGACGTTAACAATTTAATTCCGGCATATTTTCCTGCCGCACCCGAATACCAAGCATATCCCATTTTGGTTGCTGCATCAAATGCTGCTCGGTTTTCACCATAAGTTGCTGCATCAATATCCCAATCTGCAAAAATTCCCGCATAAATAGGAGTTAAACTTGAGCCACCAGTATTAGAAATAGTATACTGAACAATTACATATTTTCTGTTTCCGGCAGTACTCCAAGCAAATGCTTTGTGGTGCACAGTAACAGGTAAAGGTAAAGTAGCTAAGTTATCTCTGAATGTTCCGTCAACATCAAATTCAGAATAAACTGATGGAATAACTTCATGAGCAGTTACCAAAGAACCAAAGTCAGCAGCCGGAGTTGAGAATGCACGAACACAATCCGAAACTCTTCCTGTATCTTTTGCAATCATCAAACCTGCTTCATATAACATAGCAGTTCCTAAATAATTAAATCCTAATCCACCTGTTTGTCCGTTTTGACTATATCCAATTCTACCATTACTTCCGATAGTAGTTAAAACATCGTTGATAGTAATATTTACATAATCTACGTTCACTGTTATGTAAAAATGTTCTACTGCGCTATAGCCTGTTGCAGCATCGTTATAAGTAATTCTGAATAAAATACTTGAATTCAAAGGAGCTGTTGGTAAAATACGAACAGTCCATTTATCAGCATTATTATTTACAACTCCTAATGTTCCAATCGCTCCTAACGTTGTTGCTCCATCAAGCACCGTAACAAATGGTGATGTTGAAGAAAGTGTTGCAGAACAATTTACAGTTGGAGCCAAATAGTTTGTAAAATTTCCGGATATCCTCATTGTATCGTTGGCAACAAATGTATTGTCGTTATTATCTACAACTGTGCGGGTAGTCATTACAACTGAAGGTGTGTTAGCATTTGTTAAAGCTTTAAATAAATTAACACGACCATTTCCTAATTTGTATGCATAAATCGGACTGTGTAAAGGATAAATATTATCACATGTTACTTTCAATCTTTCTCCAACTTGCAATGCAGTATAAGTCGGGAAATACGATTTAATAATTCCTGCAACTCCAGCAGCAAAAGGAGATGCCATTGAAGTTCCGGTTAATGATGAATATGTGTTTGTAGGATAAGCAGAATTGATAGTTGTTCCGGGAGCACAAACGTCAGCAGTAAAATTATAGCTGGAACCTGTGTTTCTTCTGTCGTCCGTTTTAGTATTAACAACACTAATTGCATAAGTATAAGCTGCAGGATATTGCGCTTCATCAATTCCACCATTTCCGGCAGCAACAATTACTAATGCATCTTTATTGATAGTTGCGTATGTTACAGCATCCTGACCGAATGATCCACCACCTGCTCCTCCCCAAGAACAGTTAATAATATCACAACCATGATCAGCTGCATAGATAATTCCCTGATAAGCCATTGTTAATGTACCAGCTGTATTAGCAATTTTTACCGGTAAATATTTACATTTAAATCCAACGCCTGCAATGCCAATTGAATTATCTGTTTTACCACAAGCAATTCCGGATACGTGAACTCCGTGAGCATCGCCTGTCCATGTTGGGTTATTATCATTATCGCCCAAATCCCATCCACGATAGTTATCTACATAACCATCTGCATCGCCATCGCCACCACCAGGTAAATCACCTTGATTGAATTTAATTTGAGTTTTTAAATCATCGTGAGTTAATTCTGTTCCTGTATCAGTAATACCAATTACAACGTTTGTATCACCACGTGCAGTTGTTGTATTTACTCCCCAACCTGCTTCAACTTGCACGTTCGTCATTCCCCACTGAGTTGAAAACAATGGATCGTTTGGTGTATAACTAACTTTCGGAATATAATATGGTTCTACATATTCAAAAACTCCTGCCAAAGCAATTTTGTTGATTGCCTTTTCTAATGTCACATATGAAGTATATGAGAAATAATATATCTGAGTTAAATCAGCATATTTTTGTCCCTGATCATTGTATTCTCTCTCAGGTGCTTTCACAAACGGAAACACTTTTTTCAAATCCATACCACCCAATTCAGCATAAAGCTTATTGAAAACAGGATTATCAATTTTTGTTGAAGAACAAATTGAACTGTACTCCGGCTTAACCTTAACAATAATGGTTTTTTCTAGATAGTCACCAGGCTTTACATTATCGGCCATTCTGAATTGTGGCGTTGACACAACAGCACCCGTTTTTGGTTGAGCAATAATCGTTGTAGTGCTTATCACACCTGCAAGAATTGCCAGAGAGATTTTTTTAATTTGTAGCATTTAGGGAACGTTTAAATTGTTAATACACTGCAATATAGGAAAGATTTTGAAAAAAACAAATACCGGTTAAAAAACGGGGATTTCTTCTAAAAACCGGTAGGTATTTTTAGCATAATCCATCTTACAACAAAAATGCTCCATCCCGTTAGTAACAACTAAATAAGTGACTTTAAAGACCATATTATACCTGGCAACCTGGTCAAACGTATCCTGAGATATTTTTACTTCAGGGGCTTTACATTCTACTAATAAAAACGGACTCCCCTTCTTATCGTATATTAAGATATCGGCTCTTTTTTGAAGCTCATTATACTTCAAACCAGCCTCCACAGCAATTAAAGACGGAGAATAATTTTTTTCTATTACCAGGTATTTTAAAAAATTCTGTCGCACCCACTCTTCTGGTGTAAGCACTACATACTTCTTTCGGAAAGTGTCAAAAATTTGAATTTTTTTATCTGCTTCCTTGTACTTAAACTGATATTTGGGCAAATTGAGCTCTTGCATCTCTTTCACGAAGTACGAAAATTTTAACCGTATTCTACTTATTATATTTATTAAAATTTCTTAACAATAGCCTATTCACAAAGCTTAATTTGTATTTTCGCTTTGCTAATTTGCTCCGCTTTAAAGATTGACAACTTTGTCACCCTGAGCGTAGTCGAAGGGTGTTATCCATAATATGAAGAACAAAGAAGAGATTGTACAAAATTGGTTACCTCGTTATACGGGAACTCCATTAAGTGAATTTGGAAAATATATCCTGCTTACTAATTTCAACAAATACGTTAAAAAATTTGCTGAATGGAATAAGGTAGAAGTTAAAGGTGAGGATATGCCTATGCCAAATGCTACAGCAAATGGAATTACTATTATCAATTTTGGTATGGGTAGTGCCAATGCCGCTACTATTATGGATTTACTTAGCGCAATTGAACCCGAAGCTGTGTTGTTTTTAGGAAAATGTGGTGGACTAAAAAAGAAGAATGAATTGGGAGATTTAATTTTACCAATAGCTGCAATTCGTGGAGAAGGTACTTCTGATGATTATTTTCCACCTGAAGTTCCTGCATTACCTGCATTTAGTCTGCAAAAAGCAATTTCTACAACTATCAGAAATCACAATAAAGATTATTGGACCGGAACCGTATATACTACCAACCGCAGAGTTTGGGAACACGATGAAGAATTTAAAGAATATTTGCGTGGAATACGTGCAATGGGAATTGATATGGAAACAGCAACTATTTTCTCGACTGGATTTCATAATGAGATACCAACAGGAGCTTTACTTTTAGTGAGTGACCAACCAATGATTTCTGCAGGAGTTAAAACCGCAGAAAGCGATAAAGTGGTCACACAAAATTATGTAGATGAACATTTGAAAATCGGGATCGATTCTCTGAATGAGCTTATCAATAATGGTTTAACGGTTAAACACTTGCGTTTTGAGTAATTCATTCGTAATTCGCAAAAATTCGTAATTCGTAGATGGAGTATAACGAAATCATATCCGAACTAAAAAAGAAAACTTACCGCCCCATTTATTTTTTAATGGGAGAAGAGCCTTATTTTATTGATATGATTTCCGATTATATCGAGAACAATGTGTTGGATGAATCCGAAAAAGAATTCAATCAAACTATTCTTTATGGAAGAGATGTTTCTACAGCAGAAATCATAGGCGCTGCAAAACGCTTTCCTATGATGAGCGAACATCAGGTTGTAATTATCAAAGAAGCTCAAGACATAAAAGACTTAGTTAAAAAGGAAAAAGAAGATAAAAAAGATAAGGTAAAAACTCCTTTTGAAGCCTATCTCGAAAATCCGCTTCCATCAACTATTTTAGTGTTTTGCTACAAATACAAAACCATTGACAAGAGAACAGCACTCGCAAAATTAATTCAGAAAAATGCTGCATTGTTCGAATCAAAAAAATTGTACGACAATCAAGTTGCCGATTGGATAAGCAATTATTTAAAATCTAAAGATTACACTATTAATCAACGTGCAGCTGCTTTACTAAATGAATATCTTGGAACAAGCTTAAGTAAAGTTACCAATGAGCTGGATAAATTAATTATCAACTTACCTGCAAAATCTGAAATTACGCAAGAACACATTCAAACAAATATTGGAATAAGTAAAGATTACAACGTATTTGAATTACAAACGGCCATTGCAAAAAAAGAAGTTTTAAAAGCAAACCGGATTATCAATTATTTTAATGCAAATCCAAAAGACAATCCAATGGTCATGACTGTTGCTTCGCTTTACGGATATTTCTGCAAAATTTTGATCTATCATTTTTTAGCCGATAAAAAATCAGCCGCTTCTGCAATGGGTGTAAATCCTTATTTTGTAAAGGACTATGAAATGGCAGCAAAAAATTATTCGGCAGGAAAATTAAAATCTATTTTTAGTTACTTACGTGAATACGATTTAAAATCGAAAGGAATCGACAGAGGTTCGGCAAGTGAAGGTGAATTATTAAAGGAGTTGGTTTTTAAAATCATGCATTAGCACCTACGAATTACGAATTTTAACGAATTACGAATCGTAGCATATAATATTAATTATTTAGGAGAGCGCATTCCCCTCTCGAGAGGGGCAAGGGGTGTGTTTTTATTTACAAAGACGTAACAGATTAGTAATTCGTTGGTATGCAGTATTGGTTAGTAAAATCAGAACCCTTCAAATACAGTTGGGAAAAATTTCTAAAAGATAAAAAAGCAGTTTGGGATGGTGTAAGAAATTATGCTGCCCGTAACAATATGCGTGCAATGAAAAAAGGAGATCTAGTTTTCTTTTATCATAGCAACGAAGGATTAAATATTGTAGGAATTGCTAAAGTGATTAAAGAAGCTTACCAAGATCCAACTACTGATGACACTGCTTGGAGCGTTGTGGAAATAGCTCCGTTCAAAACACTAAAACGTCCCGTTTCCCTTGCCGAAATAAAAGCTGATGCTCAATTGAAAGATATTCAGCTGGTTCGCTTGAGTCGATTATCTGTTGCTTCAATCAAGGTTGAGGAATTTGACAGGATATTGGCTTTGTCGGAAGCGAAATAAATCCCTGCATTTTATATTTTTAAGCATTTCCCGAGGTTATCGCAAATTGCGATAACTTCGGGAAATTACTTTCCTTTTATCTTATAGCCGATTTGCTTTCTATCCTTTGTCTTTTCTTTCTTCTCTAATAACTCATCTAGGTATTGAAAAACAAGCTCCATATTCTTATCATGATTATCTACTTTCTTTTTGATTTTTTCAATTTCTAGCCGCAACTCGGTATTGTCCATTAACATTTGGCGAATACGGGTAAAAATTCGCATAATTTGGATATTAACAGTAATGGCTTGTTTGCTATTTAAAATGGACGATAGCATTAAAACCCCATGTTCAGTAAATACTAACGGTAGATATTTCCTATGTCTCCCTTTCCCATTTTCTAAGGTCACAAATTGTGACCTTAGAAATTCGTACTCTTGTTTAGTAAGCTCAAACATAAAATCAGCAGGAAATCGATCTGAATTTCTTTTTACCGCTTGATTCAAAACTTTTGTTTCAACTCCATATAAGTCAGCTAAATCGTTATCCACCATTACTTTTTGCCCACGAACAAAATAAATCTTATTCATTACAATTTCATCAGGAATTGTAATTACCACCTCTTTTTTCATCATATACCTTAATTTATTATATTATTTGGAGGTCACAAATTGTGACCTCCAATCCTAATTCGGCAAATCTATACTATTGTAGCATACGCAAAATAAAAAGCTAAAAAACGTGGCAATCAAAGTAGCCGTGCTTTTCAAAGCAATTGACCTCGAACACAAGAATTTTTCTTATCTTCGTATCTCTTTTTTAAATACCCATTCCGAATGAGCGAATTAAATAAACTTACTGCTATATCTCCTGTAGATGGTCGCTACAGAAACACGACCGAAAAGCTTGCTGATTATTTTTCAGAGGCAGCACTTATAAAATATAGAGTTTTAGTTGAAATTGAATATTTCATCGCACTTTGCGAATTGCCTTTGCCTCAATTAAAAGGTTTTGATAAAAACTTATATCCTGCTTTAAGAAAAATTTATTCGGAATTTACAGAAGCAGACGCACAAAAAATAAAAGACATCGAAAAAATTACCAATCATGATGTGAAAGCCGTTGAATATTTTATCAAAGAAAAATTTGACTCATTAAAAATTAATGAACAAAAAGAATTCATCCATTTCGGTCTGACTTCTCAGGATATAAACAATACTGCCATTCCTTATTCCATAAAAGATGCAATGAACGGATGTTTGTTGCCTTCTTTGGAAGAAGTTGTAAATAAACTTTCTGCCTATGCAGAAGAATGGAAAAACGTTTCAATGTTGGCCCGTACACATGGACAACCAGCTTCTCCAACCCGTTTAGGAAAAGAGATTATGGTTTTTGTGGTTCGTTTGCAAAACCAAATTTCCATGTTGAAGAATGTTCCTTACGGAGCGAAGTTCGGTGGAGCTACAGGAAATTTAAATGCTCACCATGTTGCATATCCTCAAATCGATTGGTTAACTTTTGCCAACAACTTTGTAAATAAAAACTTAGGCTTGTCGCGCTCATTCCCAACAACACAAATTGAGCACTACGATAATTTTGCAGCTTATTGCGATGCATTGAAACGAATCAACAATATTTTAATTGATTTGGATCGCGATATATGGACTTACATTTCCATGGATTATTTCAAACAAAAAATAAAAGCTGGGGAAATTGGTTCGTCTGCAATGCCGCACAAAGTAAATCCAATCGATTTTGAAAATTCAGAAGGAAATTTAGGAATTGCAAATGCTATTTTCGAACACCTTTCTGCTAAACTACCAATATCACGCTTACAACGCGATTTAACCGATTCAACTGTTTTACGCAATGTTGGTGTTCCATTGGCGCATAGTTTAATTGCATATAAATCTTTAATCAAGGGGTTAGATAAATTAATATTGAACAAAGAAGCATTTGAAAAAGATTTAGAAAATAATTGGGCAGTTGTTGCAGAAGCAATTCAAACGGTATTACGAAGAGAAGGTTATCCAAAACCATATGAAGCGCTAAAAGAATTGACTCGCACCAATTCACACATTACTAAAGAAAGCATTTCTGCTTTTATCGATACATTAGGTGTAAACGATGCTATTAAAACAGAATTGAAAAAAATATCCCCAAGTAATTTTACAGGAATATAAAACGGAATGAAGATTAGTGGTTTCACCATTGCTCGTAATGTTATCAAATACGATTATCCTATCGTTGAGGCCATAACGTCTATCCTACCTATCTGTGACGAAGTAATTGTTGCGGTTGGAAAATCTGAAGATGATACATTGGGACTAATTAAGTCCATCAACTCTCCGAAAATAAAAATTATTGAAACCATTTGGGACGAAACACTTCGTAAAGGCGGAAAAGTGTTAGCAGTAGAAACAGATAAAGCATTTGCTGCTGTTGCGAAAGATAGTGATTGGGCTTTTTATATTCAAGGTGATGAAGTAATTCATGAAAAATATTTGCCCACTATTAAACAATCACTCGAAAAATATAAGGATGATAAAACTGTAGAAGGTTTGTTATTCAATTACAAACATTTTTATGGTTCCTACGATTATATAGGTGATTCCAGAAGATGGTACAGAAGAGAAATCCGAGTAATAAAAAACGACAAAAATATTTCTTCTTATTTAGATGCTCAGGGATTCAGAAAAAATGGCGAAAAATTAAAAGTAAAACACATTGATGCATCTGTTTACCATTATGGCTGGGTAAAGCCACCGGAAGCGCAACAAGCAAAACAACAAACATTCAACAAACTCTGGCACGATGATGAATGGATGAAAAAAAATGTTCCGGATGTAAGTGAATTCGATTATTCACAAACCGACTCGGTTGCACTTTTTAATGGAACACATCCTAAAGTAATGCAAGAGCGTGTAAATAAAATGAATTGGAAATTCACTTTCGATCCTACGCAAAAAAAATTATCGCTAAAAGTAAAATTTTTGATGTTTATTGAGAAACAAACAGGCTGGAAGATTGGTGAGCATAAAAATTATAAAATTGTTTAACATGCAAAAGTATATTTCTTTTTTCTTCATCTGTTTAACTATAACATTCTTTTCCTGCTCTTCTGACTCAGGAAAAACTGACAAGGTAGTTGAAACAAAAGACACCATTCCTGCCAAAGAAAATTTTGCAAAAGGGCAATTAATTGAAAGTGTTGCCAACTTATTTGAAAGTTCTCAATCTTATGCACTTTATCTGCCTGCTACATATTCTATAGAAAAAACTTATCCAGTAATGTATATTTTTGATGCACACGGCACTGGCAAACTGCCAGTATCTATGTATAAAAATTTAGCGGAAAAATATGGTTATATATTAGTTGGATCTAACAATTCAAAAAACGGAACTCCTTGGGATCAAACACAAATAATTGCAAACAATTTATTTTCCGATTCACAACAGCGCTTATCAATAAATACAAATCGTATTTACGTTTTAGGATTTTCCGGAGGAGCCCGTGTAGCAAATGCACTTTGCATGGCAAATGGTTCGATTGCAGGAGCCATTTGTTGCGGAGCGGCTGCTCCGGCAGCAAACAGTAAAGACCCAAGAAGCAATTATACATTTTTAGGAATTTGTGGAAACCAAGATTTTAATTATATCGAAATGAGAAAATACGATATGGTTGATCTTGCGGGAAGACCGGTAAAACATGCATTCATAGAATTTGATGGGAAACACGAATGGCCAAAAGAAGAAGTGATGGATGAAGCCTTTTTATGGAATGAACTGGGTGCGATGCGAAAGGATCCAAAATCAAAAAATGAAGCATTTGTAAAAGAAAATATTGCCCGCTATTCAAGTCAAATTAAAAATGCTCAACAAAAAAATAATTTGTTTGAAGTATACAATCTTGTCAGAAGAACGATCAATTTCTTTGATGGCTTAACCGATTTAAAAGAATACTATGACATCTATCAACCATTAAAAGAAAATGCTGAAGTTGATAAACAATTGAAAAAAGAAGAAGAAATCTGGAAAAAGGAGGAAGAATTAAAAGCGTATTATACTGAAGGATTTCAATCAAAAAATATTGATTGGTGGAAACAGGAGGTTAATTCTATTAACAAAAAAATAAAATCAACAGGGTCTGATCAGGTTTTAATGTACAAACGCATACTCGACTATTTAAGCTTAGTAGCCTATTTGCAAACCACAAATACAATGAAGCAACAAAACTTTCCCGCTGCAAAAATGTTTTGTCAAATATATCTAACAGTCGACCCAACAAACAATGAAGCGCACTATTTAAACGCAACTATTATGGCAACTGAAGGAAAAGATAAAGAAACCATTACTTCTTTGAATGAATGTGTTAAAAATGGCTTCGATGATATAGCTCGTATTGAAAATGATAACACTTTTGTGAAAATTAAAGAATCCACTGAGTTTAAAGAAGTTTTAAAAACGATAGTAGAGAACTAAAATCCCTATTTTCTATTTACTTTTCCCCAATAACTACCTACATCATTCCTTCATCCGAAAAACTATAAAATCCATTTTCTGTGATGATTAAATGATCCAACAATGGAATCTCCATTAGCTTTCCGGCTTCCTTAATATTTTTTGTAATCCGCATATCTGCTTCACTGGGTTTTAAATTTCCTGAAGGATGATTGTGACAGATAATAATTGAGCTAGCATAATTTTCTACTGCAGCTTTAAATATAATTTTTGTATCCACTACCGTTCCGGAAACACCTCCACGCGAAATCAATTCTTTTTTTAATACCCTATTCGCTCTATTTAAAATCAAGAGCCAAAATTCTTCATGAGGCAAATCAATCAAAATGGGTTTCATTATATCAAACACATCTTTGCTGATTGAAATTTTATCGCGTTTTACAGCCTCTGTTTCTTTTCTTCTTCTACCCAATTCCAAAGCAGCCATTACACTTATTGCTTTAGCTTCTCCAATCCCTTTAAATTTTACAAGCTCTCCAACCCCTAACTTTCCTAAATCATTTAGATTATTTCCCACACTTGATAAAATTCTTTTTGAAAGTTCCACAGCGGTTTCATCTTTACTCCCCGAACCAATTAAAATGGCAATCAATTCTGCCTCCGTTAAAACATGTCTGCCCTTCTCCATCAACTTCTCTCTCGGACGATCTTCCTCTGCCCATGATTTTATTCCTAATTTGTTTTCTTCCATAGATTCTCCAACTAATAATGGTTAATTCTTACGACTCTTTTTAAACACATAGACACATAGTTTTTCAAGCACTGTATTTTCTGTTTTTTCATAGTAGAAGCTTTGCTTCTCATAGACATAATATTTAATTAGAGAAATCTCTCTGAGTAAAAATTTATTTTTCTATGTAATATAAACAAACCCTTTTCCTTTTTTCTATGTGACTATGTGTTTAATTTTTCACACACAGAATAGGCTTAGTTTTCTATCCAAATTATTAAACATAAAAAAAGGCTCCGCATAATTGCGGAGCCTCAATTTAATAAATAAACGTAAATATTTTTACGCTATTATTTTTTTAGCGCGTTCACTTTTTTAGTCAGCTTTGATTTTAAATTAGCTGCCTTATTCTTGTGAATAATATTTTTCTTAGCTAATTTATCTACCATAGCAACAACTTTAGGAAGTTTTTCGGTAGCCGATTTTTTACTTTCGTCTGCTCTTAATTCCTTAACTGCATTACGCATTGTTTTTGCTTGGTAACGATTTCTTAATCTTTTAGCATCGTTAGAACGGATTCTTTTGATACTCGACTTATGATTTGCCATTTTTCTTTTTTTTTCAGCTGTCAATTTTCTTGACAAACTATTTTCTATTTATTACAGTCTTTCCAATTTTCGTAGCCCTTCTTCCAAGGAACACTTTGTTTGGGGGTCACAAAAGTAGCAATTATTTCTTGTCTTCAAAGCTTTTTTCAAAAAAATACCCTTAGCTAAACTATTGAAAATACCCTTTAAAAAAGGTTATTTCCTTTAGGTTTAGAAAAATCTCATTAATAAATTTATTTATTATCTTTATAATCAGATAGTTAAATGAATTATGGATGAAAATTAATCGTGTTGGGTAAGAGATTGGCTTCGAATTATGCTTTATGCAAAACTTCCTTGAAGAATAACTTTATCGCAGGAAAAGCTAAAATAAACCCAAGGAAAAATATCATTTTTCACATGAAATTGACACCATTAATGCCTGTCTCTTCTGAAAAAACCTGACTGCTTAAAATTGTTTAGAATTACGTTTCCAATTTTTCCAGAAAAAGTTACCCGAAAATTTATAAAATCTTCGAATTTTGTCCAAAAAAAAATACGGCATACCAAGTTTAAAACTTGATGATGCCGCTTTGGTAGAATCCACCGACAAAATCTCGAACCAACTTTTAAAAGTTATTGAGATTATGCCAATTTAATGCAATATATTTCAACACCATATGTAAAGTAAATCCTTCCTTTTTAAAAATGTCTGTCAGATAAAATTATAGCTATTACCTAAAAGAGAATTAATTTCTTAGGCTGCAATTTTTAACATATTTTCAATCTGTTTTATACTATTTAATGTTTTTAAAAGTGCGTCAGGAGTTACAGATATTGAATTTATACCTTCCTGGACTAAAAACTGGGCAAAATCAGGAAAATCGGAAGGGCCTTGTCCGCAAATACCAACTTTTGTACCTGTTTTTTTAGAAGTTTGTATTAATTTTTTAATTAACATTTTAATTGCTTCATTCCTTTCGTCATACAAATGAGCAACTAGGGCAGAGTCACGATCTAAACCCAATGTAAGTTGAGTTAAGTCATTTGATCCGATTGAAAACCCATCAACATGTTTTGAAAATTCTTCCGCTAGTATTATATTTGAAGGTAGCTCGGCCATAAGATATACCTCTAGGCCATCTGACCCTCTTTCTAAGCCGAATTCTTTCATAACTTCAATGACTCTTTCGCATTCTTTTACTGTTCTGCAAAATGGAATCATTACAATTACATTCTTAAGTCCGTACAATTCCCTAACTCTTTTAATTGCCTCACATTCCATTCCAAACGCTTCTTTGTAAGCTTCAGAATAGTACCTGGAAGCGCCCCTCCATCCAATCATTGGATTTTCTTCGGTTGGCTCAAAATATTTTCCTCCCAGTAAATTAGCATATTCATTTGTTTTAAAATCTGAAAATCGTACAATTACTTTATTGGGGAAAAATGCAGCCCCAATTTTAGCAATACCGTATGAAAGTTTGCTAACAAAAAAATCTCTTTCATCTTTAAACCCTTCAATTAATTTTTCAATTCGTTGAGATAATTGTTGATCCCCAATTTTTCGATGTCTTAAAAGGGCCAAAGGATGAGCTTGAATATAGTTATTAATAATAAATTCTTCTCGTGCTAAGCCAACACCTGCATTTGGCAAATGTGAAAATTTAAATGCCAAGTCAGGTGAGGCAACATTAAGCATTATTGGAGTTGCAGAAGATGGAACTAAATTTAAATCTATTTCAATTATTTCAAAATCAATTTTACCTGTGTAAATAAAACCAACATCCCCTTGAGCACATGATGCTGTTATCAATTCTCCATTTTTTAATTTCTCTGTGGCATCATTTGTTCCTACAATCGCTGGAATACCCATTTCACGTGCTACAATTGCAGCATGACATGTTCTGCCCCCTTTGTTTGTAATAATTGCTGAAGCTTTTTTCATAATTGGCTCCCAATCAGGATCAGTCATATCTGTTACAAGTACTTCACCTTCTTTGAATTCTGAAGGGTCAATTCCCCCCTCCCTTTTATCAAGACTATGAAGGATTTTTACGTTTCCTGATCCAATTCCATCTCCAACCGCAATTCCTTTAGCTATTATATTTTTTTCATCGGCATTTTTAATTTTGTACTCACGTATTTTGCCATGATCTTTTCGTGAATGAATTGTTTCAGGCCTTGCTTGAACGATAAAAAGTTCTTTAGATAATCCATCAAATGCCCACTCAATATCCATTGGACACCAGTGCTCTTTTAATGATGAATAATACGCTTCGATTTTTACAACCCATTTTGATAATTGTAAAATTACATCGTCATCAATGCAAAACGTTTGTTGTTGTTTGATAGGAACAGATATAATTTTAGTTTTTTCCAAAGTACCTGTGCTATAAACCATTTTCTGCAATTTTTGTCCAAGTTTTTTTTCAATAATAGACATAAAACCTTGTTTTAAAGTAGGTTTAAAAACAATGAATTCATCGGGAGATACTGATCCCTGAACCAACATTTCTCCCAGTCCCCAAGCTCCATTTATTAAAACAACATCTTTGAATCCACTTTCGGTATCTAACGAAAATGCGACTCCAGAAGCTCCTAAATCTGACCTAACCATTTTTTGAACGCCAACTGAAAGTCCAATTTCAAAATGATTAAAACCCATTGTTTCTCTATAGGAAATAGCCCTGTCCGTAAACAGCGATGCGAAACAGCTTTTTACAGCATGCAATAGTGACTCCACACCCCGTATATTTAAGTAAGTATCTTGTTGTCCGGCAAATGAAGCGTCAGGAAGGTCTTCTGCAGTAGCGGAAGATCGAACAGCAACGTCTACATCCCGTAAATTATATTTTTGGGACAGTTCATCATATGCTTTCTCAATGTCTGCTTTAAGTTCTTCTGAAAATTTTCCATTAATAATTAATTGTCGAATTTGAGATCCTGTTCTTCTTAACTGAGTAATGTCATTTATATTCGTAGCGTTAATTAACTTTGTTAGGTCTTTAAGAAGATCATTTTCTGAAATAAATTTTTCATAAGCCGCAACTGTAATTGCAAACCCTGATGGGACATTGACCCCTTGTCTGGAAAGGTTTTGTATCATCTCACCTAACGAAGCATTTTTACCTCCTACAATTGGCAAATGGCTCATGTTCAGCTCTTCGAATAGCATTATATTTTTCGTTTTCATATGATTGAGTTTTAAGGTTTGATTAATTTATTTTTGGGTTGACATCAGAATTATAATGACAATGAACGCAAGCAACAAAAGCATCCTCATTATGTCAAGTTTAGCTCTTTTATGGCTTCAGTTCTTTGTTACTTTTATCATTTCAATACACATGCCGCACTGTATTTGTCTGACATTCAATATATTATAATTTATCAAGAAATGATTTCTTTCCCAATTCGAGAAATTTTTCTCTTTTGAGAAAATAATTGGAGATGAAATAGTTGATATTAGTAACTATGGTCAACCCTCAAATATTCTGTAAGAGTTGTTACTATGAAAAAATCAGTAAAATAGTGCTGGAAAATCAGTAAGAAACATGCCAAACAGTAGTAAAGCATTGCAGATTTGCAACAGTACACTATTAAACTAAAAATTGGGGTTGAAAAAGAGGGGGCAGTTTACAGCGATCTTTAGGGGGCAGTTTGATGAAATTTCCATACCATTATTTCGTTTTAAATTGACCTAGTATTTCGATGTAATTTGACCACCTATTTTGCTCGTGAAGATCTTATTAATCTTAATGAACTATAACAATTTTATATTGCTTAAATTCAGAATCAGTTTGTACATTCAGAAAATAAACTCCTTCTGCTAATTCAGTAACAGAAAATGAAACAAGTTCCATTTTATTAATATTAATGGTTTTTATACTAATAAGTTTCCCTGAAACATCAGTGATAGTGACTGATAATTCTCCTTCATAATTATTCGAATTAAAATTAATCTCATTTGAAGCCGGATTAGGGTAAACGGTCATATCCAGATCTCCACTAATTGTTAAGGATGCTATAGTGCTATAGCTGTTAGCGCCATCAAAATCGGTTTGCTTTAAGCGGTAATAAGATGTTTTATTTTGTAACGGCTTATCATCTAAAAAAACATAATCCAGTATAACTGAACTATTTCCTGCACCCTGAACTATCCCAATCTGCTCAAAATTAATTGCATCAACGCTTCTTTCAACTGCAAAAAAATCATTGTTAAGCTCGGATGCCGTTTTCCAGTTAATATTTGCTAAAGTATGCTGAGAATTTGCCCATTCTGCTTTAAAGTTAATTAGTTCAATTGGTAATGGATTAATGTCAGAAGTTGAAGCAAGCGTAAATGGACTAAAGGCTGTAACTGCGGCCGAACTAATTACTGTTCCACTCGCTGCTGTTCCAGTAGTACCCCCATTTCCTTTGCTTTCCCACTGAGTTCCATTCCAACGACTTACTAGCATTTCCGGCAAAGAAGCAACTCCACTTCGTGCCGCATCCCATGATAATTTTACGGTAACATTAGATGTCCCTACTGTTCTGTCTAAATTCCAATATTCAACCCTTGAAACAATTACAATTGGTGCTAGTTTAGAAGCTGTATCATAACCTGCTGTATTGGGAATAACGTTTTGATAACGACATGTAAAAGCATGGGTAGTTGTTGTAGGTGCTGAAATATCGAGTGGCGCATAAAAACCATTATTCCCAACTGGAAAAGTAAATGCTGTGGCTCCAGTTTTTCTCACATAACCATCAACATGGCTATTGTTACTGGCACCACTTACAATAGCTGTACTTGAAATTGCAATATAATTTGTACTTGATGCTGATACTACGCCATCAGTAAATGTAAGCGTTCTTGCAGCAGGTACGGTTATAATAGCATCTGTAGTTAATTGAGGTGAAGTGCCAAAGGTATTGTTAATAATTAAATTTTGGTAAGCCCAGGTTTCTGCTCCACTGCCGGATAAAACTTGAGTATTGGATGTGCCATTATATTCAACAGTTGATGTTGATGAGCAAGTTAGTTTACCAAAATTATTAGGAGATATTCCTCGTATAAAACTACCGCCAAGTTCTAGTTTTCCAGTATTACCTATGGTCAATAGTACTCTATTAATTGCTGTGGCGTTACTCATATCAATATTACCATCCACATTCAAAAGACCGCTAGAAGCTGTTGGGCTTACGGCAAATTTAAAATTACACGTTGTTGTTGTGTTTTGAAGGGCTAAATTGCCTGTAATATTCATGGTTCCTAAAAGGCTAACCTGATTAGCTGATGGTACAAATGGAGGATTATCAGAAAACTTAATTCTAAAATCACCGGCTACACTCATTGTACATCCTACAGGCACTTGAATTTGAATTCCACTTCCATCCCAGATTACAGCATCAAAAAAATGTGAGTTTGTTCCTGTTGTTCCGATGTTAAAAGTGGAAGTATTAGCCAATTTAATTAGTCCTTGAATGCTATTAGATGCATCAGTATTTGAATATGAAAAATTTCCATTCACATCAAAAATGCTAGCCCCTTGAGCATAAAACTGTTCAGGCGTACCATATATTCCATTTAAAGCAGCATTATTTGTCCAAGTAAAATTCCCTCCAACATTAAATTGTGACGCATCGGTTGAAACTGTTCCAACTAGAATTTGCCCAACAGCAGTTGAATTTATGGTGGTACAAGTAAAATCTGCGGTTGTATTAAATTGAGAAGTACCTGAAAGTGAAATTTTAGGAGTAATATCGCCCGTTGCCTCTACTCCGTTGGCAGTAAAAGTAGAATTTCCTGAAACATTTAATCGAGCGGCACCTGTTAAGATTATTGCAATGCCAGCCCCCCCGGATGCTCCCACAACATCAGAATAAGTAAAATTTCCGGTAACATTCCAAATTGCTGATGTGCTTAAAGCGATTGTATATGGGATCCAATCATTGCCAGAGGAAATTGTAACAGAAGCATTTGCACATGTAAATACTGCCGAATTTTGAAGTTCAAGGTGATTAATTGCATTAAATTCAATTTTGTTAACTATACTATAAATATAATCACCAATAACAGTTAAAGTAGAAGTGTTTTGTAATAAAACTTTTGACCCTAAGGTGCCTGTTGTACTAATTGTTGTTGTGAAGTTCCCTCCTACTGTCATGCTCGTTCCTGTACCAGTAATTGTTAATGCTTGACTAATATATTGGGTATTCCCCTGTTGCATATCTACGTTAGTGGTAACAGCAAATAATCTGCCATTACTTACAGTAAAAGAAGTGGCTACATATGCACTTGTTTTTATAATTAAACTATTACAAGCTTGGTTTGCCACACTTAGTGTAACGTCATAAGCATCAATAATAACATCATCACCGGCTCCAGGGATTGTTCCTGCTGTGCCCCCCGTTCTGGATATTGTAGACCATGTGGTTGTGGTATTCCATTCTCCATTTGCACGGGCGTAATAAGTAGCTCCTAATAAGGGCTTATTTAAAAAACTAAATAAAAAAATTGCAACAGAGATAAAAAATTTGCTGACAAATTTTTTATTGTTATGATAGTAAGTCGTTGATATCTTCATAGTATATGAATAAATATTGTAGACTAAAATAGTTTCACAAATCACTCATTAATGAACATTGTTACATTCATTAAAAATTTGTGTACAAAACGTCATTTTTTGTTATTATATCAATAATCTATAAAATGAAAAATGTGCTGGGACTTAGTAGATGAAACAACAGGGGACCAAACGTAGAAAACTTCCACTAAAATTATTTTGCTTTTTCCAACACAACATAGCCTCTGAAAGCCTTGTTTTAGTCAAAATGTGAGGAATAAAAAAACGCACCTATCCATATTAGGACAGTGCCATTTTTGGTTTACTTACTCTGTTAACTATTTCACGGGGGTTGCCCTTTGGTTTATAATTTATCAAACAACTCTCATCTTTTAGAGCATTATCAATGATTTTATCAAATGCGTTTTTCTGTAAATGACGATTATTGAACTTATAACTGAATTCTGCCAAGTAAAAAGGCAGGTACTTTTTGCTTATAGCCCTGTAAGAGCCTTTGATTCCGTTTTTTAGTATCGACCAAAATCCTTCGATTGTATTTATCGTCTTTACACCTTTTCCGTAACCTTCACTATGTTTTATTGTAATGTGGTCTACCGCATTGTCAAATTGCTTATAGCTTTTAAAATCATCCGTGAACACAATGCTATTGTCCGTATCTACTTTATCTTTAAGCATGGCTAACAAATTCCTGCTAGTTAACTTCTCTATGATTTTAACATAAACACGACCTTTCTTTTCCACCACTCCGACAATAGGAGTTTTTGAAGTGCCCCGCCCTCTTTTTGAAGTTATTGCAGAAAGGTTAGCTTCGTTCTGAACTAGTTTACGTTTCTTACCACCGATATACGCTTCATCAAATTCAACCATACCCTCCAACTTCAATTCGTTGTTAATCATTGCACACCTGATTTTATGACAAGCAAACCAAGCCGTTTGATATTTTACTCCTACGTTACGTGCTATTTCAGATGCGCTGATTCCCATCTTAGCATTAATCATAAGAAATATGATTTCAAAGAACTTGGGCAATTCTAATCGAGAATCCTCAAATATAGTTCCCATCATAACGCTGAAATCTTTGTTACAATCGTTACAATGCCAACGGATAGATTCCTTTCGTTTAGTAACACTAGATGCCTTACAGAATACACAAACAGGCTTTCTACCCCATCTTAGTTTCTCTAAGTATGCAATACACTTATCTTGTGTGCCTAACTTTGTATGTAACGATTGTAAATTCAAACTACTTTGGTTTATTAGGTTCCATTACATCATCTAAATAAGATGAGTTATTTTTTACTTATTTCCAAAAATCAAATTTAGCATTACGTGTAACGTATTTAAACCATACGAACCCTAAAATTAATGTTATGCCAGTTCCAATAGCTATACCCTTATATAAACTACTGCGGTTTATTTCTAAAATTTCTTCTTTTGTAAAATTTGTTTTGGTGTAATCTATTTCCATTTTATTACTTATTTTAAATTGTTTCTAATCCCAATAACCTACTCTTTTAAATGTATTTCCTTCTTTTTGGTAGCAAATAATGTTATGGTCTACTGCATATTTCAAAGCATTTTCAACATAACCACTCGCTGATGCAAAATAATGATATTCAAACTTATATTCTTTATTTCCGCTATCCCTGTAATCTGTTATCTCTCTTATGCTTTTACTAATCTGATTAATATTCACTTTCCCTTTTAGGTTTTTGCATTCTACCCAAGCGTTTTCTTTGTTAAATATGTTACTCTGATAGGTGAAAAATGCACCACCTAGAAACATTAAACCGCCTATTAGCAACCCCAAAAATCCATCGCCCCAGTCCATTATCAAATAGATAAGTGCAATCGCAACGGACATAAGTGATATCAACATCCATCCAATTCCTATAAGACTAAAATTCTTACCTCTTTGGTCTAATCTCTCTCCAATCACATCAATCGCAGAGCCTTTTACGTTGGCTTTACCTGCCATATGTGCTCCAACTCTAACCTTTTCCCACTTTAATTCTCTTTTCATAAATTGAGCAAATTCATCTTCAAAGCTGTGCCCCTTCTCGTAGGAGGTAATTTCTTGTTCATCAGTATTTAAAAGAACGTCATTTTCTATTGTTTCTACTTTTTCCATAACTAAATTTTTAGGTTATGTGCTAAAATAGAGTATTTTTTATATATTTAAAAAATCATTCTGTCCTAATGTGGATAGGTGCGTAAAAAAATATTCAAAAGCATGAAAAACTTCGAAATTTAAAATGGCTTAAAGAATTTGTAATACTAATAGTAATGACTTTAGAAAAAGAGCAATCAAACCTATATTGTTAAATTGATTTTGGGGGAGATTCGGCTTATATTAAAGATTATTACGGCATCTGAGAATTCGCCCTCTTGATATCGATTACGCATATCATATTATTCTGCAAGATGAATCCTAAATTATATACAAATATCATCTGTTTATAACAATTTAATTCCTTTTCGCTTTCAAAAGCGCAAAATTTGTATGTAAATCGAACAATATGAAAAAATGGAAATACATTTAAAAACAAGCCAAAAGAATTGCAAAGTTTTGCTTTACGAAAGACAAGCAATTGTTGCTCATGATATTAAAATGACATTAAAAAAGGAAAACTGTGAAGTGGCTCGAATAAACGAAAATCATGATTTTGAAAAATCAGAAAAACCAGATTTCATTATTACAGAGATAGGGAATAGCAGTATTAATGACCTGCAGAAGCTTAGAATACTAAACTACTCAAGCAAACATAAAATACCCGTGATTTTGATTCTAAACAGTTTTGAAATATCTTTGGATTTATTACCTAGACTAAAAGTAATTGGAAAGATTACAAAACCATTTAATTCAAATGAAATCGTTAATTTATTATTTCAATCCTTTTATAAAACAAATAACAATTAAATATTTTTATTTGCTGTGTTTTTTTCTACTTTGCTCATTATTTGGAAAATCGCAAAATCACTCAAAAATTTTGGAATCAAGCAACAATGAGTGTAAAAAGGAAGAAGCCGCTCTGGTAAAAGCTTGGAAATTATACTCACTTGAAAAATCATTTGAAGGAATTAATAAATTAAAATCTAATTGTTTAAAAAACGATTATAGATACAAACTTCTTCTTGCTAATTTTTATTTCGGAAAGGAACAATTTGATTCAGCATTATATTTTTTTAATGATGGTTTGATGCAAATCACTTCTAAAAATGATACGACTCGATATAAGTTAATAAGTGAAATCAATTATAAGATTGGTTGGATATTAGTTAAAACTAATCAATTCGACAAAGCAAGAGCACATTTAAACAGAACCATAGCTTTATGTGAAAAATTGAATGACAAGAAAAAAATTGCTGAAGCTAACCTTGAATTAATAAAAATATTATTTCACTCGAACAAGGTAGATAGTGCGCTGCATTATGCAGACAAAACAATTGATATAGCCACAAGTATTAACGATTCTTCTACAATTGCTATAGCCAATTTGTTATCTGCATATTGTTTTTTAGCAATACACAAAAATAAACAGGCCTTTCAGATGGCAAATATATCTTCTAATTATTTTTATTCAAAAGAAGATTTTTATAACTTACCAATGGCACTAACAATTCAATGGGTATCATTATCTGATGAAAACATTGACGACAGGTTAAAGATGTCAATGAAAGTGTTTGAAAATTCGAAGGTTAATAATGGACAAAAAGTTACTTTAAACGAAGTTATTTGCAACTATTTTATTTCAAAAAACAAATTAATAGAAGCAGAAAAATATATTGCAAATGCTTTTTATTATGCAAACAAAATAAAAAACATTCCCATATTGTTAGAGTCTGATTTAAAAGCTTTACAATCAGAACTATTATATAAGCAGGGAAAGCATGAAGAGGCAATTGTTTTTGCTAAAGAGGCATTGGAACTTATAGATTCAAGTAATGTCAGCGGGTTCGTAAATGGCAGAATCTCATTATTTAAAAATCTTGCTGAATTGCATTTAATAACAGGGAAGCCCAAATTAGCAAAAGAATATTATGATATGGTCCTTTCTTTAAAGGATACAGTTTTTTCAAATGAAATGGCTAATTCTATTTCAGAATTGAAAATTAAATATGAATCCGAAAAAAAGGATAATCAAATTAATATTGAAAAAGGAGAAAAAGAAAGACAAGAGTCCTTGAATAAAATTCAGTCAAAATACTTAAGAGTAATGTTGATAGCCTCCACTATAATTTTAATACTATTAATTATTTATATTATGTCTAATTTTCAAAAGAAAAAAATCAACTCTGAATTGAATGTTCAAACCAAAATTATTGAAAAAAATGTAATACAAATGAGTGTGTTGCTTATGGAGATTCATCACAGGGTTAAAAATAGCTTACAACTTATTTCTAGTTTATTAGAATTGCAAACTGATAAAGAAGATAATCTACTAATTAAAGAATCATTAAATCAAGCTAAAAACAGAGTTGCTTCAATGGCTTTAATTCATCAAAAACTATATCAAAATGATAACCTTTCGGTTGTTAATATGCAATCCTACATTATGGAACTTACTACTCAGTGCCAATCGGTATTTGGAAACAAATTAAATATTGATGTAAAATATAATGTACAATCTATATTTTTAGACATAGATACCGCAACTCCGCTTGGATTAATATTATGCGAATTAATAACAAATGCTTTTAAATATGCTTATGTTGAAAAACGAATTGAAAAAAACGAGCTGTATATTGCATTAACAGAAAAAGAAAAGGGATCTTATCTATTAGTTGTAAGTGATAATGGAATTGGAACTGATACCCTAATTGAAAAAAAGAAGGAAAAAGGAATTGGAATTGGAATAATTCGTAGATTAACAGAACAATTGTATGGAGAAGTAATTTGTAAAATAGAAAGGGGATATACTTATCAAATTCATTTTTTCGATTCAGAAACACGTAATAATTTGGAATTATGATAAAAATAGGAATAATTGAAGATGAAGTTCTTATTGCTGATAATATGTGCAGAAATTTAGAACAGTTAGGATATGAATGTTGTACACCTTGTATATCCTATAGCAAGGCTATAAAAATGATTGAAACCGAACACCCAGATTTATTATTGATTGACATAAATCTTGCTGGAAGAAAAGACGGAATTGATTTAGCAGTTGAAATAAAAAGTAATTATAAAGTCCCTTTCATTTTTTTAACGTCTATTTCTGACCCGAATATCATTAGTAGAGCCAAACATCTTGAGCCTTCTTCATATTTAATTAAACCATTCAGCAAGGAAGATTTATTTGCTGCAATTGAAATTGCAATACATAATTTTATGTATAAAAAAAACCTTGAGAAGAATGTAAATAATATAGCTAGTGAGAAATTTCCATTGCAGGACTCCATTTTTGTTAAAAAAAATAACAACTTTCATAAAATTAAATTTAGTGACATTATTATTCTGGAAAGCGAACACATTTATCTTGAAATTACAACAATCAACGGCTCCAAATATTCTATGCGCTCGTCATTAAATGAATTTCTTGAAAAGATTGAATTGAACTACATTTTTAGGGTGCATAAAAAATATGCAATTAATTTAAACTATCTAGAATCCTTTAATTCAGAAGAAGTTGTTGTAAAAGGAATCCAGATTCCTCTTGGTGCTTCATTTAAAGGGAACCTTTTCCATTTAATAAATAAGAAATAAATCGTACCATATTTTCCAAACTAAAATATAGGTTTTTCAAAATACAAATATCTTTTGTATACAAATTTTCCTCGTTTGTAACATATTCCCTTTTTTCTATTTTTCTCGACTTAAATTTATCATACATTTTTCTTGTTCTAAATTTTTTGTAGTTGGATTATGCTACAAAAGTTAATTAAAAACCATATCAAATGGTGAAAACAAGCAAAACACATTATACATAATTGGAATACAAATATCTCTTACGCATAGCTTAAACAAATCAACTCAGTTTTTTATTTTGAAACAGTCAAGAATATTACCAAATTATATCATGTAAGAAAAAAGCAAATTATGTCAAAACATTTCTAACAATTTTTTTTCGTAAAATAAGTTCGTGACCTTATGGAAAAACTAAACATTCTCCACATTAAAAGAAAACTAAGCTTTTCGCTGTTTTGCACTACTCTTTTGAGTTTATTGACAAAAAGGTGCCAAGAAGGTCCGAACGCAGCACTTTTGTGTTCATATAATAACAATAACTATACAGACTTACGAATAAATTCCCAGTATTCACCAGTAGAGTTTTTTTTGAAAAAGGAGAATACAAAAATAGATTTAAACTGATTCTTTCTAAAAAACAATATTTTAATAATACCCTTTAATATAATACAATTATGAATAGCAATAATTTTAATTTGATAGAAGAAAATAATGGATACAGCATTTCTTTAAACAACAATAATAATAAAACAAAAGTATTAATTGAAGTTTACAACACCTTAGGTAATATAGTATTTGACAGCTATGATATCATCGGCAATAAATTAATTATAGATTTTACAGACAAAAGTGAAGGCTTATTCTTTATCAGAGTTATTAGTCCGGCATGTAATCAAACTTTTAAAGTATTAAGTATTAAAAATAATTAAGCAACTAATTTGGGCTTGTTGCAATATAAACTACGTAGCAACTTTATTGATGTATGGAAAGGTCAAAATCGTGAAAGCATTTTATTTTTCCCATTTTGGGATAGATTAATATCTTGAAACTCTTGTAATTTTTTGAAATACAATGATTTATAATTTTGGTTCGAGATTTGACTTTTATCGAATAAAATGCAAAACTAAATTTATTTATCCAAATCTATTAAATAGCGAAACATTTAATGTTGAAATACAAAATCTGGACCCCGGTTATTATAAATTCACTTTATTTAATTCAATGGGAGAAAAGGTACTTAGCGTAAATTTCAGTATTAACAAACCAACTGTTCAATTACATTTAAGCGAAAACGTTCCTTCGGGCGTTTAATTTTTGAATATTAATTCTGAAAAGAAAAAAATTTCAAGAGATAACAAACACAAAAACTTCAACATAATGAAAAAATTATTACTCATTTTAGTCCTAGCAATATGCCAAACACTAGTGGCACAGCCGGGCGCAAACGACCCTTCTTTTAACACTTCCGATATTGGCTTTGGATATGGAGACGGGGCAGGTGGTATAAGGGCAACAGCCATACAAAGTGATGGAAAAATCATAATAGGCGGAAGTTTCATTACTTATAATGCAACAACAGTAAACCGTATTTCTCGTCTTAATTCCGATGGAGTTTTAGACGGAACTTTTAATGTTGGAACAGGGGCTAACGATATTGTTTCTGCATGCGCCATACAAAGTGATGGGAAAATTATTATTGGGGGATTTTTCACTGCTTATAATGGCACACCAATAACCGGCATTGCTCGCCTGAATACCGATGGAACTTTAGACGGTTCTTTTAATGTTGGAACAGGGGCTAACGGTTTTGTTGCTGCATGCGCCATACAAAGTGATGGAAAAATTATTATTGGGGGAGTTTTCACTGCTTATAATGGCACAACAGTAAATCGCTTAGCTCGCCTCAATATCGATGGCACTTTAGACGGAACTTTTAATGTTGGAACGGGGGCAAACAGTGAGGTAAGCGAAATCGGCATCCAGCCCGATGGGAAAATTATTATTGGGGGCTACTTCACATCTTATAATGGAACACCCATTAATTATATTGCCCGCATAAATTCTGATGGGAGTTTAGATGGAACTTTTAATGTTGGAACAGGTGCAGATAATAATGTTTATGCAATCTCCATACAAAGTGACGGAAAAATTACTATTGGAGGAATTTTCACTTCCTATAATGGCATACCAATAAACCGCATTGCTCGCCTTAATACCGATGGCACTTTAGACGGAACTTTAAATGTTGGAACTGGTGCAGATGCTAGTATAGCGACAACAGCTTTACAATCTGATGGAAAAATTATTATCGCAGGAGCTTTCACTTCTTATAATGGAACATCAATAAACCGCATTGCACGCATAAATACCGATGGAACTATTGATGGGACTTTTATTGTGGGAGCGGGAGCTGACAATTATGTAAATACAATTGTCATCCAAACTGATGGAAAAATTATTATAGGAGGATCCTTCTTATATTATGGGGGAACGTATAAAGTTGGTATCGCACGCATCTATACCAATGGTTCTATAGACGGAACTTTTAATGTTGGAACTGGAGCAAGTGGAGGTATATATGTAACGTCCATACAATCTGATGGAAAAATTATCATCGGAGGGACTTTCAGATCTTATAATGGAACAACAGTAGACCGTATTTCTCGTATTAATTCCGATGGAACTTTAGACGGAACTTTTAATGTTGGAACAGGTGCAGACAATTTTGTTTATGCAGCAGCAATACAAAGTGATGGAAAAATTATTATCGGAGGCAACTTTACATCATATAATGGAACACTCATTAATCGTATTGCCCGCCTCAATTCCGATGGAACTTTAGATGGAACTTTTAACGTAGGTTTAGGAGCAAATAATTATGTGCGTGAAGTCGTCATACAATCGGATGGGAAAATTATTATTGCAGGCTACTTCACTTCTTACAATGGAACATCAATTAAACATATTGCCAGGCTTAATTCCGATGGCACTTTAGATGGAACGTTTAATGTTGGAACAGGACCAAGCTCTTATGTTTATACAACAGCCATACAAACTGATGGAAAAATTATTATTGGGGGAATTTTCACTTCTTATAACGGCACACCAATACAAAGAGTAGCCCGCCTAAATACCGATGGAACTTTAGACGGAACTTTTACCGTAGGAACTGGAACAAACAGCGCGGTAAATAAAATCGCCATTCAAAGTGATGGGAAAATTATTATTGGGGGAGGCTTTACATCATTTAATGGAACAGTAATAAACCGTATTGCTCGCATTAATTCCGATGGCACTTTAGACGGAACTTTTAACGTAGGAACTGGGGCAAACTCCACGGTTAACACAGTCGCCATTCAAAGTGATGGAAAAATTATTATTGGTGGTTGGTTCGCTTCTTTTAATGGAATAACAACTAGTCGTATAGCCCGAATTAACACCAATGGAACCTTAGACGGCACTTTTACTGCTATACCAGGAGCTAACCAAATTTTGTATGCAATAGCCATCCAGAGCGATGAAAAAATTATTATAGGTGGTCTTTTTACATCTTATAATGGAGCAGGAAGAAACCGTATAGCAAGAATTTTAAATTGCGCAATACCAACAGTAACGGTAAACGCAACTTCAACCACCCTATGTAATGGAACGGCAATTACTTTAACAGGTAGTGGTGCAACAACCTATTCATGGACAGGTGGTGTAACAGATGGTGTATCATTTACACCAAATGCAACAGGAACCTATACTGTTACAGGAACATCAAGCGGCTGTTCTAATACTGCGACAGTTGTTGTAAGCGTTAATCAACCTTCAACAAATTCACAAATATTTACAGAGTGTGCAGGGTTTTCGGTAATTGTTGGAGCAAATACGTATACTTCAACAGGAATTTATACCGATGTATTAACAGCTGCAAACGGTTGTGATAGCACCGTTACAACAAACTTAACTATTAATAATCCTTCAACAGGCTCACAAACATTTACAGAGTGTGCAGGGTTTTCGGTAATTGTTGGAGCAAATACGTATACTTCAACAGGAATTTATACCGATGTGTTAACAGCAGCTAATGGTTGTGATAGTACCGTCACTACTAATTTGACCATTAATACCCTTGATAATACTACAACTACTTCAGCAAATGTTATTTTGGCAAATGCTTCAGGAGCAGCTTACCAATGGGTTGATTGTAACAATTCAAACTCAGCTATTGCTGGTGAAACTAACCAAAGTTATACTGCATCAGCCAATGGTGATTATGCGGTAATTGTTACGGAAAATGGTTGTGTTGATACTTCAAATTGTGTAAATATTAATACAACCGGAATTGAAGCAAGCAATGCCCAAACTAGTATTACAATTTATCCAAACCCGGTAACAAACGGCAATATAAATATTGAAATAAATAACCTAGAAGCTGGTTATTATTCAATTGTTTTATATAATGCGTTGGGTAAGCAAGTATTCAACAAAAGTTTTGAGGCAACTAATACTAATACGAATGTTTCTAAAATTCAAATAAACGAACAACTTGCAAAAGGAATTTATTTTGTAAATGTAAAATCTGTGAATGGAACAGTAATAAACAGAAAATTAGTAGTGCAGTAAATTGGATTGAAGTTAATAGTTTAGAGAGGCTCAAATCCCCTGTTCTGTTAAAAAGCAGAACGGGGGTTGGGGTTTAAAACCAAAAAACAATTAAAAAAGAACGACAAATAATCGGAACTATTTTAAAAAATGACCACATGAAAACAAACAAACTTATTTATGCAGTTGCAGTTATCTGCACATTTTTCCTGTACAAATCTACATTTGCGCAATGGTCAACAAACCCAGCTGTAAATAATGCAATATGTACTGCAACTAATAATCAAAGCAATACTTCTATTGTTTCTGATGGTTCTGGTGGTGCAATTATTACTTGGGTGGACGAAAGAATTGGAGTTGGAGATACAGAGATATATGCCCAGCGCATTAATTCAGTTGGAATAGTTCAATGGACGGCAGATGGCATTGAAATATGTGACGGTTCGAGTGTCCCTAACAATCCTGCCCTTGTTTCCGATGGATTTGGAGGAGCCATTATTACATGGGAAGACTATAGGTACGGATCTGGACTGCCTGCTATATTTGGCCAGCGCATAAATTCGGCCGGAGTTGTTCAATGGATTGCCGATGGAGTTGAAATAGGTGAGGGAATTTGGGGGCAGTACTTCGCTCAGATTGTTTCTGATGGAGCGGGTGGTGCTATTATTACTTGGGAAGATGAATTAATTTTCGGAAGTCCTGATATATACGCTCAACGTGTAAATGCAAGCGGAGTTATACAATGGCCAACCTATGGCATTGCTATATGTTCTGCAGCGAATAATCAAAAATCTCCAAAAATTCTTTCAGATGGATCGGGAGGAGCTATCATAACATGGACTGACTTCAGAAGTGGGGCTTCCCCTGATATATATGCACAACGTGTAAATTCAACCGGTGCTACTCAATGGCTTGCCGATGGCGTTGCTATATCTACTGCTGCAAACATTCAAAACTTGCCCGCTATTATTTCCGATGAATTGGGTGGAGCTATTATTACCTGGCAGGACAACAGATCTGGATCAACGTATGATATATATGCCCAACATATTAATTCTACTGGAATTGCTCAATGGACTGCCAATGGATTATCAATATGTACTGCAGCGAATAATCAAAACTCCCCCACCTTGGTTTATGATGGATCTGGCGGAGCTATAATTACATGGCAAGACAACAGAAACGGAATATATAATGATATATACAGCCAGCGTGTAAATGCTGCTGGTACAGTGCAATGGACTGCCGATGGTGTGGTCTTGTCTACTGCAGCGGAGAACCAAAGTTATCCCGCTATTGTTTCCGATGGCTCTGGCGGAGCTCTTATTACATGGCAAGACAACAGAAGTGGATTATCTTATGATATTTATGTCCAACACATAAATGCGACCGGTACAGTACAATGGACTGCAGATGGTGTTTCAGTATCTACCGCATTTGCTAATCAAACCTCCCCGACCATTGTTTCCGATGGAGCTGGAGGAGCTATTATAACATGGAAGGATAATAGAAATGGATCATTTGACATTTATGTCCAAAATGTATGTGCTTCTCCTCCACCCGCAACACCTAGTACAATTTCAGGAGCAACCGATGTTTGTCCTGGAACAAGTAACACCTACAGTGTCACTCCAGTAAGCGGTGCAACCTCTTATACTTGGACTTTACCAATCGGTTGGATAGGGACTTCCACAACAAATTCTATTACTGTTACTTCATATTCTACAAGCGGTTTTATTTCGGTAACAGCAAATAATGGTTGTGGTATTTCTGGAGCTTCATCACTAGGGATATCTTTAAATATTCTGCCAACAGTAACAGCAAACGCTACAGCAACAACAATATGTAATGGAACATCTGTAACATTAACCGGTGGCGGTACAACATCTTATTCATGGACAGGTGGAGTAACAGATGGTACAGCATTTACACCAAGCTTAACAACAACATATACCGTTACAGGAACAAATGGAGCTGGTTGTACAAATACTGATACAATAACAATAACAGTAAATGCGCTACCAACCGTAACGACAAACGCAAGTTCAACAACCGTATGTAATGGAACAGCAGTAACTTTAACAGGTGGTGGAGCAACATCCTATTCATGGACAGGTGGAGTAACCGATGGTATATCATTTACCCCAAGTTCAACAGCAACATATACCGTTACAGGAACAGATGCAAATGGTTGTATAAACACATCAACAGTAACTATAATAGTTGATCCATTACCAACAGTAACGGCAAACGCAAGTTCAACAACCGTATGTAATGGAACAGCAGTAACTTTAACAGGTGGTGGAGCAACATCCTATTCATGGACAGGTGGAGTAACCGATGGTA
>SXGT01197815.1_pt1 | contig 50892 bp, 37 predicted proteins | sample 3176221 | NCBI WGS metagenome assembly SXGT01 (sample SAMN11356862, study PRJNA531348) | freshwater metagenome | isolation source: freshwater sample F1-120 | place: China: Fuxian Lake, Yuxi | collected 2017-12-25
AGTCAGATGCTCTATCCAATTGAGCTACGGATGCGACCGAGGGTGGGAATCTACAAGGGGACCCCTTTCCGTCAAGCGCGATTGCCGGACAATCGAGGATTGATGTTCTCCCTGCTGCGAGAGCTCATTCAGGCTACCTGAGGTCTCGGATGTCTGTCACCGTCTTGTCTCCAACCGTGGTCTCGCCTGCTCGTGCTTTGCTTCCAGTTCTGGCTTGGCGGAAGACGAAGCGGAAATCTCCGATCTGAATCTCGTCTCCATGCCGGAGCAATACCGCCTGGGTCACACGACGACCGTTCAAGAATGTACCGTTGGCGCTGCCCAGGTCAGCCAGGAGAAACTCATTATTATCCTGGGCGTGAATCGTAGCGTGGCGACGTGACACCTTTGCATCAGGAAGGGCGATCTCATTGGTCGATGCTCTCCCAAATGAAAGAATCCCGCGGATGCGCACACGATCACCGTCCTGTTTCTCCAGCTCAGCATCGGGGCAGTTCGCGGCAACCCATCCCAGGTCGAAAACCTGTTGATAGACCCGGTTGCGAACTTTGAGCACACCGTCCACCACGCGGGTTATCCCCGCGAGTCGAAGGGAATCTATCAGCGGGTGGCCATCCACATCTCGGACTTCCTGGCCGTTAAGAATCTGCTCGTAAAGGCTCAACAGGCTCGCCAGATCAGCCTCGCTTCTGAGAATTCGCTCGCGAACGAACAGCAGGTTGTCGTTGGTCTCACGCGCTCGCGGTGAGAGAAAGAGTTCGGTGCAAAGCTGGTCCACTGTCGTGGCTCCTCCAGCGGGTGAAATCAGCGCAGTCGTGTCCGTCACCCTCGCGGTGGAGCGCCGGGACTCCACGAGCGCACGGCAAAGACCCTGGGTCAGGTTCGGATGGCCTCCGGTCCAGAAGAGGATCCGCTCCAGCAGGCGCGTCACGATCTCATCGGGTTTGCCTTCGAGCCCGAGACTCGATCTCAAACCGGTCGCCAGGACTGAGGCTTCTTCGGCGGTGAAATCCGTCAACTCAATGCGATGCCCGATGTTGAATGGTGTGCTGCGCGCATCCCTGATCAGATCGGCGGGAGTCGCCACTCCCAGAAGACAGAAGGAAAGCCGGTTGAACTCCGGATCCTCCACCCGTCGATTGTAACTCTCACGGATCGCCGAGAAGAAATCATCCGTGGAAAACGGGAGGCTTCTCACGACATCAATCTCATCGATAAACACCACGATTGGTTCGCGGCGGGCCACGAGGACGACTTCACGCAGGGCGGAGAAGAACCGCTGCACAGGATTCAACCGCTGTTGAGCCTTCCAATACTCTTCCACCTCATCTTCCAGCTTCAACTTCTATCTTCCAGCTTCAACTTCTGCCCGACCATCATCGCCAGTCCGTCGTACCATTGGTCAGGCGTCAGATTCTGTCCGATCGCCGCCAGATCCAGCACGGCCACGTGACGGCCCTCGGCGCGCAGGCGCAATGCGGCCCGCACCATCAGGGACGATTTGCCCATTTGCCGTGACGTGAGCACATAGCAGAACTGCCGGTTTGCCAGGCCCGAATAGATCTCCCGGTCGGCGCTACGCTCGACGTAGGAAGGCGCGTCGTAGCCCAGCGTGCCGCCAGTCACGAAAAATCCTGTTGCAGACATAATCTTGAATGAAAGTTGTGATGCACACTCTATCGTGAATGCGAACCGCCGTTAGGGAAAATGCTCAATGTGTCCGTGAAATCGCGAACCGCAAAATGGTAAATCCTTCGAGGATTGTGACATCCAATGCTTCTTCAACTCCGACCGTAGAGGGCGAAGTATAAAGAACATTCAGGATTTTCGCCTTTGACGCGGGCTGTGATTGCTCGTAGAAACACTCACAACTCTCAACAGTTATTTGCTTATGAACAAGTCTCACAGGACCACTGTGCCGGGCTGCGTTTCCCGATTCGCACCATCCGGCTTCACTCTCATTGAGCTTCTCGTCGTCATCGCCATCATTGCGATCCTTGCGGGCATGTTGCTGCCGGCGCTGTCGAAATCGAAGACCAAGGCCCAGGGGATCTTCTGCATGAACAATCTCCGCCAGATGATGCTGGGATGGCGGCTTTACGCTGATGATCAGAACGATCTTCTCCTCGCTGGTCGTGATTGGGGCGGGATTGCGGCTCAAAAGAGGACCGTATGGGTGACCGGAGGTGTGAATTTCGATGGCGGAAACCGAAGCAATTATGATCCGCTCCTGGATGTCGCCAAGAGTCCTTTGGGGCCCTACCTCGGCCAGAATAATTTCTCCATTTGGAAGTGCCCTTCCGACCGGGCGACTGTGACCGTCAAGGGGCAAAAGCTACCGAGGGTTCGAAGCAATTCCATGAGCCAGACGTTCGATGAAGGTTTCTGGCTCCCGGCAGCCAAGTGGAGGACATACGCCAAGGGCAGCGACATCGTGATTCCCACCAAGACATGGGTTCTGGTGGATGAACATCCGGACAGCCTCAACGATGCCGCCTGTGCTGTTCAGATGCCAGTCCCGGGAGCGAAGACAGCGCAGATCATTGATTTCCCGGCCAGCTATCACAACGGGGCGTGCGGCTTTGCCTTCGCGGATGGCCATTCTGAGATCCATAAATGGAAAGGCTCCAAAATTCAGGCTCCCGCGAAGTATAACGGCACGCTGTCCTTGAATGTGCCGGCGGGAGATTCCGTTAACGACATCATCTGGTGGGCTGACAACTCCACGGTGGCAAAATGACACGGCTTCCTTTCCTCGATAGAATATCGACACAAAATATGAAATCCCATCGCTTGTATCATCCTGCTTCCCGCCCTCAGAGAGGCTTCACTCTCATCGAACTTCTCGTCGTCATCGCGATCATCGCGATCCTTGCGGCGATGTTGCTTCCGGCATTGTCGAAATCAAAAGAACAAGCCACCGGTGCGCGGTGCCAGAGCAACCAGAAACAGCTTGGGCTGGCCTTCCTCCTTTACGCCGATGACAACGAGGACAAAATCGTTGGCATGAGCACGTATCGCCAGGGACGGGACTTCTGGACTGGCCCCAAGCCCGTGAAGAACTTCACCGGATCGCCTCAATCCCGCGCTTTGGAAGAAGCGAAGGAAGGGTTGAGGCAAGGAAAGCTTTTCCCTTACGCGAGCTCGGTGGATGTATGGCACTGCCCTGGCGACCGGCGGATGCGATTGAAAGCCGGCCGGGGCTTTGCGTTCGACAGTTACGGCGCGGCAGGCGGTCTCGATGGGGAGGACGAATCCAACTCGATCTACAAATACTCACAGATTCTCTATCCGACACGGAACTACGTCTTCGTCGAGGAGGCTGATGATCGCGGGTGGAACCTCGGCTCCTGGCTGATCGATCCGACGCCTTCGGCCTTTACATGGGTGGATGCAGTCGCCATCTGGCACATCAACAAGAGCACCCTGAGTTTTGCCGATGGCCACGCGGTGACGCACAAATGGCTCGGTGATAACATGCTCAAAGCTTCGGATATTAAATTCGCCTCGAAGTTCGGCACCGTGGCCAAGACGCCTCAAGACAAGAAGGACATCCTGTATATGAAATACGGATATACGCACAAAAAACAGGCGGACTTCGAAAAGCTTTGGGCCACTGTTCCATTCAGTCCGTGAAATTCAAAGCACCTGCCCTGCTGGAAGTAGAGTTGGTCTTGGGGTTGGAACGTGCCTGCTCTCCGGACACAGGTCATCGTGAACTCCTTCGCACAGTCATTCCCGTAGGGCGTTGGTAGCATTGTCTAGTTTTAAGACGCTCGGTGATCCACAACAGACACTGTTGAATCAGTGTGTCACTTTTCACCCAAACCGATTCCATAAATCCCGCATCTTACACACAGGTAACGCACGCCTGCCCCGGAAGATTGGGATTCACAACTCTTATCTCACGGCCTGCCTCCAGAGGACTGGGGGAGCACAGCTTTCGTCACGCGGCGTCCACCTAGCTCGCTGGGGACACATATTTTGTCGCGCGGCGTCCACCTAGCTCGCTGGGAGCACATATTTTGTCGCGCGGTGTCCACTTAGCACGCTGGGGACACAACTTTCATAGCGCGTAGTGTCCATCTGCAGACTCGGTAGCACAATTCACAGCGACGGAACCGTCCATGGGAGGGGAGCCGGTTCTGTCATTCACGTGGCTGCCAAACGTGCGGCGGCTGCTCCCGTCTGTGCTTGCAGACGCACAGTTGTTTGGTGTGAATGGAAGAACTTAGTCTTTGACACGAATTTAATGAATCTCCTACAACCAGCGCAATTTAACTCAACTGAAAAGCTATGAAAATAAATAGTTCTACCTCACGTCCCTTCCGGCAGATGCGTTCCGGTCACGCTTCTGGTTTCACCCTTATCGAGCTGCTGGTGGTGATTGCCATCATCGCGATCCTTGCCGGCATGTTGTTGCCCGCCTTGTCCAAGTCAAAGACGAAAGCTCAAGGCATCTTCTGCATGAGCAACGGCAAGCAGATGATGCTGGCCATGCATTTATATGCGACCGACAATCAGGAGTACAATCCCCCAAATCCGGATGATGGTAATATCACTCCAGGCTGGAATTGGTTGGGTGGTCAGGCTGGTCGCGGTGGTGGGCAGGAGTTCAATCCAGATGTGCTGAACGATCCAGCGACCTCGCTACTTCAGCCTTACGGTGCGAGCGATAAGATGTACAAGTGTCCGGCAGATCGTCGTATTGGTAATTACCAGGGCAAAGACCCAGCCAGGAAGGGAACCAAGATCCCAGCAGCCCGTACCTACGCCATGAGTCAGGCTGTTGGGACCGATCCCCGTGTAGCAGGAAGCAAAGTGGCCATTGATGGTCCTTGGCTCGATAATGCCCATGGCCACAATCGAAATGGCATCTACCAAACTTATGGAAAGTCCAGTGACTACAATAATCCCGGTGCCTCTCAAGTCTGGGTATTGCTCGATGAGGATGACCGCAGTTTGAACGATGCTGGCTTTGCCGTCGGGATGAACACCGCAGAGTGGATCGACTGGCCTGGCACTTACCACAATGGAGCTGCAGGATTTTCATTCGCCGACGGCCACTCAGAAATTCGCAAATGGAAAGATTCGCGCACCATCATTCCCAAAGGAGGATCGGTCTCGCGCAAAGCCGTCAAGGGCAGCGTTGATTACAATTGGATTCGCGAACGCACGACGGCTTTGAAGAGTGGACTTCCACTTCCTCCAGCCAAGTAATCGCAGTCCATAGAATCTGCAACGCCGTGCCTCGATCCATTCGGGGCACGGCGTCTTTTTTTGGCTGAAATGCCCTTTGACACGATCTACGTGCATCTTCTACAAGTATCTCAACCAGCCAATCCCATGAAAAAAACACAGCCATCGTCTCCCTCAAATCGCCGGGCGCATTTTGCACCGGCTTCAGGATTCACCCTGATCGAATTGCTCGTGGTCATCGCCATCATCGCGATCCTTGCCGGCATGCTTTTGCCCGCTCTGTCCAAATCCAAGACCAAGGCGCAAGGCATCAAATGCATGAACAACGGCAAACAAATGATGCTGGCCTGGAGGCTTTACGCCGATGATTACGAGGGCCTGCTTGTCGAATCGCTGGAAGGCGGACCGGAGACGAGCAAACGTGCACTTCTGGTTGCCGGCAACGCAAGCGACAATCCGACGAACACCGTGGACAAAAGCCCACTGATGAAATACATGGGCAACAGTCGCGAGGTGTGGAAATGCCCTTCAGATCGTACCACCAGGTTGGAGGCTGGCAAAAGAGTTCCCACTGTTCGCAGTCAGTCGATGAGCCAGGCATTTGATTTCGGCGGCTGGCTCCCCGCGCCGCCTTACAAGACCTACGGGCGCCTGGACCATATCGTGATCCCGACACAGACATGGGTGATGGTCGATGAGCACCCCCTCAGCATCAATGACGCTGCTTGTGCCGTCCAGATCGTGCTGCCGGATGCCAAGTCCGGAAATATAATCGACTTCCCGGCGTCGTATCATAATGGAGCCGCGGGTTTTTCCTTCGCGGACGGCCATTCCGAGATTCATCAATGGAAAGGAAGCAAGATCAAGACGTTCGGCAAAGGCAGCAATACCGGACTCAACGTCGCGGCGGGTGATTCTTTGATTGATGCCAAATGGTGGTCTCGGAACACGACCGTGGGTCCGAACTTTCCATGATTTGAGCCTGGGCGGCCCATTGGTCTGTATGCAGGAGCCATGACTGAGATTGCAGAAGTGCCGGGCTGCTGATACCTGGCGGTCGAACAAGAGGTCGCAGTGGGTTCTATGGATGGCGGATTAATAGCCCGTTGATGTCAGGGCTGGTTTGAGTTCTTGCTCCCGTGCTGTTCCATCAGCACGGGAGATTTTCGTTTTTCAGTGCGACTCCAGCCATTCGAGATCGGCAAAGATCGATGAACAAAATTGGCAGCGACATGCCTGTGAGCGCGGCAGAAATTGGCTTGCGCCTCTCACGCTTTCGCGGTTCATTGTCGTCCTTCGGTGGAGAGATGGCCGAGTGGCTGAAGGCGCTGGTTTGCTAAACCGGTGTACGGTCAAAAGCCGTACCGGGGGTTCGAATCCCCCTCTCTCCGCCATTTCCACATCAATCCATTCTGCTATTTCGCTCCCATCTCCATACCAATCCGTCTTCCGGATCGATGACATCTCCGACTGGTAAGCGTCGTGGCGGTTGCTTGCTTACGAGAAGAGCCTATTAACCTTCTTCAATCAGTGTGGTTGCTCCGAGTTTGATTCTTTCGGGCGGCACCGTTTGTGTTGCGCCGCGGGGCCAGGTAATGGTGACGGAATCAATCTTGTCCGATTTCCGGAACCCGAAGGTGACCGGAAGTTCGGACTGGGACATGTAACTGTGTGTCGGCATGACCTGCCGCGAAAGGTTGAGCCCTCCGGCTGTCACGTTGATCCACGCTCCGATGGCGTCCCGGTTGTGTTTCTTGCCGGCAAGTTTGATTCGCACCCAGTTATGCCCGAGCGCCTGATCATTGCGAAGGAGCAGGGGAGCTCCGCCGACTTGCGTCAACACTACGTCCAGATCTCCATCTCCATCAATGTCCGCGTATGCCGAACCGCGGCCGACAATCGGGCGGAACAGATCGCCACCTGCCTTCTCCGTGCCAACGGAAACAAAGGTGCTCGTGTCATTTGATCCCGTATTCCAAAAGAGCTGGGCCGATTGTTTGTAGTGCTGGCTTTGCTGGACTTTGTTGATCTCGTCTTCGAGATGACCGTTGGAGGTCAGTACGTCGAGCCGGCCATCGAGGTCGTAATCAAAGAAGAATATGCCGAACTTCAACGGGATCCGACTGGCGGGGCCAATGCCCTCGGCGATGGCTTCGTCCGTGAACAACGGCAGCGCACCCGGCCTCGACTGGCCCTGGGAAACATAGAGCGCGGTCATTTCGTTGGCGAAATTGCCAATCACGACGCCGAGACTTCCGTCATTGCGAAAGCGTCCGGTGTCGATTCCCATTGCTCCTCGAGATTGACCATTCGCGTCGAACGCGACACCAGAGAGGGCTCCAATCTCCTTGAAGGTTCCGTTCTTCTGATTGTGGAGAACGAAATTTTGCACGGTGTCATTGGCGATGATAAGATCGATCCAGCCGTCGTTATCGAGATCAACCGGCGCAACACCAAGTGATTTTCCCGCTGGAACACCGGTGGCCGGGTTCTTGATCTGGATGCCTGCCGCAGTGGAAACGTCGCTGAAGCGCCCATTGCCCTCATTGTGATAAAGCGTTGAGAAGGATCCCTGGAAATTCATGGGTGGGCCATAAGCGCGCCCAAGTCCCACGAGTGTGTAGTTGACCTCGATGTCGATTTCACGAGACCATTTCACGTAGTTGCAGACAAAGAGGTCGAGGAGACCGTCATTGTCATAGTCGATCCACGATGCGCTGGTGCTCCAGTCGCCTGCCTGCCCGGCCACGCCTGCTTCGAGGGTGATCTCCTTGAATTTCCCGCTGCCGAGATTCTTGAAAAGATGGTTCCCTCCGACTCCAGTGAAAAAGATGTCCACCAGACCATCATTGTCGAAATCGCCACAGGCGGCACCCATCCCATAAAAGCTCACATCGAGGCCGGAGCCGGCTGTAACGTCCGTGAAAGCGCCTTTGCCGTTGTTCCGGTAGAGAGCCATCGTCGGGCGCGGAGAACCGGATGCCGCTGATTTCCACGGCCATTGAGTTGAATTCACGAAGAGCAGATCCTGGGCGCCGTCGTTGTCGAAATCCAGGAAAGCCACTCCGCCGCCCATCGTCTCGGGCAGAAGCTTGTCACCGTAGGCACCGTTGTTGTGAATGAAACGAATGCCCGCGCCGACGGAAGCCTCGATGAAGTTCACGGTTGGAACTTCCACCGGGGCGGCTTGGCGGACGGTCGGAGCGGCTATCTGAGTAACCTTGGTTGGCGTTGGCGCTGGCTTGCGACGCGACAAATAGATGCCTCCGCCGATAAGACAGCCGATGAGCACCACCGCGACTGCGGACCAGCGGAATACCCTGCGGATCGTGTTTTCGTCGTAGTGGGCGATTTCATCGGCCTCGGGGTCTTGATTGGAGTCACGATCCGGAACAACGCCTTTGACGGATGGAGTCTGCCGTTTCGGTTTGTCGTCTTTCATTTCGAGGATTTGAAGGATGGTGAAAGCAGTGATTGCCGTGAACCCTGTGCGCAAGTGTTCAATGGCTAACGCAGGGTTATTGAGTCCGATTCATCGTGAGCCACACGGGCGTTTGACTTTGCGGGCAAGCCTGGAGCGCCCGGACGTTGGAGGTCGTAAATGACGATTGCCTGCGTTGCGTGGTCTGCAGCCTTGTCGCGCCGGCGGGCAGCTGCGATGGCGATATCGCGGGCGTTGTCATCGGGGCGGTAGCGCTCGTGCAGCGCGCGATGTTCCGCAGCCTTGGTTTGATCGCCGAGCTGAGCGTGAATCAGGGCGAGGTTGTAGTGGGCGGCGAGGTTCTCGCTGTCGAGCTTGAGGGTTCTTTCAAATTGAACCCTGGCTTCATCGAGGAATTGGCGCTGCCGAGGTTTGTTGGCTTCACCCCGCTCCAGCTTGGCGCGTTCGAAGAGGGTTTGGCCCAGCTCGTTGATGACTTCGTAATCCTTGGTGAAGTCAAAGCCGCGCTGGTCCTGCTCGGGATAGCGGTCTTCGAGAATGCTTCTGAAGTCGGTGATGGCCTTGTCCAGATACCCGTTCTGCTTGTTGACGAGGCCGGTGAACCAGGCCACCACCCAGCGGGGCGCTGGAGGCTCAAAAGTCCCCGCGCGCTGCAATGCGGCAACAGCATCCTCAAGCCGCCCTTCCTTGAAGAAGACGCGGGCTTGATTTACCGGGCCATCTGCGCGGCCCAGTTTTTCAACCGCGGCAAACGCATTCGACGCCTGGATCAGTTCGCCCTTCTCACTGCCCTTGTCGCCCTTGAGCAGGAGGCCGATGCCATAATCATTCCAACGCTGCCATTCGGGAATCTGGGATGGTGGATTTGTGATTTGAGATTTCGCAACGCCGGCGACGGGAAACGTGATCCTGTCGCCCGCCATCACTGTGATGGGGAGATCATTGATGAAGTTTGTGCCGAACACATGCTGCATGTAGATCTTGTCGAATTTACGGTAGTTGAATTTCGCTTCGAAGGTAACCGGCTCGGTCGCATCGAGAGGCACGGTCAAGGCGTAGTGGACAACGGCCGCGGCTCCAGGTGGAATCTGATTGTTATACAGGGGCGTGAAGATGTCCTGGGGGTTGCGGCGGTCGATGCGGTTGCCAGCGCGGTCAAGCATATAGACATTGGCAAAGTGCGACCAGGGATCGACCCCGCTCCGGTCATCGAGTCCACCGCTGCGTCCGATGACACGATTGCCGCTTCTGGCTTCGACATCCACCCAGAGTTCATTCGAGTCCACCGTGCCTTGTGTGAGAGGGTGTCCGACGCGCAATGTGCGCAGGACGACTTCAATGAGGTACTTCCCGCCGGGTTTGAGCGCGGGTACATCAGGGCGAAGTGGAGCCTGCAACGGGCTGTCAATGGTGCCGCCTTCCTTGATGCCGAATATATCCACTCGCACGCAATCCTTGAGGAAGTTCTGGTGCGCCTTGATCGTCTCGTCGTCCTTGTGGAAGTGGGCCAGCGCTGTGTTCGCGCCGACGAAGAGATGGTTGTGGACGTAGCGTGAGGATTGATTGGTGGGATTAAAATAGCCGGCGCCGAATTCCTGGGAGAGTTGCAACGGCATGTGGCATTCCGCGCAGTTCTTCTTCGCCTTGTCCGGGTAGTAGAAGCTTTTCGCTCCATGGCCGGAGACGCCGCTGAGCAGGTAAGTGTCGTAATGATTCTGTCCGCGGAGGAAATCCTTGTACTTGGTGAGTTCGTTCGGCAGGCTGACCTTGTGGCAGGTGGAGCAAAACTCTGCCGTTTTGTGGAGCGGCTTTAGAAAAGTCTTTTTGTGGAAGTCCGGTTTTCCTTTCACCAGTTGCTGGTTGATGAACTGCAGTACTTTGTTGGTACTAAAGGCGAACGGGTAATGGATCGGTTCTTCGATTGTGTAATCTCCGTTACCAACGGTACTGTTGACGTGAGTGATGGCGTGGCAGGAGGTGCAGGTGATGCCTGCCTTGGCCGTCGGATGCTTTTCGACATCGAAATTGGGATCGTCAAATGCGCCGCTGAAGAACGGGACGACATCGTGACATCCGGCGCACCATCGTGAAGATTTCACATTCCCATCACGCTTGAAGGCGACTTCCCGTGTCTCCTTGATGCTGAAAAGATATGCTTCGTTGTTGAAGGAGCTGAACCGATGCGCACTGTGGAACCAGCCGTTGTAAGTGTCCGGGTGGCAGCTTTTGCAATAGTCATCCATCATCAATGTGCGCGCCGGAATGAAGTTGCCGGAGGCGGTCTTGGCGAGTGATGGGTGGAAGTACTTCTCACCTTCCTTTGGGCCGGCAACGTTCCATTTCCGCGGGTCTTGGGAGTGCATCGCGGCCATCGTGAGCACGATCACCCCAACAGCAGCCGTCCAACCCAGGCCGATGTTCCATTTGATCCGAGGCCCGGACATCCGGTGCAGAATGTAAAGCCACACCGCCATGACAGGCGTGATGAAATGAGCCCAGTACATGACGGATCGCAGCCTCGGATCGGTGAGTTCGAAAAAGTCCAGGCGCATAAGAGCCACTCCCGTGATCAACAGGACGAGGCTCACGATGAAAAGTCCGTAACCCACTCGAACGGCTCGGCGATTCGGACGATCATGTGAATTCTTGATATGAAAAAAGCCAAAAACGACAACAGGCAGAATAATCAGGAGGCCCAGGATCAAGTGCGCCAGGAACATCGCCTGATAAAAGTAGTTCTGGTAAGTCTGCCCACGAAACCATTCCAGAAAACGAATGACGACAAGGTAGGCGGAGTTCGCGCCGAGAATGGCAAAGAGCCCAAGCACGACGAACAGCACGATGCGGAGCCGTGGGCCAACGGAACGGACGTATTTCCTTTTGATCGGCGCGCTTTCGGAATCGTTATTCATGGTTTCGATCTGAGGGGCTTCGGTGTTTAGACACCCAACACACCACCGAATGGCTAAAGTAGTGGTGACTTATCGCAGGGATTCAGGGGTGGAAAGGTCTGTTTCGGGGGTGAGACGGATTGAGGATGGGGCGCGGTTTCAGATGAAAATTGCTTCACGGTGGAAAACCGATCGCGAGCTTCACCGCCGAGTATTCAGGGTGAATTTTTCCATCTCGCGTGCGAATGATCAATTCTGGTTCCAGCCAGGTGCTTTCCCGAAACCATTCCGGCAGGTCATCCGCCCGCATCATTCCGAACAATGCGATCAATGGAACGTCGCCTTGGCGGAACACCACAGGGCGTTGTCGCACAATTGTCAAACCGGCCTCACGCGATCCTGTTTTCACGCGTGCGAGCTGCGACGGCTCCGTTGGGAACACGCAGGCAAAAAATCCGCCGGGGGCGAGATGCCGGGCGGCTACCGTGCAGTAGTCGGCCACCGTGCCGCGCATCTCAAAGCGGCAAGCGAGTTTTTGAGGATGTTCGCTCTCCACGCCGCTGCCTGGAGGAAAATACGGTGGGCTTCCGGTGATGAGATCAAACCGTTCATCCGATCGCAGCACACCCGCTTCGCGAAAATCGCCGTGGCGAATTTCATACCGCTCTGACAGTCCGTTGAATTGCGCTGATTTTCTTGCCAGCACGATGCTCTCCAGTTGCGCCTCCACAGTCACGAATCGGGCTCCTGGCAGCCGCCATGCGCTGATCATCCCCACCGTCCCGATGCCACTGCCAAGATCAAGCGAGGTTCGCGCAGTCGGACACCAACTCGTGCCGTACCATGCCGTGAGAATATCATCCGTGGAGAAGCGATGGCCGTCTCTCAATTGAAAAAGCCCGAAGTGTCCGCTGATGGCGTCGAGTGTTTCGTTGGATTCGACGGACACTCCTGCCGCAAGTCCGGGTGGGATCGGGCCAGGTTTGGTCCAGCCTTTGAAATGTATTCCAGCAGTCACGCATTGGAGACTAGCGCCAGTTGCCCCGCCGGCCAAGCCATCGTCATTCTCGTCTGTTGAGACGGTCTGTTTGTGGCCAACGATCACATCAGTTACGACGGTTTCGCATGGCACTTGTTATTCATCTCCGAAAATGCACCATCTCTCCGCGGAGAGAGCCTGAGGTTCGGCCACGACTGCTGTCCGCTGTGAGTTGAGCTATGCAAGGCAGTAATCTGCGCTCTGTCGGGGTTCCAGGCAGAACTCGGTTGCTATACTTTGCGCGGTCGAAGATTGCGCTTTTGAGAGTCGTGTTAACAGGGGGGGGGGACGGCCCGTCCCCGCTGGTTTTGAAAGCTGGGGACGAGCCGGCCCCGCCCCTGCAAAAAAGCTCAATCTATGGCCGCATTGAGTATAGAAGCCCGATGCAACCAATGAAGGTTGTTTTGCCTCTGGAATTCAGATCGACGAGTACATCGATAAGCGCCAGACCACCGCCCCAATGCCGCAGGCAGCGATGGTTCAGTGTCCGGACCCTGGATGGCTACTCCTTCTTGGCTACCTTCACGTCGATGTAGAGGTCGCGAAGTTGTCGTGCGCTGACCTGGCTCGGGCTGTCGGTCATGAGGCAGACGCCCTTCGCGGTCTTCGGAAAGGCAATCACGTCGCGGATGCTCGTGGTGCCACAGAGGATGGCACAGAGCCGGTCAAAGCCAAGGGCGATGCCTCCATGTGGGGGCGCGCCGTATCGGAAGGCTTCGAGCATGTAACCGAAGCGCAGTTTCGTTTCGTCCGGCGGAATCTGGAGGATGTCCTCGAACACCGTTTTCTGTACGTCGGGCTGGTGAATACGAATAGAGCCGCCGCCGAGTTCCACGCCGTTGACCACGATGTCGTAGTGCTGGCCGCGGACCTTCTTCGGGTCGGTCTTGAGCAGCGGGATGTCCTCGGCCACCGGCGCGGTGAACGGATGATGGCTGGAGTACCAGCGGTTCTGTTCGCGGTCGAAGCCGAGCAGGGGAAATTCAATGACCCAAAGGAAATTGAACTGCTTCGGATCAATTGTGAGTTTGCCCTGCGTCTTGAGCACATCGGCGCAATAGAGGCGGATCTTGCCGAGTATTTCGCACGCGTTGAGCCATTGATCGGCAGCGAATAGGATCAGGTCGCCTTCCTCGATGGCGAGTCTGGTCTTGAGCGCGGCTTTTTCAGCCTCGCTGAAAAACTTCACGATGGGTGATTTCCATTCGCCGTTCTCGACCTTGATGTAGGCGAGACCTTTCGCTCCGAAACTCTTGGCGTATTCGGTCATGGTCTCGATTTGGCCCTGCGTCGCGCCGGCCATGCCTTTGGCGTTCATCGCTTTCACCACGCCGCCGTTGGCGACGGCTCCTGAGAACACCTTGAACGTAGAAGCCTTGAAGTCCTCGGTGAAGTCCACGAGTTCCATGCCGAAACGGGTGTCGGGCTTATCGATGCCCCAGCGGTTCAGCGCTTCCTCGAAGCTGATCCGCTTGAAGGGCGTGGGAATGTCGATGTTCAGTGCGGTTTTCCATACCTTTTTCAGCAAACCCTCGATGAGCGCGTAGATGTCCTCGCGATCGATGAAGCTCATCTCGATATCTACCTGTGTGAATTCGGGCAGGCGGTCGGCGCGCAAATCCTCGTCGCGATAGCAGCGGGCGAGTTGGAAATAGCGCTCCACGCCGCTGACCATGAGGATTTGTTTGAACTGCTGCGGTGATTGTGGCAGCGCGTAGAAAGTGCCGGGCTCGCGGCGGTTTGGGACGAGGAATTCGCGCGCGCCTTCTGGAGTGGACTTGAAGAGCGTGGGCGTCTCGACTTCGAGGAAGCCCTGCTCGTCCATGAAGCTGCGGGTGGCGATGGCAATCTTGGAGCGCAGGCGCAGGTTGTGCGTCATCTCCGGACGCCGCAGGTCGAGGTAGCGAAAATGGAGGCGCGTTTCCTCGTTCACTTTCGCGGCTGCTTCGGGGTCGTCGATCTGGAAGGGCAGGGGCTCGGCGTGATTCAACACCAAGAGTTCCTTCACCAGCACTTCGATCTGGCCGGTGGGAATCTTGTCGTTGTTTGTGCCGTCAGGGCGCACACGCACTTTGCCCACGATTTCAACCACCGATTCGGCGTGCAAATGGGTGGCGGTTTCGAAGACTTCTTTTGAGAGATCAGCCGGGTCGAACACGGTCTGAGTGCGTCCTTCGCGGTCGCGCAGATCGATGTAGAGGACGCCGCCAAGGTCGCGGCGCGAATGGACCCAACCGGCCAAAGTTACAGTTTGTCCCGCATGGGCGGGCCGAAGTTCATTGCAATGATGGGTGCGTTTCATGTCAAAACAGGAGCGCGGATGCTGGCGGGGAAGCGCCTTGAATTCAAAGGAAAAGTTCTACGGACCAGGGAGTGGGGAGGAATGCCTGCAGTTGACCGGCGTGCTATTTCAGAATCTCCACGCCCAGGATGCACACGTCGTCCGCAAGTTCTCCTTTTGGCGATGCTGCTCGGAGCTCGCCAATCAGTTCATCAAACATTACGAGAGTCGGCAAAGTTGCGCGGTGTTTCACTTCGGCGAGCAGCGAGTCGGCGCTGAAGGCTTCCTGGTGAGGGCCTTCAACATCATAAAGTCCATCCGTGAACAGGAACAGAAGGTCGCCTGGAGCGATTGCGCATTCGGTATGTGAATAGGCCGAGCCATCAAAGAGCGCCAGCGCTGGACAGCTTGAGTTCATGGATTGACGGAGGACATCGATCTGACCGGACGGGCGATGAAGGAGAAACGGCCTGGGATGCCCTGCATTCGCATAGCGCATTCGGTGACTATCGAGGTCGATGACCCCGTAGAACGCTGTCGTGAAGAGGAGTGTTCCGGACTGCTTGAGTATGACGCGGAGATCTCGATTGATCTGGGTCAGGAGCTGCCCCGGATCGGCGGCCAGGGGTGTCAATTCTTCGACGAGCGTCCGCACGATCGCAGTGATGAGCGCGGACCGAACGCCATGCCCCATCACATCGCAAATAAAAATTCCAGCCTTCGTATCTGATAACGGTACCACGGTGAAGAAATCTCCACCGACCGTGCCAGAGGGCAGGTAACGGTGGAAGAAACGCATCGCGCTGTCGCCCGGAGCGGCGGATCGGGGGAAAGTGGGATACTGCTGAGGCAGGATGGCCTGCTGAATCTCCCGCGCCATGCGGAGGTCTTCCTCCATTTGCTCATTCTTTTCCTTCAACTCCTCACGACTCTTTGACAGTTCCAAGGTCGTCCGACGCAGCCCCTCCTCGGCGTGCTTGCGAGCTGTGATGTCCCAGAAAATCCCCTGAAGGCCGATGATATTGCCGGTTGAGTCTCGCAGTGGCGTTTTGACGACGTTGACATAAATCTTCTCTCCACTGGGCGGCTGGTGCTCCTCCACTTTTTCCATCATCTTGCCGGTGTCGATGATGACGCGATCGTCCTGCTGGTACTTGCTGGCCAGTTCAGGCGGAAAGAAGTCGAAATCCGTCTTGCCGACAATGTCCTCCAGTCTCCGTCCGAGCGTTTCGCAAAATCTCGAATTGGCGAACGTGAAACACTCGTTGAGATCTTTGCGAAAGATATTTTGCGGCAGCGTCTCGACCAGCGAATGGTACAGCGCTTCGGAGTTTTTCATCTCCTGCTCGGCGCGCTTGCGCTCGGTGATGTCCTCGACAGTTCCCTCATAGCAGAGCAGGCGACCGCGCGGATCGCGGACCGCCCGGACGTTCTCCGTGATCCAGATGACGCGGCCGTCCTTGCGGCGGATCTGGGATTCAAAGCCGCTTACAATGTCGTGCTGCTCCATCAGGCGGACGAACTCGTCACGACGGTTCGGTTCCACATAGAGCTGGCCACTGATGTCCGTGAAATGGGCCATCAATTCCTCGGCAGCACTGAATCCATAGATGGTGGCCAGGGCGGGATTCGCGCTGAGGTAACGACCGTCTGGTGTGGTCTGGAAGATTCCTTCCGTGATATGCTCGAAGATGCTCCGGTACTTTTCCTCCGCCTGCAACAAGGCTGCTTCGCTTTTCTCCCGCTCGATGGCGTAACGGATCGATCGGACAAGGACATGCCGGTTGATCTCGCTTTTGACGAGGTAATCCTGCGCGCCTTCATGCACTGTTCGCAGCGCGGCAGTTTCATCATCAAGGCTGCTCAGGACGATCACCGGCACGTGCTGCGCCGTCGATTGAATCTGATCCAGAGTCGTCAGCCAGTCCTGCGAAACCAATGAAAGATCCAGCAGGACGATATCCACACCGCCTTGAGCAAGCCTTCCGAGTCCGGCCTGCAAGGATGTCACGCACTCCAGGGCCATGCCGACACCCGCGGAGAGGTTTAGCATCTCTTCAATCCTGCGCAGGAAGCCGGGATCGGGTTCAATGATGAGGATGGTTATGGTTTGCGCCTGCATGGACCTGACGCGAACGTTAGACGCTGACATCTCGGTGGCAAACGGAAATTTGCTGATGCATGACATGCATGGTGAGGAGACCGCGGAATTTGTCGTCCATCCCGTGACTCCCCGCCATTCACAGAAACGGCGGCTTTACAGGATTCGTTCCCTCGAACACATTGTCGCCAGTCAGCACTAGAAATTGCCAATCAACCTTCACCTGATGTCATGGGCTGTTTTACAAATGCTGGACGGTTGCTTGTCTTGATCGGCGTGGTCGGGTTCGTTGCCGCCCGTGCAGAGCCGGGGCCGCCTGAGTTCTCGGCTGGCGAGCGTGGTCACTGGGCTTTCCAACCCGTGAAGCAAGCTTCTGTTCCTCCCATCCGCGACAAATGGATTCGCAATCCGGTGGACGCCTTCATCCTTGCGGACCAGAAGGCTCAGCGGATCAGGCCGAATCCCGCTGCTGACAAAATCACACTACTCCGTCGCGCCACTCTTGATCTCACGGGGTTGCCGCCGTCACCAGGTGAAGTGGACGCCTTCCTCGCGGACAAATCTCCCCGTGCTTTCGAGAAAGTGGTGGACCGGCTGCTCGCGTCGCCGCGCTACGGGGAGAGTTGGGCGCGGCACTGGCTGGATCTCGCCCGCTACGCCGAGAGTGAAGGATTCAAGTCTGATGAAACACGGCCCAATGCCTGGCGTTATCGCGATTACGTGATCAAGGCATTCAATGACGACAGGCCTTACGATCGTTTCGTGCAAGAGCAGCTCGCCGGCGACGAACTCTGGCCGGAGAATCCCGAAGCGCGAATCGCCACGGCGTTCAATCGGCATTACCCCGACGAAAGCAATGCGCGCAATTTGATGCAACGCCGGCAGGAGATTCTCAACGACATCACTGACACAGTGGGCGCGGTTTTCACCGGGCTGACTTACGCGTGCGCACGCTGCCACGATCACAAGTTCGATCCAATCCGGCAGGTTGATTACTATCGGCTGCAGGCGTTCTTCGCGAACACAGCGGCTGACGACAACATCCCTCTGACGCCCTCAGCCGCGCTGACCGAGCACCGACTCAGGCTTGCTGAATGGGAGGCGAAGACGCAGGACATTCGTGCGGAGATGGCGATGATCGAAGCTCCAAAGCGCGAGGACATCATCAAGGACTATGTAGAGAAGTATCCGGACGAGATTCAGGTGGCATTGAATAAACCTGCATCTGAGCGCAGCGCGTTTGAGGCTCAAATGGTCGCGAAGGCCAAACTTTACCTCGATCCGGCCTCGCATCAGTACATCGCCTCCACCAAAGCCGTCGCTGCCGCCCTGAAAGGCGATACGAAGAAACGTTGGGACGAACTCAATAAACAACTTCAGACCCGCGTTCCGCTGCATCCGGGAAACCTTCCGCTCGGAACCGGCATGACTGATCTTGGCACGGAAGCGCCGAAGACATTTCTACTCGGGCGAGGCAACTGGGATGCGCGCCAGCAAGAGGTCGAGCCGGGCTTGTTAAGCGTTCTCGATCCGAAGTCCGCCATAGTCGTCACACCAGCAAACCTCCGCTCCACCGGACGCCGCAGCGCGCTCGCCATGCTGTTGACCAACCCGGAGAACCCTCTCACGGCTCGCGTGATGGTGAATCGCATCTGGCATTATCACTTTGGACGCGGAATCGTGGCTACTCCGAGTGACTTTGGTTTCAAGGGGGAGCGACCAACGCATCCAGCCCTGCTCGACTGGCTCGCGGGAGAGTTTGTCCACAGCGGCTGGAGCATCAAAGCCATGCACCGATTGATGATGACCTGCAGCACCTATCAGCAAGCCACCACGCACTTTGAGACTGCGGCAAGGATAGATCCCGAGAACAAGCTACTCTGGCGCTTTCCGCGTCAGAGACTCGAAGGCGAAGTGATCCGTGACAGCGCACTTGCGGTGGCAGGACGGCTCAATACTCAAATGGGCGGTCCCAGCATCTTTCCGGAACTTCCCGCCGGTATGGAGAGCCGGGGAGGCTGGCCAGTGAGCCAGGATTCATTGGATCGAGATCGTCGCAGCGTCTATGTCTTCGTCCGGCGCAATACACGGTTTCCGATGTTTGACACGTTCGACATGCCTGATACGCACGAGAGTTGCGCCCGGCGCAATGTCACCACCAGCCCCCTTCAGGCGCTGACGCTTCTTAACAGCGCACAAATGCTCGACCTTGCTCAGAGTTTCGCGGCTCGCGTCTTACGCAAGGTGGGTTCCGACCGAAATCGCCAGATCATCGAAGCTTGCCACATCGCTTTTGGGCGGAGTCCCTCGAAGATTGAGAAAGCCATGCTCAAGGAGTTTATTCAGCGACAGGACAGGATTGTGCGAGAGCGAGCCGAAGCCGGCGAGCGCCTTGCGCAACCGCCTGATGCAACTGTGCAAGTCGATCCTGTTCATGCCGCCGTGCTCGTGGATTTGTGTCACACGTTGATGAATTTGAACGAGTTTGTTTACAGGAATTAGACACCTGAAACCGACCAGACTCAGATGGACCAATTCCAACAATTACACTCGCGACGAAAGTTCCTCGCTCAAGCGGGTGCTGGCTTTGGAGCTCTCGCCTTCGGCTCCATGCTGGGTCGGGACGGTTTTACGGCGCGTGCCGCAAACGTCGCCGTCAACCCGCTCCAGCCGCTCGCATCTCGTCCGCCGCATCATTCGGCGGGCGCAAAGTCCGTCATCTGGCTCTTCATGGAAGGCGGTCCGAGTCACCTCGATCTCTTTGACCCCAAGCCGGCGCTCGACCGTCTTGCCGGCCAGCCGATGCCCGAATCATTTGGAAAGCCCATCACCGCGATGGGCACGGCAGGCAACACGATCATGCCTACCAAACGCCAGTGGAAGCAGCATGGTCAGAGTGGAATTTGGATCTCCGACTGGTATCCGCACATCGCGAAACACGCGGATGACCTGGCCGTCCTTCGCTCCTGTTGGGCAGACGGCCTGAACCACGTCGGCTCCGTCTGCCAGATGAACACAGGCGACATCCTCGCTGGACGGCCTGCCATCGGCGCGTGGGCGACTTATGGGCTCGGATCCGCCAACGACAACCTGCCGTCGTTCGTCATCCTCACGGACGAGGCCGAGGTGAATGGAGGGCCCAAAAACTGGAGCTCCGGTTTCCTCCCGGCGACTTTTCAGGGAACCATGTTTCGGCGCGATGGAGTGCCAATCTTCCATCTCGCGCCGCCCGCCACGGTGAGCGACAAACAACAACGCAGCAAACTCGATCTGCTCAATGCTCTCAACCGCCATTACTCGCTGGACAAGGCGGAGGATACCGAGCTAGCCGCGCGACTTAATTCCTATGAGCTGGCCTACCGGATGCAAACAGCGGCGCCGGAAGCCGTCGATCTGGTGCATGAAACTGAAGCCACGCGAAACCTCTATGGCCTTGACGATAAACTCACGTCGAAGTTCGGCACGAATTGCCTGCTTGCCCGCCGACTGGTCGAACGCGGCGTGCGTTTTGTCCAGTGTTACTGCGGCAGTGGCAGTGCCTGGGACGCGCACTCGGACATCGAGGGCAACCACTCCAAGTGGTGCAGGATTTCCGATCGCCCCATCGCTGGACTTCTCGCTGATCTGAAATCGCGGGGCTTGCTGGACAGCACGCTCGTGGTGTGGGGTGGAGAATTTGGCCGCACTCCGTTCAATGAAAAGGGCAATGGCCGCGATCACAACCCATGGGGATTCACCACATGGATGGCGGGCGGTGGTGTCAAAGCCGGCACAGTCGTCGGAGCCACGGATGAGATCGGCCTCCGCGCCGTTCAAGACCATGCGCATGTCCATGATATCCACGCCACCATCCTCCACCTCATGGGCCTTGATCACACCGCACTCACCTACCTGCATAACGGACGTGACGAACGCGCCACCATCAACGGCGGCGAAGTGATCAAACCATTGCTCTCGTGAATCGCGTGATGACTCTGTTGGGTTCGAATTCCTGACGTTCCCGCTTAAAGAGAAGCCATGTCGGCTTCCATGCCTGTTTTAATCGAATCCCACCAAGGTCTGGCGAGAGGTTCACTTTGCAGACTGGGAGCGCCGAAAGACGATAAAAGTGATTCCTCCTTCCAGCTTTAAGGGCGATTCAAGCGCTGACTGTTTGGAGCAGGTGATCACTCACCCGTCATCACGTATTCCATCAAATCTGCCATGTCCTGGGGCTTGAGCCCGGCTTCCAAGCCTTCCGGCATCAGGGAGAGTCCGGAGCTTTGAAGGCGCTGGATGTCGGCGCGCTGAATGAGGGACTCATCTGCGAAAGCTCGACGCAGGGTAAGAGTCGCCGGAGCCTCATTCACGATGATCCCGCCAAGGCTCTCGCCATTTTTCAGTTCGACGGCGTAGTTGAAGAAGCTGGGGGAGACTTCGAGATTCGGATCCACGATGCTGGCGAGCAATTTCGGTTTTCCATTGGAGCGCACGCTGGCGAGATCCGGCGCTACAGCGTGACCTTCATTGCCCAGTTTGTGGCAGGAGGCACACCGATCGCTGAAAAGTCTTTTTCCTTGTATGGCATTGCCATCGAGCAGGAGTGCACTCTGGAGGGCGGTCAGCACCTCGACGCGCGAAGCGGCGGGCCTGGGCAGAAGAGCCGAAGCGCGTTTCCGGATCGAGGATTCCCGATGATTGCGCAATTGCTCAATCTGAGTGGAGGAAAGATCGGCGCTTGAAATCTGACGTGATTCGATCCCATCGAGAAGCAAAGCACTCCGATCTGCGCGTGAGAGTGCGAGCGTGAGGAATTCGGATCGCGAGCGCGGACTGAGCGTGTTCCAGCGCTTGAAGATTTCCCGGTTGGCTTCGGGTTCATGGAAGCGGACGAGCGCGGAGATAGAGGCCAACCGGATGGCGGGAGATACGTCTTCGATGAGTGGAAGAAGAACCGAGCTGGCTTCATTCCATGGAGTCAGGCTGATGAGCGGGATGGCGGCGACGCGGTCCGAATCACGGGATGCTGGATTGTTGGCAGTCTTTGTGGCCGCTTCGAAGACTTTCGCCATGGTCTGCTGGATGCTCTTGGGGATGGTGACTTCACCGTGCGCCGGACGCGGGATGGCCTGGAGCATGGCGTGGATTAGTGCGAAACCGCCTCTTTCGAACATGCGCATGCCCATGGACAAGATTGCCCGCATTTCGTCCACCGCAGCCTTGCGTCCGATGATCCCAGCCAGCTCGCGAAGGAAAAGCGGAATTTCATTCTCGCGATAAGCTGACGGTCGGGAGTCGATGTTCATGGCTTCTAACAAACGTCCTGGGAATTCGACGCTCGAATTGAGGATCGCCGCCCGCATCCACGCGTTCGTCACATCCATGAAAACAAGGTTGTGGAGTTCGAAACTCATGTCGCCCTGGCTTAAAGCAGGCAAGGAGAGTGCGTATTGGTAGCGAACATGGAGTGACGCATCGGAAGCCGTGTTTCGAGGCGGGACATTGGGAGGCTGTAAAACCTCTTGAATGTTTGTTTTCCAGAGCTTCGCTGCCAGCTTGATGCTGTGGACTCTTACCCATTCGTCTGAATCTGTCAGCGCTTGGCGCAGATGTGATTTCTCGAGAGAACCGGCGCCGGCGAGAGCGTGCAGCGTATGAATCCTTCCAAGCGGCGTGGTGTTCGTGGTCAGGAGGGATTCCAAGAGGGGGATCGCCGACGCATCATTCCGCGCGTAGAGAAGCCGAGCGGCGGTGTCGCGATGCCAGCCATTGCTGTGGTCGAGAGTTTGGACGAGTTCCTTTGTTGGGGCGGACGCGAGCTTCGGCTGCCTTGGTTGTTTGAAGCTCTCGGGCACGATCCGGTAAATGCGGCCACGATCATTGCCACTGTTGAGATCGAGATGGCTCTTGAGCGGCTCGGGCAAAGACCACGGGTGCTCGATGGTCTCTCGATACATGTCGATGACATACAGCGTGCCGTCTGGAGCGTTCGCGAACTGTACGGGCCGAAACCAATTGTCCGTTGAAGTGACAAACTCGACCTTCTGTTCGTCCGCGGGCCGCCGGGCGATCAAACCCACGCCGTCCGGAAATAGCTTCTTACGATGAATCAGATTGCTGCCGCAATCCGCGATGAAGGCGTCGCTACGATACTCCTCCGGATACGCATCACCGCGATAGATGGTCAGGCCGGTTGCGCCAGTGAAGTATCCCGAAGGTCTGCCACCGCCTTCGATGAGCCCGGGCACTTGTCCTGAGACTCTCCACTTCGTGCGAATCACGCGCCACGGTTCATCGGGGCTTGTGCGAAACACAGGTGCCGCTGGCCCGTCTTCTGCGATGTCCACGAGCGGGCGCGGCATCGTGTAATAGGGCGTCCGGCTGGCCTCGCTCTCGTCGTACATGAGCATCTGAATGTGCGCGCTGTTGCTGCACACAAACTTTCGCCCCACATCGTCGAAGCTCATCCCGTGTTGAGCGCCTCCGGTTTCCGGGCGGATGTCGAGCGTGCGCGGGTCAAATGAGAAATCCCGGCCACGAAGATCAAGAGGTTTGATCTCGGGGTGGTCCGGGGAAGTGACGAGACTCGCGTTGCCCCCCGTTGCGCCGTGGATGCGGTTGTCGAGCGTCCAATTGAAGCTGTTGAGCAATTGTTGGACATTGAGACGCTGTACTTGATTGCCAAAACCGGTGAAAACGACCCGCCGAACGTCCGCCTTGCCATCACCGTCGGTGTCCTTGAGGTAAAGAATGTCGGGCGTGGCTCCCACAAAGACGCCGCCGTCCCAGCAAAAGACGGCGGTTGGCCACGGCAGACCACCCGCATACGTCGTGCTCTTGTCGAAATGGCCGTCGCCATCCTCATCTTCGAGCATCCGCACGCGCCCGAGTTGTTCATCGCGGCGTTCGGAATAATCAATCATCTCCGCAACGAAGAGCCGGCCATTCTCGTCAAATGCCATCGCGACAGGGCTTGCAACGAGTGGCTCGGCGGCAACGAGGTCCATACGGAAACCGCGCTTCACCTGGAAGGTCGCCTGCACCTTCGCGGGCGGAGTCGCCGGCACCCGCGGGAGATCGGAGGGTACGAAGGAGACTTCCGCGGCGAACGTCGGCAGAATCGTTGCGACGACAAAGACATAACCAAACGCGAGAGATGATCGGGTGTTCATGCGACGTGTCTCACTTCAATCCGGGGATGCCATCCGCGACAATCGACACAGAGCACCTATCACGCACCAGCGCGAGGAGTTGCCCTGGAGTCACGATCCGCGACCAGTTGAGAAAATCGGGAGCCTCTTTATCCGTGCGCGGAGGTTGCGGAAGCTGGACCCTGGCGACTGATGGCGCGAACAGGCTCGCAAAGGCGGTCACTTCCGTCATCTCCGTAGTTCCGTGCAAGTGCAGCGGAATGCCGCCCAACCCGTCGATGGATCGCGCAGCCTCCACAGCTCTCAACAAATCCCAAACCTGCATTCCTGCCATCGTTTGACCGAGAAGCATGCAACGCCGGCGCACATGAGTTTGGTAACGGGCATCGCCACCGAGCGCCGTGACGCCGACGCCGCGCGGCGCAAACATGACGTGAGCCGCGTTACTTTCCGCGATGGATCGCATCCATTTCGAGAAGTGTTGCCGCGTCACGTCAGCGACCGGCTCCGTTGGATCAATGCCAACCAGGCGCAGTTCGTCCCCAAGAATCGACACGAATCCGGCGCGAGCGAGCTCCATTCGTAGAGGCCAGTCAGTTGCGTCGATGGCCTTGATATGCAGTGCTTGTGGTTTTCCAGCCTGCGGTCGCTGCAGATACATGCGGAGTCGGATGCCATTCTGAGACTCGAATTCGTGGATGGAAAGATTGACTCCCTCAAAATCGGCTGAGGCGAGTTGTCGAGTGGCGAGCGGAACCGGGGCATCCGGCCAGCCACCGAAGGTCTTCGCGCGAAGCGCGGCTAGGATCATCTTTGAATCGGTCGGCACGCCATCCTTCGCCAGTTGTGTGAAATTCTCGTAGCATGTGCTTGTGATTTCATCGGCTGGGAGTGTGCCGAAAACTTTCAGCTCCTGACCGGAGAAGAGTTTCGCCGGAGCAATCTGGATCGGCGGGGTTTCCTTCTTGAGCCATTTGTTGAACCAGCGGAGCACCGGCAACTGGATGTCCTGCATGTCCCCATGAGGGCCTTCAGCGATGACGAGCCCGAGCTTCTCCGGACTGTTGTGAAGATCATAAATGCGGCGAACTCGTTCGTGGACCCGACCCACGCCGTCGAGTGGGAAGATGGTGTCCTTGTCCGTGTTGACAATGAGCATGGGCCGCGGAGCGACGAGCGCGGCGATTTGTGCATAATCCCAGCGATAGGTGTTCACCATGAACATGCAGTCGCAATGGCCCTCGACGCAGCCGTCCACCACATGATTCTGGAGATCAGTAATCCCGGCCACCGGACACGCGGCGGCAATGCGCTCATCCAGCGCTGCCACCCACCATGAATAAGCCCCGCCGCCGCTCCGGCCGGTCACACCCATCCGCTTGGGATCGACGTCGCCGCGCGTTTCGAGATAGTCCAGGGCCCGGATGCAATTCCACGCCTCCGCTCCGGCACTCGAATAACCGCGCGAGTTCCACCACCACATCTTCTCACGATGAGTTCCATGATGAATGCCTTCGATTTCACCCAACTGGATCGTGTCCATCACCAGACACACGTAGCCGTGGCGCGCGAACCAGATTCCGTGATGCTGGTAGGTGACTTTGTTGCCGTAGCTCACGCCGTTCGTTTTCGCCGGCCCATGGCCGCACACATAGAGAATCGCCGGGGCAGGCCGCGTCAGATTCTTGGGAACATAGACATCCGCGGTGACGTAAAGCCCCGGTCGTGATTGGAACTGGAGCTTCTCCACCGTGAACTCCGGATGATCAATCTTGCCCGTGACCGTGGCCTTGAGGTCTGTCTTGGGTGGAAGCGGATCGAGGCTCAACATTTCGAAGAGCTGCTGCCGCAAATTGTCCTTCTGCTTCTGCCAATCAGCCAGCGTGGCGATGTCCCTCAACGAGCGCTCGCCCAGCGCTCGAGTTTCGGCGCGGAAGTATTCGGCAAACATCAGGTCACCGGGCGTGGCGTTCGTGGGAAGTCTGCCATAGGGATTGCGATACGCCTCGGCCAATGCGGAGGAAGAACACGCGAGCAACGCGAGCGCGAGCAAGGCGGGCAGTTGTGTTTTCATGGGAAAGCCATGTTTCGACGGAGCGGTGCAGAGGGCAAGCTTGTTCTCAATCTCCAGTACATGCACCAGCAATGGCTGGGGATGAGATTGGGACGCGTAACATTTGTCGCGCGGCCTGTCTCCGAGGATTCGGGATGACTCGGCAAGGAACATCTTTCGTTGAGTTCGCGGCAACCAATGTCCGGTAACGCGCCGCTTGGTGAAGCCAGCCCTGCAAACAAGTCTGCGGAATCAGGATCAGTTTGCGGCAGCCGATGGTGACGATTGATTCGTTTCTGAACGAATCGGCTGGTTCCTGTTCGCGTAGCCGTTTTGTTGGCCACCTTCCTTCACTCGATAGTGGCCGATCACACGATACTGAAACAGGATGTCCTCTTCTTTCGCTCCGCTCCCGATATTGTGGATGATCATAGGGATGCGCCCCGTCGCCTTGTCAGAAACGATTCCCGTGTGCAGAAGTCCTTTTCCGAGATCCCAGGTAACGATGTCACCGGGACGATACGATTCTACCGCCTCAAGTTTGTCGCGCATCGTGATGTGGTGCCTTTCAAAATATCGCATCAGGTTTGGCACCCGGCGGTGATCGATGTTCTTGTCCGGGCGCTTGAGCCCCCATTTCTGAGGATAAGCGCTGAAATGCTTTTTCATGTCCTCGTGGAGTTCCTTTTGCAGATCTATACCCACTTCTCGGAAAGCACGGACGACGACATCGCTGCATACTCCTGTGTGCAGGGGAACATCTCCACCGGGATAGCGGAGCGCAACGTAGGCAGGGTCATATTCCTTGGTTACTCCGACCTGGTGTCTTGCAGCCTTGGCGATGCGTTCGCTGAGGGATGGGGTTCCTTGTGCATGGGGCAACCCGGCCAGAACGACAAAGACCATGAGAGTAACGAATTGTCTCATGGTTCACTCACCGCCCGGCAGTGGAGCCAGTACGAGGATTTGGCGCTGTCTCGACTTGTCTTCATGTACGCGGGGCAACGTATTCCCTGAGATCACGGAGCCAAGGAGGAAATTCCTTTCCGGGGAAGTTGCAACCATTTCGGTTTTTCAGTCTCAAGAGGATCTTAAGTGGAAGTTTGCTCAGGGGGGGGCACTCACCGGTCAAAAAACAGGATTCGGGCAGCAGACGCCAAGGAGGTGGGGGTGGGGAACCCCGCTGAAGAAACGTACCGCTACCCGAATCAAAACTGATGGTCGGACCGTAAAATTCAGGCTGAAAATGTCAATAAGTAAAAATGTCAATAAGTATCACTCGAACTGAAGAGCCGTCTCAAGTAGGCAAGGCTTTGAGTGGCCCACACAGCCTCCTTGTTGATGGTATCATCGATCCGAGGCTCGGGAGGTGTCCACAACTCCAGGATCGCCGTGGCACATTTGCCGTAGGGCGCCAGTTGACTCAACAACCCTGGCAGATCGAGCATCCCTCCTCCAGCCGGACGACCTGTGATGGTGAATCCCATGAGATATGGAAGGCGTTCAATGCCAAAATCTTTTACATGCAAGTTCACGGTGTAAGGAGCCAGGACCGCTGCGACAGCTTCGATGCCTTCACCGCTTCCAAGCGAATTGGAAGTATCCAGGCAGATGCCGACGCGATCGGTGCCCGCTGATTCCACGATTGTGCGCAAGGTTCCGGCATTGAATCGATCGTGGTTCTCGATCCCAAGTGTCAACCCATTCAATAACGGTGTCACTTCCCGCAACACGGCTGAAACCTCCCCCGGCGACGGATGATACCCCGAGTCATCGATGATGAAGCGAATGAGGGTCGCTCCCAAACGGCGGGCGACGGAAGCGTAGGCTGTCACTTGCTCAACACGCAGACCTCGCCCTCCAACCTCAAGCCGGACGCCGTCACGCCGGGCGCGCCCAGCAAGTCGGTCGATTCTCGCGTCATCGAAAGTGTGGAGAGGCAGGTTGTCGCCAATTTGCAGCAGCTTCACGCCATGTTCGAGGGCTTTGTCGAGCAGCCCATGCTCATCCATGGGGCGGGGCGGTTCGTGCCCGCGCACTCCCACGGCCCATCCGTACGTGTAACTGCTGATGCCGAGACAGATGTTCCTCGTTCGTCGTTCGTCGTTCGTGGGCATCGTGGGCATCGTGGGGAGTTCAGGATCGGTGAGCCTGGAGTTTATCTGCGTGTAATTTGGCTGGCGCGTTTGAACTCATGGATTTCATCGTCGGTGTATTGTTTGTTCTGGGGCTGTGCAACCAGCCACGCACAACGAACAACCAGCAGCAATCAACGAACTACTTCTGCGTAATATCCCGCACTTGTTCGCGTATATCGGCAGGCTCAAAAATCTTTTGCCAGCCTTCTTTGAACAGGACCGGTTTGGCGCGTTTGCTGATCTTGTAGGCGGCGTCGGAAAATGTGCCGTTCACTTCCCCAAAGAGCACGGCGATCTGGATTCTCAGATGGCCGAGCACGAAATCACGCACGGCGTCCTTCGGCACGCCGGCAGCCACCAATCGGTCGTGACCTTCCTTGACCACCTCCATGCAGGTCTGCGCAAGGGTTTCCACCAGGGCTGGCTCAAGCATGGCCATTTGTTCCAAGGTCACCCGATGAGCGCGGCTGACGGGCGCATACATCGCCTTTGAGACTTCCAAACCCAGTTCGTAGTAACTCTCGGAGCCCCACATCAGCGCGACGACGATTCCTTGTTTCGCAGAAATGCCGCCATAAAAATCACGGAACGCACCTTCGGTCGGTTCCCAGTTGAATACAGATGGGTGGCATGGATGCGCGATGACGCAGCCAATGTCTTCGCGACGCGGCAACTGGTTATCGAGTGGCGCTGCTGGATCGAGCGTCATGAGCAGCGATCCCGGCTTCATCGATGGAACCACCTCCCGTGCGACGGTTCCTATGGCGACGTCCGGAACAGCGAGAATGACCACGTCTCCGGCCGGCACGGCAGTGGCCTGGTCTGACAGTTTGACACCGCGCTGACGCAGGTTGTCGATGCCTTTGGGCGACACTTCGAGGTAATGGACCGTGTAATTTGTCTTGAGAAAGTTGTCTGTGAGACGGCAGCCCATTTTGCCGCCGGCGCCGATCAGGGTGATGGTTTTCATTTGTTTATAGTTCGTGATAGTTTGATGGTTGTTGGGTCAGCGGACCAGGGGTTTCCAACTCGCCCGACTTCCGTCGATGGCCATCTGAAAGCCGAGAGATTCGATCAAAGTTGGTTCACCACCATCCGGACGGATGACCCATACAGGGCGTTTGTCGGGAGGTTTCTCCGAGTAAATCTTCAACATGCGCTCCTTGTTGCTCCAGTAACGCTCATCGGTGCGACGGAAGGAAATCCACCTTCCGTCAGGCGACCATGCGCTGGGTGTGCAGACACTCGATCCTCCGAACACGGTCAGTTGTCGCTGTCCGGTTCCATCGACGCCGATGATGAACAGTTCGAGCGCGCCACCGGCTGGGAATGAAAAGACAATCTGCTTTGAATCCGGGGACCAGTTCGGAAATGTCGCGCCAACTTTGCTCGTGCTTTGAACGACACGGCGCTTGTTCGCTCCGTTCCAATCCATCACATAAACCGTTACGCCGCCTTCGGGCGGATGGCCGGTGTAGCAAATCAGTTTGCCGTCGGGAGAAAATGCAGGGTCATGGCCTTCGCCAAGGATAAGTTCGTCCGTGCCATCTGGCTTGATGCTGGCCATCTCCGGCCTGTCACCGTGTTTGCCAAAGACGATCCGCTCGCCCGTTGGAGTCTTTTGCCAGCTCGGCATGTAACAAACAGCCGGGGTGCGATTGAGTCGGCGCACATTCGCACCGCTGGCATTCATGATCCAAAGGTTCGTCGAGTTTTCCCGATCGCTCATGAAGCAAATGTACCTGGCATCGGGCGACCAGCAGGGGTAGCGGTCCTCCGATTTCGGCGAGCGCGAGACGTTGAACATGTCACCTGTGGTGGGGGCTGCGATGAACACCTCGGTGTCTCCCGTGCGGACGGAGGTGACGAGCAGTTTGTGACTGGAGAGGTCTGCGGCCGCCAGAGGCTGGAGCGCTGCCATCAAACTGGCCGCGATAATGGTTCCAATCTTCGTCATGATTCGATTCAGGCAATCAAGCTACGGGAGCGGTCCGTCGTTCGACTAGAACGTCCTGATACGATTTCCTGAATCATTTTTCAGGTGCCGGATCACGGCTGGTCTGTTCAGAAAAGACCACAGAAGTGCGGCATTGTGGCCGGACACGCCTGTTCAGGGTTTGAGTTCCTGTAGTAGTTTTACCGCAGCGGCGACGAGCCGTTCACCACAACCCGGCTCCAACGGGCACGTGGTGGGCTCGTAGTTGCCTTCCTCGAAGGCGCGGCGCGTGGGGATGTAGAAATCCAGATCGTTGGCCAGCGAGACCACCATCGTGCGGCGGAAGGGCGACGCGGCCTTGATGGCGATGCCCAGCTCCGTGAAGATCTCGTGCGGCAAGGTGACGAGCGCGGTGTCGGCGTCGAACCGCACGACCTGTACCTCCTGCGGCAACCGCCCATCATGCCGTTCCCAGAATTGTTTTTGGAAAATCTTCCGCCAGGCGTCCACAACCACCAGAAACGCCGCGCCGTTCTGGTCCAACGTCTCCATCACTTTCTTCGCAGCATTAATCTCCTTGTAGCTGATGGGCGTCACCGGCGCCATCACGACCGCCGAGCGCACCGCGAACAAACCGGGCTTCACCGCGCTCGCGTAAGGCAGATTCGTCAAAGCCACCTGCGCCATTGCGCGGCCGATGGCGGGCGACACGTTCGTCCAGTGCTGCGGGTCAGGATCGAACGGGTTCAGATGATTCACATCGCCCGCGCAGCCTTCGCCGAAGATGGAAACGAACTTGGGACCGAACGCCGCCGTGAGATTGGTCTGCAAGTGACCGGGGAAATCCGCGCCGAACGCCGGTCCGCCATACACCGCCGTGTGCATGGCGAAGACGGCGAGCGAGCCGAGTCCTTCCGTGGAGCCGGCGCGGCGCGCGAGCAGGAATGGAAAGTCGGTGTCCACCGGACCGGCCGAGCGAAAGATGTTGGTGTCGCCCTTGCGCGGAATCCAGCCGACCGAGCCGTCTTTCATCCAGTAACGGCGATTGAAGGCCACACCTTCGAGGCGCGGGATGACGACTTCGAGCGACGCCGGCTGGCGATTCGACCAGGCGACGGCGATGACGGCCGCCCAGCGCTCGATGAGTTGCCGACGATAATCGATCGGTTCGTGCGGATCGATTCCGTTGTTCGCCTTCAACGCGCGTTGGTGGAGAAACTGGCGCAACGGCCCGAGATACTCCGGCCCGCCGTGCGTGTGCGTGGCGGTGATGACGATGTTGCCGACGGGAATCCCGGTGACCTTGCTGGCTTGCAGGCGGGCGAGATCGGTGAGGTCGCGCGGCACGGAACAGAGATCGTTCCCGACGAATGCAAACGTCGTCCCGCCGTCCTGCACGACCATCGCCTTGGTCATCAGCGGGTCGTTGACGCCGGTGCTGATGAGTTCGGTGTAATTGCCCGCGCGCCGCCAACCGACCGGCGGTGTGATGTCGGCGGACGCGAAGCCCACTCGGAATTCGGCGGCGAGTGAAAGCGCGGACGCGAACAAGACAACGACGGTGAAGACGTTCAGGGTCATGGAAGGACGATTTTTCCGAGCGTGAGCCAGCCGGGGCGGTCGCGGTCTTGATCAGTGTTGGCGAAGCGGAGCGGACGCCCGCCTTTGAGCGGGTTGGGGATGCCGAGCAGCAACTTGATCTCACCGGCGGGAACCTTGGTGAGGTCGAGTGTCACGGATCGCGAGTCGCTGGCTGCGGGCAGAAGCGTCTTCAAAGTAAAGGGCAGTTCAGCGACGAACTCGCTCCCGGTGGAGCTGACGGCCATGAGCTGCACCGGCCAGTCGGCGTAGAACGGCGCGACGCCGCGATTCGTAATCGTCACGGCGACTTCGAGCGCGCGACCCTTCAACGCCGTGGTGGCCTGCACGACCTGCAATTCGTAGCCGAGGCTCCGCGCCGCCGCGAGGGCGCGCTCGCGTTCGTCGGGCGCGAGCGGACTGGAAGTGCTGGTGTCCATGAGCCAGGTAGCGTGCGTTTCGCGGACGCATTGGGCGAAATCCTGACCCTCCTTGCAGCCGTCTGTCTTCCACAAGCATGGCCAAAGTTCGGGCCGGATCTCGCCGCCAATGGGTGCAGTCTGCCAGCGGTCCATCGCAGCCGGGCCGGCTTTCCGCAGGGCCGCGAGATAAAACCAGTCATCCGGTTTGCGGCCGGTCTCCAGGGTGGCCCAGGCGAAGGAATCGTCGTGATAACCAAGCTTCCGCTGGCCGTTTGGCGCGTGGGCATAATCCTTTTCCCCCGCCGGATAGCGCAACAGCACCGGCGTCTTCTTGAACGCGGCTTCGTAGGCGTCCATGACTTCCGCCTGCACCGTCTTGGACGCGAACCATTCCGAATGCGGATGGCAGTGCCATTCGCCCCACGTGCCGAGCAGGCCGGCGGTGATGAAGCCGATGCGCGGGTCGCCGTCGTAACGCGCGCCGAGCGCCGCGATGAAGTTCGTGAGCGCCGCGCGCAGACGGGGGTCCTCGTAATCCGGCGTGTGGTCGAGCGCGGGCGGGAACGGTTGGGTGTTGGTGTTGGTCCAAGCCCGCACTTTCACGCCGGCTTGCACGAGATACGCCGGCACGCCGCTCGGCTTGCGCGGGTATTCCATGTAGATGCGGAAGACGCTCTGGCAACCGCGCGAGGCGATGCCGTCGAGCAGTTGCTCCATCGGCGTCCAGTTGAAGTTCGTCGGCCCGGTCATCATCGAGGCGAGCGACAGATAGTTGAACTCCAGCGAATGCGGAAAATCCCGCCCCTGGCCGGCGTAAGGGACGAAGCCCTTGAGGGGATTGTCCGCGGGCGCAGGCGCGTAGGCGGGTCGGAAAATAATCGGCTCGGCGGCGGGAGCAGTCCCGACGAGGAACAGCAGGAAGAGACACCGAAGACACAGAACCGAGAGGAGACGGATGCCTCCGCCAGGTTTTGGACTGCGCCAGCCCTCTGGCGCTTTCTCTTTTGCTGGGCGGTCCAATAGCGGCAGAGGACTGCCGCACTCCAAGACGCTGCCGCGCCTCACCCAATTCCGCTCTGTGCCTTTCTTGGTCTGATTCATTTTACCTTCTCCAACAGCTTCAGGAACGCATCCGTGATCTCTGGAATCGCATTGGTCACCAGCGGGCTGGTGCGGCCGCGCCAGGTTTCGTAGGAGCCGGCCGCGTGCGCCTCGGGCGGCGGGATGTAGCCATACCAGCCGTTGGCCATGCTGATGTTGAAGAGCGGTTTCACCGGACTGCGCTGCTTCAGGTCGAGTCCGCTGATCGCGAAGATTTCCCCCGGCCACTGCGCCACGGCGAGGTCGCCGATGCGAAACACCTGGAGCGGCAAGGCCAGTCGGTCGGGATACTCGGCAAGGATCAATTGCTCGCGAGCGTAGAACTCGCTCCAGGTGCGCAGCTTCAAACGGTCGCGTCCGCCCACGATGCCACGAGCGCGCTCCAGTTCAGCCGGGGACGGCTTCCGAACGTCGATCTCCAGTTCTGTGCTGGCGACCGACAGCTTCAAGTCGTCGCGATGCGTCAGCGTCTTCACCACGCGATGCACTTCGCGCGCGACATCCTCGGCGACAATCCGGATCTGCTCGTATGGCTTCTGCGGAGGACGCGCTTTCCGGAAATCGTTGTTGTTGATGTCGCCGCTGGTGCCGTTGCTCATCAGTGCGACGAAAGCCGGCTCCTGTTTTTCCGCGCCGAGTAGTTCCGTCATCCGCTCGCAGAAGACGCCAGAGTAATCCGCGCTCAGATGGCCCGGGCCCACGCCGCCGACGTAGTGCAGCGAGTAGTTGGCGAGCAGCGAGAGGGGTCGGCCGTCGGCGTGTTGCACGCTCAGCACGAACACTTCGGGATCCACCGGGCCGGAGAAATCACCGTCCACCGCGGGCTCGGGCGAAGACCAGTTCATCTTCACGCGGTCGCCGGTCGCGGCGAGCAGAGTGGTGTAAGTCACGTCCGGCTTGACGGTGACTCGGCGGTTGAAGACGTGTTGCGGCACAGAGCCGCTGCCCCAGGCCAAGCGCGCGGGCGCGAGTTGGTTCACGGCAAGGCGCACGGCATCGGCGATGCGTCGCGGCAGCCACGCGCGATAGGCCGGATCGGGTTCGCTCAGATGCACGCCGCATACGCTGCCCGCGCTGTGCGTGTGCGTGGTGGAGATGGAAACATGATTCGAGGCCATGCCCGCATGTTGGAAGATCAGCGCCTTCGCGGCATCGAACAGGGCGCGATCGATGAGGCAGGCATCCACGAGCACGAAGGCCAGCCGCGTCGTACCGTCGTCGAGCACGAGCGCACGGGCGTGGAGTTCGTCGTGGACATGGGTGGCGATGACCGGAGCGGTGCCCCCGTTGATCTCGATACCGAGCGGCGGCGTGATGTTGGCCTTGGCCGCGCCGGCACGGAGGGTGGCGGCGAAGGAACTGGCGGCGCTGGCGAGTTGGACAGCGATGAGAATTGTCAGCGTGCACTTCTTCATTGTTCTCCTTTCAGATAAGCCAGCAGATCAGCCAGCTCTTGTGCCGTCATGCTCTTCTCCAGTTCCTGCGGCATGAGACTGAGACGGCTTGCGGTCAGCCGGGCGATCTGGCTGCGGGGAATGTTCTCCTCCACGCCCTGACCCAGGCGCAACGTGATGTTTCCGGCGCTTTCCGAAGCGAGGAGTCCAGTGAGCGTGCGTCCGTCCCTCAACTCGCACTCGTAGCTGACAAAGTTCGGTGCGATCTCCGCCTCGGGAATCACGATGTGATAAAGGATGGATTCCTTCGGCTGCTGGCGGATGTCGAAGAGGTCCGGCCCGACGGCGACGCCCTGCTGGTTGAGCCGGTGACAGGCTGCGCAGGCCTTCTCGAAGACGGCGCGGCCATTGGCGGGAACGGGCGACAGTTTCAATGCCGGCTTCGATTCGTTGAAGGCCTTCTCGCGATCGCCACCGGGTGCCGCAAAGAGTTTTTCGGCGCGCGACTTCATCTCCGGGTTCCTGGATCGGCGCAGTTGGTCGCGCTGTGCGGACGTGAGCGCATTGCCGGGGACGTTGCCCGCCTCGATGGCATCGAGGAGCAGGGATGCGAACTCCGGCCCGCCCGCCATCCGATCCAGCAACATCGTCCGCACACCCGGAGTGTAGGCGTTCCAGTGCTCCGCGGTCAGCAATGCGTGAAGACCGGCCATGCGCGAGGGTTGGAGCAGAGAACGGACGGCGCCGCGTTGCACTTCACCGGCATGCCCGGCTGCCAGCAGTCCGGAAAGCAGCATTGTGGCGTCGCTGGAATCGTCAAACGCGAGCAGTGCCACGGCTGCGCTGCGCAATTCCGGCGAGGTGTTGGTCGCGTTGGCAAACGCCCGCGCCTGCGCCAGCAGCGATATGAACGTCGTCGGGTTGGAGTTCGCGATGCGTGGAAACTCCGTCCCGGCGGCGCTGGCGAAACCCAGATTAACGGCGATGACCATTCCGCCCGGCGCCGAGACCAACGAGCGCGCCATCGCTTCGTAAGCCGGCAACATCTTGGGCGGCTCGACGCCGGAACCGAGTTGCCGGCCCAAGTCGGCGGCGAGCGCGATGAGCCCCTCGGGCAACGGTTCGCGGGCGCGGGCGAGTTCTGCGAGCAGGGCCAGCGCGTTCGCGTTCGCGGGCACCGCCGAGAGCAGCGCCGCCCGCGTCCAGCGATCGAAAGCCTGCTTCGACGCGATGCGCGCCAACGCGGCTACGAGTTCGGCCGGACGTGCTTCGCCCAGCGCCAACGTTACCTGAAAACGCACATGCGGATCGGGATCATCCGCGAGTTTCGATACGAGCTGACGCAACGCGGTGTTCGCGGCCAGGCTTGTTTCCGCGATTCTCAAGGCATTCTGGCGTACGGCGGGCTGGCGATGGTTCAAGGCGGCGATTAGAGTGGCTTCATCAACCTCGGCCACGTTCTCCAGCAGCCTAAGCATTGCGACGGCCGGACCGCCCGCGTCGGCTGCCAGTAAAGACGTGCGCAGCAGTCCGACTGCGGCGGCGTCCTTCTTCTCGATCAACAATCGGAAGGCCGCATCGCGCCGCCACGGAATCGGGGACGACAGTTCGCCGACGAGCGCCGGCACGTTGGTTGATTCAAGGTTGAGCGTTGAGCGATGAGCGTTGGATGTTTCACTCAATCTCCAGATGCGGCCCTTGTCCTTGCCCGCCTCGAAGTCCGTGTGCTTGCGCACTTCGCCCGGCAGATACTCGGGATGCTCGATCGTCTTGCGATACATGTCGGCGATGTAGAGCGCGCCGTCCGGACCATCCGCGATGAAGACGGGCCGGAACCAGTTGTCGCGGCTGCGAAGCGCTTCGGTGCCTTCATGAATGCGCCTCGCGGCAAAGGTGCCGCCGACTTTCTCCAGTCGATCACCGCGCACGAGATTGCCCGTCGGATCGCACGAGAATGCCGCGCCACGATACGCCTCGGGCAGCATCGCTCCCCGGTAGATGTGGACCGCGCACGCCGCGCTGTAGGTGCCGAAGTGGCTGTCCGCCGTGGTGAGGTTGTCGCTGATCGGATAGTAGCGAGCGGCGCCCGCTGTGTAGCGTGTCATCAACGTGTTCTCCGCGATATCGGGACAATTTTGCAGGATGCCGGGCGAAGTGAGAAATGGATTGCGCGCGACGTAGCGAAAGGCGAGCGGCGCGTGTTGCGACTGGATGCGGTTCATGCAGGCAAAGCGGTTCCCAGCATCGTCAAAGGCCAGGCCGAACTGCGATTTGCCCTCGGTTAATTCCATCTCGCCGGTGTCTGGCTTGAAACGCAGGTCGCCTTTGTCCGTATCCAGGACCAATCCCGGACGTTTGACGGATGAAATCTTCCCGCCGCGCAGACCGCCCGCAAGGTAAACCCAGCCATCGGGACCAAGCGTCGGATCATTCGCACGAAGCTGGGACGTGGAACTGGTGTCAAAACCTGTGAGCAGGACTTCCTTCACATCTGCCTTGCCGTCGGAGTCGGCGTCGCGAAACCAGAAGACATCGGGCGATGCGGTGACAATGACGCCCCCACGCCAGCACATCAGTCCGTTGGGGAATTTGATGCCGGTGGCAAATTCTGAGCGGATGTCCATTCGCCCATCCCCATTGGTGTCCTCCAGAAGCGCGATGACGCCGAGTGCTTTTCCATCAGGCGAACCGAGCGGATAGTCCCGATCCTCCGCCACGAACATCCGACCACGCTCATCGAACGCGAGCGCGACAGGATCAATTGTCAACGGTTCGGCGGCGACGAGCGAGACGGAAAACCCAGCCTCGGTCTCGAATGCTCTCAGTGCCTCGTCGGGGGAAAGATTGCCGAGTGGCTCCCGGGCCGCATGGGCTGCATGGCTCGCGAAAAGGACTGCGCAAAGCGAAAATACAAAACACCGAATGATCTTCCTGAGACTTACCAGGGAACGTCGGCATCTTCGCAGGTCAGTTCTGGTTTTCGCGAAGGGTTCGCCGACGAGGTGGCCGGCAGTCCCTGGTTCACAGTCTTCATTTGCGTCCGAACCTTGGAGGTCGGAGCGTTCAGTCTTGGTGTTCAGGAGGGGAACCTGTTTCGTCAACCAGAAGCGGGGCGAGCAAAGCCGTATAAGAATTTCCGCGTGCATGGGCGGATGCTACTTCTGAATCAGTTCAGCAACAAGCCTTGTCTCAACAAGCGGCATCCGGGGCAATAGCGGATTTGGTAGAATTTGGCGGTGTATGGATGCGTCTCAACAACCAGGTTCGCGGACGAAAGAGAAGGCTTGTGAAAAGTTTCACAAATCACTTGCGGCACCTAGGTCGGATGGTACTGTCTGCACGAACTAAAGGCAGTTATTGCGATAAAAGAGCTATGAAAATGAAACAGCAGATGCTGATTGTTGCGGCGTTGGTGGGCGCGGTTCAGATTGCAACCGCGGGAGATATCACTGGCAAAGTCACCTTCAAGGGAGCCCCGGCGCCGGAGCAGGAACTTCCGTTGGACCCTGGCTGTGGAAAACTCCACTCCAGCAAACCGAAGACAAGATTCTATGCGATGGGTGCTGGCGGTGAGCTGGCTGACGTCTTCGTCTATGTAAAGGATGGCTTGACCGGGAAGACCTTCGAAGTGCCCGCGGTAGCGGCTGAACTTGACCAAAAAGGATGCGAGTACATGCCCTATATCTCGGGTCTGCAAGTGAAGCAGAAGCTTTCGGTGAAGAATTCTGATCCGCTGATGCATAACGTCCATACCCAGCCGGCTGCTGGTTCGGCCAACAAGGAATCCAACAAGGCTCAAATGGCAGGGGCGAAGGCCATCGATTACTCGTTCGACAGCCCGGAAGTATTTCTGAAATTCAAGTGCGATGTCCATCCGTGGATGTTTGCCTACGTTTCCGTGCTGGAGCATCCATTCTACGCGGTGACCGGCAAGGACGGCACCTTCACGATCAAGAATGTTCCGGCAGGCAAATACACAGTCGAGGCGGTGCATCGCAAGACGCATCCAAACGGCAAGGGTGAGCCCAAGGAAGTCACAGTGGGCGCCGACGGCGCAAAGGTGGACTTCGTCATCGAGAAAAAGTAATCACCAGGCCTCGTTTTCGACGCCGCTGCGATTTGAACGTCGCGGCGGCTTTTCGTTACGAGAGATGGATCAACACGCAATGCCCCGGTCCGATTACAATCCATGGCTTCACCGATTTGCGGTGACGACGGCCTTGGCGACGCTCGGACTCATCGGAATCGGCGGATTGGTGACGAGTCATGGCGTCGGAATGGCAGTGCCCGACTGGCCAACGACGTATGGTTACAACATGTTCTTCTTTCCCATCTCGGAATGGGTGGGGGGAATCTTCTATGAACACACGCACCGATTATGGGCTTCGATGGTTGGATTGCTCGTCGTTGCTCTGACTCGGTGGCTCGGTGGGAATAAGTCGCGACGAACACTGGCGTTGGTCGGAGTATCGGAGATCCTGGCCGGCGTCTGTGTTTTTGCCCTGTGGCCACAACTCAAAGGAACGGGATTTTTTCTCACGGGCATAGGTGGGGTCGTGCTGCTGGCCGCCATGGTTCCAGCAAGGAGCCAACCAGCGAGCCGTACCTTGGTCAATCTAGGCTGGCTGGCCTTTGTGCTGGTTCAACTTCAAGGATTGATGGGTGGACTGCGGGTCGTCCTGTTCAAGGATCAGATTGGAATCATACATGGCATGATCGCGCAGCTTTTCCTTCTGCTCCTGTGTTTGATTGCCCTGGCGACATCACAAATGTGGAAGAGGCTTGAGGAATGGAAGGACGTGCGAGTGCCAAAAGTTGTCCGGTCAGGCCTTTCGATTGCACTTGTTTTGATTTTTCTCCAGTTGGTGGTGGGTGCGTCGATGAGGCATCAACATGCGGGGCTGGCGGTGCCAGATTTTCCGCTGGCCTACGGAAAGGTCTGGCCACCGCTGGATGACGTTTCGTTGGAGAGGGTCAATCAGCAACGAGTGGATTCCCGTGATTTCAAGCCGATCACAGCATTCCACATTGTGCTGCATCTAGCGCATCGTGTTGGAGCCTTGGCGACAGTCGCCGCCGTGGCGGTGGCCGTGTGGCGGGTGCGGCGGGAAATGAATCCGATTCCATGGCTGGCGAGGCTCGCCATGCTCTGGCTTTGTGTGATCCTCTGTCAGGCCGCTCTTGGGGCGGCCACTGTTTGGAGCAATAAAGCAGCTGACATCACCACGATTCATGTGATTGCCGGCGCGATAAGCCTCGTGCTGGGTGGGATTCTTCTGGCGGTGACACACCGTCTTCATCTCGTGCATGAAAGTGGCGTGACACTTGTTCAGCGCAGCGCACATGGGAAGTTATCCATGTCGGGGCAGCCAGCCAGTGCCGTTTGATTACCGATGAAAGTCACAGCGACAACGATCACCGGCGTGGCTCCAGGCCGAAGCAGGCTCTTTGTGTCCGATCTCATGGAACTTGTGAAAGCACGGCTCATCTCACTCGTGCTGTTGACGACTGGCGTGGGATTCTACGCGGGATATCGCGGACCGGTGGATTTCGCCCTGCTCCTTCATACACTGTTGGGAACCGGGCTTGTGGCTGCGGGGGCTGCCGCACTCAACGAACTGCTGGAGCGAGAGTATGACGCCCGGATGCCTCGTACTGCGAACCGGCCGCTTCCCGCCGGGCGGGTGCAACCGGACGCAGTGCTTGTGCTGGGTGGGACGCTGGCGGTGAGCGGCCTGGTTTATCTGTGTCTGCTGGTGAATTTGATCACCGGATTGCTCGGGGCGATCACCCTGGTCAGCTACGTATTCGTTTATACTCCACTGAAGAGGATAACAGTTCTGAACACCGTTGTCGGAGCCATACCCGGAGCGCTTCCTCCTTTAATGGGCTGGACTGCCGCTCGTGGGGAGGTTTCGGTCGCCGGGTGGTCGTTGTTTGCGATCCTCTTTTTCTGGCAATTGCCACATTTCATGGCAATTGCGTGGCTCTATCGTGACGAGTACGCGAAAGCGGGATTTGTCATGCTGCCGGTCGTGGATCCGGAGGGGCATCGTACTTCGCGTCACGCGGTGAGCCACACACTCGGGCTGTTGCCTGTGAGTTTAAGTCCATTTGTGTTCCACATGACCGGGGTGTTTTATCTGGTTGGGGCATTGATTCTCGGAGCCGGTTTCCTGTGGTGTGCCATTCAATTCGCCCGCGAGTTGAGCAAACCGGCGGCGAGGAGGCTCTTCCTGGCCTCGATTATTTACCTGCCCCTTCTGCTGGGGCTGATCGTGATGGACAAGATTCGATAAATTGTTAGATGGTAATCTGTCTTCCGCATTGACACTCGTGGAAGCAGCCAGTTAATTTTCGCGCCTTAAATTTTTGACTTGGATCAAACCCGGCTCCCGAAGGGCCACCAGAAACGACAGCTCATGCAGCCAACCAGCCACGCAAATCACGCCGCGACGCACCACGAGCACGAACACCACGAACTGGGATTTCTGCAGAAGTACGTCTTCTCCACTGATCACAAGGTGATCGGAGTCCAGTACGCGATCACCGCCTTGATCTTCCTTTTTATCGGCTATTCATTGATGGCAATGATGCGCTGGCAACTGGCCTATCCCAACCAGCCGATTCCACTGGTGGGCGGCCTGTTGGAGGCAGCACTGGGCCAGGTGGCGGCGGAAGGCAAGATGAGCGGCGATCTCTACAATGCCTTTGGAGCCATGCATGGAACAATCATGGTGTTCCTCGGGATCGTTCCGCTGGCATTTGCCGCGTTCGGAAACTTCGTGGTTCCTCTTCAAATCGGGGCTCCGGACATGACGTTCCCGAGGGTGAACATGGCCAGCTATCAGAGCTTTTTCGTGGGTGGGGTGATCATGCTGGTCAGTTTCTTCATACCCGGAGGTGCGGCGCAGGCTGGGTGGACTTCATACTCACCATTGGCAACTGTGACTCCGACGGCAGGCCAGACATGGTGGATCATCGGCATGGTTTTCCTGATCACGTCCTCGTTGCTTGGTGCGGTGAACTTCATCGCGACCATCATCCAATTAAGAGCTCCAGGCATGACCTGGATGCGTCTGCCCTTCTTCGTTTGGGCTCAGTTCGTGACCGCGTTCCTGCTGCTCCTGGCATTTCCTCCTCTCGAAGCCGCAGCTGTCATGCAGTTGATGGACAAGGTGGCCGGGACGAGCTTCTTCCTGCCGACGGGCTTGCTCATTTCCGAAAAAGTGGCCGAAATCAGCGGTGGCGGCAGCCCGCTTTTGTGGCAGCACTTGTTCTGGTTCCTGGGGCATCCCGAGGTATATGTGCTCATCCTTCCTGCGATGGGTATTGTCTGTGAAGTGCTCTGCAACAACTCGCGCAAGCCGATCTGGGGCTACAAATCTCTCGTTTATTCTTCATTCGCAATTGGATTCCTCTCCTTTATCGTTTGGGCGCACCACATGTATCTCACCGGGATGGGGACGGCGATCAGCACGTTTTTCCAGACGACGACGATGATCATCTCAATTCCGTCGGTGATCATCTTGACGGTCTTCTTCATCTCGCTTTGGGGCGGTTCCATCCGGTTCAACACACCGATGTTGTTCACTCTCGCCTTTCTACCAATGTTCGGGATCGGCGGACTGACCGGCCTGCCGCTCGGCTTCAACTTCAGCGATATTCACCTGCACGACACCTACTACGTGATTGGACATTTCCATTATGTTGTGGCTCCGGGAACGATTTTCGGGCTGTTCGCCGGAATCTATTACTGGTTTCCCAAGGCGACTGGCCGGATGATGAGCGAATTCTGGGGGAAGGTTCACTTCTGGCTCTCGCTGATCTTCATGAATGCGATCTTCATGCCGATGTTCCACCAAGGCATGGGCGGCATGTTGCGTCGTATGTCCGATGGCGGCGTCAACTACTCATTGGCGCAGAACTCCGACGCATTGGGAGCAATGAGCGACAGTTTGATCAAATCAAACGTGCATGTTTCCCACGCCGCATGGGCCCTCGGTCTGGCGCAGATTCCATTCATCATCAATTTCTTTGTCAGCATGTGGCGTGGCAGAAAGGTCACTTCCGATAATCCCTGGGATGCGACGACGCTCGAATGGCAGACCCCCACACCTCCTCCTCACGGCAATTTTGCGAAACCAATCACCGTGCATCGCGGCCCGTACGAATACAGCGTGCCGGGACAGAAGCTGGATTTTACTCCACAGAACCAGGCTTAACTCAAAAGATTCATGGAAATTCCTTACACAGTTCATCCGCGGGAAGACACCGGGCTTTACAATGCCAAACTGGGCATCTGGCTCTTTCTGGCCTCGGAAGTGATGCTATTCGGCGCGCTGTTCTCTTCCTACATTCTTCTCCGTGTCGGCGCGGCGCCGGGTGCCTGGCCTCACGGATTGTTGAACATCCCGATCGGCACGTTGAACACACTCGTTCTCATCACATCCAGTGTGACGGTGGTGATGGCATGGGCCTCGCTCAAGATGAATCAACTGAGCCGCTTCAAGATATATCAGTCACTCACAGTTCTGTTCGCCTTGATCTTTGTCTGCATCAAGTCGTTTGAGTACCACGACAAGTTCACCCATTACGAAGTGGTCCTGAAGGATGGAAAATCGATGACCGGGCATATCGAGGGAAGCCCGATGTTTTGGAATCTGACCAAGCTGAACGCGAACAAGATCGCTTCCATCACGTTCACCCCGGATGCAGCGCACGGCGCTCCCGATGCGAAGAGCGAGGGGACTGCCGCTTCAAGTGCCCACGGCGAACCGACGAAGATCGCTACAAGCGACATCCTGAAACTGGAATGCTTCGGTCCCTTCCACAACACCTACCTTGCAATCTATTTCACCTTGACCGCCCTCCATGCGCTGCATGTCATTGGCGGCGCAATCGTGATCGCTTACATACTTCTTACCGCTGGACGCTGGTGGAAGAAGAACCCTGAACAACTCACAAACCGCGTCGAAGTCTCAGGCTTGTTCTGGCACTTCGTTGATCTTGTCTGGATCTTCCTGTTTCCCGTCCTTTACCTCCTGTAACTCAAACGAAACCAACTGATATGAGTCAAAATCACGGCCACGGTGCTCACGATGTCAAAAAAGAGGTCAGGACGTACATCGCCGTCTTTGTCGCGTTGCTTGTAGGGACAGTTCTGACGGTGGGCGCTTACTATGTCAAAATAGACAGCGTGGCGCTCACGATTGCGCTGGCCATGTTGATAGCATCGGTCAAGGCGTTCCTCGTGGCGGGTTACTTCATGCACCTGATCTCGGAACGCAAGATGATCTACGGTATCCTGGCTGCGACGTTTTTCTTCTTTGTTGGTCTGATGTATCTGACCATCTGGTCAATGAACCCAACGAGCTTGATTCACTGGAAAAATTGACTTGTTCCTGCAATGTCTCTCAAAGCCATCCATGTATTGTTCATCGTTGCTTCCACCGTTCTCGCGCTGGGTTTCAGCGGGTGGGGCTTTAACAATTACTTTTCATCGGAGGGAGCTGCGGCTGATCTGGCGTATGGGATCGGTTCCGCGTCGGCAGGGATCGGGCTTGTGGTTTATGGTTGTTACTTCCTGAAGAAACTCAAGAACATCAGCTACCTTTGATTTCGACTCGATACAATTTAATCCACGGATTGGCCTTGCTGACCTTGGTCTTGTCCGCGCCCTCCGCGCATGGCTGCGCGGTATGCTTTGGACGCTCCGATTCCGCCCTGGCACAAGGGATGAACATGGGGATCCTCTCTTTGTTGGTTGTCGTTTTGTTCATGTGGGCCGGTTTCACGGCGTTTTTTGTTCATCTTGCCAGGCGCGCAAACCGCACCGCCTCGGCGCAAGCTCTCTTGCGATCCAATTCTCAAACTCATCCTCCTGAATCATAATGAACGTACCTGGACTTCCCTTTCTTGCATCCGAGCACGGAGCTGATGTTGACAAGCTGATGCTGTATGTCCACGTGCTGATGGTGCTCCTCTTTGTGGGGTGGTTCGCGTTCTTCGTCTTCACGTTGTTCCGGTTCCGGAGCAGCAAGAACCCGAAGGCCAGTTACGCCGGGGTCAAGAGTCATGCTTCCACTTACCTCGAAGTTGCAGTGGCAGTCTTCGAAGTTGTCCTTCTTGTCGGCTTTGCGGTGCCGCTCTGGGCGAAAATCGCCGACAAATTTCCCGAAGAGAGCACATCCACGGTGATCCGGGTCGTGGCGGCACAGTTTAATTGGACTGCGCGCTATCCGGGACCCGACGGGAAGTTCGCTCCCCAAAGCCAGAGCCTGATTACGCAAGATAATTTGTTTGGGGTTGATAAGACGAATCCCGCTGCGAAGGATGACTTTGCTGGTCCGCTGAACGAAGTAGTGGTGCCGGTGAACAAGCCAGTGATCGCACACATCATGTCGAAGGACGTGATTCATTCCTTCAAGGTGAATGCCTTTCGTGTAACTCAGGATGCAATCCCTGGACTCAGCATTCCGACGCATTTTACAGCGACACAGGAGGGCACGTACTTGATCAACTGCGCCCAGTTGTGTGGCAATTCCCATTCCTTCATGAAGGGGTTTGTGCGCGTGGTCAGCCCGCAGAAGTACGATGAATGGACTCAGGAGCAGATAAAGAAGTCTGCGGCGGCCCCTGCCGGCGGCGGGTTCGAGTGATCTGTAACTTTGTTTTGAATAGAAGCTGATTGTGGCGGATTGCGCATGAGTTTGATTGCGCAATCCGCCATTCAGTTTATGACGAACCGACAATGAGAGAATCTTCGCGCATTTTGCCATGGATCGTGTGGGGAGTGCTCGGTTTTGTGGTGGTCGCGATCCTGGTCGCCTTCGTCAAGGAGCGCCGCGCACGATCCCCTGAGAATCTGCCAGTGTTGGGGCGGATCACTGATTTCAATCTCACCAACCAGCTTGGCCATCGTGTCTGCCTCTCCAACGTTGTAGGACGGGTGATCGTTGCCAACATCATTTTCACCCGCTGCGCTGGTCCTTGCCCGAAACTGATGCGACAGATGCGGCAAGTGCATGACAGCCTGGCAGCAACCGCGCCCGTGACGTTCGTCACTCTTACGGCTGATCCGTCGTATGACACCTCCGAGGTTTTACGCAAGTACGGCCTGCGCTATCCTTCAGAAACGGCTCGCTGGATTTATCTGACGGGAGAGAAATCGGAGCTGTACCGGCTGGCGATTGATGATTTTAAGTTTACCGTTCTGGACAATCAGGAAAAGCGCCAACCGGATGAGGATCTGTTCATCCACAGCATGAAATTCGTCCTCCTCGACTCACTGGGCCAGATTCGCGCTTATGTGGATGGAGATGAACCAGAGACTGTTGAGCGGATACTCGGTGTGGTGTCGTCCCTGACTGCGGAGATGAAGCGATGAGTTTTTCTGATCTGCCACTGATCAATGCGTTTCTGAACACCATGAGCGCGGCGTGCCTCATTGCCGGGTTCCGCTACATCCACAAAGGGAACCGGGTCGCCCATCAGCGATGCATGACGGGAGCACTGGCGGCCTCCATTCTCTTCCTCATATCCTACCTTACCTACCACGGTCATCGGGCGTACGTACTGCATATTGGGCCAACCCGGTTTCTCGAGCCCGCATGGTTCCGGCCCTTTTACCTGTCGATTCTGGTGTCGCACACCATTCTTGCGGTGGTGATTGTTCCACTGGTGCTCATGACCTTCAGCCGGGCGGTCAAAGGACGGCTCGAGTTGCACAAAAAGATTGCCCGTTGGACCTGGCCTCTGTGGATGTACGTGTCAGTCACCGGAGTTTTGATCTACGTCCTGCTCTACCAACTTTTCCCTCAAGCCCCGACTTCGATGCGGTAATTGGCGGAGGTTGGAATTGAATTTCAACCTGCCACGAGCGGGTGAGCCCGATCAGCAAGGGGGAATACCGCCCGCCGTCCGTCGAGTGCCGAACGATAAATTCCCAGTGCCATTTCCACGGCCCAGGCTCCGTTGCGACCGCTGCATAGCGGTTCCCGGTTCTCGGAGATGGCGGCCAGCCAGTCTCCCACCGGCCCCGCATTGTGTGGCGGCGGAGACTTCATCAGCGCTGGATCGAGCGGCACCCATTCGTCAGTTCTTCCCCCGGTCGTCCAGCCGGTAGAGCGGAGGAGAAACACATTCGGGGCGATGTCGCAATTGATGCGTGCCGCTCCACGGCTTCCGTGAAGCTCCATTCCCCAGTGACCGACCGTCTCGCGCAGCGTCGCCGTACTGGTGAATGAGGCGTTCACACCACCACCAAACGTGAAGTGAGCGAAGACTTCATCCCCAGCCACCAATCCCACGTTATCCTTCACCAGGCGGCCGTCAGTGCGGGTAATGTCCCGTCCATGCCAGAGCACTCTTGCGGAACACCAGAGCGGGTTGTTGGCGAAGAGCCGCATCAGATCGAACAGATGCGAGCCGAGAACCATCGCATCCTCCCCACCGGCACGGGCATCCTGTTTTCCGAAGGCACGAATCTCCTTCAGTTCGCCAATCAATCCATCCGCAACGGCTTGTTTCAGTCGAACGACACCTGGCATCATCCGCATCGTGTGCGCGACGCCGATTTTCAACCCGCGAGCCGAAGCTTCCGCAAGCAACTCATCCGCGTGCGCCGGCGTTGTGGTGAACGGTTTCTCGCAGTACACGTGGGCACCGGCTCGCAAGGCTTTGAGGATGATCGCGTGATGCTGGTCCGAGTGCCGCATCGCCACGCTGACGAGTTGCGGAAGTTCCCTGTCGATCATCTCCGAGTAATCGGCGTAGGAGCGGAGCGCTCCGATCCTGGCGGCGGTTCGAGTCCGCCCGGCCGTGTCAGGATCCGCCAATGCCACCAACTCGATTCCTGGCCGGCCGTCGAAAATTCCCTCCAAGCCATGGCCATAATCTCCGCGACCGGTGTGGCCAATCACCGCTGCTTTCATTCGTCGCAGCGGCTCGGCGGCGGAGCCGGTCAGAGACAGACTGGCGGCAGCGCCCAAGCCGATTCGGAGGAATTCCCGGCGCGTGGCGGTTCCCGGGGGAGCAAAGTTGGTCAGGGGATTCATGCGCGGAGCATACCCAGCATGACGCACACAATTCAATGGCGTTGAGCGGCTCCGAGTGGAGTTGATGCGCATCGGGGCTCTGAACTTGGGAGTGCTGGCGTCTCGCCGGCGAGTTGCTGCGCTGAGGTTACGAACCCGCCGGCGAGACGCCAGCGCTCCCAGGGCAGGTTCATGGAAATTCTCCCCGGTTCTACAATCGCGGGTTTGGTCCATGAATCGTGTTTGGATGGACGGCCATTTGGGCTGCGGCGGCATGACGCCGCTTTGGCTGCATTGTCGAGGCGCCAAAGCGTGCCGCCAAGGTGCGGCCATGTCCCCGTAATCCAAGGACCTGTTCGCTCCAATCAACGCTTCGAAGAACATCCTGTACCATCCAGCATATTCTCTCGACGCCAGCGCGCCATCTCTCCTAAAAAGGATTGGCAACAATCCGACCTGGTTCACGGCAATCACCGTTGAGGAACAACAATTGAGCTATGCGAAATTCCACCCCGCCTGAGTTGGCTGCAAACCTTCTCCTGACGCGCTGCAAGCCTCCGGCCGTGTTTCTGGCGGCGGCGCTCATGACTGGAGCTCATGCCCATGGCGCGGAACCGGCCGCTGAGTCACCGCCGATTCTCAGCCTGAAGGATCTGGTGCAAATCCCCATCCCGAAGATTTCCAGCGCCTCCAAATGGGAACAAACTGCCACGGCGGCTCCTTCCTCCGTCACTGTCATCGGAGCGGATGAAATCAAGCAGTACGGCTATCGTACGCTGGCCGACGTGCTGGCGGCTACGCGCGGCCTCTACATTAGTTACGATCGCAATTACTCCTTTCTTGGCATGCGCGGCTTCAATCGTGGCGACTACAACAACCGCCTCCTCGTGCTCGTGGACGGCCACCGCATCAATAATAACATCTCGGACAGCGGTTCCATTGGCACCGAGCTGCTCCTGGACATCGATCTCATCGATCAGGTGGAAGTCATCCGAGGCCCTGCGGCGACTTTTTATGGCAACAACGCCTTCTTTGGAGTGATCAATGTCACCACCCGTCGCCCTTCAAAGAAGCCTTCCTCGTTGCCCGGCTTTGGCGCGGAAGTGTCGGCGGAAGCGGCGAGCTACGACACCTACAAGGGCCGCGCCACTTGGGGCCGGCTGTTTGAGAACGATCTGGAACTGCTCTTCTCCGGCTCGATCCTCGACAGCGATGGACAGGAAAAACTCTATTTTCGCGAGTTTGACTCGCCCGCCAGCAACAACGGCATTGCCCGGCGCGGGGATGGTGACAGCTATAAGAGCGGTTTCGGCACCATCCGCTGGCGCGACTTCACTCTGCAAGGTGGTTTCATCACGCGTGAGAAGGGAAATCCGACTGCCCAGTACTTCACCGGGTTTAACGATCCGCGTCATGGGACGACCGACGACCGCGGGTATGCGGACCTTTCATTTGCTCACGAGTTCGGTGAAGACATGAAGCTCAGCGCCAAAGTGTATTACGATCGTTACGAATTCAGCCGCGATCAGCCCGGGCCGGACCTGACTTTTCCGCTCAACCGCGAGGAACAGACCGGCGAGTGGTGGGGGAGCGAACTCCAGTTTACCTCCACGCTTTGGGAGAATCACAAGGTCATCCTCGGTGGCGAATACCGGGATGACTTCAACCAGCAACGACGGAATTTCGATGTCGATCCGTATGCTCTTTACGCCGACACGCAGCGGTCCACCTACAACTACGGACTCTTTGCTCAAGGTGACTTCGCCATCCTGCCAAACCTCCACATGAACGCCGGTGTGCGGTACGATCGGTACGGCGACAATGATCCGGCCGGCAACCCTCGCATCGCCTTCATTTTCAACCCGGCGAAATCATCCACCTTCAAGGCCATTTACGGAACGGCCTTTCGCGCACCGAACTTTTTCGAACGCACTTTCAATCCCGATCTCGTCCCCGAAACGATTCGTTCTTTCGAGCTGGCGTATGAACAGCAGATCGGGAAGAACCTCCGTTCATCCGTGTCGCTCTTCCACAATCGCATCGATGATCTGATTTCCTTGCGAGCCGATCCCGTGACGGGCGCGAGCACTTACCAGAACATTCTCGGCGCGGACGCGCAGGGAGTCGAAGCCGAGATCGAAGGCTTCTGGTCGGGCGGTGTGCGGACGCGATTGAGCTACAGCTACGCCGACACCGAGGATCGCGAGACGTTCTTGCGCCTGACAGATTCCCCCGCGCACCTGGCCAAGCTCAACCTCAGCGTTCCCCTCCAGAAGGACAAAATCTTCGCCAACCTCGAGTTTCAATACACGAGCAGCCGGAAGGCGTTGACCGGACCGGAGGCCAGCGGGTTTGGAATCATCAACTTCACCCTGTTCAGCCAGAATCTGCTCAAGGGCCTCGACATGTCCGCGAGCGTTTACAACCTGCTGGACCGCGACTACCGCGACCCGGCAACCCTGTTCCATTCGCAGGGCCTCCTCGAACGCGACGGCCGCTCCTTCCGTGGGAAAGTGACCTGGCGGTTTTAGTTCTTAATCTTAATCTTTCTCTTAATCCTAATCCTCCCATGAAACGCCAGTTCGACCACGAAACTTTGCATGTTTACCAACAATCACTGGCCTTCATCCGCTGGGTAACGCCCGTTCTGGATAAACTTCCCAAAAGCCTCGCCGTCTGGAGTCAGCTCGACCGAGCCTCAACTTCGGTGCCGCTCAACATTGCGGAGGGCAACGGCAAGTTTACTCCGCCGGACCGATGCAAGTATTTCGACATAGCGCGTGGCTCAAGCCTCGAATCCGCCGCCGCCCTGGATGTCCTCGTGGCGAAAGGGCTTCTCACAGAGCCGGAGATCGTGCCGGGGAAGGAGATTCTATTGGGCGTTGTCTCGATGCTCGTGGGCTTGATCCGGAGCAATTCGCCGAATCGACTTCATGAGGAACCGGTGGAATACAGGGTTCATGCCGCGCAATGAAGTGGGGAATGCGATTATGAGTACGAGAAAGATTAAGGTGCGCTTCGTGAAGCTGTGTGAGTCCGGGGGTGAAAGTCCCCTGAGTCTGGGCGGATGGTCCGCTCGGAATTCAACGTGAAAACAATGAATGGAAAGGTCTAACCAACCACCCAAGACCGAGGATTGCTTGGCGGAAG
>SXGT01680033.1_pt1 | contig 50885 bp, 57 predicted proteins | sample 3176221 | NCBI WGS metagenome assembly SXGT01 (sample SAMN11356862, study PRJNA531348) | freshwater metagenome | isolation source: freshwater sample F1-120 | place: China: Fuxian Lake, Yuxi | collected 2017-12-25
GACGAGCCGAGCGTGACCGCGACGGAGAACGCGGTGATGGCCGCCGTCCTCGCCAAGGGCGACACCACGCTGATCAACGCGGCCTGCGAACCACACGTGCAGGATCTCTGCCGCTTCCTCGTGTCGATGGGTGCCGAGATCGATGGGATCGGCTCGAACGTCCTCTGCGTGCACGGCCGCGCGAGCCTCAGTGGAGCGCGCCATCGCATCGGTCCCGATCACATCGAAGTGGCGTCGTTTATCGGCCTTGCGGCCGTTACGCGCGGCGAGATCGTAATCGAAGATGTGGAGCCTGAAGACCTCTATCCGGTACTGCACGGATTCGAGCGCCTCGGCGTCCGGATCGAGCTCGATGGCCGCACGTTGACGGTGCCGGACGATCAGGACCTTACGATCCGCGACGACTTCGGTGGGCAGGTGCCCAAGCTCGAGGATGGCCCGTGGCCGCAGTTTCCCGCCGACCTCACGTCAATCGCCGTTGCCGTCGCCACGCAGGCACGCGGCACTATCTTGATCTACGAGAAGATGTTTGAGAACCGCCTGGTCTTTACCGACAAGCTCGTCTCGATGGGTGCACGAATCGTGCTCTGCGATCCACACCGCGCGATCGTGACGGGCCCCGCTCAGCTCGTCGGCGAGCGCGTCGATAGCCCGGACATCCGTGCTGGCATGGCGATGCTGATTGGCGCGCTCTGTGCTGTGGGCCGCACAATCATCGGCAACGTCGGGCAGATCGACCGAGGCTACGAGCGCATCGACGAGCGGCTGCGTGGCCTCGGCGCGCAGATCGAGCGCGTGCGCGGCTAGTTACCGACACTTCTGTACGATCCGTGGGCACACGAATGCGATCAGGAGAATCACGTGTCGAAGGAAATCATCCGCACCGAGAACGCGCCCGCTCCGCTTGGCGGCGCGCCGTACAACCAGGCGACGAAGTCGGGCAACCTGATTTTCCTCGCCGGCCAGATTCCGATTGATCCCGCTACGGGCGTCCTCGTGAAGGGTGGCATTCAGGAGCAGACGAACATGTGCTTCAACAACGTCGCTGCGATCCTTGAGGCCGCTGGGTCCGATCTGAGCAAGGTGCTGCGCGCGCAGGTCTATATGGCCGATCTCGGTGATTTTGCTGCGATGAATGAGGTCTACGCAGCGCGGATGCCTGAGCCGTTCCCGGCTCGCTCGACGTTCCAGGTCGCGGCTCTGCCCGCGGGCGCGATCGTCGAGATCGAAGTCGTCGCGACGGTGTAGCCATCGACGCGCGTGGTAGAGGGACCGATGCGCGCGCGCTGATTGCTGCCTCCGCCCGTGTGCGCGAGGCGGTGCCGCTCCTGATCGAGGCGGCCGAGCCTGGACAACGCGTGGCGCTCGTGGGTGGTGTCGTGCGCGATTTGCTGCGTGGCATGGAGGCTCGCGAAGTCGACGTGGTGGTGGAGGGTGACGGCATTGCCTATGCCAAGCGGCTCGCTGCGCTGACGGGGGCCGACGTGCGCCTCTACCCGACCTTCGGCACGGCAACGATCGCCTCACGCCCCCCCGTCGATGTGGCGACGGCACGCAGCGAGACGTACGCGGAGCCTGGCGCGTTGCCGACTATCCTGCCAGCGGCGCTTGAGCAGGATCTTGCGCGTCGCGACCTGACGGTCAATGCGATCGCTGCGGTCGTAGCGGGCGCCGATGCGGGTGCCCTGCTCGATCCGTTTGGAGGCGCTGCGGATGTGCACGCCGGCGTGGTGCGACTGTTGCGCCCCGATGCGTTCGAAGAGGACGCAACGCGGCTGGTACGTGCGGCTCGTTATGCGGTGCGACTTGGCGCCACGCCCGATCCGACGCTGGTCCATGCGGCAAGGGCCGCGTGCCACGGCGGTTTCGTGACACTCACCGGGCCAACGCGCATGATGGATGCCCTGCGGCTCGTGTTCGAAGAGTCGGATCCCGCCACGGTGTTGTCGCTCCTGGCTGAGTGGGGCGTGCTTGCTGCGATCGAGCCTGGTCTCGCCGCCGACCGCACGCAGGTGCAGGCGGCGTGGGTGCTTATGGAAGACGAGGCGCGCGATGCCGACCGTGTGGCGCTTGGGCTTGGGCTACTGACGCGTGGGCTCCATCCTGCGCGCCGCAGTGGCTGGCTGATGGAAGTTGGACTCGACCGCAGCACGATCAAGTCCGCGCTGGCTGCTGCCGACGGTGCCTCGCTCGCAGCGGCGATTGTGGGCAAGAGCGACGCCGATGTTGATGCCGCCTGCGCGCGCGTGCCGGCTGAGGGAGTGATCGCCGCGGGTGGCGACGAAGCCGCGCGCTATCTCAGTCGCCTTCGTCACGTGGCGCTTGGCGTCGACGGTGATGACGTGCGACGCATGGCCGCAGTGGAAGGTCCAGAGATTAGTCGCCTGCTGATCGAATTGCGCCGCGCCTGCATCGACGGCACCGTCGCCGGCACGCGCGACGCCCAGCTAGCGTGGCTGGCGGACGGCGTGCAAACGCGACGCGACTAGCGCCCCGAGCCGGCGATGAGGCCGAAGCCGAGGAAGCCCACGGCTACAACCAGCGCGACGAGTCCGGCGTAGAACAACGAGCGCGACTGCATCTCAGCCGCCAGCCAGCGTGATCAGCAGGTCCTGAATGGGGATCCGGATTGCATTAATGATTCCGAACAGTGGCTTGAAGAAAATCAGCAGCGCGAACAGGATCAGGAAACCGTGGCGATCGAGGCGAGCCCATGATTCTGCCATCTGTCGAGGCATGAAGGCGGCCAGTACGCGGCTACCGTCAAGCGGTGGGATGGGCAGCATGTTGAAGACGGCGAGCAAGACGTTTGTCGAAAACGCGAGCAAGAGAAACTTGCCGAACAGGCCTGTCGGATATGAGAAGATCCAGATGTAGGTCACGACCGTCACGTAGGCGATCGCGATGTTCGTCAGTGGACCAGCAATCGCCACCAGTGCCATCCCCCGCTGGGGATGGTTGAAGAAGCGAGGCTGCACGGGGATCGGCTTGGCCCAGCCGAAGATGAAGCCGGTGGAAATCCACGAGATCGCAAACATCGCCGAACCTAACGGATCGATGTGGACGAGTGGGTTGAGCGTGAGGCGCCCCATCATCTTGGCCGTCGGGTCGCCGAGGCGATTGGCTGCCCATGCGTGTGCCAACTCGTGCAGCGCCATCGAGATAATCAGCACCGGCAGAATAAGAGCCAGAAGCTCGAGGTTCTGCTCCGAGAAGCGTTCCGAAAGGTCGGGCATGGCACGCAGCGTACAACGACCGGGCGCGTTACCCTCACATTGTGTCGCTCGTCTCGGACAATTGGGAGGCCTTCCCGCTCTTGCGTTGGCAGGGGCCGGAGGGCATCGTCGCGGTCTTCAGCGGCCGTCAAGGTGGCGTCTCAACCGGGCCGTTCGCGTCGCTCAACGTGGGCCTGACGACGGGAGATGACCGGACGGCGGTGGCCGAGAATCGGCGGCGCCTCTGTGCGGCTGTGGGAGCGGATCCCGCGCGCACGGTGCAAAACCATCAGGTCCATGGCGCGGTCGTCCGCGTTGCCGAGCCAATGCTGGGTGGGTACCTCGACCCGCAGGGCGAGTTGCCACAGGCCGACGCGCTGATCACACGCGAGGCCGATCTTGCGCTGGTCGCTCTGTCGGCCGATTGCGTGCCGATCGTGATTGCTGCGCTCGATGGCTCTGCGGTCGCCGTCTGTCACGCCGGGTGGAAGGGGCTCGTTAAGGGTGTCGTGGAGGCGACGGTTGCTGCGCTTGGTCCTGGTGCCTACGCGGCGGCGGTTGGTCCGTGCGCCGGGCCGCAGGCCTACGAGGTTGGCGACGATGTTGCGGTTCCATTGCGCGAGCGCTTCGGTGAGGGCGCTGCCTACGGTGGCACGGCCGACCTTGCCGCCTGCGCAGGGCTCGCATTGTTCTCAGCAGGTGTCAGCCCGGACGCGATTGACATTGCCGGTATCTGCACGATCACCGAGGCTGACGACTTTTTCTCGTATCGTCGCGACGGTGCCACGACTGGTCGACAGGGCGTGATCGCCTACCGTGAGGACGTATGACGCGTAATCCCGACGATGTGAAGGCCGGCGTCGCCGCCACGCAGCAGCAGATTGCCGAGGCCTGCGCGCGCGTTGGACGCGACCCGAGTGGTGTCGAGATCGTGGCGGCCGTTAAGTACCTCGCGATCGAAGACCTCCCGCTGTTGCACGCCGCGGGCATCCGGCGCGTGGGGGAGAACCGCACCGATCAGCTGATCGCCAAGCAGGATGCGCATGGCGATCTTTTCACGTGGGACTTCATCGGTCATCTGCAGAGCCGTAAGGTCAAGGAAGTCGTCGGACGCGTCGCGTTGATTCACTCGCTGTTCACCGAGTCGACGGCCGATCAACTGCATACGCGCTCGCTTGAGCCGCAGGATGTGCTGATCGAAGTCAACGTGGCTGCCGACCCTGACAAGGACGGCGTGGCGCCCGCAGATCTCGACGCATTGCTCGAGCGGCTCGCTGGACAGTCGAACCTTCGCGTCCAAGGTTTGATGACGATGCCAGCGTTTGCGACGGACCCTGAGGGCTCACGGCCAGCGTTTCGTGCGCTTCGCGCGCTCGCAGAACAGGCCTCAGAGCGCTGGGTCGGTGTCCATCAGTTCGCTCAACTGTCGATGGGAACAAGCCAAGATTTCCCGATTGCGGTTGAAGAAGGGGCCACCTTAGTGCGTGCGGGCTCCGTTCTCCTCGCTCCCGCTGACACACGATCGTAACCCGAGGGAGTATGCTACGCGCATGTCTGGCGGAAGCATTTGGCACCGATCGCTCGTGTACTTTGGCCTCGCAGAGGATGAAAGCCTCTACGACGACATGTCCACGGTGCATGAGGAGCCTGATCGTCCCTCGAAGAGCAGCAGTGTGCGCCGCATCGATCGACGCCGCCATCGCGAGTCGGCAAGCGACTTCGACGAGGCCTTCTCTGACGAAGAAACCGCAGCAGGACGACGGCGTCGTGGTGGAGCATCGAGTAGTGAGGAGACGAACGTTTTGCGCTCGTCCTCGACTGGCAGCACGGCGAATGCCGTGCGCGTCCATGTGATCGCACCGCGCTCGTACAACGATGCGCAGCAGATTGCCGACCGCTTTAAGAACGGCGTGCCCGTGATCGTCAATCTCCAGACGGCCGAACCCGACCTGTCGCGTCGCCTGATCGACTTCAGCTCGGGAATGTCGTATGCGCTTGACGGTGCGATTCAGCGCATCGCCGAGAAGGTCTTCCTTTTGACGCCGGCCAATGTCGAGGTTTCGGCAGAGGATCGCCAGCGTCTCGTCGACCAGGGCTTCTTTAACCCCGGCAACTAGCGTCGCTCGCTCGATCCGCGGTAGGGTTTCGAGGTTAGGACGGGAGCGACGATGATGACGCTGGATGAGTTGTGTGAAGCTGTAACACGCGGAGAAATCGACACTGTCGTCTTGGCGATGACGGACATGCAGGGTCGTCTGCAGGGTAAGCGCTTTGACGCTGAGGCGTTCGTCGACGACATCGCTGCGCGCGGTGCGGAGGCCTGCAACTACCTGCTGGCCGTCGATATGGAGATGGCGACTCTGCCGGGCTTCGCCCTGACGAGCTGGGAGTCGGGCTACGGGGATTTCGTGCTGCAGCCAGACCTCTCGACGCTGCGGCCGATGCCATGGCTCGAGGGCACCGTATTCTGCATCGCCGACGTCATGCACCACGACGGTTCGCCCGTCGTCGAGTCGCCGCGCCAGGTCCTGCGCGCGCAACTCGAGCGCCTCGCCGCGCGCGGCTGGAACGCGCAGATCGGATCGGAACTCGAGTTCGTCCTGTTCCGTGAGTCGTACGACACGGCGCGCGACAAGGGCTACCGAGAACTCAAGCCAGCCAACGCGTACAACGTGGACTACTCGATCCTCGGCACGACGATGGTCGAGGACGTGATCCGCCCGATCCGCCTCGCGATGAAGACGGCGGGCCTGAAGGTGGAGGACTCCAAGGGCGAGTGCAACCTCGGCCAGCACGAGATCAACTTCCGCTATCAGGAAGCGCTGCGGATGGCCGACGACCACGCCTTCTACAAGCTGGCTGCCAAGGAGATTGCGTACCAGCACGGCGTGGCGGTGACCTTCATGGCGAAGGTCAACCAGCTCGAGGGCAACTCGTGCCACATCCACTGCTCCTTCTGGGAGGGTGACGAATCGCTGGTCCCCGGCACCGGCGAGGGCGGGCACTCGTCGCTCTACGACCAGTACATCGCCGGCCAGGTCGAGCGCACGCACGAGTTGTCTTTTTTCTTCGCGCCGAACATCAACTCGTACAAGCGCTACGCGTACGGATCGTTCGCGCCGACGACGCTGCTCTGGGGCCGCGACAACCGCACCGCCGCGTTCCGCTCGGTCGGGCACGGCAAGAGCCTGCGGCTTGAGACGCGCATCGCCGGTGGCGACGCCAACCCGTACCTGGCCTTCGCCGCCGTCGTCGCTGCGGGCCTCGACGGCATCGACCGCGAACTCGTGCCGCCGCCGCCGACGCCGGGCAGCGCCTACGACGCCGACGGCCAGCGCATGCCGACGACGCTCACCGAGGCCGTCGATCTGCTGGACCGCAGCGCCTTCGCCCGCGCCGCCTTCGGCGACCGCGTTGTCGACCACTACGTCAACTCGGGTCGCCACGAGGTCGCCGCCTTCGAGTCCGCCGTGACGGACTGGGAATTACGCCGCTCGTTCGAACGCTCGTAGAGGCAACATATTGGGCCCGGGCCCAAAATGTCGCGTTCAGCGAACACGCCTACGCCTACGCCGGCGCTAGTCTGCCGCTATGCGACCGCGCATTGGCATCACCGGGTACTGGCTGGAGGCGTCGTGGGGACCGTGGGCCGAGATGCCTGCGTGTCTGGTGCCACAGGCGTACGTCAACTCGATTCTGGTGGCCGGTGGCTTCCCGCTGCTCGTGCCGCCGCTGCCGGAGATGGAGGGGTTCGTCGACGAGGCCCTCACCACGCTCGACGGGCTGATCCTCGTTGGCGGTAGCGACGTTGGTGCGAGCACGTACGGCGCCGAGTCGCATCCGACGAACGATCCGCCGAACGTGCGCCGCGACGAAGCCGAACTCGCGTTGCTGCGTGGCGCGCTCGACCGTGACATGCCGCTGCTCGGCATTTGCCGAGGCTTTCAGCTGCTCAACATTGCCTACGGCGGAACGCTCGAGCAGCACCTTGACGACGTCGTTGAAGGTGACATGCACCGTGTGCAGCTCGGGCACTGGTCGAATCATCCGGTCGAGATTCTCGGCGGCAAGATCGCCGAACTGGTACCGAATGGCACCGTCATTCATTCGCATCATCACCAAGGCATCGAGACGGTCGGTGATGGTCTCGAAGTGACGGCCAAGGCGCCGGACGACACGGTCGAGGGTCTTGAGGATCCAATCAAAGCCTTCGCAGTTGGCGTGCTTTGGCATCCAGAAGAGGCGCATACCGATTCGGGCGCACCGGTCTTCAAGGCACTGATCGACGCCGCGGCGCAGTACGCGCAACGCTCGTCTTGACCTAGCGTCTTGACCTACTCCGTCGTTGACGTGCCGGTGCCAGCCGTGGGGAGTCCGTCCGGGACCTCCCAGTCGGCGCGCGCGTCCCACCAGATGTGACCGACCGAGTGGAGCCCCGACGGCTCGTCGACGCTGCCTGCAGCGATCGCGGTGTAATGACGATCAGGTGCCTTCCAAAACAGTGACGAGCCACAGGTCGCACAGAAGCCGCGAACCGCATTGGTTGTGCTGTGCGGACTCTCGATCCAGGCGAGACCGGCGTCGGCCAAGAGTTCCAACTGGTCGTCGGGACAGGCCGTGTAGGGCGCCGCTCCGCCATGCGTGCGACGACACTCACCACAGTGGCAGGTGGTGATATCGCGCAGCGAGCCATTGGCGCGATAGCGCACCCCGCCGCACAGACAGCCCCCCTCGTGGTGTTCGCTCATGCATCGATTGTACGCGACGCGAACCGGCGCGAACCTGTCCGTCACGTACACTGCCGCGCATGGCGGTAACACTCGGATTGGTCGGGGCAGGACGACTCGCGTCGGCGCTCGTCGCCGGCTGGGTTGCTGCCGATCCGACGTGTGCGCCACGGATTCTGGCCACCGACCGCTACGAGGGTGTTGCTGAGGCGCTAGCCACGCAGTACGGCATTGGAGTCCGCGACACGCCTGCCGCGATTGCAGCCGAAGCTGATCTCGTGATCCTGCTCGTCAAGCCGCAGGATGTACCGGGTGCGGCTGCCGAAGTTGCCACGACGCTGCGGGCGGGCGCCTGTGTCGCGTCGGCCGCCGCCGGCGTCGAGCTGGCGACGATCCGGGCCGCACTCGCCGACGAGACTACTGTCGCTCGCTTTATGCCGAACATTCCGGTCGCCGTTGGTGGTGGCGTGTCTGCGGTCTGTGGCGATCCTGTTGCCCTTGCCGTGCTGACACCCTGGCTGCAGGCTGTCGGTACCGCTGTACCGATGGACGAGTCGATGTTCGACGCTGCGACGGCGATCTCCGGTTCGGGCCCTGGGATGCTCGCGTACGTCATCGAGACGTTCGTCGCCGCCGCGGTGGACGTTGGGTTTTCGGAGAACGACGCTAACCGTCTCGTGGTTGACACGTTCGCGGGCACCGGTCGCTATCTGGCCGAGACGGGGGAGAGCGCGAGTGCGCTCCGTGAGCGTGTCACCTCGCCCGGTGGCACGACCGCCGCGGGCATCGCCGCTCTTGAGGCCGCTGGGCTTCCAGCGGCCGTCGTTGCCGCGGCCCGCGCTGCCCGCGATCGCGGCACCGAACTACGGAGTGGTTCATGACCTTCGATCGCGCCCTGATCGCCACGTTTGTAAGCTCGCTCACGATCGTTTACACGATCATGATCCTGATCTACGCGATACAGTCATTCGTGCCGCTCGGTTACTCCTCGCCGGTGATGACGCTGCGACGCTTCCTCGATGAGACTGTCGCGCCGTTCTTGATGCTGTTTCGGCGCTTCATTCCGCCGCTCGGCCCACTCGATCTGTCGGCGATGGTCGCGTTGTTCCTCTTGTGGATCGTGTCTGGAATCGTCCAGGGGCTGATTATCGGTTAGCAATCAGTTCGCGAGTGGGGGCAGGAAATCTCGGAGGGGCGCCGTAGGTCGTATCCATGGCGATCACACCTGCAGAGCTCCGGCACACACCACTTCGTCGCTCCCTGTTCGGGTACAAGCGACCTGACGTCGACGACATGATCGAAGAGTTGGCCGACGCATATCAGGAGACGTGGCAGAACCGCGTTGATATGCAGGAGCGAATTGAGACGCTCGAGACCGAGGTCAAGCGCTATCGCGAGATGGAAGATCTGCTTCGTCGCACGCTCGTAAGTGCCGAGAAGCACGCTGCTGATCAGAAAGAGGCCGCCCGTAAGGAGGCCGCTCAGATTGTGCGTGAGGCCGAGCAGGAGGCACGCGAGGTGATGGGTGAGGCGCATCATCAGCGCTCCGTCGTCTGGCGCGACACGCAGGCGATCGAGCAGCGTGGCCGCGAGTTGCAGGCTCGCTATCGCGCGTTTCTGAGTACGGCCGAGGCCGTCCTCGATGAGGTGGAGGACACCGAAGATCGCACGGAAGAGCGCGAGCCGCTCGCCGATGCGATCACGATGAACTGACGGGGCTCCGATTGCGTGGGCAGGGGTATGGTTCGCGCATGGAACTCGCCGTCGCCACCACTGCGTTGAGCGCCGAGCGTGCACGGATCGCCCATGATCTCGAGTGGCTCAGCATCGGAACGAGACGCGATCGTGATGGCGCTGATCGCCTGCGTGCGGGTTCTGATGACGCGGTGGCAACGCTCGAAGACGAGCTCGATGAAGGCGTGGTGGATGACCTGCGGGCCAATCTCGACGAGGTCGACGCCGCGCTTGCGCGCATTGCGACTGGTTCGTACGGGGTCTGCGTCGACTGTGGTCAGGCAATTCCAGACAAGCGCCTCACAACGCTCCCGGCCAGTGCTCGCTGTATCGCGTGTCAGCGCAAGCAGGAGCACCGCTAAGGCGATGTCTACGCTGCTGCCCGATCCCGCGGTCGAGCCGCTTCGGCCGTCCCCCGGCCAGTCACCCGATGCGCTGCAGTGGGCCGCGTTCGTCGTGATTGCTGTTGTGACGATCGTTGCCGATCAGGTTACGAAGCTGATTGCGCGGAATTCGTTTCGACCGAATGACCCGTTCGAGGTACTGCCGTTTTTTCACTTCACGAACACGATCAACACAGGCATCGCATTCGGTCAGTTCCGAGATAGCCAGATCATCGTGATTATTGGTTCCGCGGTCGCAATCGTCTTCATGCTGATCTACTTCGGTCGCTCGGGTGGTCGTCATAGTTTGTTGCCAGTCGCGATTGGCCTGTTGTTTGGTGGTGCGGCTTCAAATCTGTTTGACCGCATCACGCAGGGGCACGTCACCGACTTTCTTGAGATCAGCCGCTTTCCCGTCTTCAACCTCGCTGATGTCGCGATTACCGCGGGTGTGATCGGGATCTTGATCACGCTGATTTCGAGTGGGCGTGCGAAGGTCGCATGATCTCCGTCACCGTTGCAGCTGAGCGCGCTGGTGCGCGGCTCGACCGCATTGTGCATGAGTCGCTGAGTGGGGTTTCGCGGGCCGAGGCGCAGCGTCTGATTGAGGACGGGCACGTGACGGTCGATGGAGCTATGCGTTCGCGGAGTTCGCGTGTGCAGCGCGGCATGGTGGTGGTGATCGATGTGCCGGAAAAGGTTGTCGTCGAGGAGGAGGCGCCCGTCGATCTCGAGCCGCGCATCATCTTTGAGGATGACTATCTCGTCGTTGTCGATAAGCCGGTTGGCTTGGTCACGCACGCTGCGCCCAGCTCGAAGGGTCCGTCGTTGGCCGGCATTCTGGCGGCACGTGGCATGGCTGCGGGTGGCGATGAGGACCGGCCGGGCATCGTTCACCGCCTCGACAAGGAGACGTCGGGTCTGCTCGTCGTGGCGCGCGACGCCGAGACGTTGAAGGCGTTTCAGAAGCAGATGAGGAAGCGCGAGATCGAGCGCGAGTACGTGGCTCTCGTCCATGGTCGTCCGCCCAGCCTGGCAGGTCGTATTGAGGCACCAATTGGGCGTGACCCGCAAAACCGCACGCGCCGCATGATCGATGGCATTGGTGCGCGTCCTGCGACGACGCACTTCGAGTTGGTCGAGGCGTTTCCGGAGCACACTCTGCTTTCGGTCCACCTGGAGACGGGTCGCACGCACCAGATTCGCGTCCACTTCGGTGCGATCAAGTATCCGATCGTGGGCGATCCGGTTTATGGGCCCTCGTCGAGTGACCGACTCGGTCTTGAGCACCAGGCCCTGCATGCCCATCGGCTTGCTTTCATGCATCCCGTCTCGGGCGAACGGCTGGAGTTCACGTCGCCGGTTCCCGCAGACTTTGAGCGTGCACTCGCCTCGCTCCGTCCGGAGTAGCGCGGCTTCGACCCGAGCGTTGGTACGCTTCGAACTGTCCAACGCATGACATTCCGTCGTGTGAACCCACTCCCCTGCTGGGGCGTGTCTCGCTGAGAGGTGCCGACCCCCGTCGGTCTCAGCAGATGCCAGCAGGTGCTCGACCACTAGAACCCAATTTGAAGGAGCCGTTATGGCTGCAGTCAGCATGCGAGAACTGTTGGAGGCCGGCGTTCACTTCGGTCATCAGACCCGACGCTGGAATCCAAAGATGCGCCGGTTTATCTTCGGTGAGCGTGGCGGCATCTACGTGATCGATTTGCAGAAAACGATCGTGCTGGCCCAAGAGGCGCACGAGATGGTTCGTGACATCGCCGCCCAGGGTGGCAGCGTCTTGTTCGTCGGCACGAAGAAGCAGGCCCGTGACGCCATCGCCACACAGGCCGATCGCTGTGGCATGCCGTACGTCAACCATCGTTGGCTCGGTGGTCTCCTGACCAACTTCCGCACCATCACCGACCGCATTCAGCGCCTCCACGAGCTGCGTCGCCTCAACGAGGAAGGCCAGCTGGAGCTGCTGCCCGCCAAGGAGCGCCTGGTGCGCCTGCACGAGCTCGAGAAGCTGGAGAAGAACCTCAGCGGCGTCGCCATGATGGCCAAGGTACCGAGCGCGATCTTCGTGATCGACCTCACTGCCGAGCAGCTGGCCGTGCACGAGGCCAAGCGTCTCGGCATCCCGCTGATCGGTCTTGTCGATACGAACTGCGATCCCGACCAGGTCGACCTTGCGATTCCTGGCAACGACGACGCGATCCGCTCGAACGATCTGATCGCGCGCATCATTGCTGACGGTGTGATCGAGGGTCGTAAGCACATGGCATCGGCCGTTGAGGGTCTCTCGTCCGACGAGGCCGCAGCGGTTGATGAGGCTGTTGCTGAGATCCTGGCGCAGGCTGATGTCTCCGAGCTCGTCGCCGAGGTCGCTGTCGCTGAGGCGCTCGTCGCCGAGGCTGAAGCCGAGGCCGTCATCGCCGATCCGACTGCCACGCCAGAGCAGGTTGTCGAGGCTGTCGCCGAGGCCGTCATCGCTGAGGAGATCGCCGAAGAGGCCGTCGCCGAGGCAATCGTCGACATCGCCGTCGCTGAGGTGGTCGTCGAGGCGATCGCCGAGGTCGAGGCCGAGGTTGCAGCAGAAGAGAATCCCTCCGCCTAAGCGCGGAGCCGACACGAGACGTATGCGGCCTAGGCCGAGAAGGACCGAGAACCATGAGTGATTACAAGCCAAGTGCCGCCGAAGTCAAGGTCCTCCGCGACCAGACGGGTGCCGGCATGCTCGATGTGCGTGACGCCCTCGCTGAAGCTGCTGGCGACCTCGATGCCGCGAAGAAGATCTTGCGCGAGCGGGGCCAGGCCAAGGCCGCAAAACGTGGTAGTCGCTCGACCACCGACGGCAAGGTTGCCTCGTACATCCATGGTGGTGGCACGAAGGGTGTGCTGGTCGAGATTGGCTGCGAAACCGACTTCGTCGCGAATACCGACAAGTTTCAAGAGTTTGCGAAGGACATCTGCCTGCAGATCGTCTCGAGCGACGGCACGCTCTATGTGTCTGTTGACGACGTCCCCGAAGAGGCCAAGGCCGCCGAGATCGAGGTCTATCGCTCGCAGGCCGCCGACAAGACGGCCGACGTGCAGGACACGATCGCCGAAGGCAAGCTGCGGAAGTGGTACGAGGAGGTCGTGCTCCTCAATCAGCCGTATTTCCGCGATGAGGATCTCTCCGTTGAGCAGGTGCGTGCGGCGTTGTCGTCCGAGATGGGTGAGAACATCGAGATCAAGCGTTTCGCCAGCTACACCCTCGGCCAGGAGTAAGTCATGTCCACAGCCCCCTTTAGTCGCGTTCTCCTAAAGCTATCCGGAGAGTCGTTGATGGGGGACTCGGGCTATGGCGTGGACCCCGCCCGTACTGCTGAGATCGCGTTTGCGATCCAGCAGGTGCGCGAGCTCGGTGTCGAGGTTGCGATCGTCGTCGGTGGCGGCAATATTTTCCGGGGCATGGCCGAGTCGGCCAAGGGGATGGATCGTGCCAGTGCGGACTACGCTGGCATGCTTGCCACGGTTCTCAATGCGATCGCGGTGCAGGACGCCTGCGAGCGCATTGGCGTCTTTACCCGCATCCTCAGCGCGCTCAACATTCAAGAGGTTGCGGAGCCGTACATTCGACGTCGCGCGATTCGCCACCTCGAGAAGGGGCGCGTGATCATCTTTGCTGGCGGTACGGGAAATCCGTACTTCACGACGGATACGGCTGCGGCGCTTCGTGCCTGCGAGATTGGCGCGCAGACGATTCTGATGGGCAAAAACGGTGTTGAGGGAGTATTGGACGCGGATCCGCGCGTCAACCCCGATGCCCAGCTGATCACCGAGCTGACGCACCTCGCGGCGATCGAGCGTGGCCTGAAGGTGATGGACACGACGGCGCTTTCGCTGTGCATGGAGAACGACATGCCAATCCGCGTCTTCAACGTCAACGACGCCGAGAACATCGTGCGCGTCGTGCGGGGCGAGACAATTGGCACGCTCGTGGCGAGCGTCGCACGCGTCGCGCCAGTTGCGCCCAAGGAACCGCGGGCGTAGCGTTCAAAAGATGGCAGGAGGCGATAAGAAAGAAGAGCGGGAAAAGGCAGAGCGCGAAACGCGCCGCAAACTCGCACAGGCCCAGATTCGCCAGTTTCCGGATCCCGTGTTGCGCAGTGAGACGCGCCCGATTTTGGAGTTTGACGAGGAGTTGCAGGCCCTCGCGCTGCGCATGTTCGAGCTTGCGGACGATGCCGTTGGTGCCGGGCTCGCGGCTCCCCAGATTGGGCGGCTGCGGAAGATCGTGGTGATTAGCCTGCGCGACGATGAGCCTTGGTTGGCAATGGCGAATCCCGAGATTTTGCAGGCGAGTGAGGAGACCGAGGTCGGTGGCGAAGGCTGCCTGTCGCTCGACATCCTCCTGCGCAGTGGACACTCGGTGCCGGTCGAACGGAACGTCGAGATCACGGTGCGTTGGCAGGACGTTGAGGGCGAAACGCACGAAGCGGTCTTTCGCGACATGGATGCGCGCATCGTGCAGCACGAGCTCGACCACCTCAATGGCATCTTGACGGTCGATCGCGCCACACCTGAGGAGCGGCGCTCTGCGCTTCGCGTCCTGCGGGAGCGGATCACCTGAGCGCCCGCGCACCGTTCGCGGGTACCTCCGCGTTCGGCGTGGAGGTCTTGCGCGGTCTGCTTGAGGCGGGTGTCGAGGTGCCGCTCGTGCTCAGCCAACCCGATCGTCCGGCTGGCCGCAAGCGTGTCCTGACACCACCGCCGGTTGCGGCCTTTGCGCGCGAGCACAATCTACCGCTGCTTCAGCCAGAACGAGCAGGCGAGGCGTTCTCTGCCCTCCAAGCACTTGAGCCAGCCGCGATTGCAATTTGCGCCTATGGGCAGCTGCTGCCCGACGAGCTCCTCGCGCTGGGTCCGTGGCTTAACCTGCACCCGTCGCTCTTGCCCCGCTGGCGTGGGGCCGCACCAATCGAGCGGATGCTGATGGCCGGCGATGCACAGACAGGCGTGGCGATCATGCAGACCGTTGCCGAACTCGATGCTGGGCCGCTGATCTCGCTCGACCCGATTGCGGTCGCGAACGAGGCTGATACCGAGACGATCGAGCAGGAGGCGTTGCGCTTGGGCATCCCCGCGCTCGTGAGAGCGATCGAAGCTGCTGCCGCTGGCACACTCGGTGCCGAGGCGCAGGCGACGGACGGCACAACCTATGCAGCCAAGTTGGAGCGCGCCGATCGTCTGATCGATCCGACGTTGCACACCGTTGTGGACACGCTCAATCGGATTCGTGCACTTCGGCCCCAGATCGGCGCATTGCTGACGCTCGATGGCGAGACCTTCACGATCTGGCGTGCCACTGCTGCGACGGTCGAACTGGCGCCGGGCGGGTGCGCCACTATTGGCGACGAACTGCAGGTCGGCTGTGCGGATGGCGCGATTGCGATCAGCGAGCTACAGACCGCCGGCAAGCGCGCACTCTCCACGCCCGAGTGGCTGCGAGGTCGACGCGACCTGCCAACGATTGCCTCATGTCCCGTCTAAAGCGGCCCGTCAACGCCCGTGGTGTCGCGCTCGAGGTGTTGTTGCGTACGGAGCAAGGCGGAGCGTGGGCCGATCGTGCACTGACGGCCGAGGCCAGCAAGGCCAACCTCGATCGCCGCGATCGCGCCTTCGCTGCGCAGCTCGCGGCGGGGACGATTAAAGCGCTGCGCGTGCTCGACGCGATGGTGTTGGCGCTCGGCAAGCGTGATCCGGATGACCTCGATGCCGAGACCCGCAGCATCGTGCGGCTCGGTGCCTATCAGCTAGTGATGCTCGATCGCGTTCCGCCTCATGCAGCCGTCTCGACCAGCGTTGATCTTGCCAATGCGCGGTGCGGCAAGGGTGGTGGTGGGCTCGTCAATGCACTTTTGCGACGTGTCTCCGAGGGTGGTCGCGAGTGGATCGACGCGCTGCCCGACGAGACGATCAGGGACGCGGCACTGCGACGCTCGTACCCCGACTGGATCGCGGAGACATGGGAGCAGGCGTTTGGGGGCGAGGTTGCGCGCGCATTGATGGACGCCGGTAACGAGACACCAGAGGTTGCTTTTCGCATCTCGACGCTGCGTGAGGGAGCCGAAGACCGAATCTACGCCGACTTCGATCGGCTGGACGTGACGCTCGGCATGGACGAGCACGCACCGGATGCGCGCGTGGTGGAAGGGGCTGTGGATCTTGCCTCACTGGAGTCGTTCCAGAGTGGCGATCTGGTGCCGATGAGTCGTAGCGCTCAGCGCATCGCACCCTTGCTCGCGCCCGAGCCGGGTATGCGCGTGCTCGATGCCTGCGCGGCTCCGGGTGGCAAGTCGGGGCACATTGCCGCTCTGCTTGGTAGTGGCGAAGGGCTCACGTGCGTGGAGCGCGACGAGTCGAGAGCGCGCCAACTTGTCGAGACGCTGCATCGCCAGGGCGTCGACGGCCATCGCGTGATGCCCATCGACATCTTCAGCCTGCCCGCTGAGGAGCAGGGCTTCGATCGTATCCTCGTCGACGCCCCGTGTTCGGGTTTCGGCACGATTGGCTCGAGGCCAGACCTACGGTGGCGTCGCACACCCGAGGACGTTGCACGACTCGCCGCCATGCAGAGGGGGATGGTCGATTTTCTCGTACCGCGGCTGGCGCCTGGCGGCGTACTCGTCTTTGCGATCTGCACGCTTGGTACGACGGAGTCCGACTCGGCCGATGGCTACCCAATCGACAAGGTGCTCACGTTGCGACCCGACGAAGGTGCAGGCGAAGGGTTCGTCGCGACGCGGCTCGCCGCCACGTCCTAATGGCTGTCCTGCCATGATCCGCATATGAGTCGAAGCGATGCATGGGTCACAGAAGTGCAGGTCTGCCCGTCGATCTTGGCGGCCGATTTTGGTGCGTTTCGCGCGCAGGTGCGCGACCTGATGGACGCTGGTGCACGCACGTTCCACGTTGACGTGATGGATGGCCACTTCGTTCCGGTCATCACCTTTGGTCATGAAGTTGTCTCGGCGCTCGCCGACGACGTCCACGATCGTGGTGGTTCGCTGGCCGTGCACATGATGGTCGAGCAGCCCGAGCGCTTCGCAGCCGAGTATGCCAAGGCTGGCGCTGACTCATTCACGATTCATATTGAGGCGACGCGCGACATCCATCTTGCGCTCCAGATCGTGGAAGAGTCAGGGATGATCCCGGGCGTCACGCTCAATCCCGCGACACCAGTCAGTGCAGTTGCGGAAGCTGCTCGCTACGCACGCAACCTACTCTGCATGAGCGTCAGTCCGGGCTGGGGTGGCCAGAAGTTCATCAAAGCCACCACCGATCGTCTGCCGGAACTGCGCAAGCTCGCGCGTCCCGATGCGGGCGTAGAGGCCGACGGTGGCATTGCCGCAGAAACGATCGTCGAGGTCTACAAAGCCGGCGCAAATCGCCTGACGGCTGGCTCGGCGATCTACAAGCAGCCCGATCCGGGCCAGGCCTATCTCGACCTCGTCGAGCAGGTTCGCGCCGCGGGCGCCACAATCGCCTAGACCTACTCTCGTCGTTTCTGCCAGAGGGGGACATGACACACCCCGGTTTGTGATGTCCTTGTCGCGTACGCTTCCGGCATGATCGACGACGCGGACCGCCTGCTACTTGCCCGTGCGCTGGAGTTGGCCGAGCGCGGTGCCCGCACAGCCGCGCCGAATCCGCTCGTCGGGTGCGTGATTGCGCGGCGCGGCACGGTGGTCGCGGAGGGCTGGCATATCCGTCCGGGCGAGCCTCATGCCGAAGCGATGGCACTTGCTGTCGCGCAGGAGGGTGCGCGCGATGCCACGGTCTACGTGACACTCGAGCCCTGCGCGCACCACGGCCGCACGCCACCGTGTTCCGATGCGCTGATCGCTGCAGAGGTGGGACGCGTCGTGGTCTTGTCCAACGATCCAGCACCTCATGCTTCCGGTAAAGGGTTGCTGCAACTCGTCGATGCCGGTATTCCCGTTGACGTTGTCGACGACGACGACCCGCTCGCGATTGCGGCACGGCGCCAGAACGCTGGCTTTCGTTCGGCGATGACGCTCGGTCGTCCACATGTCACGTGCAAAGCGGCACAGACGCTGGATGGGCGCACGGCGACGTGGAGCGGCGATAGTCGCTGGATCTCGGGGGTCGAGGCTCGAGCGCGCGTGCACGAGCTTCGCGCGCGAGTGGGGGCCGTGCTTGTTGGCTCGGGAACGGCGCTCACGGATGACCCCGAGCTGACCGCTCGCGATTGTGATCCTCCTGTCGAGCAGCAGCCACTCCGCGTCGTGTGGGATCGATCTGCTCGACTAGGTGCCGCCTCTCGGCTCGCCCAGACGGTGTCGCGCGGGCCGGTGTTACTGCTCTGTGCGCCTGGTGCCGATGCGTCACGACGTGCAGCGGTCGCCGAGACGGGTATCGAGGTGGTCGAGGTGGCAGATCTCGCGGCGGGACTCGAGGTTCTTCACGCCCGGGATATTCAGTCGGTGCTCTGTGAGGGTGGTGCTGGGCTGGCTGGCGCGCTGCACGGCGCGGGGCTGCTCGATCGTATGATCGTGGTCGTTGCGCCCAAACTGTTGGGTGATCCGCTCGCACCTGGTCTGCTGGGCGAAACGGGCACGTCCGCCACGCAGATGGCTGATGCGATGAGTCTGGCGGCGTGGTCGAGTGAGACAATCGGCGACGATCTATGGATCGACGCGTGGCTACGAGAGCCCCGCTGACGAATCGGAGTCGCACGTGTTTACAGGCATCGTCCAAGAGGTTGGAGCAGTGGAGGAGGTCGTGCCCGCCGAAAACGGTGCGCGCATCGTCATCCACATGCCCGCATTGGCGCCCGAGGTTGGCATGGGCGACTCGGTCAGTGTCAATGGTACCTGCCTGACGGCTGTCGAGCTCGGTTTCGAGCGAATCGCGTTCGAGGCAATGGGGGAGACGCTCGCGCGCACCACCACGGGTGGACTCGCAAGCGGCGCTCCCGTCAATCTTGAGCCTGCGTTGCGCCCGACGGATCGCATGGGAGGACATGTCGTACAGGGACACGTTGACGCGGTTGGCACCGTCTCCGGGATTCGCGCAGATGGCATCGCCAAGGTGATCACAATTACGGCGCCACCTGCGATTATGCGCTACGTCGTCGAGAAGGGATCGATCGCCGTCAATGGCGTCTCGCTGACGGTTTCGCAGGTCGTGACTGGCGGCTTCGAGATTTGGCTGATTCCGCACACGTGTGACGTCACCACGTTCGGCTCAATCGAAACGGGCGATAGCGTCAATCTTGAGGCGGACATTTATGCGAAGTACATAGAGAAGTTTGCAGCCGACCGTGAGCACACGGCGGGAAACTAACGCCACTTCGCTACCATGACCGAAACCCGTCAGCAGGGAATTTGATGCACACGCCGGAAGCTCCGTTCAGCCCAATCGAAGACGCCATCGAGGATATTCGACGTGGCAAGATGGTCATCATCATCGATGCGCCAGACCGCGAGAACGAGGGAGACCTCTGCATGGCGGCTGAGTTCGTCACTGCCGACGACATCAACTTTATGGCGACGTATGCGCGTGGCCTTGTCTGTCTCACGCTGACGGCTGAGCGCTGCGACGAACTTGGCTTGCAGCCGATGGTTGCGCACAACGTGACGACGTACGAGACGGCCTTCACCGTCACGATCGAGGCGCGCGAAGGTATTACAACGGGCATTTCCGCTGCCGATCGTGCCCACACGTGTCGGGTCGCCGTCGATCCGTCGAAGGGTGCAACCGACATTCAGATGCCCGGCCACATCTTCCCGTTGCGTGCCCGCCCAGGTGGCGTGCTCGAGCGCACGGGGCAGACCGAGGCCTCCGTCGATATTGCGAAGCTCGCCGGCTGCACTCCCGCTGGCGTGATCTGCGAGGTCATGAACGCCGACGGCACGATGGCTCGCGTGCCCGATCTTGCCAAGTTTAGTGCTGAGCACGACATCAAGATCGTGACCGTGGCCGACATGATCGAGTACCGCCGTCGCACGGAGCAGCTGATCGAGCGAGTCGCAGAGGTGAGCCTGCCCACGCCATACGGTGAGTTCCACGCGATCGGCTATCGCGAGACGTTGGCCGACAAGCAGCACATGGCGCTGATTTACGGCGACGTCGCGGGCAAGGAAGACGTGCTTGTGCGCGTGCATTCTGAGTGCCTGACGGGCGATGTTTTTGGTTCCCTGCGCTGCGATTGTGGCGAGCAACTGCACATGGCGATGCAGCAGGTTGTGCAGGCTGGCAGCGGCGTCGTCCTCTACATGGCGCAAGAGGGTCGCGGGATTGGGCTTCTCAACAAGCTGCGCGCCTATGAGCTGCAGGAGAAGGGCCGCGACACTGTCGAGGCGAACCTCGAACTCGGCTTCATGGATGATCAGCGCGAGTACGGCATTGGCGCGCAGATCCTCGCCGATCTTGGTCTCACGACGATCAAAATCATGACGAACAATCCCCGCAAGATCATCGGACTCGAAGGCTATGGCCTGACGGTCACCGAGCAGGTACCGATTGAGGTTGAGCCAGGCGAGCACAACGTGCTCTACCTCAAGGCTAAGCGCGACAAGATGGGCCACTCTCTGCACCACCAACACATCAAGGCAGCTGACGCGCTGCCGGGTGATCCGCCACGCATGACGGATCCGGCTGCAGGAGAGACGGCGGGCGCCCAGCAGTGACGGCGCCCGACGCTGCTGGCTCGATCTCTGCGCCCGCTGGTGCGACGCGCTTAAAGCCCGTCGCGCTCGATCCCGCTACGAGGGTCGCCATCGTGGCGGCTGAGTATCACACGGACATCGTCCAGCCCTTGGTCGATGGCGCCGTCGCGGAATGTCTTGAGTGTGGTGTGACCGACATCGTGGTTGTGCCGGTGCCGGGGGCGTTCGAGGTTGGACTGGCGGCGCTGTACTGTGCTGAGTCGGGCTTTGATGCTGTCGTGGTTCTTGCCTGTGTCATTCGCGGAGACACTCCGCACTTCGAGTACGTCTCGGGCGAGGCCACCCGAGGTGTCTCCGACGCCGGGATGGCGACTGGCGTCCCAATGGGCTTCGGTGTCCTCACCGTCGAGACGCATCAGCAGGCTGTCGATCGGATCGGCGGCAGCGAGGGTCACAAGGGTCGCGAGGCAGCCGCTGCCGCTCTCGGACTCCTGGCCGCAGTCCGCGCGCTCTAGTCGCATGTCCCAGTCGCGTGTTCGAGTCGCGACAATCCAAGCCCGATGATTTGAAGGCCAGCAAGTCCCATCGGCGATCCTAGGAGGACATGACAAGTGCGCACTTGTCATGTTCTCGCGTGCTGAAGTTGTGAGCTGTAGTCGCGTCTTCTCGTGGCATGTTTGAGTTTGTCCTCTCATGCCGTGCTTTAGGCAGGGCAATCCAGGTCCGCTCGGAGTGGGAGAGGACATGATGCGCACTTGTCATGTCCTCCTAGAGCACGCCGCTACGCACTGGTCGAACCGATGCTCGAAGGGCCCTGGCTTAGAGGGCGCGTTGCACTTTGCCGGCCTTCAGGCAGCGAGTGCAGACGTACGCGCGCACGGCAGCGCCGTTCTGGAGAATGCGCAGCTTCTGGAGGTTCGCATCGAAGCGACGCTTCGTGGCGATCATGGAATGACTGCGGTTATTACCGAAGGACGGTCCTCGGCCGCAGGAGCTGCAGATGCGCGACATGGGGACAGTATGCTGGATCGGCGGCGTTGTCGCAAACAACACCCGTCACCAAAGATGTCTTCTTCCTCGCATTACACCCTCTTGGAGCTCGCTTTAGGCGCCCGTGCGCGGCTCGCAGCCGAGTCTGAGAGGATCAATGCGATCAACGTTTTTCCTGTCGCGGACGGTGATACCGGGTCCAACTTGCTCCACACTATCGACGCTGTTGTCGACTGTCTCCGCAGCGATCCGACCGAGCCCGCGCGGGCTGTAGGAGATGCGGCGCTGCTGGGCGCACGGGGCAATAGCGGCACGATCCTTGCCAGCATGATTCGTGCTGCTGCGGGCGAGCTTGGCGCCGGGCAGGCCGTGCCGGGGGCGCTCATGAGTGGTGTGCGAGCCGCCTACCGTGCCGTGCCAGAACCGGTAGAGGGCACGATGCTGACCGTTGCGCAAGCGTCCGCAGATGCCGCGAGCGGTGAGACCCTTGAGGAGTGCGTCACGACCGCACTCGCTGGTGCGCGAGCAGCGTTGGCGCAGACGCCCGCTCAGCTCGAACAACTTCGTGCGGCCGGTGTCGTTGACGCAGGTGCGGCCGGGCTCGTGGCGCTGCTCGAAGGGTTGGTCGGAGTCCTGGCTGGCGAGCCCGTGGTGGATCACTCCCCCGCGGCGGTGCGTCCTGCAGTCCACGTTGCAGACCCCAGTAGTCGCTACCACTACTGCATTGGCTTCGTGATGCGCAGTGTCGATCTCGCTGGCCTGCGCGTGACCGCGGATAGCTGGGGCGACTCGCTCGTGCTTGCCGGCGATGCCGAGCTACTGCGGGTACATGTACACGCCGATGACGTCGAGCGTGTGACGACGGAGGCCGGGGCATTTGGTGAAGTCTCCGACTGTGTGACCTCGGACATGCGCGGCGGCATTGCGGCGCGCGGACCGCGACGTGCACTGAAGGGTACGACGGCGATCGTGTACGACTCGACGGCCGACCTGCCAATAGCTGAGCACCCCGATTGGACGATGGTGCCGCTGACGGTGCACTTTGGGGACGTGGAGTTTCGCGATTACGTCGATCTCGCGGTGGCCGAGTTCTACGAGCGTCTCGCGTCGTCATCGACGCACCCAACGACCTCGCAGCCAGCACCTGGTGCGTTTATCGTGGTCTACGGCGACCTGCTCGAGCGGTACGAGCACGTTGTCTCGATCCATATCTCCGCTGGGCTCAGTGGCACCTACGGCTCAGCCTGTACTGCGGCCCAAGAGTTTCCGGGGCGTGTGACGGTGATCGACAGTCGGCTCGTCTCGATGCCGTTGGCGCTTGGGCTTGGGTGTGCCCAAGCTGCGCTCGATGCGGGCGTGAGCCCAAGCGACCTGCCGGCACTCTTCGAAAAAATCGCGAGAGAATCGGGCTGCCTCTTTAGCGTCGCGACGTTGGAGTATCTGCAACGAGGTGGTCGCATCGGTCGCGCGCAGGCGTTGGTCGGGACGTTGCTCGGAGTGCATCCACTGCTGGCGGTCGAAGCGGGGGAGGTGGTGCCGGTCGGGCGAGTGCGTGGTGAGGCGCGCGTGCTGCCCGAGCTCGTCGCCGAGTTTGTGCGTCGTTCGGCCTCCTTTTCGACCATCGACGTCGCGATCGCCCATGCGGATGATCCTGAGCGAGCCGCTGGACTCGAGGCGCTGGTGTGGGCAGCGAGAACTGGTATCCGATCGATGCGCATCCTCACGCTGGGCGCGGTGGTTGGCACGCATGCAGGCCCGGGCGCGCTTGGCTTGGCGTTCGTAGCTGCGGACTAGCTTGGAGGAGTGTCGGCCTGTGCGGCCTTGCGGTCACGATGCTCGTTGAGGAGCCTCGAGCCCTGGCGAATTACGCAGCCGGGGCCGTAGACCGGGCGCTTGAGGATCGTCGTTACGACGGCAATGACGAGCCAGGCGATGAAGAGAATGATGATCCACGTCGGCATAGCCACACGCTATCAGCACCGGTACGCAGAATGCTATAGTGCGCAACATGAGCGAATATCAGATTACCTATTGGCGTGACATCCCCTCGATGGTCGCGGCGCGCGAAGGCGACGAGACCGCACGGGCCCAACTGGCACAGCGCTTTCAAGAGGCCATCGACGAGGCTGCCATGCGCGTTGGGGCGGCGGACGCAGATGCCTACATGGATGGCTGGCGTAAGGGCGAATGGATGCCGAGCGAGGGCACCCCGACGGAAGTCGCCGACCGCGTGACCACTGAACTCGAAGCCGAGTTGAGCGAGGAGCGCCTCACGGCGTTGCTTGACGAACTCGGACCCGACCAGAAGGCCTGACATGAGTGCTTTGCTTGAAACTCTGCAGTCTGGCGGGCACATCCTCGGCGACGGTGCGATGGGCACGATGCTGCAAGAGGCTGGTCTGACCGACGGTGGCGCGCCCGAACTGTGGAACGTGGAGCACCCCGATCGGATCGAGGCGATCCTCGAGGCCTATGCGGCGTCTGGCTCGAACCTGATCACCACATGCACCTTCGGTGGCACGCGTCCACGTCTCGAGATGCACGATCTCGGCGACCGCGTGTTCGAGCTCAACAAGGCGGGGGCTGAGGTGGCTCGCGCAGTTGTTGATCGCCATCCTGGTTCCTACGTTTTGGGCGACGTTGGCCCGAGCGGCGAGCTGATGGAGCCGATGGGCACGCTGACTCCGGAGGACGCGCAGGAGCTCTTCGCCGAGCAAATCCGCGGTCTCGTGGCCGGTGGGGCCGACGCGATTCTGATCGAGACGATGAGCGATCTTGGCGAAGTCGAGGCCGCTGTCCGCGCGGCTCAGGCAGAGGCGCCAGGGCTACCGATTCTCGCGACGATGTCCTTCGACACCAACCTCCACACGATGATGGGTGTCAAGCCCGGCCAGGCCGTCACGGCGATTGCTGCGATGGGCGTACCGATTATTGGTGCCAACTGCGGACGTGGTGTCGATGAGATGCGCATCATCGCTGCAGACATGATCGCGGCACGGCCCGAAGGCGTCTTTCTGATGACGCAGTCGAACGCGGGTCTACCGAAACTCGTCGGCGATGAATTTCTCTATGACGGTGCGCCAGAAGTGATGGCTGAGTGGGCGACAGAGATGCGTGACATCGGCATCGACGTGATTGGTGCCTGTTGCGGCTCGACACCTGAGCACATCGCTGCGATGCGCCCGATCGTGCTTGGTTGACACATCGCACCTAGCTCGAGTGGGTTAACCAGGCGGCAAGACGTCGACGCCGAGATGGCTGGGGGTAAAGCACGGCTGCCTCCGCCTCAGTGATTCCAAGGTGCGCACGAGGAAGTCCTTGGGCCGACGGCGCGTAGCGCGGGAGTGGCCCCAGCGGATCTTCACCTGGATCGATGCGTACGGGCACGCCGTAGACGTCGCCGAGGGCAGGCGCTAACTCCTCTGCGGGTACGGCTCGGAGTTGGCCGGACTCCCACGTAAACACGAAGCAGAGGCCGTCGGTAGTCGCGGCGTGCACCGTTAGGTCCTGCGGGTACGCAAACGCTCCGCGCCAGCCTCGAGTGTGCTTGAGGACGCCGCCCCAGAGGGCGATCTCGCCACTGACCGCGCGCAAGCCGCGCGTGTCTGCCGCATCGAGCAGCGCCGCGCTGCGCGAACGCCAGGCGTGGACGCCACAAGTGCATCCAGCAGCGGGTACCTCGTGGCCTAGTGCGGCACGGGAGGTCGGTCGAATCCCAATCGGTGACGTCCAATTTGTTGATCCGCAGGTGGCGACCTGGACTTCGTGCGGCTGCCACGTCGAGCGACGATAGGGCGAGCAGAGGCGGGGCTCACCGGACGGGTGCACACGAATCGTCCACGATCGATAGCCAAGGATCGGGTCGATCAGATCCGGAACGACGAATTCGGAGGGTGTCATGCCGGGATCGGTTCTTGCTCGGGCGTGGGTGCCGGTTCGGGGACGCGTTCTGGCTCGGGTGTCGGTGCCCGCTCAGGCACCGGGGGATGCACCGGCTCGACGACGATGCGCTCTTGTTCTTCACCGATGTCCATCCTCGAAGCCTGCCAGATCAGGGGGTTTGGCGGAGGCTGTGAGGCACGAGCATCGACCCCTCGCGCGGATCGCCAGTGAGTGGAGCGGCAAGCGTTGCCGCGAGTTCGCTGCAGCGGGACAGCACGAGTGCGCTGGCGGCCGCGTCGAAAGCATCTTCGCTCGAGGCGGCGCGGTTGGCGATCGGGACGGGCAGGGTGGCGTGCGCGTTGAGCCACGCGCGACGCTCGATCGGAGACGACTTAGCGACGGGGCCGGTCAACAGGCGAGGCCAGATCTCCGCAACCAGGTGCGTCGACGGTTCGTCAAACGGCCAGATCGCCCAACCACCAGCGCGCAGCCGCGAAAGGTGGGGGATGCCACGAATTGTGCCGGTACCGACTGCGCCTGCGCCGCCGATCTGAAACACGCTCTTGGGGACGATGCCTCTTACGTTCCAGCCTTCTTCGCACCGTCGCAGCTGACCTTCCTCACCACGACGCTGGCCCGGACGTCCCCAGAAGGGAGCGGGCGAGGTCGCGAGCCAGTCTTCGCCATGCTCGCACACGAGTTTCCACAGGGCATCGACGGTCAAGCAACCATGGGCATCGAGAAACCAGCGAGGATACGAGAAGGCGAAGTCGATGCCAACGATCGCTTCGGGCACCTGCGTGCGCCGCTCGACGAGCCAGTCAACAACCTGCTCGCGCGAACGACCATTTTCGAGAAGCAGCAGTTCGCCATCCAGCGCCTCGGCGATCCAGATCTTGTTCTTGGCGCCTGCAGCTGCTCCCGACCAGTCGATTGCAATCACGCGCGCCATGACAAGACTCTCGCAGATCTGTACCCGGCGGTGCGGACGGCAGAATGTGGCTGTGCTGGCGCCCTTTCCAGGAGTTTCGGAGACAGCCGTTTCGCCGCGTCCGCGCACGGCACCGGCCCCGTCGCGGCTGGCTGTGCCGATTACAGGTCCGCCCAAGCGCGTTGCGGCCTTGAATGCGATGGGGCTTGAGACGCGGGGCGACCTGCTTGACGACCTGCCGTTTCGCTTTGAGGACATGACGGCATTGACGACGATCGCCGAGGCGATCCAGAGTGGCGACGATGAGGTGACTGTTGTCGGTCGCGTTGGCTCAATTACCGAGCGACCGACCCGACGCCGAGGCCTGCGCATCTTGCAGACCCGTCTGACGGACGACACGGGCGAGATTTCGTTGACGTGGTTCAATCAGCGTTATCTCGCACGCACCCTCGAGCCCGGCTCGCACTTGGTGGCGCGCGGAGCATTGAAGGTAGGCGCTCGGGGTGCCGAGCTGACCGTCAAGTCGCATGAAGTGGCGGGCGGTCCGGACGAGTTGGCGGCGATGGGTCCCGGTCTTGTGCCGGTCTATCACGCCTCGGCCAAGGTCTCGACGGGCGTCTTGCGTGCACTTGTTGGTGAGGCAATTGTCGATCTGATCGACGGGGTCGCCGATCCACTCCCCGTCGAGTTGCGCGTGCGTCATCGCCTTCCGTTGCGCCGCGATGCGTTGTGTGCCGGGCATCAGCCGAGCCGGTTCGATGCCTACGAGACGGCGCGTCAGCGATTGGCGTATGAGGAGTTGCTCCTGCTCCAGCTTGCTCTTTTGCAACATCGCCATGACACCGATGCGCGCGCCGGTGCGCTCGCGCTGGGTGCCCCGGGCGAGTTGTCGGCGACCTTTCGTGCGGCTCTGCCCTTCACCCTCACTGCAGCGCAGGAGCACGTGCTCGGAGCGATCGAAGCCGACCTCAACCGCACGCAACCTATGCAACGCCTGTTGGAGGGCGACGTTGGTTCGGGCAAGACGGTCGTGGCATTCGCCACTCTGGTGCGCGCGGTCGAGCATGGTGGCCAGGGTGCATTGATGGCACCGACCGAGGTGCTCGCGCTCCAGCACCTCCGTAGCGCCGAGCGCCTGCTCGAGCCCCTTGGTATCGAGATCGCGTACCTGTCGGGGGATGTGCCAGACAAGGAGCGGCGTGCGCGTCGCGCCCGCATCGAGGCCGGTCAGCCGTTGATCGCGATCGGCACGCACGCGCTGCTGCATACGTCGTTTGCGGATCTCCGGGTGCTCGTGGTCGACGAGCAACATCGCTTTGGGGTTGCCCAACGCGCAGCGCTGTCGGCGGGGGGAGAGACCGTGCCGCACGTCTTGCACATGACGGCCACCCCAATTCCACGCTCGCTCGCCTTAACGGCATTCGGTGATCTCGATCTAAGCGTCATCGACGAGTTGCCGCCCGGACGCAAGCCAATCAAGACGAGCATCATTCCCGAGGCCAAGCGCGAGGATGGCTACCGCTGGATCCGCGAGCAGATCGCGGCGGGGCGCCAGGCCTACGTCGTCTGCGCCTTGGTCGAGGAAAACCCGGACGTCGAGGCGCGCGCGGCAGAGGAGGAAGCCGAGCGCCTTGCCAGCGGTCCACTACGAGGCTTGCGCGTGGCCTGTGCTCACGGACAAATGCCGTCCGGTGATCGTCAGCGCGTGATGGCAGCGTTCGCGGCCGGCGAGCTCGACGTGCTGGTCGCAACGACGGTGATCGAAGTGGGAGTGGACGTCGCCAATGCGTCGGTGATGGTCGTCGAAGATGCCGATCGTTTTGGGCTCGCCCAGCTGCATCAGTTGCGTGGCCGCGTCGGGCGCGGCACGGAGCAGTCGTTTTGCCTGTTCTACAGCTCGGCCGAGCCGACGCCCGTTGGTCGCGAGCGACTCGACGCGCTCGTTCGCTACCAGAGCGGCTTCGAATTAGCCGACGTCGATCTCCGCATGCGTGGTGAGGGGCGCTTGCTGGGTGAGGCTCAGAGCGGTCGCACGGATCTGCGCTACGCCCGCCTGCATAGTGATCGTAAACTGCTCGAGCAGGCCCGCGAGGATGCGCTCCGAATTCTGGAAGAGGGCATCGACGACGTCTTGGCGCAGGCGGCAAGCGAGCGCTTCGGCGACCTCATCGAGGCCTTGCGTCGAGCCTGAGAGCGCCTCGCGCGGTACGCTCTACGCGTGCGCATCGTGGCTGGGCAGCATCGATCGCGGCGTCTCGTCACGCCGCCGGGCAAGGGCGTGCGTCCAACGTCCGACCGCGCGCGCGAGGCGATCTTCGCGTCGCTGGGTGCTGTGGTGACTGACGCCCGGGTGCTCGACCTCTTTGCGGGCTCGGGGGCTTTGGGGCTGGAAGCACTTTCGCGTGGTGCGCGTTTTTGTCACTTCGTGGATCGCAATGCCGAGGCCTTAGAGGCAATTCGTACCAATCTCGAAACGCTCGGAGAGTCCGAACACGCGCGGGTCGAGCGGGGCAACGCAATGACCGTGCTGCAGCGCCTCGCCGCTGCGGGCGACCAGTTCGAGCTTGTGCTTGTTGACCCGCCCTATGAGGTGCTGCCAGACTTGACAGCGATGCTTACGACGCTACTCCCGCAGGTGCTGAGCCCAACTGGCTCGATCGTTTTCGAAACGGCTGCCGGAGCTGCTGTACCGATTCCTGGCTTGGTCGAGCGCTACAACCGCCGCATTGCAGCCGCCGAAATCGTCATCCTGCAGAGTGTGGAGACCGTATGACCAAGCGCATCGCAATTTGTCCGGGGAGCTATGACCCCGTCACGCTCGGCCATATCGACATTATTCAGCGCTCCGCGCACCTCTTCGACCACGTGGTGGTGGGCGTCGTGCGCCGTCCGAAACACAAAGAACCGCTGATCCCGGCCGATGACCGGGTGGCGCTCCTGCAAGAATCACTCATAGATGTGCCGAATGTCACAGTCGAGACGTTCTCAGACCTCGTTGTAGAGTTTGCCAAGCGCTCGGGCGCAACGGCGCTCGTCAAGGGACTGCGTGCGGTCTCCGACTTTGAGTGGGAATTCCAGATGCAGCAACTCAACAAACACCTCGCTCCGGATATTGAGTCCGTCTATCTCGCGGCGTCTGGCCGCTACATGTTCGTGTCGTCGAGTGGCGTCCGCGAAATCGCTGCGTTCGGCGGCTCTGTCGAAAACCTTGTCCCTCCCTGTGTCGTCCGCTGGTTCGACGACTATCCGTCTTCGCGAACCCTGTGAAGGAGACCTCATGGATGTCCTCGTCCTCATTGACAAGCTCGACGAGCTTGTCCACAACGCCAAAGCGGTGCCACTGACCGATCAGGTCCGCATCGATCGCGAAGAAATCTGGGAGATTCTCGACCAGATGCGCGCGACGATTCCAGATGAGATCAAGCAGGCACGCTGGATCGTCAAGGAGCGCCAGGAGATGCTCGGCGAGGCCAAGCGCGAGGCCGAGCGCGTCGTCGTTGAGGCGCGCGAGATCGCCCAGCGCGAGGCGTCGCAGCAAGAGGTCGTGCGGTTGGCTGAGCGCCAGGCGCAGGAGATTCTTGAGAACGCTCGTAATCGCGAGCGCGAGATTCGACTCGGCGCAGAAGACTACGCCGACGAGATCCTTGGCACGCTCGAGACGAACCTCGGCAAGTTCCTCGGTGCTGTTCAGCGTGGCCGCGGCCAGCTGGCGAGCGCATCGCCGGAGCGCACCGAGGGTGGCTCGGCGCAGTTCACCGAAATCACGACGTAATCGTCGCGAACGGCGGCACGCATGATTGATATCGCACAGCTACGGCTCGAGGCGGGCATCGAACGCTCGCTGGACGCGCCGGTTGCGCTGCCTGACATCATCATCGGTGGCGTCACCTACTCGGGCCCAGCCGTGCCTGCGATCGCGCGCGTCGACATCACACGCCTGATCTCGGGCCTCTTGATGCGGATGCGACTGTCGACCACGATCCTGGGTCCTTGTCACCGCTGTCTTGAGGAGGCCGCAGTGCCTGTCTCGATCGATGCGCGCGAATACCAGGCCGATCATCCAGAGAAGGGTGCGGAAGCCGAAGAGGTCTGCGACTACCTCGAAGGTGACGATTTGGATGTCGCGACGTGGGCGGCCGATGCGATCGTGCTGACGTTGCCGCACAAGATTCTCTGTCGCGAAGAGTGTGCGGGACTCTGTCCGAGCTGTGGCACGAACCTCAGCAACGAGTCCTGCACGTGTGTTCCAGCCGAAGGCGACGACCGTTGGGGTGCGCTCCGAGGGCTGCTCAAGGACGACGCTGAGGGGTAGTTGCGACGTGCCGCGCAGGCGTTCGCTACGCTGCGCAGCGCCATGGCAGTCCCCAAACGGAAAACATCTAAAGCTCGTCGCGATAAGCGTCGTGCCACGCACAAGATTGCGATTCCCGTCGTCGCCACGTGCACGGTTTGTTCCGCTCCGAAACTGCCTCATCGTGTGTGCCCGAGCTGCGGAACGTACCGCGGTCGGCGCTGCATCACGACCGACGCCCCAGTCGGCTAGCGCACTGCGCTTCACAAACACGTGCGTGGAGTTAGTTGATGTCGCCGCACCGATGCCGTCGTTCACGTGACAGATGGCTTGTGAGTCGGGGTCGTCGTGCCGTGCAGCCGTTGCCGCGCCTGCTAATGTCGGCAGCGTTTACGTGAGTACTACAAAGGTGGATAAAAATGGCTGAGCGAGCAGAGGTTTTGGCGAAAGTACAGGAGATCCTCGTCGAGCGTCTCGACGTCGATCCGGCTGACATCAATGAGGCAGCGCACATGCGCGACGACCTTCAGGCTGACTCGCTCGATCTCGTCGAGCTGATCATGGACCTCGAAGAGGGCTTCGGCGTCAAGATTTCTGACGAAGAGGCTCAGTCGATCGGCACTGTCGGCGACGCCGTTGACTTCATCGTCGCCCGCGCTGACTGAGCCCAAGGGCCCAATTGGGACTCGTCTTGACGCGATTGCGTCGACGACGCGTCTCCGCGCGTTGACGCATTCGAGCTGGGCAGCATCGCCCGGAGACTCGTACGAGCGATATGAGTTGCTGGGCGATGCTGTGCTCGACCTCGCGCTCGGCGCCTATCTCTTGGAGCGGTTTCCCGACGCCACGCAGGGTGAGCTGTCGCGGATCAAGAATCAGGTCCGCTCTTCGCGTTTTTGCTCGATCGTGGCGCGTAATGAGGATCTTGGCGATCGTATGCGAGACGGTGCGCTCGGCGAGAAGTACGAAGAGACGGCGAAGCAGTTGTCGTTCAATCGCTCGGTGCTCGCCGACTTGGCCGAGTCAGCGCTCGGTGCGATTTTCCTTGAGGCCGGGTGGGAGATCGCTCGTGAGGCCGCAGTGTCAGCCTTTGCGCCCCTTGTCGATCATGCCCTCGATCCTCGTATTGACCCCAAAACAGCGCTCCAAGAGATCTTGCAGCGTCAGGGTCGCCGTGTAGCGTACGAACTGGTGGAGGCAACAGGACCAGCGCACGCACGGCACTTTTCCGCGGTCGTCATCATCGACGGCGTCGTCCTCGGCGAGGGTGAGGGTGTGTCCCGCCGTGCGGCCGAACAGGCTGCTGCGCGCCGTGCACTTGCCGCCATCGATGCAGGCGCCAAAGCATGAGGCTGACGCGCATCCGCATCAAGGGCTTTAAGAGCTTCGCCGACGAGACGGAGCTCCATTTCGACAAGGGTGTCGGCGTGATTGTCGGACCCAATGGTTCGGGCAAATCTAATATCGCCGAGGCGTTGCGCTGGGCGATGGCTTCGTCGGCACCATCCGAGGTGCGCGTCACGACGGGCATGGACGTGCTCTTTAGTGGTTCCGAGAGTCGCGCCCCTGCTGGTCTCGCCGAGGTGGAGCTCGTACTTGAGGACGAAGGTGGCGTCGCCCCAGGCGGTCGACCAGAGCTCTCCGTGCTGCGTCGCCTCAGTCGCGATGGTGAGAGCGCCTACCTGCTTAACCGCGTACCGGTACGTCGTCTCGATGTCCACGAGGTCTTGGCGGATGTTGGGCTCGGTCGCGATAGCCACGCGATCATCGGTCAGAACCAAGTTGATCAGGTACTGCTGGCGAGCCCGACCGTGCGCCGTGGTCTGATCGAAGAAGTTGCAGGTCTTGGCAAATACAAGCGCCGTCGAGTCCGTGCTCAGCAGAAGCTCAATCGCGTCGAACGGCACCTCGTCGAGGCGCGTACCCGGCAGGCTGAGATTCAAGGGCGCCTGCGCCCGCTCGCGCTACAGGCCTCGGCTGCAGAACGTGCAGCGTTGCTGGCGGCCGAACTGCTCGAACTTCGACTCGAACTCGTGGTGTCCGCGATTGCCGAGTCTCGTCGCGATCGGCAGGCGCGCCGGAACGACGCGCGCGAGGCCAAGGCGGTGCAGGAGAAGCTCGATACCGACGCGGCGGCGATTATCGCGCGTCGTGAAGCCGCTGAGGCAGCATTGGGCGCGCTGGTCAGTGAGCAAGAGGCCGCGTCGCGGCTCGTGCAGCGTCTGGATGCTGGTGTCGAGCGACTGACCGATCGCACGTTGCAGCTCGAGGAGCGGCGCGAGGAGTTTGCGCACGATGCCGAGCGACTACGGATTCGTGCTGGTCGCCTAATCGACGAGGCCGCTACGACGGCGTCGGCTGCGGCCTCTGTGGAGGTGGACGCAGAGCGCGAGCGTTCCGAACTGGCTGCCGACCCCGACGACACCGGTGTCGAGGATCGCTTCGCAGCCGCCACGCAGGCCTCCGAGACAGCGCTCTCGTCAGCACTCGAGGCGAGACGAGCCGAGGCAGAGCACGAGGGGCGCCTCGCGCGCGCACAGGGAGAGACAACCGAAAACCGCGAACGAGCCGCTGCTGCCACGCTCCGCCGCGCAGAATTGACCAACGGTATTGGCGATCGCGAGACGGCTCGTCGAGAAGCGCAGATCACGCTTGAAGTGATCGAAGCCAATGTTGCCAGTGCCCGCGAGGCGCTGGCCGAGACCGAGCGACTCGAGCAGGAGTCGCGTGGTGCAGCCGACCTGGCCCGTACGCAGGAGGCTCAGGTGCGCGGCGATGCTGCTGCCGCCGACGCCAAGGCGCAGTCCTCCGAGGCGCGCCTCAGCGAGTTGCGCCAGTCGGTTGAACGTGGGGATGGTTTGAATGGCGCGCTCGTGCGCCTCCGCGACCGAGGTGTCTCGCTGGTCGCCGATCAAATCCGTCCTGAAGTTGGCGTCGAACGTGCTGTCGCCGCCGTGCTCTCGTGGCGTGCCACAGAGGCCGTGGCTCGTGTTGCGAGCGATGCCGTTGACCTGCTGGCCGACGATGCGCTCGAAGGCGCCGCGTTGCTCTGCCTCGACCGCCTGCCCACCCGTCAGGCCGAGGGGCCAGGCGTGCCGCTCAGCTCGTGTGTCGAGTTGATCGGCGATATCCCAGCGGGTCTCCTCGATGGCGTGCTGCTGATCGATCGCCCCGCAGATTTGCTCGCCGTCAAGCGCGGAATCGGTGTACTCGCCGATGGCCGCGGCTTCGACGCCGATCGCGGTATCGCCTTCCGTGCCGGCGATGCGGCTGGTCGAGCCTTAGAGCGCAAGCGAGACCTCGCCGGTGTCGAGCAACAGGTGCGCGACGATGCGACTGCGCGAGACGCCGCCGCGGCAAGCCTGGTCAATGTGTCCGAGACTCGCACCACCGTGGAGCAGGCCGAGACCAACGCCCGCAGTGCTGCAGCGGAGGCACGCGACGCGCAGTTGCGTCTCGAGCGAGAACTCGCAAAGGCCACGCGCGAAGCCGATCGACTCGCACGCCTAGATGAGGCCACCGGCGAACGTCTGCGCACCGCGAGCGACGAGGCCGAACAGAGCGAGGCTCGTGCCGCTGCCGCCCAGACCGAATTTTCGGCACTCGAGACAGGGCTTGTCGCCCTGCGTGAACGTGTCGCCGAGCGTACGACTGAGCACGAGGCTGCCGAGGCCGAGCGTGTGTCGCTGCAAAACGAGGTTGCGGATCGACGTGGACGTCGGGCAGCCTCCGAGGAGCGCGCCGAACGAGCCCGTGTCGAAGGTGCCCGGCTGCGTGCCCTTGCCGTCGAGCAAGAGCGCCAGGCCGAGGCCGCTCAAAATGGAGCAGACCGCCTCGCTGCTGTCACCCATCAGTTGCCCACAATTCTCGAAACAATCCGTGGAGCACTCGCCACGGCGGAGCGGTTCCGCGAGCCGGCTCGTGCGCAGACGCAGGCGGGCGAGTCGCGCGTGGCCGAGCTCGGCACCGAGCTTCGCACCTGCGCCGACGAAGACGCACGGCTGGGCGCTGCGCGGCGCGATGGGGCTGGACGCGTCGCAGCGCTTGGCGTCGAGCTCGAGCGCTGCGAAGAGCGTCTGCAGGAGCTTGCTCATCGGCGCCAGATACTCAGCGAGGAACGGGGCGACGAGAGCGGCGAACTCGTCGACATAACGGAGCCGTATCCCGAGGACGAGCGGACAGTGCGCGAAGGCAAGGTCGAACGACTCGAGCGCCGGATCGTCCAACTCGGCGCGGTCAACCCGCTCGCCAAGGAGGCGTACGAGGAGGCCAAGGCCGAAGCCGACGACATCGACGAGCAGATCACTGATCTGGAAACGTCCGTCGCAGAGCTACGCAAGCTGGTGCGTGAGCTCGGCACTGAGATCCGCAATCGCTTTGAGTCGACGTATTCCACGGTCGAGGCAGGCTTTGCCGAGGTGATCGGCACCCTCTTCCCAGGCGGCAGTGGGCACCTTCGGCTCGTCGAGCCCGCCGAGCTGGTCGCGCTCGATCCTGCCGACGCCGCGGAAGACGAGGCAGGTGCAGAGCCCGAGCCCGAGAGCGAGGACATCGACGCTGTCGTCGAGGTGCCCGAGCCAGGTGTCGAGCTTGAGGTCCAGCCAGCGGGCAAGAAGATCCGCTCGCTGTCGGTGCTCTCCGGTGGCGAGAAGTCGATGGCTGCGCTTGGCTTTACGTTCGCCTTGATGCTCGCTCGTCCAAGCCCGTTCTACGTCCTCGACGAGGTCGACGCCGCGCTTGACGAGGTCAACATCGACCGCTTCCTCGAACTCGTCGATCGCTTCCGCGACCGTGCACAGTTCGTCGTCATCACGCACCAGGCCGGCACGATGGAATCGGCCGACGTGCTCTACGGCGTCTCGATGCCGGGCAATGGCGTCTCGCAGGTAATCTCGCGGCGCCTACCGCGTCAGAGCGATGGTTCGACGGGGACGCTCAGAGCCGCGCCGTCACCGAGCGGTTCGTAGTCCAATGGCCGATCCGCACCTGATGTTCTCGGGCCTTAGCGACGTCGCGTTCGTCGAGCCAGAGATTGAGACGACCGAGGAGGGCGGTGGCTTCTTCCGCCGGCTCGTCGATGGCCTCGCGAAGTCCAGTAAGGCGCTGACGGGGCAGATCCAGTCAATTGCCTTTGATCCCGACGATGCCGAGGCGTGGGAGCAACTGGAAGAGGCGTTGCTCTTAGCCGACTGTGGCGTGCCCGCAACGGTCGAGATCATTGGGCGTCTCGAGCGGCGTGCTGCCGCTGGTGGAATGGCTGCCGGCGAGGACCTCGCGCCGGCGCTGGCCGAGGAGATTGCCGATCTCTTGTCGGGTGCAGAGGCGCGCATCGATGTCTCGCAAACGCCAACGGTGATTTTGATGGTGGGGGTCAATGGTACGGGCAAGACAACGACAGTCGGCAAGCTTGCTGAGCATCTGCGGCGCGTCGATAAGTCGGTTGTCGTGGCGGCTGCGGATACATTCCGCGCGGCTGCCGACGAGCAGCTCGAGGACTGGGCTATTCGTGCGGGAGCCGACTTTGTCGGTTCGTCGCACGGTCAGGATCCGGCTGCGGTCGCGTACGACGGTATGGAGGCGGCCGTGGCGCGTGGTCGCGATGTTGTATTGGTCGATACGGCCGGGCGTCTGCAGACGCAGGTTGGGTTAATGGACGAGCTCGCGAAGATTCGGCGCGTCATCGCCGGCCGCATGGAGGGCGCACCCCACGAGACGCTCTTGGTGCTCGATGCGACGACGGGCCAAAACGGCTTGGTGCAGGCGCGCCAGTTCAGCGAGGCGACGCCTCTCACTGGGATCGTGCTGACGAAGTTGGATGGCACGGCCAAGGGCGGCATCGCACTTGCCATCGCGCACGAGCTCGGTGTGCCAATCAAATTGATTGGCGTAGGAGAGTCCCTCGATGACCTGCGCGCCTTCGACGCCGCCTCGTTCGCCCGCGCTCTCCTCGGCCTCGCGTAGCCCCGTGCACGTGTTGCGTAGCCTCGCGTAGTTCCGTGTGCGTGTTACTTGGCCTGGCGTAGTTCCGTGTGCGTGTTGCCTGGCCTCGCGTAGTCCGGTGCGCGTGTTGCTTGGCCTCCCGTAAAGCATCGCCACTCTCGGCCGCCAATGTTCAGAGGGGGTCAGGCACGATCTGGACATTGCCTCATGTGTTCAGTAGAGGGCAAACGCGATCTTGGTAGTTGCCCACGACGAGCGATTGTTGGCAACGACTACCAATTTCCAGAAGGGGTCAGGCACGATCTGGACATTGGCGACGCAACCCAAGAGGGCGCCAACGGCGAGCGGCGTGCGAATCTATACAACGTGACGCCTCCCGTACTGATCTGGCTACGCCGCGATCTTCGGCTCGACGACTCGCACGCAATTGTGGCTGCGCTGAAGTCGGGCGCTCCGCTCGCCTTCGCCTATGTCTTTGACCCCGCCACGAAGCACCGAGGCGTGGGACATGCTCAGCTGGGCTTCGTCGTCGAGGGACTCGAGGATCTGCAGTCGCGTCTTGCCGAGCGTGGGGGTGGGCTGATCGTCCGCCGTGGCGACACGGTTCAGCAGCTCGTCGCAGTCGCGACGGAACTCGGGGTGGAGCGCGTCTGCGCTAATCGTGATGAGGAGCCGGCCGCCGATGTCGTCGAGCGTGCCGCCGAAGTTGCCTTGCGTGGCATCGGTGTGGAGCTGTTGGTCGTGGATGACGAGGTCAACGTCCCGCACGAACTGGTGTTGACCAAAGATGGCAATCCCTGTCGCACCTACTCGTCCTATGCGCGTGGCGTGAGGCGCGTGCTCGCCGGGTTGCCTGCGCCACCGCACGATTACGACCTCCAAGGGCGCCTGTTGGCAACGCCAGCGCCAGAGATCCCGAGCGTCGAGACGCTAGTTGGTCGTCCGGTGACGCTGCGCTCCGATGTGCAAGGCGGCGAGACTCACGCGCTCGCGCGCCTGCGCACGTGGCGCGATCAGGGCTTTCTTGCTCGCTATGCCAAAGATCGCGATCTGGTCGCAGAGCCCGACGCCACGTCGCGCCTGTCAGGTTATCTGCGCCAGGGCATGCTCTCGCCGCGCCGCGCGCTGCACGTCGCCGATCGAGCTGGTTCGTCAAAGTACGCGAGCGAGCTCCTCTGGCGGGAGTGGTTTAAATACGTCCTGCATCACCATCCAGACCTCGCAGAGCGTTGTATTGACCCGCGCTACGACCAGATCGAGTGGGTTGGGACCGACGCGCACTTCGAGGCCTGGACGCGTGGCGAGACGGGTTTTGGCATGGTCGACGCCGCAATGCGTCAGTTGCTCGAGACAGGATACGTCGCCAACCGCGCCCGGATGGTTGCCGCGAGCTTCCTCGTCAAAGACCTCCACGTCGACTGGCGCCGCGGCGAGCAGTGGTTTCGCACGCACCTGACCGACGGTGACCTCGCTTCCAACGCGGGCTCGTGGCAGTGGGTGGCGGGCACGGGCCTCGACGCTGCTCCGTATTTTCGGATCTTCAACCCGACGCTTCAGGAGGAGCGCTTCGATCCGACGGGTGCCTACGTGGCTCGTTGGGCACCGGATCGTCCAGCGCCGATCGTCGAGCACGCAATCGAGCGCGACAAGACGTTGGCGGCATACAAGGCAGTAGCGGCAGAGAAGAGCTGAGGCGAGGCGACATTCTGGGCCCGGGCCCAAAGTGTCGCCAAGAGGCAACCTGCTGCGCACGAGGCGCGTCGGTGTCAGGCGGCTTTTGGTTCAAACAGCTCGGGATAGAGCCGCACGCACAGCTCTTTCGCCTTGCCGTATTCGGCATCAGTCAGGTCGCCGTTGAGGAGCGCCCGCAACTCTTCGTCGAAGGCACCGATAAAGCGACCGGCTGCGTCGTTCTGCGTCTCGAGCTCGAGACGAATCTGCGTGGGGCCGAGCGGAAAACGCAGGCGATCCCAGCAGAGCTCGACGCGGTGGAGGCCCTGAACATACTCGTGCGTGCTGCGTCGATTCTCGAGCTCGCCGATCAATGCGAGTGTAGGAGTGGCGCCCAGCATGCCCATGACCTTTCCGAGCAGGTTCGCCGCTGTGATCATTTCGAGCATCTCGGCGCCGTCGGCGGGAATATGGTCGACGGGAGACTCGATTTCCTCGCGCTCGCGGGCGCGATCGGGTCGTCGCGTCGAGGGGCCTTTCCAGGCCAGGATCGGCGTGGGGAGGTTCGATTGGCGCCGGACGCGCAGCGAACATCCTGCGCGCCGCAAATCGAGGTTGCTGGTATCGAAAAACGAATCACGGATGTCGAACATCTGCGAACCAGTCAAGGCGAAGTTGGCGAGTTCCACGGGCACGATCAGCGGACCGTCGCCGGTGTAGAGATACTGGAGCTCGATTTCCATGCGCTAAAACCCATTGTTTCATTTGATGCGGCGGACATGGGTTCTCAACCCCGTATCATCCGACCAATGCTTGACTCTCTCTCCGACCGACTCGGCGGCGTTCTGGGCGACCTGCGTTCGCGCGGGCGTCTGAGCGAGGACGACGTCAACGCGGCGATTCGCGAGATCCGTCTCGCATTGCTCGAGGCCGACGTCAACTTCGATGTCGTCAAGCAATTCGTCGCAACGATTAAGGAGCGCGCCCTTGGCTCCGAGGTCTCGGAGAGCCTGACCCCGGGCCAGGAGGTCGTCAAGATCGTCCACGACGAACTGACGAAGCTGATGGGCGAGGGCTCATCGAAACTCTCGCTCGCCGGCAACCCAGCAGTGATCCTCGTCTGCGGCCTCCAGGGTTCCGGCAAGACGACGACCTGTGCGAAGCTCGCCAAGTTGATTGCCAAGCAGGGCAAGAAGCCGGCGTTGGTGGCCTGCGACGTCTATCGACCCGCCGCGATCCAGCAGCTTGTCACCGTCGGAACAGAGGCCGGTGTGCCCGTCTACGAGCGTGGCGCCGACATGGACCCGGTCGAGATCGCGAAGTGGGGTATCCAGCAGGCCAAGGAGCAGGGTCGCGATGTCGTCATCGTCGACACCGCTGGCCGCCTGACGGTTGATAAGGACTTGATGGGCGAGCTCGTCAAGATCCGTGACGCGGTGCGTCCGACCGACACGCTGCTCGTGCTCGACAGCATGACCGGCCAGGACGCGGTCGTGACGGCGCAAAACTTCCAGGCCGCGATTGCCTTCGACGGTCTGATTCTGACGAAGCTCGACGGCGATGCTCGCGGCGGTGCGGCCCTCTCAGTGCGTGCCATCACGGGCGTGCCGATCAAGGTCATCACGACGGGTGAGAAGATTGATCAGATCGAGGAGTTCCACCCGGAGCGCCTTGCCTCGCGCATCCTCGGCATGGGCGACGTTCTGAGTCTGATCGAGAAGGCCGAGGAGCTGGTCGACAAGGACAAGGCGGAGGAACTCGAGCGGAAGATGCGCAAGGCCGAATTCGGCCTTGACGACATGCTCGACCAGCTGCGCTCGATCCGGAAGATGGGGTCGCTGTCGAGCGTGCTGGGCATGCTGCCCGGCGTCGGCAAGCAGTTGAAGAACGCCAACATCGACGATGGTCAGCTCGATCGTGTTGAGGCGATCATCCTGTCGATGACGATGCAAGAGCGGAAAAATCCGTCGGTCATCAATGGTTCGCGCCGTGCGCGCATCGCTGCCGGCTCGGGCGTGACGGTTCAGCAGGTCAACGAATTGCTCAAGCAATACGAGCAGATGAAGAAGATGATGAAGCAGATGGCGAATGGAAAGAAGCCGAAAATGCCGATGCTGCCGCCTAATATGCAAGGAAAGATGTAGGATCCCGCCGTGGTCAAAATTCGTCTCTCCCGCTTTGGGTCCAAGAAGAACCCCATCTATCGCGTTGTCGTCACCGACGACGCCTCGCCGCGCGATGGCCGCGCGCTCGAGTCGATTGGGCGTTACAACCCTCAGCTCGAGCCGTCGTTGATCGAAATCGACGAGGCTCGCGCCAAGCATTGGCTCAGCAAGGGCGCTCAGCCTTCGCAGCCCGTCTATCGCCTGCTGCAGAAGCAAGGCATCATTTAGCCGATGGGGGTCGAGCCCCCGAGGGACGTTCGGGAGCTGTGCGAGTACCTCGTACTCGGCCTGGTCGATGAGCCCGACGCCGTCAAGGTGACGGTGGAGATGACCGATGAGGCGATCGTGCTGCGCATTGTCGTGGCGCCGGAGGATCGCGGCAAGGTGATTGGTCGTGGCGGTCGTGTCGTGCGAGCGATTCGTTCGGTCGTGCGTGCGGGTGCCGTCAAGAGCGGCCGTCGTGTGCTCGTCGAGGTAGACGAGTCGCCTGCTGCTCAACCCGCATGAGCGACGCCTTTCCGTGGCGCCCCGAGCGCGTGCGTGTCGGCACGGTCGGCAAGCCGCATGGCCTGGATGGCTCGTTTCGTGTTGCCGACCCGTGTGGCTGGTGGGATTTTCCGCAGGACAGCGTGGTGCTCGTCAATGGCTCCGAGCGCACGGTCTCGCGGAGTCGTGGCGACGAGCTCGCCCCACTGATCAATCTTACCGGTGCTGCCGACCGCTCGGCCTGTGAAGCGCTGCGTGGTGCACCGCTCGAGTTGCCGCGGGCAGCCTTGCCCGAGCCAGACAGTGATGCCTATTTCCGCTTCGATCTAATTGGCTGCACGATCGAGTACGCCGACGGCACATCGTTGGGCGAGATCACGGCTGTCGAGGACGGCGTTGCACACGACACACTTCTGATCGGCGAGGCGCGCGTTCCGTTTGTTGCGGCTGTGGTGCCGACCGTCGACATCGCGGATCGTCGCTTAGTGCTGATCGAGGGCTTCGAGATCGAGCCCGTCGAGTAGAGCCATAGCCTTGGCTTAACCGTCATCATGTGCGGATGCTCTCCCTCGATATCCTGACGCTCTTCCCCGCCTGGTTCGACTGGCTGGGCGACGAGCGGCATATCAAGAATGCGTTGGACGGCGAGCTCGCGCTTGGCATCCACGACATGCGCACCTACAGCGACCTGCCGCACCACGCCGTCGACGACACGCCGTATGGTGGTGGTGCAGGGATGGTCGTGCGGGTGGACACGACGGTCGCGGCCGTCGAGGGCGTCTACGGGCAGCCGCTCGATGACGTGCGCAAACAGCGCCGCATCATCGCGCTCGACGCACGTGGGCGTCAGTTTGACGACGCGTACTCGCGCGAGCTCGCCGGGGCGGGCGCGATCACGCTGCTCTGTGGACGCTATGAGGGCTTCGATCAGCGTGTGCTCGACCATGTGGCCACAGAGACGCTCTCGCTCGGTCCGTACATCCTCGCCGGTGGGGAGGTAGCGGCGATGGTAGTGGTCGATGCCGTCACGCGACACCTGCCCGGCGCGCTGGGACACGACGAGTCGGCGGAAGAGGAGTCGTTCGCGCCCGCACTGGACGGTCTACCCGAGTATCCGCACTACACCCGGCCGCTCGAGTTTCGAGGTTGGGAGGTGCCGGAGATCCTCCGTTCGGGCGATCATCGCCGGATCGCGGCCTGGCGGCGTGAGCAATCCGAGCGTGGATCAGCTTCCTAATCGGGTCAGACCCGATTAGGAAGCTGATCAGACGAGGGGAACCTGCGGGGTCCAACGACGATCTGGGGTAGAGTCCCCACCGGTATGAACATTGTCGAAGAGATCGAAGCAGCCCAGCGCCGGGATGTCCCTAAGTTCAAAGCTGGGGACTCCGTCAGGGTCCATTTCCGCGTGATCGAGGGCAACCGCCAGCGCGTTCAGGTCTTTGAGGGTGTCTGCATCAAGCGCCATGGCCACGGCACGCGCGAGACCTTTACGGTGCGCAAGCAGTCGTTCGGCGTCGGTGTTGAGCGTACGTTCCCGCTGCATTCCCCCAAGATTGACAAGATCGATGTGGGCGCAATCGGCATGGTTCGCCGCGCCAAGCTGTACTACCTGCGAGACAAGGTAGGCAAGCAGGCCCGCATCCGCGAGAAGCTTCAGTAGGCACGTGTCACGGCCGCGTGCGCGCGTCGTAGTATGAGGTTCACGTGGCATCGCTAAATGACTTCCGTAAGCACCCGGTCGTCGACCTGGTGCTCACCGTCGCCGTGGCGGTCGTTATCGCCTATCTCGTTCAGGCCTTCATCGTTAAGCCGTACCGTGTGCCGTCGGGTTCGATGGAGCCGATGATCGCGGTTGGCGAGCGCATCATCGCCGCTCGCTTCACGTACCGCTTCTCCGACCCGAGTCGCGAACAGATCATCGTTTTCCATCCGAATGGTGTGGGTGCCGATGTTTACGACACGGACACGGCCTCGGATGAGACGTTCGTTAAGCGGCTGATTGGCATGCCGGGCGAGACGATTGGCGCCATTGGTGGACAACTCTATGTCTGTCTCGGGAAGGGCCCCGAGGAGGGTCAACCTGTTAAGAGCACGCCGGGCTGCACGTTCCCGGATCAACCGTTTGTGTCGAGTCCGCAAGACGACTTCGGTCCGACGACGATTCCGGCGGATCGCTACTTCATGATGGGCGATAACCGTGCCGACTCTGACGACTCCCGCAACTGGGGCCCGATTACGCGTGACCAGATGATTGGTCTCGCGTTTATGTCGTACTGGCCGCCCAGCCGCATTTCGATCTGGTAGCCGATGGCAGCGAGCGAGCCCCGACAGCGGCGCCGCAACCGGCTGAAGCGTGCGCCGCGCCTGCTCTGGCTTGCCGGCTGGGCGCGTTGGCCACGTCCCTTGGTGGGGTTGCTGCTCGTCGTCCTGTTTCTGCTCGCAGCGGTCGTCTGGCCACCATTCATGTGGGCTGCCGCGTTCGTCTGGGGGCTCTGGGCTGCCGTTGTCGTGCTGGACGCAGGATTGCGACGCTCGCAGGGTGTGATCGCGGCGATCATCGCGATCATCTTTGGCCCACTCGGTGTCTGTCTCGTGATGTGGAGTCGTCGGCGCTCGATTCGTAAGGTGCCTGACGATGGGCTGGCTTGGCCGATGGGGTATGCGGTTGTTGCGCTGCTCGCGGGGTTGGTCTTGAGCGCCTTGATGATGGGCATTGTGTTGCGGGCAGCACCTCATGGTGTTGACGTGCCACGCGCGGCGATGGGGGATCGCATCATGGCTGGCGATCGCGTGCTGATTGTCCCGAAATGGGTTGCTCCCGTTGGGCGAGGCGATGTCGTGACGGTCGATCGTTTTGAAGGTGTCGATGCGGCGCTCAGCTCGTCGGATGGGATCGCTGGTGTCGGTCGAATCATTGGCTCTGCGGGCGAGGTGATCGGGGCGATCGATGGCGCCCTGTACATCTGCAAGAAGCTGCCAGATGCGGCAGTCGGCCTGCAGCCAGAAGATGAATGTACGACGCCGTCCGAGCTGATGTATCTGCGCACGCCAACGCCTGATTTCGGACCGATTCGGATTCCGCCCGGCACGGTCTGGGTTATGTCGGACGACCGCGCGGGCACGCTGATCGACTCGCGGGTCTACGGCGCGGTGCCCGAGCAGGCTCTGATGGGTCGCGTGGTGGCGGTGCTGACGCCATTGTCGCGCATCGGCATCCTCTAGCGCGTAACGCGAACCGAGCTGCGCGTTTTGGGCGCCGACGGAGCGGCTAGTCTCGAGGCATGGCTTCTCCCGCACGCAATCGGACTCCCGGGTTGGCACTCCTCGCGCACGATCGCGCGTTGGGGCAGCGCTTCGTGGCAGGAGTCGACGAGGCTGGGCGTGGTGCCTTGGCGGGGCCGCTCGTGGCCGCTGCGGTGCTGCTGGAACCGGGCGCTCTTGGCGCGGAGGAGCAGGCCCTGCTGATGCGCCTGAACGATTCGAAGAAGATCTCCGCCAGGGTGCGTGATGAACTCGTATTGGTGATTGGCGCCGTTGCGCTGAGCATTGCCGTCGTCGCAGTTGCCAGCACGGAGATCGACGACTATGGCATCCAAGCCGCCAACCTGGGTGGGCTGAGTCGCGCGCTCGATCTGCTGGCAGCGCCCGAAGGAGCCGCGTTGCTGGTCGATGGCTTTGCACTGCCAATGCAGGCGCGCGCCCATCAGCAACTCGTCAGGGGCGATGCGACGAGCGCGGCAATTGCGGCTGCCTCGGTTGTTGCTAAGACGACGCGCGATCGTGTGATGGAGGGTCTTGACGCGGCGTCGCCGGGCTACGGCTTTGCGGCCCACGCGGGATATGGCACAGCGGTGCATCGAGAGGCCATCACGCGACTGGGGCCCTGTCATGCACATCGCTTCTCGTTTGCGCCAATTGCTATCGCTGCGTAGGTCTCCCGCACAGGCGGGGCGCGATGGTGAGCGTGTCGCCGCGCTACTTTATCTCTGTTGCGGCTATCGGGTGCTCGGCCGCAACGTGCGGGTTGGCGGCACGCAGCTCGATCTGGTCTGCCGGCGGGGTAACCAGTTGGTTCTTGTCGAGGTCAAGCGGCGGCGCACATCTGCACGCGGCGGTGCGCGTCAGGCGCTTGGCTATGACCAGGCACGACGACTCCTTCGGGCAGGCGTGCAGCTACGCGGGCGCTACTCGTGGGTCACGGGAATGCGTGTCGATCTCGTCGCAATTGACGGGTGGCGCGTGCAGATCGTGCGTAGTGCGATCGACGGGGACACGCACCTGTCGGAGTCCGAGCGAGTGATGCTCTAACTAGAGGCTCGCGAACCTGTTTCGGCCTGACAGGCTCGAGCCATGCTCACTCACGCACGCGCCTACGCCGTTGTTGGACTCGATGCGATTCCGATCGAGGTCGAAACCTACGTCTCCGAACGGGATGGCGCTGGTGCCTTCACGATCGTGGGGCTGCCCGATAAGGCGCTGCAAGAGGCGCGGGCGCGGATCCGTTCGGCAGCGGCTGCGGCGGGCCTCCTGATTCACAAGGCGGTGATTCTCGCCAATTTGGCACCGGCGGAGGTGCGCAAAGAGGGAGCCGGCTTCGATCTGCCGATTGCATTAGCGGTGATGGCGGGGTTTGGTTGGGTCAATCAAGACACGCTTGGCGAGGTTGCTGCGGTGGGCGAGTTGGCCTTCGACGGTCGGCTACGGCCGGTTCCGGGCATCCTCTCGATCGCGGAGGCGGCGGTACGCGATGGGCGCCCGACGTTGCTGTGCCCCGAGCAGTGCGCCCACGAGGCGTCGCTGGTGCCTGGTTGTCGTCCGATCGGCTGCGCCACGTTGCGTGAAGCCGTGCGGATTCTCAATGGTGAGGATGTGCCGCGCCCGATCGTGGCGCGCGAGCCGCGTCCCAGCGAGATCGTGCCCGATTTGATCGACGTGCGGGGTCAGCCGTCGGCACGACGGGCACTCGAGATCTGCGCGGCTGGTGACCACAACCTGTTGATGGTCGGTCCGCCCGGTGTCGGCAAGACGATGCTTGCGAAGCGACTTGCGGGGATCTTGCCGCCGCTCGACGACGAGCAGGCGCTACTCGCGACGCGCATCCACTCGGCGGCCGGTGTGCTGCCGGACGGCTCGGGGCTGCTGCGGACGCCGCCGTTCCGCGCACCGCATCATTCGGCGACGATGGCAGCACTCGTTGGCGGCGGAGCAAAGATCCGCCCGGGCGAAGTGACGCTCGCAACGGGTGGGGTGCTGTTTCTCGACGAGTTGCCGGAGTTTCGGCGCGATGCGCTCGAGGCCCTTCGGGTGCCACTTGAAGATGGCTCCGTCAGGATCTCTCGTGCGTCGGGCTCGCTGCTGCTGCCAGCACGCTTCGCCTTGATTGCGGCAATGAATCCCTGTCCGTGCGGGAGTCCAGAGCCCGCGGCGTGTACCTGCTCGCGCGAACGGGTGCAGGCATATCAGCGGAAGGCGAGCGGCCCACTCCTGGATCGAATCGACGTCGGAGTCCACCTCGCCCGTCCGGCACCAGAGGTGCTTCGCAGCGACCAGCCCGAGACGACGCTGCAGGTGCGCGAGCGCGTGCTGGCGGCCCGGGCCTTGCAAGCGACGCGTGGGTTCGTCAACGGACGCATCCCTGTGGGGAGGCTCGACGAGTTGGCTGGGCCGGACGAGCACGGCCAGCAGCTGCTCGATCAGGCGGCAACCCGACTCTTGCTGTCCCCCCGTGGGGTGAATCGCATCCAGCGAGTCGCACGCACGATTGCCGATTTGGCTGGCGAGGTCGAGGTCGGTGCCGACAGCATTGCCGAGGCGATTTCGTTGCGACTAGGTGCGCTGTCATGACGGTGATCGGCTTTGACTCGCGGGACTATCCGGAGCGTCTGTGCGACCTTACCAATCCACCTGACCGCCTGTTCGTGCGTTCGCCAGTGGGAGCGGTACGGTTGGGGATCCTGCTCGCGCCACCGCTCGTGGCGATCGTGGGGTCGAGAAACGCGAGTGTTGCGGGCGTGGCGTTTGCGCGCCGACTGGCGGGCGAGTTGGCTGCGAGCGGAGTGGGAGTGATCTCCGGGCTGGCGCGGGGCATCGACGCGGGGGCGCACGAGGGAGCACTGGAGCGGGGTGGACGCACCGTGGCGGTGCTGGGCTGCGGCATCGATCGCGACTATCCGTCTGCCACGATTTCGCTCGCGCGACGGATCAGGACGGAGGGCGCTGTGCTCTCCGAGTATTCGCCTGGGACGCCGCCGGCGCCGTTTCGATTTCCCGAGCGCAATCGCATCGTCGCGGCACTTGCTGACGCGACGATCGTGATTGAGGCAGCCGCGCGAAGTGGAGCCTTGATCACCGCGCGGCTGGCTCTCGACCTCGGTCGCGATGTCTTGGCCGTGCCAGGAGCGCCGTGGACGAACGGTTCGGGCGGCACCAACGCGTTGCTCAAGGATGGCGCCGCGGCCTTAACGGAGACCGCCGATGCTCTGATTGCGCTCGGTATCGACCCTGGAGCGGCGCGTCAGGACGACCCACCTATCACAGGTGCTGCATCGCAGGTGCTCGCTGCGTTGCGTCGGGAGCCAGTCTCGGCGGACGTGCTGGCGGCTCGCTGTGGGTTGACGCCAGCAGGTGCTGCGGCGCTGATCGTGCAACTCGAATTGGCGGGAATCATCGTGCGCGAGACCGATGGGCGGCTCGTCCCGACACGATAGTTGCGCGAAAGGCTGCACGAGTCGTCAAAATCGACAACACTGCAGTCAGCAAAACCCACGTCGCCCATCACTCACGAGGAGAACCCATGGCCTTTGAACTTCCCGCTCTCGATTACTCGTTCGACGCACTCGAGCCCCACATCGATGCCCTCACGATGGAGATCCATCACGATCGCCATCACAAGGCCTACGTCGACAACGCCAACGCTGCGCTTGCGGGCACGGATTGGGAGAATACCCCCGTCGAGGAGCTCTTGACGCAACTGTCGTCGCTGCCCGCCGACAAGCAGGGTCCGGTGCGCAACAACGCTGGTGGCCATGCCAACCACACCCTCTTCTGGGAGATCCTCGGTACCAATGGTGGCGCGCCGTCCGGTGCCCTCGCAGCGGCGGTCGATGCCGATTGTGGTGGCCTTGATGCACTCAAGGCCGCGATGACCGATGCCGGCATCAAGCGCTTCGGTTCGGGTTGGTCGTGGCTTGTCGTCGACGGTGGCAAGCTGGCCGTGATGTCGACCGCGAATCAGGATTCGCCGATCTCCGAAGGCAAGACGCCGATCCTCGGCATCGACGTCTGGGAGCACGCGTACTACCTCAACTACCAGAACAAGCGCCCGGGCTACCTCGAGGCAATCTGGAACGTCATCAACTGGGACGCAGTCGGCGCAAAGTACGACGCCGCGGTCTAGGTCGGAGAACGAAAAAAGGGCTCTGGTTGCCTCTCCATACGGAGAGGCAACCAGAGCCCTTCGTCGTTCTATGCCACTACGAGTGGTAGAGGTAGAGATTGAGGTTGAAAGCCTCGACGTAAAGAGAGAACAACTATGGCGTGGGGATCCCCGCAATCAAGGCAGCAGCAGCGTCGATTACCGTCGCCTGATGGGGCTGTAGATCTTGGTAGCCCATGGCGTCACCCGTCTCGTAGAACATCGATCCGCGCGCCTCGGTTTCGATGCCGCTGAGCTCCTCCATCACCGCAAGGCCGCAGAACGGCACCAGCACCTCGGAATAGCCGCCTTCGTGGGTGAGGGCGAGGTGACCGTCGCAGATCGATCCCGCTGCGTCGAGCATTTGCCGCGTCAGGCGGCCGTAGCCCCGTGGTGACACCATCTGCCGGCCGAGTGGGTCCATGGCGGAGGCGTCGAAGCCAGATGCGATAATGATGAACTCGGGCTGGAAGCGCTCGAGTGCTGGCACCACGACGCGTCGGAAGGCGTCCTCGTAGGCTCCGTTGCCGGATCCGGGTGGCAGGGGTACGTTGAGGCTCGTGCCGACGCCGTCGCCTGTACCGGTCTCCGTCAGCAGACCCGAGTCGACCGGGAAGTTGTTATCCTGGTGCAGAGAGATCGTGAGGACGCGCGGATCGTCGTAGAAGGCGGCCTGCGTGCCGTTGCCGTGGTGCACGTCCCAGTCGACGATCGCGACGCGACTGAGCCCGCGCGCCGCCAGCAGGTGGTGCGCTGCGATCGCGGCATTGCCGAAGATGCAGAAGCCCATCCCTGAGTCGGCCAGCGCATGGTGGCCTGGTGGGCGGGTTAGCGCGTAGCCGTTGGCGACGGTGCCGTCCATGATGGCGTCGCAGATTGTGATCGTGCCGCCCGCGGCGAGCAGGGCGACCTCGTAGGAGCCCTTGCCGAAGGGCACGCCCTCGCCGACGTTCATGTCGGCGTCGCCTCCGTGCATTGCCGACATCGCGGCGATGCGCTCGACGTAATCCGGGGTGTGAAAGCGACACACCTCCTCGAATGTGGCGGGACGGGGCGTCAGAACGACCAGCTGGTCGAGTAGACCCGTGACGTCGAGCAGGTTGCGGAAGCGGCGTTTGCCGTCTGCGTTTTCGCTGTGGCGTACGTCGGGTTCGTTCCAGGCGGACGCGTCCGCATGGTACGGCCCCGAGCCGCGACCGGTGTTGTGCCACGCATAACGCTCATGCCAGAGGAAGCCAGTTTTCATCGCGCCATCATCTCACGATTGCACGCATTTTGCACAAAAAACTTCACATCCTCTACCGGCACGCTCGGATCTATGCTTCAGCACATGCATGACCTTTTTACGGAACAGGACCGGCTCGCAATCAACACGACGATGGCGGCTGGCAGTCGAGCACAGTTCGACGCAATGTTGCATGAGCAGCCGCGGCCATCGAGCGGCAAGCGGTGGGTGACGCTGATTGGCTTCGTCTTGCTAGCGATCGCGATTGGATTGATCCTCGTTGCGATCATCGGCGGTCTGGGGCTGATCGGGCTCGTGATGCTGATTGTTGCCTCGGTGTTCTTGGCGCGCATGATTGCCCGCTGGTGGCACATCCGTTCACTTCGCAATGACTCGCGGCTAAAGGTAATCGGTGGCTACGCCGAGTCGAGAGGGTGGCAGACGGTAGACCAGATCTCGCTCCCTGCGACGACTCCGCTGCTGCGGAGCGGTGATCGACGCAAGACAGGTTGGGGCGTACAGGGCACGCTTGGAGAGCAGGTGCATTTCTGCGCTGGCGAGTACATCTTCGAGACACGCGAGACGTCATCAGACGGCAATGGCAACACGACGGAGTCATGGCAGCAACATCCCTTTACGGTCGCTGTGATCGGCGCGTCGCTTGAGGGCATTGGGTCAATGCGGATCCAAAAGGGCAAGACGGACGGTATCTGGTCGAAGCTGACGGGCATGGTCACCTCCTTGCAGCCAGTTCTGCTGGAGAGCCAGGAATTCAACTCTTCCTTCCAACTGCTGGTCTCTGACGATGCCGATCAGATCGCGGTGCGAGAGCACTTTACGCCAGTGATCCAGGTTGCCTTCGTCGATCGCGGGATCGGCACGTCGCAGTTCGAGGCCGAAAATGGCGTGCTCGTCGCTGCACGTAAGGGCTCGCCCCGCACGGATAACTTTGGGGTCTTGATGGATGTGCTGGCCGACGCCGTCTGGATGCGCGCTGTCTTTACGGACGAGCCAGCCGGACGGCTGCCGGATATCAATGTGCTTCGTGCACTGCTGCTCGGCCCGAACGCCTGACGATCGATCCATCCCCGACCCGCTACGTCGTCTCCTCCGGTTCGGGTATCGTGTGGGCGCGTCGGGTCGTAGCTCAATTGGTAGAGC